>JAABUO010005129.1_pt1 | contig 15340 bp, 26 predicted proteins | sample 5559291 | NCBI WGS metagenome assembly JAABUO01 (sample SAMN10711878, study PRJNA513372) | rock metagenome | isolation source: Antarctica rocks | place: Antarctica: Victoria Land, Finger Mt sud
CAGGACAGTGTGGACTGTTGGCAATTTACTTGGCTGTATGCTCAAGCATCATTGGACTTGCCGTGCAGTATTATGCAGCAGAGTCCATGGTATCAGGTAAGTAGCCCTCACAAGTGTGCTGCCTGCATGAAGCAAGGTAATGGCAGTGTCAACTTGCCACCCTTGTTTATGAATAAGTGTGCCCGCAGACTGGCAAGAATCTTTCCGAGCTGAAAGTCCTGAGGTGCTAGCTCCGCTCTTGGACAAAACTGATGCCAGCAATGCTGCCTCACCCAGTGAAGGAAACATCAAGTCAAAATCTGCATCAAGAAAGCATGAAACGGAGACCGTCAAGGCGCTGTTGAGCATGAGTGCTGTGGACACCCCGCTGTTGATGCTGGCATTTGCTGCAGGTAAAATTCAGCACACCTGCATCATCATGCATCAGCATCGCTGTTGATATGTCTGAACTGCATTCCATGCAGGATGTATAGATTGGCAAGCATGTGCACAATGCATCATTGCTGCATGACAGGCTTTGCAGAGCCTTGCATCTTCTGCCATTGCCAGGCAGCTGGTTTGCTTTGCCACTGAAGCATTATCTGCCGTGCCATAGGCAGACAATGACTATGTTAAAGCTACAGTTCTCTTGTGGACCATTGTGAGCATGACATAGTATCATTGATCACACACCTACTTTAAGCTTCTGCATCACAGGCGCTGCAGCGGCATTGGGACAGGCACTGGTCCCCTACTTCACTGGCAAAATCATTGATTATGCATCCATAGAGCCCGACAGGCAGATGTTTCAGCAGACCACTCTCAAGCTGGTGGGGGTGGCTTTTGGGTGTGCCGTGTTCACAGGGGTGCGGGGTGGCTTGTTCACCTTGGGCATGGCACGCCTCAACCTCCGCATTCGCACCAGGCTATTCCACTCCCTGCTGCGCCAGGACATTGGCTTCTTTGACACCACCAAGACCGGGGAGATCACCAGCAGGTCAGCCACCAACTGCACTCATGCCTCAACATCATCTAGCTTTGTCTTTTGTACTAACTTCCAAGCCAGCAATGCCGGCAAGTATGTGATCAAAGTAGCATACTGCAATCAGGGCAGCTCTCGTATGTGCCTATCCACACGAACTGTATGTGATGCAGGTCAAGCACGTCATAAGCACCATTGTCCTGCCTGTCAAGGGATGAGTTGCATGTGCTTGACGCACTAGTCTGCACATGTCCAGCTGATATGTGTTTTCCAATTTGCAAAACATGTGCAACAAATTTTCTTCATACAACAAAATGTCGAGACGCAGAAAGCACATTGTTGAGGTTGCATGACTGCTGCAGGCTTGCAGCAGACACAACAACTGTGTCAGACCAGGTGTGCCTGAACCTGAATGTGGCCTTGAGGAGCGTGACTCAGGCGGCCATGGTGCTGGTCTTCATGTTTGCCGCCTCCTGGCGCCTCACTGTTGTCACCTTCATCATCATCCCTGTCATCCTGGCCATCTGCAAGCTCTACGGCCAGTACTACAGGTAACCCACTTTGCACTGCATCTCTACCTGGTCATGCTTTCCAGCTGACTTCATTGATCCATCATTGACGACACTTGCATTGTATCAGCTGACTTCACCTGCTGCAGGTTTTGTGGCAGTCGTATATGTTTACTTACATCAAGCAGCACTTTGTGTGAAAACACCCCTCAGATACCCGTCCCCTTGTTTGGGATTTCTGTAGCATTCCTGGCTTCTAACCCACGATGCTGTTCCTTTCTCCCATACAAAGTCTGGCTTGGCACTGCTTGCAGGATGCTGGCCAAGCAGGTGCAAACAGAGCTAGCCCAGGCCAACGCTGTGGCAGATGAGGTGCTGGCCACCATGACCACTGTCAGAGCTCATGCAGCTGATGACAGCGCCAAAGCTGCCTATGCTGTCAAACTGGCCAAGTTCTATGTTCTACAGGTGCACCTCAAGTACTCCGCAAATTTGGCATATTTGTGCCTTGCTTGTCCTGTCAATTGCCATACTTGCAGATGTGAGCCAAAGAAAGCAGGGACAGACCCACAGAGCCACAGCCAAGGCATAAGCCTAGTGCGTGTAGTGTTTGCTCTGCCTGTGTCATTCAAACTTTGCTTACAATGCGGCAGCTGAAGCTGATACTGCTCAAAGCACCCCTCTACAGATGTTCCTGGATCTTAAAAGTTGAGGTCACAAGCATCCTGTGCCTGCCTGTACAAGCTTGGAGCTCTATCACCAATGCCATCACTGTGTACTGTAGAGGAAAGAAGCGATAGCATACGGTGCGTATGCCTGCACCAACACCTTCCTCCCTACAGCAGTTGCAGCTGTGGTGCTGTTCTACGGTGGCAACCTAGTTCTGGAAGGGCACATGAGTGCCGGAGCTCTTGTCTCTTTCATGCTCTACCAGCAGTCTCTGGCTTCTGCCTTCCAGGTCAGCACTGCTTCAAATTCACTCAAACTATTTCTATTTGCTACAGCTCAGTCTGTGAGTCTTGCTACTGTTCAGTCTGCGAGTGTATTCATGTACAATGTAGTTCTGCTGGTGTCGAAGAAGCCTGACTGAACACTGCTGTTGTGCTGACTGTTTTTGTATGTTGCGGCTATGTCCAAGGCCACAAGTAGGTCTTCATCCCTGGTCACATGAGGTGGCTGAGCCATGCACAAAGCCAGCCTTCAAGAAAAACATGTTGCATGTTGCTGACCTGATGCTGCATGACATGATGCAGATGCTGGGGGACGTGTTCAGTTCTTTGACAGCAGCGGTGGGCGCAGCCGACAAGGTGGTGGAGCTTATGCAGCAGCAGCCTGGGGTGCCCCCTCACGGCGCCCTGCAGCCTGCTGACTTTGCTGGCAGGGTGGAGCTGGACAGTGTTGCCTTCTCTTATCCAGCCCGGCCAGAAGTCCCAGTCCTCAATGGCCTCTCCCTCAAAGTCAACCCTGGAGAGGTGTAAAGTCCCTCTCCAGTACCTATTGACAATGTCATATCACAGTGTACTTTGTCATAAAGCCTTTTGTTCTAATGATTAAGCAAACATCTGCTCTTTTTGTACTGTGTGCCGACAATTCAAAAACTACTAAACAGTATCACAAGGCGCATCAAAAGGCCCACCACAAACAGCCAATTGTCACTACATGATGATCATTTGCGACATGCTGTGCTTGCTGTCTTGTATCTAGGGTGTAAGTGTTGGACGCAGGTGGTGGCCTTGGTGGGTCCTAGTGGCGGAGGGAAGTCCTCCATTGTGAAGCTGGTGGAGCGCTTCTACCTGCCATCTGCTGGAGCTGTGCGCATGGACGGGCGGGATGTGGGTGTGTATGGTGAAAAGTGGCTGCGGCGGCGGGTGGCCATTGTCAGCCAGGAGCCTACTCTCTACGCTCGCAGGTCTGCTGCTGATCCACTCAACTTTATTTTCCCTTGGCTGTCACTGCAGACACAGCTTGCCTTATGAAGCAACACGCACTGAAGCAGCAGTCAAATTGATCTGCGGTCCTGTGCTTGCTGATCTCAGCGCTGTCTGCAGTCATGCACTTGCTTACCCTACACTTCTGATCCTTGTGACTCTGTGCCGATGTACACAAGATCAAAATGCTGTTCATGAATGTTTTCCAAATCATGCTGACAAATGATCTTGCCTTTGCTGATACAGCATCCAGCGAAATATTTGCTATGGGCTGGAATTGGAAGATGGGGTGGCGGCTGAGGAGGTGCCCACCAGCTCAGACATCGAGGAGGCTGCCTGCCTGGCCAATGCTCATGACTTCATCATGGCTCTCCCCCAAGGCTATGACACTGTAAGTCCATGCTACGCCCTATACAAAGTACTGCTAGACTTATGCTGTTTGCTTTGGTGTCATCCTTCATGCTTTGACTCAATTTCCTTTTGTCTTGGTGGCAGAGCTGCACATCAGATGTGCAGATGTGATGGAGTCAACCGGCTGTACAATGCATTGAGGTCTGTGTACCAGCAGATGGTCGCTCAACGCTGCATCCTGATGCAGGATTGCGGGGACAAAGGCGTTGCTCTGTCAGGGGGCCAGAAACAGCGGATAGCCATAGCCAGGGCCCTGGTGCGCAAGCCAACTGTGCTGTTGCTGGATGAAGCCACCTCTGCTCTAGATGCAGACAGCGAGGCTGTCGTGCAAGAAGCTCTGGACAGGATGATGAAAAATCATACTGTTCTGGTCATAGCACATCGGCTCTCCACCATCCAGAATGCAGACAGAATTCTGTGAGTGGCTGCAACCAGTAGCTGGTGTACAACAGTCTCATGTGCTCAGTTTGAATATCACACGAAATGCATATGCATTGTCTTATTCTGCTTGCAAGGAAGAGTATAGTAATGCTCTTCACACTTGTGCATTACTTCTGCATATGTGCGAGTCCACAAACAGTTCATGCCTTGCCCTTGGTCAGCATGAGTGTCAAGGTGTGCATTGGCCTGCAGGGTCATCAACAAGGGAGTGGTAGTGGAAGACGGGAGTCATAATCAGTTGCTGGAAGCAGGCGGTGTGTATGCCACGCTGGTGCGTCGGCAAATGCAGAAAAACACCTCCTCTGCAAGTTTGGGTTCATTGGCACACAATGAGAGCTCTTCATCTCTAAGGGACCTGATTCCACGCCGATGACCGACTTGACCGTTGCTTGCTTCAGTGTATAATATGCTGCTGTACGCTCAGATTGTGTTGAAGCAATATAAGCTTGACTGTAGAGAGTGTAGTGTTCTAGACAGGACGTCTTTGTTGAGCAAGGTGAATGCACTACGTAAAGTTTTCTGTGCTGTTCAACATAAGAGTGTGGATGTGCAAAAATGAACCAACTTGAGAAGTGTTGGCTCGATAAGCTACTACACCAGGAGGATGTGAATGCCAGCACGAAGATGTATGCAGGTGAGATGCTATTGAATGAGACTGATGTTTGAGGATCAAGACTTGAGCATCACCTTGAATATAAAACCGAAACCAAGTGCATGCAATCCTGCTACATCCTTAACACCATGGTCTGTAGCATTTGCTGGACTGCTAACATTCAGAGACACCATCAACACAAGCCAAAAGCACAAACAGGGCAAGTCATGAACTATCACAGAAAACCTCCCCAGTGCCGTAAGAAGGGAAAGACCCCTAGCAGAGCACGCACAAGATTTGAGTTGGGTTCAGTGACCACAGAGCTTTCTGAGCCTATGTTTACGCCAACTTGGCCTGGAGCTGCCTGTCTTACAATCCTGCCATTGTGCCTGCTTTGCATGTGAGGTGTGATGCTGACCCTCCTCCTCTGTTGCATGGCATCTGCTGGTTCTGTGGAGGATTGCCTCTTCAAAGGCACACGCTGCCTGCCTGCACTGTGAGCTTGTGAGCTTTCATAGCTGGTACTGGGTTGTGCCTGCCTAGTATAGTTAGTCCCAGAGCTTGTTGAGGCTTGCGATTGTGCCTGGCTGTAAGCAGCATCAGAGATTTCCCCAGGTAAGGCTTGGTATTCAACATCAATTGGCGGGGATGCATAGGGACTGTGGTTGGCCTACATGGCAAACAAGCTGGTTAGCTTTGATTCTGATGTGATCTGCTGGCATTGCAGCACTGGCAGCTGATCTGATTGACAATCAGCCACTCAAAGAAGTGTGCTTGGATGTCCACTGTGTGGTCAAGATAGGCAGCTTTGGCTTGCAACATAAAGCCCATATCAGGCAGGTTTGCAGGATCTCGCAGAAACACTGCGGATATGCTGACTGACCTGTTGCCAGGGGAAAGCGCCGGACTTTGGGCTGCCAGAAGGTCGCAAGCCACTCAGTATGAGCTGCAACAAGGCTGACAGCAGAGGCTTGACTACCTCTTGCAAGCCTGGCGTAAAGTACACGACAAGGGGCAGTACAATACAGGTCAGAGGGTGGCTAAGGATGAATGGCAAGCCAAGTGCAGCTGCTGGTATACATAACACTATCAAAAGCTGCACAACACAAAAGTATCTGGGTTACACAAACTTCAGTGCAAGCGATGGCAAGAAGTAACACAAATACTGGTTGTGAGTACCTGTTGATTGAAAGGAACAGCATGCACAGCACTTCTCAAGTTTACTGGTATAGGGGAACTATAGCTGGTTCGTGAGTTTGTAGTGCCTGCATCATATCTCGCACAAACGCGCACAGCACTTCCTCGCAACGATCGAGAACGACTGCTAAACTTCTTTGTTGAGCTATGAACGAGCTGGGGGCACAACAAAGTGTGCAAGCAGCGACTGCTGCGAGCGTGAAGCAAAGACGAGACTGCACAGGGCGCTACTTGCGTGAGTACCAAATGGTTGCTGCTGGTACCCGGCATTAGCCACTGCTGAGATCACCGACAAAGCTGATCGCTTTGTCAGCGCAACTAGAGGGACTTAAGTCTCAAGCTTGGCAACTCTGCGTCCTCACGTGGATTGCCTTCAAGTTTTCAATTTGAGAGATTAGTCAGCTTCCAGCAGGTGAGCTGCATGGCATGGCATGCAGATGTTGCAGCTAAAAGATGCGCCTCAACCCGGCTCTTCGTAGCTTGTGTGATAAGAGGTCGTATGAGAGGCATTGCTGGTTTTTTCCGCTTTGTATTTGGCAACTGCAAATTTGAGCTCACTGCTAGCTTGGAGCGATCTCGAAAGTGGTTGGCCTCGCCTGTTCTCCTGGTGCTGTGGCAGACATCCGTCGGCGCTCCTGGTGAAAACATGGGGTGCTGCAGCAGCAAAGCAGCAGACGAGCCCGAGGATCCTCTCACAGGCACTGGCATATGCCAGAAGCAGCTTTACCCTCCTCACATCTCACCCACAGGATTGCAGGTACAGCTATCAAAAGGATGTGCTCTTTGTGCCACCACGACCACTGGAACATATTCCATACTCACGCTGTATGTTGCAGGTTCGCGCATCAACGGCCAGCTGGATTGCCAGCCTGCCACTTGTTGAGTTCTCGGCCATCGTATGTGCAGACAGCAGCATGTTCCTTGCTTTTTTTGAAAGCCAAGATGACAACAAAGCAGCAGCAGCGTATGCTATTGCATCAGTGCATCAGGTCTGCTTCATAGTGATCAATGACTATCTTTTGCTATTGTGTGTGCAACTGATCATGACCATGTCACAAAACAGTAGCTGAGCTTGCTGCAGATGTAAGATAGCATGTTACAACCCGGCATGTCTCTTGTGCAGGTCTTCCAGCAAGCTCAGGGGTGTGAGCAAGGCAACATGCAACACACACTTCAGGCCAGCATCAGCTCCTTGGATGAAGGCTTCCTTGCTGACACGCATATCCCAAGCTTGGTATGCATGCCATACAACGATTGACAGATTGTGTTTCATGACGACACACTTTGGATGTGGTTTAGCTTTCCGCTGGGATTAGTCCTTAAGCTAAAATCCAGTTCTGCACTGAAGCAATGAAAAACATGGTATGCGCACAGGACAGAGCTTGCTCAGCTGCCAGTGGAGTCATTGTGTATCTTGATTTCAAGGCAGAAAAAGTGTGGGCTGGCCAAGTAGGCACAACAAGGCAGCTGGTGATTGGGCAGCTATTTCATGGTCTTGCTGTTCAGAGGACTGCTGCTGTAGTACTCAATGATGCCAGCAGGTGCACCACCACCACGCTTTGGTATACCACACTGTGCTATGGGAGGTGTTCATGTGCACAGCTACAGTCAATTCCAAACATACGCCCTTGATTATGAATGAGTCTTGCCCCTTGCCGCCATATGCATGCTATGCTCAGTGCATGCTCTGTGTGGCCATGGCACTGGAACATGTGCCTACTCACATGCATTCTGGAAGCTTCACCCCAGCTGTCTGGCATGCAGAGGTGTTGGACAGGGTGTGAGCTGTATTGGAGCAGGGCGCTTCAAAAGGAGAGCTTTGGCAGGTGCCTAGCCTTTCTCTTTTGTCATCACGGTGTGTTGACAGCTGCATACTGCTGCCTGTTTACCTGGGTGTTGCCTGCAATGAACGTGCCGTATGGTCAGCATGATCATAATTGACTCTACCTAAATACAGGCAGGGCCGCTGTAGTAGCAATTGTGAACGAACACCATATGCTCCCAGGCTCATTTGCTAAGCATGTCAGGGGTGCAGATGTGTACAACAAACAGCAAGGTATCAGGGAGCCCTTCACAGCTGCATCAGCCTCAAGCACAGCTCATATAGTGGAGCAGCGGTTACACGCCGGCGATGAGCACCTGGTGATTGCCTCTCAGGGCTTGTGGGAAGTGGTCAGCCCAGATGACGCTGCTCTGCGCATGCACTTCCACCTCAAGGTCGGCCCTTGCTTCAGGTGGCATGCACACTTCAGGACCTGACTTTGGATGCTGGCACAGATTACTGCTATCTGGTTGAGCATGCAGACAAACAGGCTACACCTTGATCCAGGCATGCAGCATACAAGCTCAGCCCCATTTTGTAGCCAACATTGCATAAATGGTTTCTGTCTGTGCTTGTGAAGAATTTCAAAACAGCAGTCAAGCACTACAATGAGATTTGCGTACGACAAGGTGCCAAATGACATGATGCTGATGCACAGGCAAATGCAACCCAAGGTGCTCCAGCTGTGGCCATCTTGTGTGATGTGACCAACAGCCCTTTGCAAGCAAGCGCAAGACAGCCTGCAGGAGCACATACCAAGAGTGGTGGCCAAATTGCGCTGGCAAACTCGGCAGAGTCCCTTGTGCTGTATGCCATGCAGAAGGTTGCAGCCAAGGCGTCAAGGTATGGCATGCAACAACACAAACAAATAACTTTGACATGTGCACACAATAGGCACACTCTGTTACATGGTTTCCTTGTGTTGTCTTCATGAGGTCAGCAGTGTGCCTTGGCAGGCTGCTACATCACATTGCACAATCAAAGCAAATGGCACAATCCAATCAATGTTCTCCATGTTGCACAGGACATACCAGTCAAGACATGCCTTTTCTGAGGAGGACTTGAGGAGTCTGCCATTCAAGCAGAGACCAGATGGGACAAAGGCACCTTCCCTCCGCAAGACTCCACTGGCAGGCGTCACACGCAGGTATGCTATGACGAAAGCCATGTCGCTTCACTAATAGTATGTGCAGTTTGCCATTTTGGTCAGACGCAGTGCTCAACTGTGGTCTAGTGACCTGTTTACGGCAAACGGTGCAGGCTTTTGCTCACAGGGATGTCCATGGAGACATGTCAGCCATTGTCCTGTCATTGCGCTGGCCTGCCACATCTCTGAACCAAGCCCTGGAGCTGCCAATACACACCCCGCCTCCAAAGGGCAAGTACCGCAGCCCTGAGCAGCAGGCAGCTTCTGAACGAGCACGGCACCGCTGGGGCCAGGTCAAGATGCTGCATGTCGAGTTCTATCGGGCCAGAAGGTATCATCAATGTGACTGAATTGTTTGTTGTGTCTGCACTGGAAGTGTAGCAGCATCATTGTTCATGTATCACCGTTCATGCAGCAGTCATGCGTGTGTCCGCACTCCAAGCATGCTGCTGTTGAAAGATGCATGCATGTTGCAATTGAACGATTCGAGTGTCTTTGCAGGATGATGCTGCTCAGCAAATGGTGGAAGGCCTGCAGCGAGATCCTGGCCAAGGGCAGGGTCAAAGCAAGGCAGTTGGAAGAGCAATTATGGGTAGAGCGCAGAATGGCTGTGAAAGTCAGCCCTGCTCTGCACATCATGGATCAGTACGGCAGAGTGGTCCATCCTGAAGACATTGACTTGCAGCTACCCACTGTATAGTGGTGGGGGTTGTCCTGAATTATATAGCAGATGTCACAGAAATGTAGCTGTCTAGCAGGAGGAAGAAATTTATAACAGCTGATCCGTAAGCACTTGCTGTGCATTATTCATGCAGGTTTTGTAGATTAAAGTGCAACAAAGCCATTAGGGAGGGATAGTCAGGAACACAGTGAGAGCTTAGCATCCATGTCAACTCATGACAGAGCCAACTTTGTCCAAAAGTGCTGTATGATTGTAGAACAGAACAGACAAATTGCCCACACAAACCAACAGCAATAACTGATAGACAATTTCACCTACAGCTACAACATGATTGTTGAGATCTATGAGATCACATCTTCTAATGTGACATAGCTATTTCAATCCGTATGGTTCGTTGTCACAAGTCAAGCAGGGAAAGCTGGCCAACAAGAGCCGTGGCAGGTCCGTCAGCTGCGCTCATGTCAGTACGCTGACTAGCTGCAACATCCTGAGCTGCAGGAACACTCCATTGTGCCCAAAGGTCTGCACCAGCAGCACTGGTGGTGTCCTGTGTCTGCGCATGTTGCCTGGGGGACTGCTGTGCACTAGAGCTGTCTACAGGATGCGCCGCAGCAAAGTCAGACCAGTCGTTGGATGCAATGGCATCCTTAGGTGCAAATGCATCATCATGATGGGATCCTGCAGCAGCAGAGCTGTTGCTGACACCCTGCGGGGAATGGGCACTGGGTCCCTGCTGTTGACTTTCCCCTCTTGGGGATGGCATCTGTTTGTAGGAGGGCATAGCTCTGAGAGGAACAGAAGCAGCCTCTTTGGCTGCTGTCAGTGGATCTATAGACTGCAGTCCTGTTGGTTTCCTGCGGGGGGAACCCAGAGGCGTCTGTCCGGCAGGCGGGGGGTGTCCACCTTGACTAGTACTTCCCACGCTGAGCCGGCTTTGCTGAAAGTCAGGCCCTGCCATGGCAGATGACGATGCATATGCATAAGGGGCATCCACACTGGGAGGTGCAAGAGCACCTGCTGCTGCTGGCATGGCGGGTGTAACGTCTGTGTTGGGCATACTTGACGACTCCTCTGCGAAGGCTGTCCAGCCAGCTGGGGTTGCTGCTTCTTGCTGAGGAGCAGGTGAAAGCCCTAAGCTGCCAGTGAAGGAACTCCAGCCTGACTGCATGGACCGTTCTATTTCAGACATGCTGGGCACGCTGGGCATGCTGGGGATGCTGCTGAGGGTCTCAGGAATACTGCTCAGCATGGCTTCAATTGAGGAGTAGGCTGAGGCCTGGTGTGGCGAGCCACGCTGTGCTGCCCCATTTGGCCTGGCAGCTGGCTGCAGATGCTGCTCTGCAGACGATCTGCTCAGCCTGCCTTGCCAAGACCCCGAGGCTGACTGTGTAGATGACTGCGTGGAGATATGACCTGAGTCTCTTGAGTTGGTTCTGGACATGCCAGTTGGGCTGCTCACGCCGAGATCACCCAAGTCTAGAAGGGAGCCCTGTGCTTGCAGGCGGGTAGGGGTGGAGAACTGAGACAAGCGCCGAGGACTGGAGGCCTGTGCAAGTGGATTGTGACTGCGGGGAAGAGGGACAGAGGACTGCCTAGAGGGGACTGATGGACCAGGGACTTGGTCATAGTAAGGTAGTGAGTCCTCATGCATGATGCCATTGATCTGGGCTTTGACACTGTTGACATCTCTGGGTGCAGCACTAGGCTGAGAGCCATTGGCATGAGATCCCCCTGCACATCAAGCGTCAGGATCATGACCTGATGTTCATGCCCCACACCACTTGATGGCATGCTTTTCATGCAATAGAAACTGTCAGCATTGATGACTACACTTTGTGAGGGGCCGGCATATATTGGACACTTCCAGCCAGGTTTGTCAGTAGCGCCCTGCTGTGCTCTGACACATTCTATCTGGCAATGTGCAGACACTTGCAAAGCACCTGGGTGCTCTGCCCTTACGCTGAACACAAGACAAGCCCAGAGTACCCTTGCAAGTATGCAGACATGCAGCATGTGCGCGCAGATCACAACTGCTATGTCTGTTTGAAGAGACAATGGAGGGTCAGAACATACCTACTGAGCCAGAAAAGCGCTGCAAGTTTGGTGGTCCAGTTCGAGACGGCAAACGGCCAGTGAAGGATGAGCCTGAGCGTCCACCAAAAGAGCTGCCACTGCTGCGTACAAAGCTGCCCTCCCGAGATGGGAACAGCTCATTATCCTCTGATGTCAACCGATGGTTGGCTGCAAAGGTCTGCACACAGTACAGACATAAGGCTGATTGATGCACCCACCATACTTCTGTCGCTTGCTGCTTGAATGATGTTGCCATTATACATGTTACTGTCAACAACAGTCTTTTGGCACTATTGATAAGCCCAGGGGTAGTTTGCAGTATTAAGATAATAAGCTTCATCAGTAAAGTAAAAGCCTCTCTGCCCAGAGGGACCTTGATTGAGCAGCTGTGAGTGGTTACATAGAGAGCAGGAGCACAAGATGGGCGAAGGGTTGCACACCTTGACCATGTTACGGCCCTTGTGCATGAGCTCAGTGAGGTTGCTGACAGAAGCACTGCTGCTGTGCACAGCTGCACCAGCCTTGGACAGTGCGCCCCAGCTCTGTGCACGCCTGCTGCTGCCCTCTGCTACCTGGTACACCAATATCAACACTTCATCGTTGTGAAAGGTTGCCTCGGATATCTGCATCTGTGCATACAACTACAATGCTGCTAACAGCTGAATGTGTACGAGCCGAGTACATACCTTGTCAGAGTGCAGTCAATAGTGCAAATCCCACCGAGCAATGGATGACGTGGGCATACGCCAGGGTTGAGGTGTGAGGCATGCCGACAGGCTCGATTTGGTTCATGTACGAGAGCAGCATACCTTGCTCTCAAAGTTGTCGTCTGTCTTGTAGTCCTGGCTGGCCAGCTTGAGGCGCTCATTGATAAACACCTCGTACAGCTGGCTGTGCCTGAACAGTCTTAGGAAGGTCTGTGCTTTATCGTTGCGGCCCTGACTTGCCACAAAAGCCAGCTGGTCAAACTGAAAGCCATCACCCCTGCCCAAAGTCACAGGTGGTCATCAGCTGATCAACAACCCACGTTGGATTTGTGCAAGTCAGTTGCAACATGTTGCCTTTTGAGTAGTATGCTTGCATCAGCATGTGAAGTGCGTCATACTTGCTTGCATGATCTCTGAGATGTGCTGGTTGTGCTGGTCTGCCAAAGGCAAACACAACATGAAAGATGCCTGCTGACTTGCGCACCTTCACGCTGTGAAGCTGAATGCAGCTGAGCATGTATCAGCACTGTATGTCCACAACACTGTGGAATTGTTGCTGCAAATTAGCATATGACACTGTGTGGCTGTGGCAGGTGAGCACCTGAGGTAGCCATCATCATCGGCAGCACCAGGCCGAGCAGATCCCGGCGCTCGTGGGCTCTGTCTGAAGGAAGGCCTAGCCCCGATGTCCCCTGAAAAGGAGATGCGCTGCAGGGAGGGCCCGGGATGGCCCTGCTCCTCTAAGACAGGGGTGGGCTGTCTGGAAGTGCCCTCCGGCTGTACAAACTCCCTGTAGCGGCCCAGTAGGCGCAGGAAGTACTCTTGCAGGACGTGGGCTATGACTGGGGTGCTCTCAAACTCTGTTGGGCTGCGCAGCCCATCATACACCACCTGCAGTTATCACACTGATGTCCTGCAACTTGCAAACCTTCTGTACGATGTGCGGTGCTTTCTGCATGCATGATGTAGACGCACCACTGCTGGTGCCAATGACAATCCGTTGTCTTGTCACAGGCAAACTTGAGAAGTTGTGCAGTCAAGGATGTAAGATTGGTGCATGCAGCTTCAGGCAGTTTGAAGCTTCAGGCTCACTGTTATTGGCAGGTTTCATACTGGCCTGAGGTGGTCATGTGACCTCAACAATGTGCAGTGCATACCGCGCTGTTGTGCTCAGAATACATTCACTTCATGGTCCAACACTCCTTGACACCATAACACGCGTCCTATCACAAGGCATTTGTGGAACCAGCAGCCACAAACACGTTTTGATCAAGTGACATGACATTGCTTGACAAGATGACTGAGCATCTGTTGACAAGCAGCCGTATTGCAAGGATGTGGTGACCTGCAGTGCAGCCTGCAGGCGGTCAGCCCAGGGGAGGAGGCGGGCATCATCAGTGGGGGAGCCGGGGGGCGGCTGGCAGGTGCCTAGATCCAGATCTATGAGGCTGACCTCGTCCATGGGCAGCTGCTTCAGGCTGGGCAGCAGAGAGGCTTGCAAGCCTATCAGAAATGGCATGGGAGCTGTCAGGTAGTCCTGCCATCACACACCACAAACTATTTCAGCAGATGCTCCTGGATTCTTTGGGTTGTCTTGTCAAAGAAAGTGAACAAATGCCTCATGCTATCCAACATGATTGATGCAGCCTTCTCAGTTTGACATGAACAAAGGAACATTCTGTCAGCTGCACATGCAGTCACCAGACAGCTTCGTGTTCCACCAACATTTGCCTTGGTTCACAGATTGGCGAGGCAGCCTTTCTCCCAAATCTGGGTTGTATGCTGTGAGCTCATGCAGAGGCTGCCTTGGCAGCCAATTCACATGTCGCATAAATCAGCCGGCTTGCTTGTCAGAACTGACCTTGAGAGCAATGGGCAATAGAGGCAGGTAGATATGCTGCCAACGGAAGGGGTACAGCAGGGCAGCAGCAGCATGCACAGCTGCTGACACTTTATCCCTGTCTTCTGCCACCAGGATGACGCGGCGTTCTAGCAGCAGGGCAGCCAGCAGGGTCATCAGGCCCTGCACCGGCACATGCCACAGCAGGCGGGCCAGAGGAATGCCAGCGTTCCAGGACCCATTGCCAAAGTCTGGAGGAAGCTCCAACTCAATGAACTGATCAGAGCTGCGGAAAAGCAAGTGGACATCAGCTAGCAGCGGTGCACAGTGGTTATAGCATCTCAGCAGTGCTGTCAACTGCATGCAGGCAGCAATAGACATAACAGCAGTTGTCTTGTAAGCACTGAGCAATGATGGGAGCTACAATCAGAGCGTGGAAGCAGTGTAAAGCGCTCCTGCATTTACTTATGCTTGGACTTTTAGCATGAAATTGGAAATTGAAGCCGATGTTAACATACAACAGTACATGCACTCCTTTTCTGCTAAGAAAATGCCTGACCGTAAATGTATGATGCTTGCCTCTTTATGCACGTACTGATTCATGAACATGATTGTGTGTCAGATGGATTGCCAGATGTGTTGCCACACAGCCAAGCGTTATGTGGCAACGCAGCAAGCTGTGGGTTTTGCCTTTTGCTGATATGTCAGCGTATGGGCTGAATGTGCATGCAGAGGTAAGGCGCACCTGGTGAGCAGCTGGTCTGCACCTTCGGTCCAGCCTATCCGCTTTGGTGGACTGATGCTCAAGGGAAACTCTAGCTTGGGGTAGTGCACCCTGCGCACGCATACTTGTAATATCGGTCCTGAAGACAGACCGCTGTGCAGGAGCATGGTGTGCATTGTCGTGACGGTTGTATGGTTTGTGTGTGCTGTTGACATGCAGGTGGTCTATTGTCCATAGTGACTGACCTAATGATTTTGCCAGGTATGGGTGCCTGAGGGCACTGATGGCAAAGGTCTGTCAGAAACA
>JAABUO010005131.1_pt1 | contig 15339 bp, 18 predicted proteins | sample 5559291 | NCBI WGS metagenome assembly JAABUO01 (sample SAMN10711878, study PRJNA513372) | rock metagenome | isolation source: Antarctica rocks | place: Antarctica: Victoria Land, Finger Mt sud
TGTGAGTGTCGCCAAACACTGTTGAGTGTCGCCAAACACTGTTGAGTGTCGCCAAACACTGTTGAGTGTCACCAAACACTGACTGTGTCGCCAAGAACCTTCAGGCCTGACATGCACAACATAAAAGCAGATGCAAGACGGCAGGTACAACGTCAAAGCAAAACATCAGAACACAGGAAGTTGCGAAGCTACCTACCAAGGCCTCTTCGGTAAGTTGTGTCACAGCTATACGGGGCAAGTCAGGGAGGTGGCCACGGAGTAGTCTGGTCCTATCTGTGGCGAGGCAAAACGCAAGCTCCAAATGCAAAGGCTGATTGTCAGGCAATCACAAGAGCAAGGCTAGTATGTGGTCGATTGAGTCCAAGATGCTGGCTTTATACCCTTGGCGCCAGAAGAAGTGCAGGGCATTTGCAACCCATCTTGACCGAGCCGCTCCACAGACAGGGGCGGCTCGGTCAAGATGCATTCCAAAAGCCCTGTCTGGCTTGTTTTGCTTTTGGCGCCAAGGGTATAAAGCCAGCATCTTGGACTCAATCGATGACATACTAGCCTTGCTCTTGTTATTGCCTGACAATCAGCCTTTGCATTTGAAGCTTGCGTTTTGCCTCGCCGCAGATAAGACCAGACTACTCCGTGGCCATCTCCCTGACTTGCCCCGTATAGCTGTGACACAACTTACCGAAGAGGCCTTGGTAGGTAGCTTCGCAACTTCCTGTGTTCTGATGTTTTGCTGTGACGTTGTACCTGCCGTCTTGCATCTGCTTCTATGTTGTGCATGTCAGGCCTGAAGGTGCCTCTGTGTTTGGCGACACAGTCAGTGTTTGGTGGCACTCAACAGTGTTTGGCGACACTCGACAGTGTTTGGTGACACTCACAAAAGTTTGGCGACACTCACAGCCCAGTGTTTGGAGACATAGGGTGCCTACTCTTGCCCACCATCATGGGACACACTGCTGACCCAGGTCCTCGTCCTGTGTCCTGGTAACACTCTGTGACGATCTCTGGAAGCTTTCCTGAAGGCTTCTGGAGATTGTCACAGAGTGGCCAAGAGGTCAGCTCAAGGTAAGCTTTGCTTTGTAGCAGCTTGTGTGCATGTTGTCCGTGTCAGGCCTGAAGGTGCCTCTGTGTTTGGCGACACAGTCAGTGTTTGGCGACACTCAACAGTGTTTGGTGACACTCACAAGTGTTTGGCGACACTCACAGCCCAGTGATTGGAGACATAGGGTGCCTACTCTTGCCCACCATCATGGGACACGCTGCTGACCCAGGTCCTCGTCCTGTGTCCTGGTAACACTCTGTGACGATCTCTGGAAGCTTTCCTGAAGGCTTCTGGAGCTTGTCACAGAGTGGCCAAGAGGTCAGCCCAAGGTTGGTTTTGCTTTGTAGCAGCTAGTGTTTGCCCCTGAAATCAGATGCATCACAGCAGTTTGCAACTGTTTGTAGTCTGTCGCCCCAATGTGTACATCAGTGGTTGCTGCAGCAATCGGTTTTTGCCTAGGGTTGCTTCCATTACTCTTTGTGTGCAAATGTGGTTGTTTCACCACTCAAATTATGATGACTGGCACAACAGCAAATATCTAATCCTCCGTTGTCTCTTGAAAACAGCTTGTAGACACATTAGGTGACTATTTGCAATTGTTGTTTGGTTTACACTCACAGCTTTGTCCTCTTCAGCACGTGTATTGTACCTTGTGCCTATGTTTGTCTCGTGGTCCTCAATGTTGCAACTGCAGCAAATGGCAGTATGATAGCACTCTTTTTCTAAGCAACATATCATGCTAATTTACAATGGCATCAGATTCTGTGATCACAGTTGCAACGCCTTGTCAGTAGGAGCTTTCGAAAGCCAAATCTAAGCAGCCTTTTCTGGGCTCAGGCATACAATTGACTCACGGGTTAGAAAGGTTTCAAGCTTGCAATCCAATACACGACGATTTGGTTCCGGAGCCAGCGGCATTCTCGTATGACGGGCCATGTGAACGCGCGCGGTCTGCCACAACCGTGCAACATCCGGTGGAACATAGCGCATTCTACACTCCCAAAGTTTCGCTCAAGGTCGCGTTGCTGAGGTGATTGCCTGAAGCTGCTCTAGTCTTGTTGATTGCCTGAAGCTGCACATCACCTTCTCCTGAAGCTCCCGCTCAGTACATGAGCACAGTCCTCAGCAGCTTTGACCTCAAAGCAGGCATGAAGACAATTTGTGTGGAAGGCATGCTCAGCTGGCCAATCACTACAGGGACTGCTGACCCGCCTACACACCCCCACCAGGTTACAAAGCGTCATGCAGTATTTGTTCCGCAAGGGGGCTATGCGTGCTTCCTGGACTGTGTGGTGCTGACTAGACAGTGCGCTTTAGGCATTGTAGCCGCTGCATTGTGAAGTGGCTAAGGCGCCTCAACTGCAAGTGTGAAATAACAATGAATGAAGTCCAAATTCGACGTGGCTTTGTTTCTACGCCTGCATGACAGCGCTTCAGCAGATCTTGACCCTGCCCTTGGCAGCCCCAAGGCTTTTGTCTAACTGCACTGAAATGATGCAGAGCCCCAATCCTCTGTGTACATACCAGCTGTACTCATGACAGCACAAAGGTATCCTAACAACCGTTGTGATTATAGCAGCATCACCCTGTAGGGCATGGCAGCTGGTCTATGCAACAATGAAACATGTTTGACTTCTGGGTGGCGGCATGAATGATCTTGAAGGTTTTCAAACATTGCCTCACCCGCCACATGGAATGCTGAAAATTGGCATTGACTGATGCTTTGCACTAGATGTCTATATTGAGCCAGCTGCTTGGTGAGTCAGCTGTTGTAAGCATTCTGAGCCCCTCTTGAGTCTGTCTGTCTATTGAATGGTCGTTGGATTGGTGTGAGTGCTGACCTGTGGGGTGCTGAGCACTGAGATCTTGTATTGGAGCAAGTTTGGGCTATCTCCATTGTTGCTCTGGACCCCTTGAACTACCAAGCATGAGGGTGCATATAGCTGCAGAGTGTGCCTATGTAACAGCAAGCCTTCTGCAAAAGGTATGAAAGCAATTCAGTGATGAGTTTTGACCTATGCCTATGCTTGATTTTACCTACTGCCCTTTCTGATTAGATTTACTGCCTTTGCCCTGTGGCTCTGGCTTCTGCTGTTGACCTGTTGCAAGTCCTACAGTATGTGACCTGTTGCAAGTCCTACAGTATGTGACCTTACAGTGCACATAATCGGTGGCTTCAGCACTGACGGCATCCTTCTGTGATCTTGTGCCATGCATGCTGAAACATGCTTGCTGTTTACCTTCACGGCTTTTCTTGCTGAAGCAAGTTTGTCCAATGTCATAAGCGCTTGCTAGCATTGCAGTAGAAGGCGCACGCATTCCAGACACAGGTTGCGCATGCCCATGGCTACAGGCATCTCCATATCATTGTTTGCTGTTTGTGCAGGCTCTGATACGCTGCCACAATCTGTTCTCTCCTGGGGATGAGGGCTATGTCTCAAGAACTGCAGCGCTTTTGTTAGAAGCAGTAGAACTCGCGCCTGCTTATCAAAGACAACAGTCACTCAGTCAAACAGGTATCAGGTGCCGGCAGAAGATGAGGAACAGAAGCCAGGTGAATTCTGCGGTGTGTGCATGCCTTGCCCATTCCAACTTCAAAGTGCAGGCTATTGGCTTGTCAGCTGCTAGCAGCGCTGTGCTTTGCTCTCTCAGCATTATGTGCTGTCCTGCGTAATGTTTGTTGCACCTTATGATGCGCCATGCTTTGTGGTGGCTTGCAACACTCATTGGTAATTCACACTCGATTGAGTTATACACTTTGAGATGCTGAAAGCCGCATGCCTTTGCCATGCTGCCTCCACAACACATGAATGGAGCGTTAGGATCGCGAGATTTGCGTGCAGCAAAATGTCACAAAGTCTAAAAACAACTTGTCTGCAGTGCAGTGCCACTCAAAAATTCGTTTTCAATGTGCTACAGCAGCAGAGACCATGTACATGCGATGTCTCCAATGTATGTGAATGACTCAGGTTGTCATGGCAAACGAAACACTGCAGAACTCGTCCACATCGGCTTCTCCCTTGCTTTCAGACTGCAGGTATAAAGCACTGATGCTGCAGATACCAGCTGGTTATAGTGCAGAAGTGGTCCATGAGCACCGTGGCCTTCTGTTCCAGCTCGACAACACCTCCTTCATGATAATCTCTGTTGTTTTGACTCTCCCAGACCAGTATGCAGTGAGAACGCTGCAGCTGATATTGCAAGAGCAATGCAATGCAATGACAATTGTCTGCATATGCATTGCAATTCTTTAATCATGCTTCTTGGGAGCGTCTCTGCAGCATGTATTTTTTGGGCGTGAAGCATTGTCAAACTGCTGATAGCTCAACACCTGTTTCTGGACTGGAGCAGACATCACCGTATGCAATAATATCTAATTGACACGTAGCAAGAAGGCATATATGTAAATGTTGATTGAACACCAACCTGACGATGTCAACAGAACACCAAGTGAGGTCATCATGTAAAGTCAACAACACACCATGTGGAGGCCATAAATGCATTTGCATTCAGTCTACTGACCTGTAGAACCTGCAACAGACAATTTTCAGCAGGCAGGACAAGGACTTTGATCAGCTGCAGTGGGCGGAGACATCCATATGGCGCCATATGGCCATATGCATGTGCCATATGCATATTCGTTCTGTATGAGCAGTGAAGGTGATTGCACACATGCACATTGGTATGATAGCATCACAAGAAGAGGCAACCTGTCACATCTGGCCTGAATTGAATCCAAATACAGGCTGCTATGCTGGCCTGCCTTACCTTGGGCTGACCTGCTGGCCACCTTGTGATAATCTCCACAAGCCTTCAGGAAAGCTTCCAGAGACTATCATAAAGTGTTACCAGCACACACGACGAGGACCTGGGTCAGCAGCATGACCCAGGATGGTTCTGCCTGATCCCTGTTCCTGATACTTGGCGCATCTTCTTCTGCTCCTGTTCTCAAAGAAGTACCACAGTTCTTGATACGTAGTATATGTCCCAAAAAAGAAATCCTGGACATCAAACAATCTCTTACCAGTGGAGTAGCACATACCAGCCTGGAGCGTGCACACAGCTGTGTACTATGCCTACATAAGTGTGAGCCTTCTGTGAAAGCGATTAGCGCAATTTGATACTAAGTATGGTAACATGTTCTTGCATGCGATATGAATATTCTGCAAACATGTGGTTCAGTTCCAGGGCAAGCCTGATTTTGTGTGACACTCTCTGGGCATCAAAAGCTGCTTGCAACTCATAAAGTCTCAAAGACAAAGAAGTTTAACATCCCACATGTGATCTATGATAGACTAGACGTCATCTGTGGAATTGGCTTTGAGAGTGCTAATGCGATCTACACTGTACAATAGGAGTTCTTCTTCTTGCGTGCTCCATGCTTGCACATGCGCAGAGGCTTGTATTCGGCAGGCGCTCCATCTTTTGGCTTAAGCTGGCTCTGATTGTATGACAATGCACACGCAGATCTGAGGTGCTTGTGGCATTGGTCTCGCGCTGGTTCAGATTAGATGAGCCCGGTGTATGCATGCGACCAAAGCGCGATACTGAAGATCCTTCTGCACTCAGCAAAGTATCCAGCTGCGTTTGTGAACGGAGTCCTGCTCGGTCGCGTCAAATCAGACAAAAAAACAGTAGAAGTTGTTGACGCAATTCCCTTGTTGCATTCTTTCTTGAGCTTGGCACCAGCTCTAGAAACCGCCCTTGTGCAGGTAACAATGCGGACTGTCGAATAAGATTTGTCTCACGTACCTGTCTTTGAGCGTGTAAGGCAATGCCGAATGGCAATGCAGGTCTCCTCTTATGCTAAGCAGCAACAAGATCTTGAGCTCGTGGGATACTATCATGCAAATGAGAGATTTAACGACACAGATCTATGCAATCCAGCGCGTAAAGTTGCTGACAAGCTATACTCAAATAATGATGTGGCATGCACCTTGCTGGTGAGACTTGTGCGTCAATGGAGACCATGCTGATTGACCAGGCCAGAATTTCATCAACCCTTCTGATCTGGAATGCAGATTGACAGTTCAAAGCTGCGGAGTTCCTTGCAAAAGAAGGCTGGAGACTTTCTTCAGGTAAGAACATGCCTTTCTTGTCATGTAATTCTTGCAAACAGGTATGACAAACTATGCTAAAGCGTCCTTCCTTATGCTGCAGCTATATCTTAAAGACGAAGGGGGTCGCAACTGGGTCAAAAGTCCAACAGACAGTAGCAGCCTGCAGTATGATAGTGGGGTTGTTCTGAGCGTTTTCCTACAGATGTGTACTGAAGGGAGGCATACCAAATTGAGCGACTTTGATGACCATCTCAATGACTTGGGCAGGTTGGTCTCCTGAACTTCTGACAAGGAGGCATGCTCTTGTTGATATCACTCGACCTTTAGTGTGCACACTTGACACTCCTTTGCTGCCAACTTGTTTGGCGTATCGATAATGGAGTGAACGACATTTTCTTGAGTCTTTGAGCCTGGTCACCATGCTTGCAGGGACTGGCGAAACAAAGACTTACTCAGCTAGCGTGAGATGTTCAATGCTTCACATGTTCCAAGCCATGAATGTGTCAGCAGCTGAGTCACAGTGCCTGTCACAAAAGGCTATGACCAAATCATACCAGCAGGATTCTCAAGGCCTGCAGCGACTTTGGTCATACTGCATGAGTCAGTGTACGTGTACAGGACTGCACAAATTCAGCTCATATTGCCTGCATACGACTTCAGTTCTCTAAGTTCGGACTGAGCTACAGCCATGTAACAGACGGTCCACATGGCTCTGCACATGATGCAGGCATCGTGTTTTGATTGCATGGCAGTGTTGAGGTTGTCCTACTTAATCACATGGCATGGTGGTGCATACACAAACGCAGGTGACAGTAGAGTGCTGATACATGCAGCTGCACAGTGGTAATTAGGGGAGAAAGCCAATGTTATGTCACAGTCCGTAACAAAGATGGAATGAACGTAGCAAAAGCCAGACTTTTGATTTGTGGAGCAAATCTGCCTGCAGTCTCAATGACAAGTTGTACCAACCTGCTGACGTGTCAAAAGCATGCGCAATACGCCTGAATGGAACATCAGTATGACACAAACCCAAATAATGACCCTCATTGTCTGTCTACACAATGTACAAAGGGCATGAACAAGCCAAGACGTCACTCAACAATATGAGATTGAGCTTAATCAGTGTACTTCTCCAAAGTCTGGGCTAGAGTTGAGTATGGCACTGCTCCGATGACAGTGTCCATCTTCTGACCGTCCTTGAACACCATCACTGTTGGTATGCTCCTGATACCATACTCTGTTGCAACTCCTGGGCTCTCATCTGTGTTCAGCTTAAACTGCAATATGCAACACAGAGATGCTCATTGATGCTCGTGCCTGCGTAAACAAATGAGTGAGAGTCTGCAAACAACCAAGCTAAAGTTCAATACATACCGCTTTGATTTTGTCTCCAAAGGCAACTGCTAGCTCATCCACTAGAGGGGCAATCATTCGGCACGGACCACACCATGGGGCCCAGAAGTCTACCAGAACGGGCACTGGACTTTTCAGCACTAACTCCTCGAAGGTAGAATCTGTCACTGGCCCTGCTACAGCACAAGATCATACGTTTGTCCTGGTAAAACAGCATGCGAGCCCTCAAAACATTCCTTCACGTAGAGAAGGTGCTATCTCAAAGCGCCGCAAGGTTTCAGGATATACCTGCTGCTGTCTCTGTGTTTTGTGCGTAAGTCTTGACATCTCTTCGTGAGTTCACACGAAGTACAGGTCCGACTGGAGACCGTGTCGGCTTTTGCAAGGCAGTGACAAAGCTTCTGGTGTGGCCAAAAGACGTCACATTCCGTTGTGAGGCCCTGCAGTGCTGCGTTGTAGTGGCCATCTGGGCAGTCATGCTTGCCATTGCCCCAGGTCGGCTGAAGTTCAAATAATCGCTACACAGACAACCTTGCAGACTTCAGATCAAATCTTCACAAATCAAGTTTGCTTGGTGACGCGCGACGAGCTGTTGTACAGCGCGAAGTTTGTTGGGCCGTGGCTTTCCTGATTCTGAGCCAGGCTACCCACATCCTCTGTTGTTAATCGTATATATGCGTTGCGAGGAGTTGCAGCCAGACTGTCGCCTGGTCAACAAGCTGGTTTGCGCTTTCGCCATGCTTATCAATGCGCGGTAGTACTCTGGCCTGTGATTGCGCATGATTGCCCGTGGTCTGCTGTCTAACCGTCTTGCAGCCGCTATTCGTACCACCTCGCGCTATACAGCCGTGCGCAACAAGACTGCGTGCACAACGCACCGAACGCGGCCTCATGAGACGTCGGTGATGCAGAGTAAAAGCTGTCTACATCATCAGGCTTGCGCAACGTGGCGTTTTGGCCGAGCAGCGTATGTGGTTCCACCTTCGCCTTGCCACAGATCACTTGAACGCCGGACAGATCCGAGACGTGCCGAGTGCGCTTTCAGGCAGCACAACCCGATTTGCAACGCTCAACAGCATCGCTCAGCTGCGCACTGCTCTTCTGTTTCCTCCACCGAGCAGACCAGCGAGACACACAGACAAAACGGGGTAGCACCTGGATTCGCGAGGAGAACCAGTATCAAGGATGTCAAGGTAAATGATAGCTGCCAGTCTGCAAGGCTTGTAGGATGTTCCGTGGCTCATGTCCACAAAATTCAAACAGATATATGACACATGCTGTTCCTGTATGTTTCAGGGTGGACCTGACAAGGGGGTCAGCAACATAGGCTTGAAATATGATGTGCGTGGCTGGGTGCGCACCGTACGCCATCAGAAGAGCATTTCCTTTATAGAGGCAAGTCAGTAGGATGATGATACATGCATGCTGCATCCACCCTTGGCAAAGCAGTCTGGTAGGCAACCATGCACCTCATCAGCTCAGCAGACATAGCATGACCTTCATTCATGACAGATTGCACATACTACCTTGAAGGTCACACCACCATGCGTCACCTGTGTGACATCACCATGCGTCTTCTGGTCCATATGGCCTGTTGTGCCCGTCATCAAGTACTGCAGCAGAAGCATCACATCAGCTACATGAGTGTTGATCTCATCACATGTGTTGCATCACTCACAGTACCTGGTGAAGAGACAACAAAGCTTTCTGTCTCTGGTCACTCATCACCGGAACGTTTTGCAGAAAGTATTCATGCTCTGCAGGTCAATGACGGGTCCACTTTGACAGGTCTCCAAGTACTTGTAGACCCAGATGCGACGGGCTATAGGTTGGTGGACAATGGAAGCATCAACACTGGAGCTGCTGTCAGAGTGCAAGGAGAACTTGTAGAGTCTCCAGGACGTGGGCAGAAGGTAAAGGTCACTGACACTGGGCACTGGTGCGGCACACCTGGTTTACGCTGTAGCTGGCTGTGTTGCGCTGTAGCTGGCTGTGTTACGCTGTAGCTGGCTGTGTTACGCTGTAGCTGGCTGTGTTACGCTGTAGCTGGCTGTGTTACGCTTGTGTGTCTATGTCATGCTATGACATGGGAGGCCACAATTTACACAACAGTATGCATCTGGCAGCTGTTCTTCTCCACCTGTCACAGTTAAGCACCTAGTCTATAGCATTGAAACATGACATCCGTATCCAAAAGATGTCTGGCTGTATCTGTCAGCTTTGCAGGAAGGTCAGTCCAGTTCTCAATGGTGTGTACAGGTATCAGGGTGCTAATGTCTTGCTCCCATTTGCAGCTGCAAGCATCAGTGCTGTACTTTTGTCAGGAGCACACATGCTTCTGCTCAAAAAGATGGGAAGACACATTTGATCATGAGTGCAGTCATACCTTGCCCACAGATGTCATGCATGGGCTTTCCGTGCAGACACATCTGCACTCATCATTATCCAATATGCCCGCTTAAATTTTGGACATGCATGCTTCCAAAAAGCAAACATGTCCGCAAGTCTGCGCCTGTTGGCAGTCATAACGGTGGGAGCCTCTTGAGGCGACATCCCAAAATGCATGCTTCCAAAGCATTCACAAACATTCAATTTTGAAGGTAGTGTTTCCCTCCCTGCAAACTACAGTCATCATTCTGCAGGTTGAGTTGAAGGCCACAGCAGTGCACCTCATTGGTGAATGCAATCAAGACACCTACCCTCTGCAGAAGAAGAGGCATTCCCTGCCGTACCTACGTAGCATCTCCCATCTGAGGCCTCGCACAAACACACTGGGCGCGGTCACGCGTGTGCGAAGCGCCCTGGCCTTTGCCACCCACCAGTTTTTCCGGGAATGTGGATTCCAGTGCATACACACTCCCATTCTGTCTGCATCTGACTGTGAAGGAGCTGGAGAAATGTTCCAGGTCAGCTTCAGGGCACGTGTGTGTTATACATGTGTGTTATCACTGCCATGCACAGGTGCATTACCACCATGCATGTGTATGTCATCACTATGTATGGCTATCATGAAATTGTGTGTTTGCTCCACTAACTTGCGTGACTATACCACTGTGCTGCATGACTTTACCAATCATGTCTTTCTAGACCTTCCTTGATACAGTTCTTACCTCCTGCCAACCAGAACCTTGCAGATTGCCAAGCTGACCAGGCAGCGGCACATGCTGCTGTCTCTTGGGACAGTAGGTCTCCCTTTGGTGCAGTGCAATCCCCCCCACAAGGTGTTGAAACTGCGTTCACGTCACCATTCCATCACGCATACTGCAACTGCTTTGGCAGCCAATAGTTTTAGGGTTTAGGGTTTAGGGCAACTACTGCAGCCAACTACCGCAGCACAGCGCAGCGCAGCGCACCGGTCTCATCGTATTTGGCCTCGGAGCGGCTGCATCCCTCACTGATGCAGTTTCGGCTTCGCGGCCATACAGTTGTTGTTACCATGTGAGTCAGCAGGGTTTGCTATTGGAGCTAGCCACTCCTTTTGGCAGTGAAGCAGCAGGTCCAAGGAGGACAGCAGTTCGAAACGGCAGAGGCTTTCAGAGCGGGTACAGTCTTGTCCTAACCAGTAGTTTTGAGCAGTTGTATTGGACCATGGGCAGTTCAAAGCCATTACCTGGTAGTCAAACCTCCTAGCACAGCTGGTAGTTGAGCTTAACGGCCAACTGAAGATCTCCACCTGTCTCATTTTCTCAGATCTAGAGCGTTAATCGGTCACAGCAGAATTACAGTCTGCACAAGTGGGCCTCCCTCAGGGCGCATGCCATGACACAGACAAGCTGGTGCTTTTCTGCAGATGGTTCAAGCACAGCTAGGCATGATCACAATCGCTCACAATCTGCAGATGATTTCAAGCATAGCTAGGCAAGATCACAACCCCCCACAATCTGCAGATGATTTCAAGCATAGCCAGGCATGATCACAACCCCTCACAATCTGCAAAGCGTGCACGAACCCACCATCCATGTGTTCCAACACTCACAGGCAGATCACAGGCAGATCACAGGCAGATCACAGGGCTGATCTTCCAGTGCAGGTCACTACACTGCTCAGTAATCATGACAAGGCATTGGCCCAGGGGCCGGTTTCAGAGCAGCAGGTACAGCATCTGAAGGAGCAGGTCTCCAAGCAGGGCAGTGTGGTGAGGAGCGCTAAGCTAGCAGCCAACACTGTGGACTCTCAAGAGGTCAGGGATCAGGTAAGGCAACAGTTCTGTTCACTCACTCACTCACTCACTCATGACTCACTCACTCATGACTCACTCACTCATGACTCACTCACTCACTCACTCACTCACTCACTCACTCACTCACTCACTCACTTCAAACCTGTCTTTCCCTAGAGTCAGGTACGTGCGTCTTGGTAAATGCTAAAGAAGCAGCCAAGTTCTTTGACACTCCTCATACACAGGCCAAACGCCAGGTGGGCTGGACCTTGTGCTGTCCAGTCCTGACGAACCATACACTCGGAAGCAGGTTAGCAATACGTAGTTTCACAGGTACTGTGTTACATACTGTGCTAGGTATTGTACAGATGCCATCACATCTGACATCTAACCTCACTTGAGGACCCTCAAGTCAAGCTATGCTGTCATTCCATTCCATTCCATTATGCATACACAGATACTGAGTCTTACCCTGCACACACCTAGCCCATCATGAGCTGGAAAGCGTCAACATTATTATTGTTGTTATTGTGCATAACAATAAATAAACGCTTTCCAGCTCATGATGAGCTAGGTACATGCAGGACAAGTCTTGTCTCTCCAGAGCAGCCTGTCTTGTGCATCCCTGTAAGGCCTACTGATACAACAATGTTGACAGTCACATAATGCAATGTAAGCTGAATCTAAGGCGGCCAGGTAGACAAAGGTCGTTGATTTCACCAAACAAAAGCTTCTTAGGCAATCTATCATTAGGCATCCTGAAAAGTATGACCTAGCCACCTTGCCTTCCAGCTGAGACTCCACAGAAAAGGTGTTGCGCCCATGCAGCATGTCAACATTCAGCACTTGGTTGCGCAAGGATATGCCACAGACGCGTCGCAAGCAATTCATCTGGAAAACAGCCAATGGGCTGATGCGTTGTTTCACAACAGCCCATAAACTCTTTCCGTGCGTTGTCATGTCAGTTCTGTTGCAATCTGGATAAACTATTATTCTTGCTCTGCACAACCCTTGAAATCCGTGTCAGCAGGTAGAGGTTGATGTGTGTACTACCTTTTGTTTCTTCAAGGTGTCCCAATCCTGAACAGACAGCAGGCAGGTGCAAATCATCTGAACACAGCCCTCCTTCGTACAGGAAGAGCCGTGCAGCGGCTGACGCAGCTGAGTCAGCAGCTGCCCACAGCGCAAGGGCGCATCAAGCCTTCCAGTGGTGTGGTCGAGTTGTCACAACTCACATCAGATTACAGATGGCAGGTGCATAAGGACATAGTTCTGTTGCCTTCAGGAGCAGCAAGCCGTGCAGCAGCTGCTGCACCTGAAGCAGGAGCTGGATGATACAAACGAGCGCCTCACGCATTCAAGGGGTTTGGTGAAGAACCAAGAAGGGCTGACTGACTATAGCCAGGACTTCTTTGGGAAGCCAACCTTCTTGACAGTGTCTGGGCAGCTGAATGCTGAGATCTACGCCACTGCTATGTCAGATGTCTACACCTTTGGTGAGGCACGTCCCTCCTGTATCAACCTGTCTACTCATTCTTTCTGGTGACTTGTTTGTCATGTTGACTACTCTCTTGTATGATTTGCTGTAACTGTTGATTGTGTCGCCCGCGTGCGTGACAACAGTCTCGGCACCTCATGCGCCAACCTATCTGCTCACTCTGTCTATTTGTCTAGTCTATCGTAGCGGCTTGGCTAGTCCATAGTCTGTTAGGACTGTTGACAGTGTTTCATCATACATCCTGTGGTGACTGCAGTGATGCTGCTGCTATATTACACTCGCTGTACATTTGCTGGTGCAGATGCTGCATCTCAGATCACTGTGTTGTCGTAATGAAGCTGCACATCATTGTAAGGCAATTATTTGAGGCCTCATCACTGAGGTACATGCTGTTATGGTCATGATTGTCCTCAAGCTCAGGCAAACATTTGTGTCTGCATTAGAAATTGGCTGACAATAGCTTGCAGAAAACCCAATGGGCAGCAACACGTCAACTGAAATCACAAAAAGCCATTGATGGATTGCACAGGGCCGACATTCCGGGCAGAGAACAGCAACACTTCAAGACATTTAGCAGAGTTCTGGATGATAGAGCCAGAGATGGCCTTTGCTGACTTGTCTGACGACATGGACTGTGCAGAGGTGACCACATGATGGACCCCTGGCATCGTACTTCTGTTGCAACCTCTTCAGGCATGGTGTAGCTGTGTGACAAGTACACCACATGCTTGCCTATTGGCAGTTCCCTTTGGCATTCATTTTGCCTGTTGCCTGTTGGGCAGTGCCTGTTGGCATTGCCCACTGCTTGTTTGCAGAAAGGCAAACAGGCAGCCATACAGAGACTGATGCTGCTGCTGCTGTTGTGCATGCCACTTGCTGCATGCTGATGCTGCTGTTGTTCTGTTTATCGCTATGACATTGCATGCATGAATGAGAGGGCTCTCTCTGTTGCATAAGGCTGCAGCACTCACAACTTGCTGACGCAGCACTGGCGTCCAGCTCGGCACGCTCCTCCGTCTGCAAGAAATTTCACATTTCCTGGCACATTTACCAGGCATGTGTCTGGATCATGGATTCTAAACATTCCTTCTCTCTGCCCTACCTTACAGGCATATCTGAAGCACTGCTTGCGATACATCCTGGATCACTGCAGCGAAGACTTGGAGTTCTTTGCACAGCAGAATGACAAGATGTTGGTGCAGCGGACACAGGTATGCATCCAAGTCAGGGCATCAGCCAAGGCATCACACATAGGGAAGCTTGGCCACCCTTGCCTGCCCTTCCCTCTTCCCTTCCCTCTTCCTTTCCCTCTTCCCTTCCCTCTTCCCTTCCCTCTTCCCTTATCCCTTCCCTCTTCCCTTATCCCTTCCCCTCCCCTCCCCTCCCTTTTTCTGACCTGTGGTCACTGAGCTTGAGATCAACAGGAAACAAATGAAAGACAGAAAGAGTCCTCTGCAGTAAGCACCTGAGGCATCACCTTGTGCAGAGTCCTCTGCCTCAATTGCTCTCACAGATGCAGTGGAGAAGCTGCCAAAACTTGTCGACCTGCTGCATTGTTCTTCTTGCATGATGACAGCATTGAAGGTACATATCAGTCAGTTTCCCTGCAGGAAAGCTTCCCCGCTGACGAGTCAAATTCATGTCTGTATTATCAGCCCCTACACCTTACATGCGACAGCTCAGGACCATATATGTACCTCACCTCAGGAGATGACACGTGTTCAATGAATGATGCAGGAACATGCAGCTGTGTATGCATGCAGGGCATTGTGGCAAAGCCATTAGCACGACTCAGCTACACAGATGCCATAGAGCTGCCCTGCTGAAAACTAAGGTCAAGTCTGTTCTTGCAGGACATTGTGGCGAAGGCCTTTGTACAACAGACGCTGTTAAGCTTCCCTGCTGAAATTCAAGGTTTGTTCCTGTAGCTTTCAGGCAACTGTGTGTTCTTGCAGGACATTGTGGCGAAGCCCTTTGCACGGCTGAGCTACACAGACGCTGTTGAGCTTCTGCAGAAGGCTAAAGTCAAATTTGCGTTCCCTGTAAAATGGGGATCAGATCTGCAGTCTGAGCATGAGCGCTACTTGACTGAGAAAGAGTTCAATGGCACCCCATTGTTTATCACCAACTACCCAAAAGACATCAAGGTGATACATGATCAAGTGCCACGACCTGTTTTGGTCCACTGAGTATCAGTCAGGGCTTTATGTGCCTTCCCCCCCACCCCCCA
>JAABUO010005132.1_pt1 | contig 15337 bp, 17 predicted proteins | sample 5559291 | NCBI WGS metagenome assembly JAABUO01 (sample SAMN10711878, study PRJNA513372) | rock metagenome | isolation source: Antarctica rocks | place: Antarctica: Victoria Land, Finger Mt sud
GGTGCGCCGTGCGGCTCAGGTGGAGGAGCACCGCGCGGGCAGGGCGGCGCAGCTGGCGGACAAGCAGCACCTGGCGCAGCAGCTGCAGGTGCCTTTCACAAGCTCAGAGTACACCAAATTGATTTGGAAGCCTGCCGACACATGGGGTGCTGTGCTTGCTGTGCATGAGGGTCAGGCACTTTGTGAGGACCCGCACAGCCTGCATTGGCATAAGGCCCTTGGTGTGAGCCTGGCTCCCATCCTTGCTGTGCCCGCCAGCCTGTGTGCTCTCGCCCTGCAGGCGCAGCAGGCGGCGGACAAGGAGCAGCAGGCGCTGCAGGCTGTGGCTGCGCGCGCTGACAAGGCCAGGCGCCTGGAAGAGCAGGTGGCCGCGCAATCTCCGCCCCAGGTGTCAGAGCAAACAGCTCCATGCAGTCGTTTACCATGTGTGCAAGTGGTTGAGGCACAGGCGCCAGGCATGAGACGGTTTGCAGGTGAGGCACTGCTCAAGGCCCTGGACTCGTGGGAGATAGCGCTTGTCTAAGTTCAGAGCTGCCGAAGACGTGGCGGGCTGCCCCTCTGTGTACACCCGTGTGCAGATACACTGAGCGGTGTGGACGGCGTCCCAGCAGGCATGCGCACTGCAAGCAGAGCACCTATCTACTGAGCGATGTAGGCAGCTGTTTGGTCACATATGCTGGGGCACGGCAGGCGCACGCGGTACGTGCAGAGGCGCTGCGGCGGCTCGACGAGGGCCGCGGCTATGCCAAGGACGTGTGGGTGCACAAGGCCGTGCTCTCAGGCACCAAGCCAGCCTTCAACCACCTGGCAGTCGCATGCTGACCGGCCGTGCTTGATTATTGCTTGCTGAAATGGAGTGAAACGGAGTACGGCTGGATAATAACATGCACCACATGCCAAGTACATTTATGCAGCGCGCAAGGCCACAAGATGTAGAGCACAAGCGTCATGACGCCTGTGCTGTGTGACATAGCAGCGAAGCGTTGCCGCTCATGTACTGGGCACGCAATGCCCTCTGCATACAGGCTGTGTAATGCAGGATAAAAATAAGTACTGCCTTTACACCGCAGTTTAGCACGCAGCTTACAGACAGCCAGCAGTGTTCAGGCCGAGGTGCAGGACTGTTGGACCTCTGTAAGTACCTCGGACTGTAGACCTCTGTAAATACTTCAGGGCGACTGGTGTACTGCAGGCTAGGTGCATGAAATTTCCGACTTTTATCTAGCAGAATGCATGGGCGTGCTACCCAGCACTACACCCCAGCAGCGTGTTAAGCCCGCAGGGTTCACCCCTTTCGAAGGGCTGTAGGACAGCTTGCGCTCTAAATCTCTCAGCTCAGTGAGCTATCAAGCCATGGCGGACGCGTCCAGCAGCCCGGACCCGCAGCCGGCGCAGCCGGATGCACCCGTGGCGCTGGATGAGGAGGAGGCCGCGCTGGGGCAACGCGTCTCAGAGCTCTTTCCTAGGCGAGTCGCTTGCGGCGCCGCTTCCAAGATGGCTCCTCAGCTTGAAACCGCGCAAGGCACGCAGCGCTAGCACTTTTTGCCCATGACGATGCTTATGGCGTGCACACGTCGCGCAGGAACCTGGTGTCGCTCTTCTCGCCACCAGACTACCTCAAGGGCTGGGATGGGGGCGGCGGCGCGCGGCCGCTGGCAGTGGCGGGTTCCAGTGGAGCGGGGGGCCTGGATTTGGAGCGGATGCAGGCGCGCCTAGCCTTACACTCTCAGGCCCAGCAAATAATCCGCCACAACAGCACACGTCAGGCCTGCATACATAGCAGTGTATCACTGTAGCCCTTGCTTTGCGCCGGCTGGTGGGTCACTTGCAAAATGCAGCACGTCCGTAACGCACTGGAGCCTGACAGCGCGCCGCTTGAGCAGGTGGTGGTGCGCATTCGCCCGCCGCTGACCAAGGGCGTCCCGCGCTGGAGCAGGGACAACTGCATCTTCGCCTTGTCCACATGTAGCCTGGCGATTGCGCCTCCGGAGGAGTCGCAGGGGTGCGCAGCTGCTCAAGCCATAAGCTGAACTGAGTGGGAAGTCAGCGAGTGCACCGCCGCTCGCTGGCCCACACCATTATCAACTAGTAAAGTAAAGTCGCATGAGAGTTTGACGCTGACATGCTGAGGCTCAAACCCTGACGCACTTCACCAGGTCTCCCTCTCACTGGGAAGTGACCCGCGCTCGCGCTCGGCCAGTGAGCGGCAAAACAGGCGTTGGCGCGCCGCTGGCGCAGGTACAAGAACGGCGACCGCGGGCAGACGTACAACTTCTCGCGCGTGTTCGGCGGCGACACGGCGCAGGAGGCCTTCTACCAGGCCACCGCGGCGCCAATGGTGCGCCAGGTGACGCGCGCGCGCCACAGCAGCGTGCTCATGGCCTACGGCATCTCCGCGGCCGGCAAGACGCACACCGTGGAGGCGCGCGCGCACCCTCCGAGAAATATTTTCTTTGTATATATTGTCTCGCAAATCAGCGTCTTTATTACTTTTGTAGGTAACATAAAGAAAAGAAAGCCAATGGAATAGATGCGTGGTGCTTCTGTGTGGCCGCGGCTCCCGCACGGCACCGGGCACCCGGCAGGCGGGATGCCAGGGCTGTGCGTGGCAAGGCCCGTGCAGCAGCACCCTCCTGGCCGTACAGGCGAGCCTGGGCCTGACTGCACGCGCGGATCGCCTTTTCTGCTGCTGCGCCGGCAGGGCACGCGGGCGGACCCGGGGCTGCTGCCGCGCGCGCTGGTGCAGCTCTTCCAGGTGACTCGCCCTGCCCCTAGTAGTGCGGCTTACCCATGAACACGGCGTGGTGCGAGCGGCATAGAAGGGTGATGGTGAGCAGGCGGCACTCGCGAAGCGCACAGGCTGGGGGGCAGCAAGCCGCGCTGGGAAGCCCCGCCCCTACAGCCGGCCTGGCTCGGCCCGGGCATGTTCCCGTCTGCGGCGACCCAGTGGGTGGCCGCTGGTGGGTTGGGATTCCTTCATATGCACTTGCATGCTTGGTGCGAAACAAGCGCTGAGCACGCTCTCAGCGGCCACAGCATGCCTGGAACGCGGCACGTCAGGCGCGACGTGCCGGTGTGGGCGCGCGGCAGGATGTGCAGGCCAGAGCGGAGGCCCTGTGCGTGCGCGTGTCCCATTACGAGGCGCGCGAGCACACGCACACCGCCCATGCCCCTCCAACCTAGCAGTTTCCTTGTGCATGCTTCATCCCTTTCTGTGTAGCACGCCTGGCTGCACGGAGGTGTATCTGCAGTGGACACAGACGCGATGTGGGGCGGGCTCTGCGGACTCGGCCGGCCAGGCGCACGCGCGCGCGCGCACAGGTGTACAACGAGTGCCTGTACGACCTGCTGGACGAGGCGTCGGTGGGCGGCCTGGGCCCGCGGCCGCGCCTGCAGGTCAAGGAGGATGCGCAGAGCCGCGTGTTTGTGGCCGGGCTGTCTGAGGCGCGCGCCCGCGCCCCTGGCTGGCCCGCGCCTGCAAAGTGATGAGGCCCACACGGCCTCGCAGCCAGCCAGGGCTCGCCATGCCTGTGCCACATGACGCCTTGCGTGACCCGATAAGCGCAGCAAGGGGCTTGCGCTGCATGTGCGCTGCTGCCCGGCTGGCTGCTCGTTTGGTTTCACAGCGCGCACTGCCACTCAATGCCCTGCAGTCAGCGTACATGTGCCTGTGCACATGTGCCTCCTGCTGCCGCACCCCTGAACGCTTAACCCGTTGCCACGGTGTCTGCCCCAGCACCATGCGGAGCGGCAGCCCTGAAACATGCGTGCGCAGCGCGGCCCCCACCCATCACCGCATCAGCATCCCACTACACTGAAGTGCTCTGACTGTTCGTCGCGTCGCACGCAGGTAAGGTCGCCAGAGGCTATCAGCTGTTTAGCGTGTTCGATCATTGCACACAGCCTATGGCTGGGCCTCTGGCTTGCCTTTTACAAGCTGGTGATTTGGTTGGTCAGGTCGAGGTCGGCAGCCCGGGCGAGGCGCTGGACGTGCTGCGCCGCGGCGCGCGCCTGCGCCAGAAGGCCGCCACCGCGCTCAACTACGCGTCCTCGCGCTCGCACTCGGTGTTCTCCGTCCTGCTCTGCCGGCCAGCGGCGCCGGCCGCCGCGCCGGCCGCGCCGGCCGCGCCGACCACAGCGGCCTCTGCCACAGCCTCGGAGGCGTCCGCCCGTACAGGCGCGCGCTGCACCGCCCGCTCTGCCAGCAGCGCTCCCGCTCGCTCAGCTTGACCTGAAATCGCATGCTACAGCTCTCTGGTGCCATTTGTTGTCCTCCTCTGTCGGCCCACTCTGGACATGCTGCCGTCGCGCTCGCCATCTCGGCGGGTGCCGAAGCGCCCCTGGGTGCCGAAGCGCCCCATGCGAGACACGGAGAGGGCGCAATGACACTGCAGCTGGTGGCTCTGGCGGGCAGCGAGCGCGCTGGGCGGGACAGATCTCGAGCGCGCTGCTGTTGAACATGTGACATGTGGACCCTGATGCCCCCGCCGCAGGCGACAGCTCGCCGGCGGCGGCGGAGGCGCCCGCCGCCGCGGACGACGGCCCGCTGGCGCGGCTGTCGTTTGTGGACCTGGCCGGCAGCGAGCGCGCGGGCCGCACCGGCAACGTCGGCGCGCGGCTCAAGGAGAGCGTGGCCATCAACGCCAGCCTGATGACGCTGGGCCGCTGCCTGGAGGCGCTGCGCTGGAACCAGCGGCACCGCGAGGCGGAGCCCAGGCTGGTGCCCTACCGGGAGTCCAAGGCGCGGGCGGCGCTCGGGCGCCCTCGATCTGAACCCTGATGCAGGGTCCAGCGCGCATCCATACTAGATGCAGGATCACAGTGTGCAGAGCCAGTGAAGACCCCTGTGTCACATACCCATATCAATCTATCAGGACATGCCCGCCCGGAGCGGTCTCCGGCCGCCTTGCCTCCCATGCACCGACCCCCGGCACGCAAGGCTGCCCGCCTCCCCGTCATTGCACCGTGCCGGCGCTCGCAGACGTCGCGCCTGGTGCGCCCGTGCGCGCCCGCCGCATCGCCCGCGCCGGGGCCGCGGCAGGTGACCCACCTGTTCCGCGACGTGCTGCACGGCTGGGGCCAGCTGCTGCTGTGCGTCAACGTGTCGCCGGCCGCGCGCGACTACGACGAGACCGCGCGCGTGCTGCGCTACGCCGCGGTCGCGGCGCAGGTCGGCACCGCCGCGCGCGCGCAGCCGCCGCTGCGCGCGCTCAGGCGCGGGCCCCCCCGCGCGCCCCATGTCTTGCCAGGCGGCGCCAGCCGCGGTTGGCGCGCAGGCCGGCACCGCCGCCGCTGCCGCGCGCACCCAGGTGCGCGTTGCATGCTCCGTGCCTTGCCGGGTGGCATGCCGATGGTGCAAGCACAATGCGAAAGCTCAGGAGCAGTTGGTTCTGTGCTGCTGGCGCTGTAATTCATCTGTGACACCCCGGTATGTACAGGGTACCAGGCAAGGCTTCTCCATGCTGGTACGTGCGGCACCACCTCTGTCAGGCAGCCAGTCTCGCTGCATCACCTTTGAAGTCAGCCGCATGCCTGCCCCATGGCCGTCTCGTGACCGCGGCTGCTTGCTGGCGACAGGGCGGTCTCGCCCAACATCACAAAGAAGCGCAAGCCGGCCGAGCCCGCGGCCGCGGCGGCGCCGCACGCCAAGCGGCATGCAGCGGGCGCCCGGAAGCCCGACGCGGGCCCTGCAGAGCCCTCGCACGACACCGCAGGTGCCCCAGCAGCGCTCCAGTCTGCCGCCGCCGCCGCCGGCATGCCTCGCACCGCGCAGCCTGCTGCAGGGCCCCACACTGGGGAGCATGCGGGGGCACCGCGTGCGGCGGCGGGCGCGTGCCCGGGCGCGGCGGCGGCGGCGGGCGGGGCCACGCCGGGCGCGTGGGCGGACGCGCGCGCGGAGCTGGAGGACGAGGTGCTCGAGCTGCGCGCGCAGGTCGTGCAGCTGTCCGACGCGGTGCGGGCCCCCGGGGGTAGGGTTAGGGCTAGGCTCTGGCCGCTTCACCAGGCTCGCCATGGGTTTAGAGTTAGGGTTAGGCTTTGACATTTGAACAGGCTGGCCATGCGCTTCCCTCTCAACAGCGGGCGGTCGTGCGGCCGCTGCGGCCAGGCGCTCCTGCAGGGCGGGCGCTATTGTTGTCCGAGGCGGTGTGCTGCGGCCCTCCAGCACCAGCGACCCCGCGGCGCCCGCGTGCAGGAGTGCTGCTGACTGCGCGATGGCGTATGTGCATTCCGTCCGCTTACAGTGCCTTTGATGTGCACACTCTGTCTCACAGACATGCGGTGACCATCGAGCCGACTGGCATACGCAGCTGCGGAGTGCGGAGGAGCGCGGGGCGCTGGCGGAGACCGACGTGCGCGACGAGGTGTCCCGCGAGATGGGCGAGCTGCTGCGCGGCATGGAGCGCTCCTACAAGGCGCGCCCTCTTTTTGTGACAAATGTAACACAAAAAGGTGTGTGTGGCCTTTGCGGTGCTGCTGAGGATGTGGGGCTTCCCATGAAAAGATCCAGGGTCCCACAGCCATGCATGTTTGCCCTGGACGCTGCCCCGTGCCGTCCTCTGCTCAGCATGCGTGCACCATGCCCGGGCAGCGCTTAGAGCCATGGGTTCCGCAAGGGAGTGCCCGCACTGTGCAGCAGACCTCGCCTGGAGCCCTGAGATGGAAAAGCGCGCGCGCAGGAGCGCCTGGCATCGGAGACGCTGAAGCTGGAGGAGCGGCACCAGAGCCGCAGGGCGCCCGCGGGCCGCGGCGAGGCCGCCGCGGGCGTGCCGGCGCTGCCGGACGCGCCGGGCGCCGACGCGCGCGCGCTGCGCGCGGCCGAGCGCGAGCTGGCAGAGGCCCGCCATGCGCTGGCGGGGGCCGCGGTGCGCCCTGCAGGCGGCCTGAGTGGGCCATCCGGACGTATGAAGCCGCTCAGCGGATGAGCCGCTCCAGGCGTGTGCTTTGCCAGCCTCTGGTTCCAATCCAAGGGGCCTGATCGGTGCGTCAGTGTGAGTCAGAAGGCAGCGCATTTGTGATATGGGCTGCGGCCTGTGTGCGCTGTCCCGGCGGCGGCGGCGCTGAGGCCGTATGCAGGCGGCAGGGCGCCGCCGAGCGGGCGCCGCGCCGCAGAGGCCGCACGCGCCCTGCAGCGCCCGGGCACGCGGGCGGCTGCGGCCCACACGCGCGCCTGCCGGGGAGCTTGCGCACTCACCCGCCAGGAGAGAGGCCGGGGCGCGTGCGTTGCAGGCGCGTGCCGAGGAGCTGGAGGCGCAGCTGGCGGCGGAGACCGCGGCCGCGGCCGAGCAGGCCGCGCGCCTGCAGGCGGCCGCTGCGGAGTGCCAGCGGGCCGCCGCCGACGCCACGGCGCGCGCGGACGCCGCGGAGCGACGTGAGGCCGCGGCCCTCGCGCAGCTCGCAGAGTGGCAGGCGCGCCCCGCCCAGGACGACCCTGGCCACCGGGACCGTCCGCTCGAACTGGCGGACCGAGCGCGCGAGCAGATAGAGGGTGCTCCATGGCTGCCCGGGGCATGGCAGCAGCGTGGGGGCGCGACACAAATACATTGATAAGTGCCTCTGCTGCGCAGCTCAACCCCGCCTCAGGCGCGCCTGCATGCAGCGCTCCCGCGCTGCGTGTGGATATCAGCTCGGCACAACGCAGCCAGCCACTTGCGGACATTTGAATGCACTGAAGTCGCTGCCGTGGCCGCTGATCGCAGGAGGCGGCCAGGGAGGAGGCCATTTCCGCCGCGGCGAAGGCCGGGCAGGCGTGCGCCGCAGCCGCGGAGCAGCGCGAGGCCGCGGAGGCGCGCGCTGCGGCCGCCGAGGCCGCCGCCGCACAGGCGCGCGCCGACGCCGCGGCGGCCGCGGGGCAGCGCGAGGCCGCGGAGGCGCGCGCCGCGGCCGCCGACGCTGCCGCTGCGCAGGCGCGCGCCGACGCCGCGGCGGCCGCGGAGCAGCGCGAGGCCATAGAGGCGCGCGCCGCGGCCATGGAGGCTGAGTCCTTGCGCTTTCGGTCAGGCATCGATGCGCTGGCTGCCGGCGCCGAGGACTTTATGCGTGCGCAGGTCCGAACGCCCGGCGGACCTCAATGCGTGCAGTTTGCCGCTCGGGCGCTCCGTGCATACGCTACGTACCCTGGATGCTGCCGCCGCCAGTCGAGGCACATGCGCACAGTGAGCGGACACAGCCTGTGTTACCATCAAGGGCACAGGGTAGCTGAGCTCCGCCGCAGCGTGCCCGTCTGCGCGCGCCGCGCGATGCCCGCTCTGGGGCGCTGCGGCAGGCCGCGGACCTGCAGCTTCGCACCGACGACCTCTTGGCGAGTGTGCGCGCGGCCGTGGAGGCCGTCGCCGCGCGCGAGGCCGCCGCGGCGGCCAGCGTCGAGCAGATGCGCCGGCAGCTGCAGCGCGAGGTCACGCAGCTGCAGGCGCGCCCGGCGGCCCTTGCCAAGCATTCGTACCCGGCACGGGCGCAGCGGCACTGAAGCTTACACGCAGGCTGCGCGTCCGGGCTGACAGACCCGGACACACCTGCGCATGGACTGCTGATCTGGCGCGTGGAGGCACTTCTGTGTCTCAGACGCGCTGATGCTGACTCTGTGGGGATCCCCATTCCTTGCGCTCTGGTCAAAGGCGGCTGTCATGGGCTGCTGAGGAAGCCTGGTGGTAAGCACTGCCTCAAGCACTGCCGGGCTGCGTGCCCTGCCTTGTGGCACAGAGTGCGCCTGTGTTGTGCGGTTCCAAGAAGCTGCTGGCCCTCACGCCGCGCGGGTCATTGCGTGGCATGGCGATCAGAGACCTGGCGAGTGCTGCAGCATGCGCTGCATCGACGCAGATGCCTCCCTCATGGAGCCATCGCCCGATGGCGCCCGCGCCATCACGGTCTAATCCGGTCTCTGAATGCACTGGGACAGCGCTGCGTCGCTCGCGGGTGCACCCAAGTCCGTCTTAAATATATTTTCCTAGCAAACGCGCTGGTGGCCTGTTGCGCTGACGGGCCGCCCAGCAAGCCGGGACAACCCCGGCGCCGCGCGCGCAGGCCAACGCGCGCATGGAGACCGAGATGCTGGAGGCGCAGCTGGAGCGCGCGCGCAAGGACAACCTGGCGCTGCGCCGCCGGCTGGAGGCCGCGGCGGCCGGCGCCGGCGCGCGCGCCAACCCTGCGCTGCTGCGCGTCGCGCAGGCGCGCCCGGGGCCCTGCACCCCGCCCCCTGCGCTCACGCGCGCCGCCCGGGCGCACCATAGCATGCACCCGCGTGCCTTTCATCCCATTGGTGACGGGAGGGCGCTGCAGGGCATGGTCCGGCAGGGCTGGCAGATCTTGCAGGGTTTGTTCAGGACTTTGCACCGCCACTGCTGCTGCAGGCGGCGCGGCATACGCGCCGCGCGCATGCGAGAGGGCCGCTGGGCTTGAGACGCGCCTCCGGTTCCGCGCCCCCGCTTTGCCGGCATGCTGACAGGGCTAAGCGTTACGGCCTGGCATTTGCGGCATTGCAGGAGGCGTCCGCCAGCGGCCAGGGCGGGGGGCGCGGCGCGGGCGGCACGCCGCACAGCATTGCACTCGCCTACGCACGCCGCGCGGCCGCGGCCGGGGCCGAGGACGACGCGCAGGTGCGTGGCACATTGGGGGTGGTGTCTCCTGACTGTGTACCCTGTGTGCACGCACTAAACTGACTGCGCTTGCTATGCCTCAGTTGCAAAGTCAGTGCACGCACACAGGACAACCGCTTTAGCACATGCCCAGCAGCAGCGGCGGGACGCGTACCGGAAGCAGCTCCTCACCTCCTTTGCTATCCAGAGTCCGGCTTATTAGGACTGCCCTTGCTGAGCGAGGCCCATCGCCCTCGCGCAGAGTGCACCCCAGCCGTCGCCGCCCGGCGCCGCCACAGGCGGCACGGCTGCCGCCGCGGCGCCGGCGCCTGCACCAGCGCCTGAGGGCGCCGCGGCGAGCCCACCCGCCGCCGACGCGCTCCTGCGGGGCGGCCGCGCCGAGCGCAGCGTGCGGCGGCAGTCGCGCGCGACCGCCTGCACGCAGGCAGCGCAGCTGGCTCCCCCCGCCTGCGAGCCCGCTGCCGAGGCCGCCCCTGGCGCGCGCGTCGCGCAGGGGCGCGCTGCAGCTCGAGCGCAGCGCGCCGACTGCGCAGGCCCCGCCGCAGAGCAGGACGCCGCCCCTGCGCGCGCCGAGGCCGCCGGGCGCGAGGCGGACGGCGGCGGCGCGGGCGCAGGCGGCTGCCCGCCGCGGCCGCCGCCGCCGCGCCGGCCTGCGCGCCGCATGACGCGTGCGTTCCTGGCGCGCCACGGGCCAGCGGACGCCCCGGCGCAGGCCCCAGCGCACGGCGAGCGCCTGACCGAGGCGGCTGGCGGGCCGGTGGCTGCAGGGGCGAAGCCGGCCGCGGCCGCGCCCGCGAGCCAGCCTGACGCGGCACCGACCGCCGAGCCTGGTGTCGGGGCAGCTGCGCCCTCCGGCGCCGGTCCGGCCCCGGCCACGCTGCAGCATGGTGCGGCGGTGCCGCGGCCGTCGGCGGGCATCGCCGCGGCTGGAGCGGCCGCGCAGGGAGCGCAGCGCGGCAGCACGCGCCCCGACCCGCCCGCATGCCGCGAGGCCGCGGCTGACGACGGAGGTCGGTTGGCAGACGCTCCTGTAGACTGCTCGTCAGAGCTGCCTGCGGCGGACGCGGCGCGGGACAGCGGGCCGGCGGGCGGCGCCAAGCCAGGAGCGCCGCGCGCGCGCGGCGGCACGGAGCCAGGGCAGGCGGCACTGCGGCAGGAGCCTGATCAGGCGCCGCGGCCGCGCGGCGGCGCAGGCAAGCGCCGGCGGACGCTCGCCGCGCGGGCCATGCCGCAGGGCGCTCCGGCGGAGCCTGACCAGGCGCCAGGGGCGGGGGCTGGCCAGGCTCTGCCGCCCCGGGAGGCGGGGCCTGCGCTGGAGGGCATTGCAGAGGCGGGCGGCGGCCAGGAGAACCTACCGCCGCCCACGGCCGCACCCTCGCCAAAGCTCGGCCGCGCCAGCGGCACCAGGCCTGCGCTCGCCAAGTGCGCCCGCCGTCGTGTGTGGGAGGCCACGCCGAGTGTCATGCATGTCTGAAGTGGTGTTAGAGGCGAGCGCGCTTCCCTGGCATGCCGCCCAGCCATCATCTCCGAAACTTGTGCTGCACTGCAAGGAGTGCCTGCCAGGGTCCCTGCATGGCGGACTGAAGCTCCCGCAGCTCCTGAGACTAGCGTGACAGCGATGTTGCCATACAATTTACCCGCAAGAGAGCTGCAGGGCTGCTACCAAGCATGGGTCGGTGTCGACTTCTGGACAGTCACGATCTATATGCTGCTGAGCAATGCACACGGGCCACACGCTCCCCGGGCCGCGCGCGCAGGAAGGGCAAGCGACGGCTGCTGGCGCAGGCGCCGCTGAGCGCCGCGCTCGCGCGCGAGCTGGGCGACCTGTGCGCGCTGGAGGGCGCGCCCGCGCGCGCGACGCCCGTCGCGCGGCGCACGCGGCGCGCGACGCGCTTCGGTGGCCTTTAGCGCTGGCTCAGGGTGGTTCTCTTGGGGCCAGGGTCACACCGGGGTACAGCATGCTGTATAGTTTGCAGGTGCGGCTCCATGCACGCATGTGGCGCACAAGCACGTCAGCGTCCTTGGCGCTTTTCCAGGGCCAGAGTGTCGTCCAGCGGGGCAGTTTCTGCTCAGCAAGCGCGCCCCGCGCTGCGCCCGCAGTGTGCGACACAGCGGGAAGTGTCAGGCGTATGCCTGTGGGCCCCAGCCGCTGGGTGGAGAGTGCTTACACATGCAGAGGTGTGTAAATCAGATTATTTGTTGCTTCACGTTTCACACTGTGACTGTGTGCAATCGGAAGCGGACGTGCTTGTTGTTGACGCAACCTCTGGAATGTGTCAACTCTGATCATCTCGTGTGCCTTGAATTCCAGAAATGGACTTCTACGTCTGACCCTCCCGCAACAAGCCAGCGATGCGCCAGCCACAATTGCTGACTCCCTCGCGTAGCCCTTGCCCTAGCCCGCGGCGGCGCCCGCGGCAGTCATGTCCACCGCCACCGCCACGCGCGCGCCGTCTCTTGACCCGCGTATGTCCTTCACGAAAGCCTGCGCACCGATGCCGCATCACCAGCCGGCTAATCTGCAGTGCAGAGGGCGGGCATGGCGTGCAGACCCGGGACCCGACAAACTCAGCGCACGTGACAGCAGACCCTGCTTCCGCACGACAGGCTCTTTCTTTTGCTTGTCCAATGGCCGGTTGCCGTCACTAGCGTTCCTGGGAGTGCTCAGTCAGGCTGCGCCTGTGGTGGACAGAGGTGCAGCAGACGCAGGTGTGCAACCTCCTCCACAGCCCCGCCCACAGCCCCGTCCCTGCATGAGGGCATGATGCGCCGGGGCGCGCCTTGCCGGGCGCTGACCCGCCAGCGGCGGCGGCCGCGGCGCCAGCAGCTGTGGTGGCCGCGCGGCCCGGGCGGCCCGCGGCGCCGGTGCGCATGAGCACGTGCGCGAGCAGCACCGCCGCGAGCACGCCGGAGACCAGGCCGATGGCGCTGCCGGCGATGATGCCCTCGACCCCCTCCACGCTCAGGCCCGTGCCGTCTGCGCGCGCGCCCAGGCATGGTCCTGAGCATTGTGCTGCCTTGCATACCGAAGAGGTTAAGGCAGGCGGCTGCCACTCACACCCACTGCGCACCTCTGTGCTCAAGCCCGTGCTGGATGCGCGCTCGTCAAGCCGCAATGCAGCTGTCAAAGACCACTGCCATGCAGTGAGGGCCAGGTAACCAAGGCATGCATATGACGCGCTCCATGCAGCACGTGCATGCAATGACCTCGCTCTATCAGCAGCACATGCACAGCAGCCCTGGTTGCGTGCCACGCTCTGGCGCACCCGCCCACCGCCCGCATGCAGCATGCCCCACGCAAGCCCCAGAGGCGCACCCAGGCACCACCTGCCGTAGCGCTGCTGGCAGCCGGCGCCGGCGCCGGTGCTGGCGGCCTGCGCGCTGCCCGCGCCTGCGCCCAGGCCAGGCGTGCTGCTGTGGGCAAAGTCCTGGGGCGTCGTGCCTGCAGGTGCGCGTCAGCGGTGTTGCGCCCATGCTTTTGGCTCTTGGGTCTGCACACTGGCCGCCCTGGGGTGTCAAGACGATGTGCATGGTTTGCCTGTGGCGGCTCGTTGAATCTACCGCTAGTGTCAGCTGGCTGCTGACAGCCAAATAAGACATGGTGCAGCCATGGTACCGCCACAGTGTTGGCACGATTAGCTGCTTGAGAAGTGGAGCGTGTCCGTGGCTGGGCGCGATGGCACTGCAGGGGCGATCGCCACGTGGGGAACAAAAACCCAACCCACAGGCAAGCAGGCAATGGGTGGCCCCCCCTCATGCGAGGACGATCATGAAGGGCCTCTGACGTAGGTCCAAGCACTGCCTAGACGGCTTCGGCGCATGTGCTCCCAACCTGGAGGGCTCGGCCGCGCGGGGCAGGAAGGCGACGCCAGCGACACCGCGCCCGCCTGCCGCCAGTAGGGCTGCCCGGCGGAGGCGGCGTTGCCCTGCGCGGCAAAGTGGCCGAACGCGGCCGCCACGTCCGGCGGGCCCGACGGGCCGCGCCAGTCCACCAGCTGCGCGCGCCGCGCAGGCCGCCTGCAGCCCCGCTTGCACCCAGCAGGCCAGGGCGACGGGTGCGCGACAGCCCCATGAGCGGTGGTCACACGGCAGTGCACAACCCTTGCATGGCAGGGCGCGCAGAGTAGGGTCACCAAAACCCTGCAGCCCGAGCTGGCGCCCGCCGCGTCCTCCTGCGCATGCCCAGAGCCGGGGGCGCCCGCCGCGCCTTCCGGGTTCCACCCCCAGCCTGGCGAGCGGAATGAATCGGGCCCGCGCGCGCGCCGTGCCATTCGCGACGTCTTCGGGCTTGAGCCAGTCGAAGAAAACGATCAGCTGCAGCATGGGGTAGTGCACGCTGACGTCCAGCGCGGCCGCCGAGTCGCCGTTGACGTTGAACAGCTGCGCAAACCTGCGCGGCCGCCCGCCCGCATGGGCAGACCGAATAATCACACAAGGGAGCGCCCTCTGCCTCGGCCTCGCATGGGCGTATTGGAAGCCCAGAGCCTGCTCAGCAGGCCGGGCAGCGGCACTGGTGGCGCATGGTCCCATGCGCCATCGAGTGCGCGACGGCACCGGCGTGCGCGCAATGGTGCCAGCCAGGCCGAGATGAGAGAGCCCGGTAGTCTGTGAGCGCATGCAGCGCATGCGTGCCCGAGCGGGCGGCGCGCGGCAGCGACAGGGGCAGTGCTGTCCCAACCTGGCCCACCCACCAACAAACCGCTGGCAACAAACCGTGCGCACACTGGTGTGCGCTCCGCCTGCATGCCCTAAACCTTCTACACCCCCGCGCACCAGGACCGCTTGATGTCCAGGTCCGAGGCCTGCTCGGCGGGCGGGTTGACGGGCGACAGGTAGAACGCGGCCGACGTCTCCGTGACTATGAAGGGCTTGCCGCGGCCCTCCGCGTACACTGTGTAGAAGCAGGGGATGGGCAGCGGGAAGCAGTCGATCTGCGCGCGGGCGAGCGCCCGCGCTCTGGGCTCGTGGATAGGGGTTAGGTTAGGGATAGGGCTGGCAGTCAATCTCCGCGCAGGCGCGCCCCTGCGCTTCAGGCTCACCCGGGGCCCATGGTCGCCCTTTTCGGAGAGCGGGCGCTCTGACGAGGCTGCCACAATCTGCTGCACATGTGTTGATGGTGGCGGCGAGTGCGTGGCCGCAATGGAGGCATCCGGGTGCCATGAAGCCCGTGGCATGCCAGGCGAGCCACAGGTTGGGGAGCGCCCGAAACACGCTCGTTGACCCGCGCTCCCTCAGCTGCAGGCTACTGCCAGCAGCCGCGCCGGGGGGTCCGCTGCGCCGCGCCTTCATGGTGAACTCGCCGTTGTAGCCGACTGTGTTCTGGCCGTACGGGTTGTAGGGCCCCAGCGAGTACACCGACATGCCCACCCAGTCCACCCACTCATCGCCTGCGCGTGCCCCAGCACGTCACCTCCCTGGCATACACCAACCCAATCCCTGAACCCTATGCCATATACACCATTCCCCTATCATGTGCGCGCAGAGCCCCCACAGCCAGCCTGCAGCTCTTGCCGGGATACTTACTTCCGCAAAGCTCAAGCACGCCCAAGCAGCCCGGCCGGATCAGGACAGCACGCCTGCCATGCCAGGCACTCCCGCTTCCCAACAAAAGCGCAAGCGGCCGCACGGCACAGGGCGCGGCCGACCTGGGTAGTAGGGCGCGTACGGGTCGTCCGCCTGGGTGACGGCCCCGTCCCCGTTCGTGTCCATCTCAGAGTAGACCGGCGACGCGATCCTGTACCGCGGCG
>JAABUO010005133.1_pt1 | contig 15334 bp, 19 predicted proteins | sample 5559291 | NCBI WGS metagenome assembly JAABUO01 (sample SAMN10711878, study PRJNA513372) | rock metagenome | isolation source: Antarctica rocks | place: Antarctica: Victoria Land, Finger Mt sud
TACAAGTCTGTGTAGTGTTATTTCAGTAATGTCCATGCACGCTGATTGTCATTGCCAATCTGTTTATGCTCTCGCTGAGAAGTTGTTTACACATGCAGTGCATGTGCCAAGCAGTGGAACCATCTGTTCCAACTGTGGCAGGCATAAAAGGCTGTTGACTTGCCTGTATGTGTGAAATCAATGATGGCTATAGGCCTGGCTGAGCAGACCCTCTTCTTCCGGGGACTACTTGACAAGCTGCAAGTGAAGCCACTCCCATCATTGCGAGGGGAGTACAAGACTGCGTACAACTGTCTCACCCACAAGGGGTACAGCAAGGCTCACAGGGAGGCCTCCCAAGCCTGGCTGAACAGCTGCATGAAGCAAATTGTTGGTGATGTGGCTCTAGCTCGAGGTTTGAGCCACAAGCAGGTATTGCTGCCTGTGCCTGCCTTACATCCACACCTGTACATTTCTAGGCTCACAGCTGCAGGTTTTGTGTGCAGAGACCTGCATGATACAGCCGATGTGTGCTGTGGCAGGTATCAGAACGGTGAGAACAAAGGGAGTCAAGAATGGACCATAACTCCTCCCATACACCTTTTCCCCCTTTCCAAAGTTGCCTTACGCCTCTACATACCAAGGTGGCAGGCGGCTACTCACACTTACATTACACTGTTTCTGATTGGATGCAGGTTTTGGATGTCTTCAACTCATTCCCTCTGACTGTAGAGGATGCCGCTGCCATGGGGCTCATTGATGGTGTGAAGCCCAAAATCAACGCTATACGCAACATCACTCATCTCACCTGTGGCCAAGCTGCTGCTGCCCAGCAAACCTCACCTGGTATGTCCCATCAAGATGATGTGGCTGGCAGGCAGACCAGTGAGCAGTCGGCTGCGTCACAACCTGTCTTGCCAGCTGGCGATCAGCTGATGCTTGCTGCAGCTCAGAGATTCCAAAAAGGCATGATACATGTGACCACTGTCAATGATGATAGCTCCTCAACAGAAGCCTGCGGCTACATGCCTTTCACTGCCTACATGGCCCTGCTGGAAGCTGAGAAGGCATGCCGGGCCAATGACACAGGAAACAAACCTGGCATTGCGCTCATTCGCATTTCAGGTGAGGGGCAACTGTCATGTTTCACAGGGTCCTTGCATGGAAGCTTGATCATTTGCACATGCGCTGTTTGTTTTCTGGCTGGCTACTCACATGCACAGCAGCTGCAGAGCTTGTTGACTGGACTTGCAGCAATGCTGACAAGCTTGAAGATGTTGCAAAGCAGCAACAGTAGTGCACTCTGCTACACAGGCTGAGTGGGTCTACTTGCAGCACTCTTCAAAACTTTGAAGCAGGACATGACAGCTTCTGTGCAAGACCTTCTGCATGCTTGTACAAGATGGCACACTGCCCATGGCGCTGAGCACCCTTGATGAGTTTGCAGAGTTGTGCATACTCATTAGGTGAAGGTGACAGGGAGGGAGTCAAGTCTGTGCATGGTGCAGGGGAGATTGGCTCTGGAAGCAACGCAAATTTTGGAATCAAGATTGAGAGCCATCAGATATGTGAGGACTTGCGCTCAGCAGCAGAAGCAGAACACGTGCAGGCCGTGGTTCTCAGAATTGACACTCCAGGTTGGTGTCACTGCCCTCCTCGCATCTCAGCAACATTGATTGGTCGCTGTGAGCATGCTTTTGCAGATGTACATGGGGTCCACCTTTGTCAAAGAAATGCAAAATGTCATGCAGTGTGTGGCTCTGAAGGACTCTTGCCATGCGCCTGCATTTTGATTGATGATGACTTTCCGCTGCAGGGGGATTAGCCTTAGCCAGTCATGAAATCTGGGATGAGGTGATGCAAGTGAAGGCGTCAGGCAAGCCAGTGATTGCCAGCATGGGGAATCTGGCAGCCAGTGCAGGCTATGAGATTGCAGGTAGGGCCTCAATCCACATTGCTGACTAATCTTTTGTGGTACAGAGTTGTCGGTCTCAATTGGCGGCTCAAAGACCCCAAAATGGCCGCCTGACCATAAATTGCTTTGCTTTTTCCCCCCCAAAAGTCAAGCAATAAAGTTGTGGTAACAGCAATTGATAGTAAAAAGAAGCTGATTGAACAGAGAGGTGATCATTTTGCTGTGTGTCACAGTCTTTCACAGACAGCTGTCACTCTCGACGTGTGATCATTTAGGAAGTCAGACAGAAAGCACAATTGTGGTGCTTAGTTAGCGATGTAACAAGCTGCGTCGGCTGTGAAGGAAAAGGGCATACATGCATTTTGTCTCAGAATTGGCCACTTTGGCTCTGCCAGGCTCAATTTGAGCACTGAGCAGTGAGCTGAGTTCCAAGTCACGCAAAATGTCCTGTCCGCCAGCATGGTAAGCTTACAGCCATGTGCTGACATGATGTGTACTGACCATGCAGCTGCGGCAGACAGAATTGTGGCGCAGCCAGGAACAATCACAGGCAGCATTGGTCTGATTGATGGCAAGCTCAACTTGGCTCCAGCTTTGAAGCAGCTTGGTATTGATGTGGAGACTGTGTCAGTGGGCAAGAATGCTCTTGTGGACTCCTGGTACACTGGCGTCACCAGAAAGCAACAGCGCTGGGCAGACTCCATGATGGACAGGTTGGTACACCACCATCATCTTTGTGTTGCATGCTGATGTCTGGATGCACATCACCAGTGCTTTACGCTCAAGGAAAGAACAGGAAAGTTATTGCTTTTTAGCGATCATAATGGGAGCCTCCTAAGACGGCAGCCCAGAGCAGCGGCCGCTCATATGTGTTTGTTGCATCATAGATCATCTCTACTGATGCTGCATGTGTGTGTCTCAGATCTGAGGACACTCTGCCAGTAACAAGGCACAGAAGCAAAGCTATTGCCATGCTCAATAACACGGAACAAATTGCAAATCTGTATGCATGTTGTGAGACTGCATCTGTGCAGCTGACTGTCCTTGTCAGCTTTTGGCTTGTGTGTAGATTTTACAAGGACTTCATTGACAAAGTGGCAGCAGGGAGGAACATGAGGGCTGAAGAGGTTGCCAGGGTGGCTAAAGGGCGCATTTGGACTGGGAGGGATGCCTATCAGCTGGGGCTGGTAGATGAACTGGGGGGTCTCACCAAAGCCATTGCCCTAGCCAAGCAGATGGCAGAACTACCACAGGTGACTGCATCACAAGGCTTTTGTAGGTTCTGCGTTGTTGCAGGTCTCACAGACTACGCAGCATCAAAGAAGCCAAAGCTACTTTATATCGGTTGAAGAGATTGTCATCAATCCTTGCTCATTCGAAGGATGGTGGTCCCATAGGACTACTGACATAGCTACAGTACTGCTGGCATCAGCTTCAAGTCTTGCCCACTGTCATAGCCAATCATCATCAAGTTCAGAGCCTATGTGTGGACATGTGACTTACCTATGCAGACCATATGCCTTGATTGTGCATATGCATGCATGCAGGACAATGGGGCCGTAAATGTCCTGGAGTGGACCTCAATGCAGCAGTCAATGTCCAGTGCCCCACTTGGCTCAGCTGTAACCGTGCCGAGTGGGCCTTTAGCAACTTGCACAATGAGAAGCCAGACTGGTAGTGAGGCACTTGCTTGGTTGCTGGCGTAGCAGTATAGCATGCTTGAAAGAAGCTTATACAGGTGCAAGGCATATATACATATGCAAGGGATACTGTTTCTGAAAGAGTTACCTGATGCATCTAGTTCACATATATACTTTCCTTGATGGTCAGAATCGCACATATACTTGAAATTTGTAAGGTTCACCTGGCCAACCATGGTGCATTTTGTGTCAACAGTTGTATTGGGCTATCATTCTTGGCTGTACAGCCACCGAAGTTTTGAGCCCATCTCAGTTCACGTTAGGGGCCAATGTTGAGTCACACAGGATCTTACACAGATCATCTGTGACTGATATCTGGAGTCTGTACTCCAGACGGAAGAAGATCGTTGCTCAGAAGACCAACAGCTTCAGCCAGAGCTTCCGTCAGCTTCATGTCTTGGTGGTGGCATCAATTCATCCTGCGTTTGCAAGCAGACATTCGCTGGCACCAAAGGCATGGCTGAAGATAGTGTTGCGGATGCAGAGGTGAGTTATCTGAAGCCCAATGTTTTGCTCGTGGAAGTGTCTCAGACGATCACGCCAGAAGCTGACATATACCGGGCTTGCAGGCTAGCACATGGTACCAGTTGCCACAAGACATCCTGAATGATGTATATCAGCGCTTGCCTACCGAGGAATTGTGGGTCTGTCGCCTGGTTTCCAGTCGGTGGGCAGTAGCTGCCAAAGCTACCGGCAATCTGACCGTAACGACTGCAGTGCCAGCTTCGGAATGGGAGACTTTGCCAGGGTATTTGTCAAAGCTGCAGCAGATGCACACCTCTCAGACGGGTCTCACTTACTACTTGCACGTAACTCCGCCAGACCCAGCAGGCTGTGCATGGCTTCTGAAAGTTCTGACAACCCAGGTGTGCCATACTCGCTTTTGCTTTCAGCTGTCAGCACAAGCATCTTTCCCAATGCTGCCATTTCAAGCTAGTGATATCTGGTCGTTCTGGATCTGAAAGTTGTTTGTTGCTTATGTACAGCGTGCTGACCTTCCCAAATGCAAGGTGCTGGTAACACTGAAGGACTTTGAAGATGCACAGCAGCGGGCTAATTACCTGCTGTCTGATCTGGAAGACGCTGTCAGAGACATTGCTGTTGCCAAAGCTGTGTTGAAAATGCGGGGAGTTGAGGTACTCATGCAGCTCAGGCCGATCTGGAAGCAAGGGAAGTGTTTCAAGTGGAATTTGCCTGCCAGATTGGCAGTCATGGCTCCAGTGATCGATGATGTATTTGTGCCCAATGGAATGCAAGACCAACCAGGGTACCACTTGGTGAAGTTCAGCCCAGCTCACCTGCTACCTTTGGTATCAGCTGGCCGCCTCAGGCGTCTCTGCACCTACTCGTTCCCAGATAGGCCGGTGTCTGCTCCACTACAGAGTGTTTGTAGTATTGCCAACCTTACTAACCTGACAAGCCTTCAGCTAGCCAACTGCAGGTGTCTGCAGCTCACTGAGTTGCAGCATCTCAGGCATTTGCTCGAGTTGAGGCTGAGGTTTACACACACTCTTGTGAGTAACAACCCCACTCTACGTCACTGCGCCAAGAGTCTAGGCAGCTGCAGATACCTTCGACATGTCAGCCTATGTGCTCATGCATGGAGCCATGCAACATATAGGGCTCTTTCACAACTGTCAAGCCTACTTACCTTGTCCATCTCAGTGAAGTTTCTGTCCAGAAAAAGCGCTGAGTTAGTTGGTTGCTTGACTACACCCAGTTCAGTGTCCATTGCGCTGCACACGGAAGTCACCCCCAAGGCGCTCAAGGCACTGACATTCTGGCCAGTGAGGATCACATGTCTTGAGCTGTGGCATGTGACAGACCGTACTGTCTCATGTTTGCATCCAATGCCCCATCTTGTTGCGCTCAAGCTGGGGTGGCCTAACTTCACTGGGCGATTGGGTTATCAACCAAGATTGCAGTGTCTTACATTGACCTGTGGGCCTGTTTCTGACTTTTCAGTAGATGAGTATAGGCTGCGACAATTTCTGGATGTGCTGCCAGCTTTGCTGACTCTAGAGGTCCAATCTGAGCATGATCAATCGACGCTTGCCCGTAGTGGACCAGGTAGAACATGCTGGGGTACGCACTTGGTACCAGCGACACTGTTTTTGGAAATGCCTCAGGCCCGACTGTTGAATGCAACATGGTGTGAGGCTATTGACTTGAACATTTGAAGTCATCCAAGACCTTGACTGGCATTGCACTGCAAGCTATGTGCATTGTGTTCGCCAGTTGTTTTGTAGCCTCAAGGCTGAGAGCTTTTGTGCCAACATTGGTCAGACTTGTCAAATGTGTCTGGACACAAACTTGTCTTTTTGCTGTGATCAAATGTCTTAAACTGGCTATGGCTTGGAACCAAACAATCTGTAAGTGTGCATATCAGCACAATTAGGTTGCATTTGGGTGCGCCTATGTGTGTGAGCAGTTTGGCTAAATGCTGCAGCCAAGACTGGTCATTTTATGAATACAACCATTGGCAGCTACCTGATGTAGACATATGACAGGTCGATACATTTGTTGACGCAATAGATCTGCACTTGGCAGGCATGAGAGCTTCTGAGAGTCGAATCAGCAGACATGACGTAGACTGTGTATTTGTCATGCTCATCAAGACAAGGTGATGGAAGCTCAACATCAAGTAGTAACAGCCAAAATTGCACATGTAACCCTTTTACGTGAGATGTTGTACAAGAGCCCACGATGAATGAATTGCCTTCTGTTGGCAGCAGCAGTCCAATCTTGCATTGAAACCATGCAGCTCACCTGCCAGGCCTGATGTAACGACAGCCACCCTTCATGAACTCGAGCAGATGACCTGTCTTTCAAATTCTTCGCTGCAAGCGCTAAAAGACCAGCCCACACCAGGTGTCAGCGCTATCGTAGAAAAGTTGTGCTGGACTGTGGCCATCAAATCTGATTTCTCAAAATGACGCCAGGTGCCGAAGCCACTCTGGAAGCTCTTGTGACTAACCGATCCTGATAGTCGTGTAGTCGATCCCTCCTAGAAATGCCAGGTTGCGCCTCTCTTCCAATGGCCGAGTGCATGCCGTCCGGAACGCTCGATGTAGCAAGATGCAGGGCCATTAAGCTATATGCGGTGCATGCATCTCTTGAGTCGTCAGCATCACTAGGTGCTTTACAGCTATTGCGCTATGCAACGCACCGTCGGCATTCAAGATCGCAATTTGCAGTCTTCCAATGGTGTTCAGTTGCGATACATTGCATAAGATCACGAGCGCTGCCGCTGAGGCTGTGGCTCCGGTGCGCTTTGCACTTTGATCAGCTGCTTCGTGCAGAGGTAAAGTACTGCTGGCATCAGCTTCAAGTCTTGCCCACTGATACAGCCGATCATCAGCAAGTTCAGAGCCTGTGTGTGGACATGTGACTCACCTATGCAGACCATATGCCTTGATTGTGCATATGCGTGCATGCAGGACAGTGGGGCCGTAAATGTCTTGGAGTGGACCTCAATCCATCAATCAATGTCCAGTGTCCCACTTGGGTCGGCTGTAACCGTGCCGAGTGGGCCTCTCGCTACTTGCAGAACGAGAAGCCAGACTGGTAGTTAGGCACTTGCTTGGTTGCTGGCATAGCAGTAAAGCGTGCTTGAAAGAAGCTTACATACACATGTGCAAGGGATACTGTTTTGAAAATACTGAGTTACGTGATGCATCTAGTGCACACATATACTTATCTTGATGGTCAGAACTGCACACATATACTCGAAGTTTGTAAGGTTCACCTGGCCAACCATGGTCCATTTTGTGCCAACATTTATATTGGGCTATCATTCTTGGCTGTCACCGAAGTTTGGAGCCCATCTCAGTTCACGTTAGGGGCCAATGTTGAGTCACACATGATCTTACACAATTGGGGCAGCCCCATCAATTGTGACAGATCATTTGTGACAGATCAGACAGAAGAAGATCGTTGCTCAGGAGAGCAACAGCTTCAGCCAGAGCTTCCGTCTGGTTGATGGCATCAATTCATCCTGCGTTTGCAAGCAGACGTTCGCTGGCACCAAAGGCATGGCTGGAGATAGTGTTGCGGACGCAGAGGTGAGATATCTAAAGCCCAGCGTTTTGCTCGTGCAAGTTCCTCAGACGATCACGCCAGAAGCTGACACACACCGGGCTTGCAGGCTAGCACATGGTACCAGTTGCCACAAGACATCTTGAATAACGTGTTTCAGCGCTTGCCTACCGAGGATTTGTGGGTCTGTCGCCTGGTTTCCAGTCGGTGGGCAATAGCTGCCAAATCCACTGGCAATCTGATCGTAAGGACTGCAGTGCCAGCTTTGGAATGGGAGAGTTTGCCATGGTATATGTCAAAGCTGCAGCAGATGCACATCTCTCAGTCGGGTCTTACATACTTCTTGCACATAACTCCACCAGACCCAGCAGGCTGTGCTTGGCTTCTGAGAGGTTTGACAACCCAGGTATGCCATACTCGCTTCTGCTTCAGCTGTCAGCACAAGCATCTTTCCCAATGCTGCCATAACAAGCCGGTGGTATCTGGTCGTTCTGGATCTGACAATTGTTTGTTGCTTGTATACAGCGTGCTGACCTTCCCAAATGTAAGGTGCTGATAACCCTGAAGGACTTCAAAGTTGCACAGCATCAGGCTGATTGCCTGCTGTCTGACCTGGAAGATGCTGTCAGAGACATTGCTGTTGCCAAAGCTGTGTTGAAAACGCGGGGAGTTGACGTACTCATGCAGCTCAGGCCCATCTGCAAGCAAGGCAAGTGGTTCAATTGGCATTCGCCTGCCAGAGTAGCTGTCATGGCTCCGGTGATTGATGATGTGTTTGTGGCCGATGCCATGCGAGACCAACCGGGGTACCACTTGGTGAAGTTTAGCCCAGCTCACCTGCTACCTTTGGTAGCAGCTGGTCGCCTCAGGCGTCTCTGCACCTATTCGTTCCCAGATGTGCCAGTGTCTGCTCCACTACAGAGTATGTGCAGTATTGCCAACCTTACCAACCTGACAAGCCTTCAGCTAGCCAACTGGAGGTTTCTGCAGCTCACTGAGTTGCAGCATCTCAGCCACTTGCTCGAGTTGAGGCTGAGGTTTACACACACTCATGTGCTTAACAAACCCACTCTACTTCGCTGCGCTAAGACATTAGGCAGCTGCAGATACCTTCGACATGTCAGCCTATCTGCTCATGCATGGAGCCATGCAACATATAGGGCTCTTTCACACCTGCCAAGCCTATCTACCCTGTCCATCTCAGTGAAGTTTCTGTCCAGACGAAGCGCTGAGGTAGTTGGTTGCTTGACTAAACCCAGTTCAGTGTCCATTGCGCTGCACATGGAAGTCACCCCCAAGGCGCTCAAGGCGCTGACACTTTGGCCCGTGAGGATCACATGTCTTGAGCTGTGGCATGTGACAGATCGTACTGTCTCATGTTTGCATCCAATGCCCCATCTTGTTGCGCTCAAACTTGGGTGGCCCAACTTCACAGGGCGATTGGGCTATCAACCAAGATTGCAGTATCTTACATTGACATGTGGGCCTTATTCTGACTTTTCAGTAGATGAGTATAGGCTGCGGCAATTTTTGGATGTGCTGCCAGCTTTGCTGACTCTAGAAGTCAAGTCTGAGCAAAATCGCTCATTGTATGGCCCTAACGGACTGAATAGAACATTTTATGTTTCGCACTTGGTACGAGCGGCACTGTTTGTGGAAATGCCTCAGTCTCGACTGTTGAATGCAACGTGGTGTGAGGCTATTGACCTGAACATCTGAAGTCATCCAAGATATTGAATGACAATGCACTGCAAGCTCCTTGCACTATGTATGCCAGTTTGTTTTTCCCCTCAAGGCTGAAGGCTTTTGTGCCAGCATTTGTCAGACTTGTTGTCAGCTGTGTTCAGGCGCAAACTTGTCTTTTTGCTGTGATCAAATGTTTAAATTGGCCATGGCTTGAAACCAGTCAAATTGTAAGTGTGCATATCAGCGCAATCGGGTTGCATTTGGGTGTGCCCGTGTGTGTGAGCAAATGTTTTGGCTAAATGTTGCAGCCAAGACGGGTCAGCTTATGGATAGAAACGTTGAGAGCTCATTGGTGTAGACATGTGATAGGTCGATGTATTTGTCAAGGCGGTAGATCTGTACTTGGCAGGCATGAGAGCCTCTGAGAGTAGAATCAGCAGACATGACATAGACTGTTAGTTTGTTATGCTTACCAAGACAAGATGCTGGAAGCTCGACGTCAAGTTAGTAACAACCAAAATTGTACAGGTAACCCTGTTATGTAAAACGGTATCAGTGTACAACTTCTGTTGACAGCAGCAGTCCAGTCTTAAGCTTGCATTGAAACCATGAAGCTCACCTCGAGGAGCTCCCAGGCCTGCAGGGAGCTGTACAGCAACATGTTCAGCTGATGTAATAACAGCCACCCTTCATGAACTCGAGCAGATGACCAGCTCTGAATAAATTTTGGCGTCAAGGGCTAAGACCAGGTGTCAGCGCTATCGTTGAAAGGATCCACTCAATTGTGTCCATCAAATCCGATGTCTTAAAATGATGCCAGGTCTGGAAAACGACTAAGAAGTCACTCTGGAAGCTCTGTGACTAACCGATCCTGATAGTAGTGCAGTCGATCCCTCCTAGAAATGCCAGGTTGCGCCTCTCTTCCAATGGCCGCGTGCATGCCGTTCGGAACGCTCGATGTAGCAAGATGCAGGGCCATTAAGCTATATGCGGTGCATGCCTCTCTACAGTCGTCAGCATCATTAGGTGCTTTACAGCTATTGCGGTATGCAACGCACCGTCGGCGTCCAAGATCGCAGCTTGCAGTCTTCAAATGGTGTTCAGTTGCGATAAGATCACGAGCGCTGCCGCTGAGGCTGTGGCTCCGGTGCGCTTTGCACTTTGATCAGCTGCTTCGTGCAGAGGTAAACTCTGCTTGGAGGCGTGCTCAGAAGCTGCATGGCATCAAGCGCTCAAATCCACTCCAACGTGATCATCGAGCTTTTGCAGCCTTTGGCTCCGTCGAATATATTGCCTCCTGTTGTTGATCAGTGTGCCTGCTTGCCTGCAGACTGTCTGAAATTTGACAAGGCTGTAGGCAGGTCTACACAGAAGAAGACAGAACAGCAGTTGTCCACATACATTCCTGCTGCTGATGAAAGGACACTCACATCCCAACAGGGATGCACAGCTGTTACGCACCGTGGGAAAAGTGGTGTTTGCCCTCACCATGGCATATTTGGCTTTTTTGGGCTCAAAAGCATGGCTTAGACCTAGCCAAGCAGTCACACCTGTTGTTGTTGATTTGGACTGGATCAGGTCAAGCCATGAGGTCTGTTCTTAGCCCCCTAGCATACTCAATATGTTCATGTGCAGTTGTCATGCACCCCTAGCTGTCTGCAACGGCACATGTCATTTGGACAACCTTTTCGTTCAGCAGAAGGTGTACACAGGCATTAGCAGTATCAATGTTGTCAAATGCATCAAGCAGCGTGTAAGGCTACTAGCAGCAAATGTGTCACACAGCAGGCTTGAAGACTAATTTTGTGTCCAAGATCTTGGTAGAGTTGATGCCTGCCTTGCTTGCGCTTGCTTTTGCAGTGCCCAGACGATGATGGCACAGCAGCTCACCGTGTTTGTTTCTTCCACAACCTGGTCGTCTACCAGTCACAGCTGGTCTACTTGTACCAAGGTGTGCCACATGCTGGCTGTCATTGTTTCCTGACTTGCCTTTCAAACACCTGTGCCAACATGTGAAGTGTCTTGAACAAAGTCACATTTGCTATGACAGGCCCTCGGCCGCCAGAGATCCCAGACATCCTTCTCAATTGGCACATGGACTTGCACCTCAACATTGTCACCGTGAGTGCATCGCCAAGGTCTCGCAAGTTTGTGGTCATGAAGGAGGCTCAGGTACAAGACGCATCACACTGCTTTCAGCTTCCAAAGCTGCTGAGCGCAGCTACACCTCTGAGCCTGTTGCATCTTGGCTGGCATGAGCACGTATAGCCAATTGCACGTATAGCCAATTGCACCTCACCTGGTTCAGACCTGAACTTCATCAACACTGGTCTTGGGCTCATTTAGATGCTCGCGCTGTAACAGATCAGGCATCAATCAGCAGTCTGGATGGCAGTCTTGCCAGCACTGGCAAAAATGTTGTGCATACATATGAGCTGAATGCATAAAGCACAACATGCCGTTGTAGGAGCATCTGGACTGTGACTTGCAGGTGCAGCACATCAAAGTGAGTACCTTGACATGGCGCCAGTACCATCTCAACTACTATCATGGCATGGGGGAAGCCGTGATTGATATCTATAACCTTGCATGCAAATACTTGCAATATTGTGGAACTCGCAACAGCTCAGAAATGACACCAATCTACATTGAGACACCAGGAGACCAGATGTCCTGGGAGCAAGCCTTACCATCAGCAGCTCAAGCCATGCATTGCTTGTTTCCGGGCAAGGCACACTGGATTGAAGACAGTGACATCCATGACAAGGTGACCAGCCTACATTTGAGTAAGAACAGTTTGCTGAAACTCTGCAACTTATGCCTGTCTGCTGTCATGATGTCAAGCAAGGCTGTTGCTGCACCTGCTCAATCGGTGATATTGCTTTTGCAAGGCACACTCTACTTCAGCACCCATGCAGGGCAAAAGATCTAGTTCTGCACCCTGTGTGCAACTGTACAGCAAACATTACAGCATCATTACGGCATGAATTGCATCATTACAATGTCATGACCAGCAATCATTTGTTACGACAAGGTCACAGCATCATGACAGCATTGTTACAGTAGGTTGGTGCCCAGGTGCTGCTGCTGGAGACCGCGGTGGTGGGCATTGGACCATACAGCCGCAGATGGAGAGGATTCCCCGACCAGGCTGCCAAGTAACACCACTGCAAGCCAACCTGACATCACCCTCTGCTCTGGCAGCTTCAGATCCCGCTTTGATACTACCGGATTCCAGTGCAACGCTTAGACGTGCTCAATTCTGTGTATTGCGTTTTGTGCTATTGGCGTGTACAACCATGTTTGGTAGCACTTGGACCTGACGCAGGTTCAAGACATAGCTGCGCTTTCAGATTGTTTTCATTCATGCAATGTGATTATCTGCAGGTTTAAGGAGGTGTATGGCACCATGGACGTGCATGTGGCTGACACCTACCGCACCCGCCTCACGCAATGCTTTAATCTGCAGTACAAACAACACAATGTAAGCTCTTGTCAAGCTCTCAGCCCTTCTTTGCTTCCTGTCATGTGCACTTGCATCGCTTATGTCTTGAGCTTTGCTGCTGCTTCAGCCACCTTCTGTGTAACATCCTGACATAGTCACGCTGTGTCTTGCGGTGTAAGACAAGAGATATCAGCATTGCTGGCATGCAATGAGTAATGTCTGTCTGATGTGTATGCCAGCAGGCCAGTTTGTGAATCCAGATTCCTAGATGCTGATTAAGTCCCTGCTGTGAACTGTGAACAACAACTTGTGTTGATCTGACACGGCTATCTCACTGGAATACCGCTGAATGTTTCATTCTGTGCACAGCATCATCTGTGTGTCCTGTGCAGACTGAGGGGCCTTATGATGTCACAATCGTAAACAGGGACTACCACAAGGGCCGCCACATTGTCAACGTGAAAGAAGTAGCTGAAGGCATCACAGCCATGGAACATGTGAAAAGCACCAGGTTAGTGAAGTGTGGACCGAAACTAGTGCCCATTTGGTAGACACTGCTCTGACCAACCTGCTGCTGCAGCAGTAAAGCAACTGCACAGGCCTGAAATGCTGCAAAATCTCATTGGCTGTCCTTTGGATTGGACAGCCAGCAACCAGCTGGAAGTTGATGCAGGGTGGTATACATGGAGCCCTTGACCTTCAAACAGCAGATTCAGGTGTATGCAGACTCACAGGTGCTGGTGATGACTCATGGGGCGGCACTGATCAACATTCTGTTCATGCCAAAGGTCACTGATGCAGCATGCCTGTCCTTCCTGCCGTGTATGTCTTTATGTGGCATCAACCTATCTTGCACAAGGTCAAGCACCCGCAGCCATGTTTACAGAGTAAGCATTCTCAGTCATGATCAGTCTCAGCTTTGATACTGTTAGCAATGCATACAGCAACAGTTGTGCCATAACAGAGCTGCATGCAAGCATTGCTGATGCTGTGCTGAAAGTGCATGCACAGGGTAGCGCAGTGGTAGTATACAATTGGCTACAAAGGGAGCACCTGTCGCCCCACACCTGGGTCACAGATTACATGGCAGATCTACACCTCAACGTCAACTTTGTGGGAGTAAGCACTCAAGACAGGAGGCACCTGTACCCACAGAAGGAGGTGGGCTCACTCTGCAATACATAACAACTACATGTCAACTACAGGCTCACCTCAGTGCCAGCTCAGCAATCACTTGCAGTCTATGTTGCACTGTATAAATCATTTTGTGATGCTTGTGCCATGGTATGATGCCAGCCATCTGAGGAGCTGATCCCATCTGTTGGTCTGCATGCACCGCCCTGGCATTCTTTAACATATCATTGTCTGGCTCGAGCCTGCCTGTGTGCAGCTGAAGCTGCAGTAGTGAGTAACCTTGCAAAACACTCTCTTGCTGACAGCAGTCATCACTTGATTTTCTGCAGAAGCATGTCTTCCAGCCTGAATACGCAAGTCTGCCAGATGATGAGAAAGTTGCACTTCTTGAAAGGGGGCTCTGCCCCAGCAGTCACAATCTGCCAGGCTGTGATGACATGCACATGAACTTTGCTGTGGAATGGAACCTGCTGCAGCCTGCCATGGTTACAGCCTTTGCCAGCTTGCAGCACGTGGCATCACGTCATGCGCTGGATGGCGCAACTATCATGAGCTGAAGGCTTAGATTACAAATTGCTTGGCAAGACATATTCAACTCTGCTCTTAGTTGATAGGGCATTGCAAACATATATTTGGCAGAAGAATATGCTCAATGCCTAGTCAGACCACCGCTGTTAGATTGCGCATGTTTGGTCTCAAGCTTGCTTGGAATTTTGTTCTGCATGCATGATAGGTATATGAGCACAATACAGCTATTGCAATGTGAGCATTTAGACGCATTCATTTCGTGGTTGCCCAAACCTTGTTGTAGAATGACTCAATTGCAGACAAGCAGTGCATCTGTAACTCGGTCACACTCGAGAAGTGTAAGTAAATTAATTCGGGCCAGCTGAGCTCATCTTGTTGTGCAGTCATTGGATGTGCCCATGACGCCAACTTCCCAATGGATTTGAGCTGCTCCTTTGTCAACACTGCTAGCAGCTGTGGTGTTTCTTCTTGTGAATTCAATGCAACGTGGAAAAGCCATATCGGGGGCACCTATTAAATTTAACATTAATTTTAAAATAGGAACAAACTGTTGAACGCTGCATGTTGTGCTCTGGGAACAAGCGTGGCAGGCATGCATTCTTGGCAGCAGCTTCCAAGGTGCTCATGCGCACATGTGCGCAGGATCATTGAATTTCAAAAGGTATGCCTTAGGACGGCATGCTACTAGTAGTATCAGCACTGACATTGTCATCAACCAATTGTTGCAACATGTGTCCAGCAAGTGACTGCCTAACAGGCCCCAAGGCATTTAACTAATCGGAAGCTAGAAGCGTTTCATCGTACAGCTCTAGGCATATGTAATGTCCAGCATGTTTGCATTTCCCAGTGTGATTACACAGAATGCTATGCCAGATCATGCATGCAGCATGACTCACCATACTGACAGCA
>JAABUO010005135.1_pt1 | contig 15328 bp, 14 predicted proteins | sample 5559291 | NCBI WGS metagenome assembly JAABUO01 (sample SAMN10711878, study PRJNA513372) | rock metagenome | isolation source: Antarctica rocks | place: Antarctica: Victoria Land, Finger Mt sud
GTTCTTATTCTTCTGAATCGTCTGATGTTGGAATTGGGCTCTTGGAGCATCCTCGTTTTCGGGTAAATCTCCAGGACGACGCGTTCGACTATCTGGTTTAGCTCCTAGTTTACCAGGTCGATAGGTGATCTTGAAGTTAAATTCGGATAAGAATTCAGCTTATCGGGCTTGACGACGATTGAGTTGCTTGGTAGTCATGAACTACTCCAGGTTCCGTTGATCTGTCATTACCTGAATCGGGTCTTTTTCGGAAGTCCCGGCAAGCTCGGGGCGCCATTCCTCGAAGGCTTTAACTATTGCCAATAGTTCCTTGTCATAGATCTCGTAATTGCATTCCGCCGGAGACATCTTCTTTGATAAAAACGTCACAGGATGCAGTACTTCGTCTAACCCTTTTTACGATACCACTGCAGCGACAACATAATCCGAGGCACCAGTTTCGAGCCAAGTTTCTCTATCCGGGTTAAAATGCACCAGGACTGAAGCCGCTGTGAACGCCTCTTTCAACAAATCGAAGGCTTTCTGCTCAGGTCCAATGGGGGACCAGGGAAAGACGAAATTCTTCTTTTCCGTTCTTGTAAGCTCACTCAGAGGAGTAGCTACCCGCAAGCAAATATGAAGGTACAGACCAGCGAATTCACCTCCGAAGATCGAATGTCGCCCTCTGACGATTCTTTCTGGCTGGCCTACCAGTAGCTCTTTCTTTTCGCTCTTCGTTACTTTCCCGAGATGGACGGCCAGGCGCCTCGCAAAGACTCTCCCAAGCAGGACAGCCCATCTTCAGGAATACAACAGCGATGGTGGCATGGGATTTACTCTCTCGCTTCAGAGCGAGGGACTGCGCCGGAAATTCCGCGATCGCCAAGCAGCGGATGCCAGAACAGTTGAGGATTGCATGCGTAGCATCCTTCCCCTCAAATATTATCAGATCGATTCAAACCGTGTGCGTCGAATAATACAGCTCAATTATCAACTCATGCGCGATGTACAATACGCTGAGAGGATGAAAGTGGCTCCTGAATTGACTTCAAATTACGATGATTGCGGATCAGATCTCATCGATCGATGCGACAGACTATATGACAGTTCTTTTCAGGGCTGATCAGGAAAGTCTTTTTATTAACTACATTTATTCAGCCTCCTACAGTACCGTTTCTCAACACTATCTAACACCTTTTGCCGTGAAACGAGATGTCTTTCACAATTTCTTTGGCTCTGAAGAAGACGACTTGAATCGGCAACTGCGCTTCGAGATTCTTCGGGATACTCTTCTCAAGGACGAGAATAAAAGTGAAGTGACGGGCGACGTAGATCATACCGATGGAAATGAGGAAGCGAAGGACACTACAATAGACCCTGAGAGTGCGGAACTTCAATTGCCCGGCCAAAACTCTTTGACTTCAGGAAATACAGTGGACATGAAGGAAGAGGACGGCGGTCAACTTCGTCCGTCTGGAAATCGGCCACCAATGTAGGTGTCCGGTCAGCAGAACGACGACAATGCTGTCTCTTTGGCGGAAGCGTCAAGACTGCTTTCCAAAAACCGGATAGGAAGAAGGAAGCCAATGTTCACAGTGTTATCGCACTTGGGAGGCAATCAATTTCGCAAGCGTCAAGCCGATGCGCACGATCAAGCCTCTATGGTTGCTGCTTTAGAGCTCCCTTCTGACTCTCGGTTTATGCCGCCAGATAATAACTAACGGCTCAAAATGACTGCGCCTACGGCCATCCTCGATGCTGCTCGGTCTCAGCGACTACAGGCCGTGCTCATGGTCAGGCAGCCAAATGTTCAGGAGCTGATTCGTCGATTCGAGGACTGCGATGACACTGAAGAGAAACTGTAAAGCCCTGAGCTAAACTATATCCACATTTGCACTGCTTAATAGCTATTTTATGACTTCATTCTCTTTTGATCACCATGTTTTGTCATGGTTCTATTCGATGAAGAGGAACCCATATCAGAAGCTACCATCCTTACAGAATCTTATATATTATTATATACTCCCCGAACTTAGGATTGATAATTGCCGTTTTCGTTCGAGAAAGGGAGCAGGGCCGCTTCAGAGAGAGCGCCGAGGGAGCAAGGGGGAGTAGCGATGGAGCACGAAAAGAGCACGAGGGAGCAGGGGGGAGCACGAGGGAGCACGAGGGAGCATGAAGGAGCATGGGAGAGGCAGCACGAGGGAGCCTGGAAGGACTCCTTCAATCTCAGCTTAAGCTGCATCTATTGATTTCATGATATTCTATCCCCATCTGCTACACTTTCCTCGGAAAATTCTAGCCTACCTGTAGATTGATATAAAGCTCTTCTAGAGAGTGCCTAGAGAGTGCCTGCTTTAGCGAGCAAGTTAGATAAGAAGGAAAATATGACAATAATATCTTCTAATGAAAGCTGCTTAAGCATTTTCGAAATCTCACATCCTTTGTGTAAAGAACGAAGTTAATGATTTAGACTCAAGTAAGAACAGCAGATGTTGATGCACTGTCCTTAGCGACATTCACACAATCAGCGAAGAAGTTAGACAAGTTAAAGTCTTCGACAATGTCGACAAAGACTCAGACGACCTAAGAGAAGAATTAAACGAAGTGACGAGCAATGCGCTGCAGCGAAGCCTTTTACTGAGTCAGGCGTTAAAGCTGCGAAAAGCGACTCATGTGTAAGCTATACGGACTTCATACCACTCTTTCGAAAGTAAGAGACTTGTCTTATAATTAAACGCATCGCAAACAAAATCTGCCTTAAGTAAGGATTAAAAAAAAAATTTGAAAATGAAAGAGCGATTCATGTCAGAGATATTAATGATCCGTTCATTTATTATTATGTAGAATACGAATCGAGACAAGAGATCTTCACGAAGCTATGAAGCTAAGAGGAAAGCGATAGCAGAATGAATGAGGACACGTAATACGCATTGCTCGCCTGAGACTATGACGTCTAGAAAGGACCTACTCTTGAATTCATATCTCGATGACTGCAAATCATCTAGTTAAGTCACGTTGATAAGATTCAAGCTTAATTGTTTTCTGTAGACAAGTCTATGCATCTTCAATAATACGCCGGCTACATGCAAGTCATTGATTGAGTCAGCGTAACCTGGCTTCATCGCCAAGTTTATGACTTGGCTCCGACTTGTGTGAAGAACTCTTGTATATAGCAGCGCCTCCTTGCGAGCCCATCGATCTGTTCCCCACTGTCCGTCCACCTTTGCAAACATTCATTTTTGGCGCATAACGTATCATCATGAGGATTAAGAGCATGCGTCACAGAGGAGGGATTGTGGCCAAGTCAGACCTCTAGGTCTTTGCACGGAGGTAGCGCAGGCGACGAGCGGTATAAGGTTTCGTGAAAGGCGTGACATGTCTGAAGGTGAAAAGGCAGGCATTGAGCCGGACGTGACAACGATGAGCAGTAGATGCCGAAAGCTTGAACCGTCTATCTCAGCAAGAGTGGAACACGTCCCTGACTACCCACAGGCAAAGATTAGTGAGACGGTGCACTTTACTAGAACTTACCTCCTAGACTTCGTTGCTCGCACACGATTACTCTTTCTTGCCTAGGATCTCCCGTATCCACCACGGCCGATATTCGTCATTCACCCACCGTGCCAATCGGCGCAGAGCTGCGAGAATTTGATATACACCAAGGTGACTCTGCGTGGACCCGATCGCTAATTCACCATGGATCAATATCAGATCCGTCTTTTTCTCCGCGATCAAGAGTTTCCAGTCATGCCCCTGGATTTTCACGAGAGGCAAGATGGGCATTGTTGCCTTGGCCTTCACCTCCGCCTTCGCCTTCTCGTTTGGCGCGTAGCTACCTACCAAAGAGTTGAGCTTGGCAAAATGTGCAGAAACCCAATTATTCAGTTGTAGTATAGCTTGGTCTTCTTCAATGGCAGCACGCTTGGTCACTATACTAACTGCCATGGGCGTGAAGCGAACGTGGTTGGGATTCGTCTGGTTAACGCTCTCGAGTTGCTGTTCACGGCACAATCGCTCAATGCTGGCCTCGAGGATAGAGTCAACGGTTGGTTGGATGACAATTCCATAGTCAACCATTTTTGACTTGGGACTAAACCCGGGAATATTAGGCAGCAGACCTCTTTCGCTAATTTTCGCCGAGGTCAAATCTTTGTACCACACTTGAGTTGACTCTCGACCTTCCAAAGCAATTCTGAGCACTCTTGAGTGAACCTCACTATTCCAGGCTGATTTCGGGTAGTCCCCATCTTTGCATTCTCTAGCCGCATCTAGTACTCGAAGAATTCTTTGCCAGCGAGCATGATGGATTTGTGGATCTTCTGTGTCATCGCTGCTGATATTGTAGTACATGTCTTCATCAAGATCTTCCACAGTGTTCTTGATGATGCTGCGAATCGCGGATGGAAGTACGTGCCGATGCAGGTCAATCGATCTGATTGCCCGATATAGATCATTCGCGCTTGCTGGAAGCTCGCGACCAGGTGCGCCGAAGGTAGTGTTTTTTACGCTGACCTTGGCAAGCTGCATGTCAAACCGAGCTTTACGTGGCGAACTTGAACGGTTTGAAGTCGTAGATTCTGAATCTCCCGTTGAGCCCTCTGATTGTATAGAATCCCACTTTTCTGAACTGGTCCCATCAAGAACTGGTATTGCACCAAGGTTATTGGGTTGCAAGGGCGCCTTTGGAGTAGGTTCGTCGTCTTCTTGGTCCGCACTGCGACCGCGACGACTACGAACGGGGGTATGAAGTTTTGGATTCATATTATGTGAGTCTAGCGATCCACCTCCAGCTTCTGCGCGTATTTTGCTTCGTGTTGCGCGTTTGGTTGATGATTCCCATCCTCCTGTCTGTTCCATGTCTTGCAGCCTAGGCGCCGCCGTGTTTGGCGACAGCTCGCCTAGCCTGCGACGTTCTAATTTATTGGCAGTTCGCTGAGGTTGTTGACGTTTCCTGCTGTATACCGGGACCGGATTCTCGTACTGAGTGGGGTCGTTGGACTGATCACTTAGCCACGAAATGATGCTGGATTGGGTGTGAGTGCCGGAGTGTTCGCACTTCAAGGAGAGCATAGCGCTGCGAAAGCTAGGAGCTGCAGGAGGTTATCGATATCATAGCAGCTATATGAGTAGATTAGACGATGCATGATGGTCGGTGATACATAACTCCCACGTCAAGGATGATGATAGCAGTGACTTCAAGAAGTAAACAAGTTCAATGTTTTGATTGCGGCTCGGGCGTGGTTAAAGTAAATTCTGGGCGGTTCAAAAGTTGTTCTAAGCGACAGCAAAACTTCGGCACCGGTAAAAGGGAGCGCATAAGTGAGCAAATGGTAGCGAAGCTCACTAGCGTTGTTTAATTGAGTATTAAGCAAATTACGACTAAACGACTGGGGCAAAAGACTACTCTCTAGCAAGGGAGACAGGTGCTATTTCGCCATATTTGACTATGCGACCGTGACATTAGAATCTAACGCTGTTGTCCTTTCACTTGAAGAATTCATTCTCTTCCTTGACAACTAATTGTCTTCTGTTCATTATCTAACCTCAATTACTGCTTCAACTACACTTGTTACAGCTCTCAAGACTTATCGACAGTTGCATTGTGTGTTATAAGCACGGAGTGGGGTTTGTACTTATAAGATGTCTGCGTTTTTGGTTTCTTGCGATGTTTCAAGTCTACCTGGCGGCGGCCGTCTGCTGCGCTTGTAGAGTCTCTCTCTTCTGTACTAAAGGCGTACGTCAATCCAAGTTTTCTTCTGATCGGTTGGAATTGCTCTTCTCGTTCCAGCCGTGTTCGCAAACATGAATCTTTCTGTCGTTCCCTCAAGTTTTCCTCCACCAGCCCCACCTGACATTTACGACTGTGACAAGTGGTTTGCAACACCGACAAGTGCTACGTACGACGACTGTGTACACGCTTTCAACCAGCTACCCACGGGTAGTGCTCCTATCTACTGGAAGACTACACCGGATCCTCATGATCAGTATTCACTTCCCCACACGGAGACATATGGTGAGTGGGTTCTTCCGATGGCGAAGCCCATTACTTGCGCATCGCCATGTTGACAGAGCATCTGGTATCAGGGACCTGCCAGATCCAACTCATGGTCTCTGGCAAAAGGGCTCAGGACATTCCTTGGGTTAAGCTCTCGGGAGTAGAGGTTCGCCATATGGCTGGTTGGGTCATGGATCAGTGTGTCTCAGTCACCACAGAGGATAAGCGTGGGGGCTACATTACCAAGGATCTCGCCAACACAATCGATTATCTCACACGCCCCGATATCAGCTATGAGGACCCATTCCGTAAGTTGCCTCCCTGCCCACGAGATGCGTGCATATTATTTTCGCTAAAATTGAACTCCACCTAGCAACTAGCACAAACTTCATGAGTCTCCTCGTCTGGAATTCCGATAGTCCAAGCCGATCATACAACCCGGGCAACAAGGATGTGTGGGTTGCAGAGGCCATCGTTAACGCCATGTCGGCCGCCAGGACCGCCCAAAGACCAGGCAGCGCGGCGTGGGATCGGATGGACCAGAACTGTGACTTCTTTGAAGAGGCTTTGGGGCGAATGGATCGACATGATGGTATAAATTGGTGGGACGGGACTCCAGTGCAATTGGGCGTCCTGAGTTTGCCCGCTCCTGCGTCCAATCGGACCGATGCGGCGGGCAATCAACTCGCGGCTTGTCTGCGCAGGGCGGGGCATAATCAGTCATTACAGGCGGCATGTTTGCAGTTGCAGCAGACTCAGCGGTTGAACAGAGGCGACGCGAGAAGCAGTGGCGGTCGAATTACTAGCTGATCCATCATCTCATGATTTGTGCCTTGGGGCCAAAGAAGTGTTGAGACCTTCTTGTGTAATTACAGTAACTGTAACATGGCTAGGTATCCTACAACACCTCCAACCTCGATGTCTTACCCAATTGCAAAGAAAAGAACAAAACTTAAGATATACCACATTCGAACCGAAGACGAAGACAAAGTTAGTTAGTGACTCAGCACTGACAGAAGGAAGAAGTAATATTAAATACATGATCAATCGATTAAACATGACGAAGAACACCGAAAGTTGAAAGAACGCTGCTATCGAAGAATGCGGTGAAGCTCCGATTGTTGCAGTTCCAGTATGACAATTGTAACATTCTTCGTGTTGACTGAGACGATATTCTTACACAACATCATTTGTATCTTACCCTATGTATTTATAAGTTTATAAAGAACTCTAACCTTCTGTTGCGAAGATATCCTTAAATCTCTGTAACGTGATCGTTATGAATTCGAGGTGCCCCCAACAACTCGCGAAAATTCATATCGGATCACCAACCAGAATACAGGGGTATCTTGTGCGTAGACTCGTATCACCCAACACGCTTCCCTGCTCACAGAGCAGAAGATCCCTAGGTGCCGTTCCACGGCGCATACGAAATCTCTGGTACCCCTGGGCTAAACACTACGAAATGGTACGCGAAGAACGGCCCACCCATGTTCCCGACTCCTCCTGCAATCGCGGACGATGGCATCAGCGGACCTGTACGCACTTTGTGGCATCCAGTGTCAGCTTTAGCTAGCGGAGAAATTGGGGGAAACGGGAACAAAGAATTATCAAGGAATAGTTGGGGAATAAGGGCTTACTGTTTTTCGAATCCGGATCGTTGAAGGTTAATAATTTGGCCCGATAGATGGCGGTGCGGTACCGTGAGACTCGACTTCCACCAAACCACATCAAGTTTGACATTGCTTTCAAGAGGCTGACTGTGTTGTTGAGTGATCTGATAGTCTGTCGATTTGAGTCTGTCTTCTATAATCATCATCGCTTGAATATCTAATGTTGAGGTGATGTGCTCTGTAGATTCAGGAGTCAAATTGGTAGGGATTTGTTTTTGCCGCCGCTTTGCTACCCGCGGTTGGCGTCAAATTAGGAGGCGCAGTCACATATGTATATAGGTGGGACACCCGTTTGTTTCAAACCTCATTCCTCTGAAATTCATCCACCCACTATTATCTCTATAAATTTGATCGCTTAAATAGAGAAAGTCATCAGCGTCTCTGAGCAGCTTCTGAGATAAATATTCGCTCAGGGAATCGTCTGAATATGCTGAGTAGGCCTAAATATATAGATATATACAATGACTTGAAGTCGAAACTCGCTAGATCGAAGTTGAAGGTTCCGGGCTTATCTACATGACGATGATGCCCCGTAAACTGAGAGCGAGGGAAAGAATTAATCTTATCTACGGGAAGGAAATCGCGAAGCCAGAGCTTCTCATTCTCTGCAATTCATGTGACGTTATAAGAACTTCTAGGCTCATGAAATTCAAGGATAATGACTTCATTAAATAATGATCTTATGTGACTTGCGGAAGAATAATGTCTAACTCGAAAGAGCCTTGTTCAGGGGGCTGATTAACCAGTGTGAAGAGTTCATAAGTTTCGGCCTGCTCTCGTTAGCCAAGTATTTGCAAGTTTGAAGAGAGTGATCTCACCCCAGACTGTGCCAAATTCAGGCGCCTGAGCCCCTTCTGTTGAGCGGTTAACGATTCGGCGAGACTCATATCCTGCTGATATTCTAATGAATCAAAGCTCGAATTCGTAATAATATGGGAACGCGTCTCTGCATCTCGAAAGAGTGAATAATTCGTAACCGACTTTGATTATCAAAAACATATCTTAGTTAAGAGAGCACTAGAGGAAGAAGCGACGCAAGAACCACCAGAAAAAACATTGTAAGCTTCGTCGCATCTTGATAAGGTTCTTAAGAGGTTATGATATGTATGCTAACTAGATCGTAAGCTGTCTTCTGCCACCGTGTTAGTAGTATTCTGAATTCTCTGATTCTCTTACAAGTGAAGAAAGAGCTCGGCCGAAAATTGAGATCATTCTTCTCGCTTCATAACAGAATTTCGATAGTTTAAGATAAGAAGATAGAACTAATATGACAAAATATGAGTGAAGCATACAGCTGCCTACTAAGCAAGGACTACATTTTAGGCTGAGGCAGCGCCTTCGCCTCTCCTTCTTTCCCTTCACTTCTCGCCTCTCTCACCGCATTCATTTTCTCCTTCAGCTCTTCTTCCCCACAAAGACTAAGAGCCTGAACATCCATCTCCTTCTTCTTTCCAGTCTTGGTCGCAAATCACGTCCCTCTTGTCTTCACTTTTTTACTCTTATCATCATTAACGGCGTCGCAAAAAGCGACTCAATCTTTGAAAACCCTCTTACCCGCTTTCAATCCTTTCAAGAGCATCGCAAAGCAGTGCGGCATCGCTTCCCATTGCTTTCACATCACGGGGACCCCCTGCTGCGCCGCCTTCGCAGCAATCACCTTCTCTTCGTTTATCAGCATCTCCTCTCCGTATCTCATTCACAACGGACAACTCATCGTTCAATCCTTGGCTGCAATAGGCGACACGAGTGAGTGATAAAGCATACTAGTATCACAGTACAGATCCCCGCGTGAAGGACCTGTAGGTCAGATCTCGCAATGGGCTGAAGTATTCGACGATTATCGATGATATAGTACCATCCGCTCAATTCGAGCTTGTCGCAAACTGATTATAATATTCGTCTTCGAAACTGTATCGTTGCCGGTTTAAAATCTCCAAGTATGCATTGTCTTTGCCTTCTCAACATCTTTAAACGAACAGCACTCAATGATATAAGGCGGCAAGAAATGCTAACAATGATCGTGACTGCACATTTTTCTGAAAGATCATTCTTTCCATTACAAATCATCTATACATCAGAATACGAACCAATCTTCTATTTATTCTTCTAGACTTCTAGTACCCAGAGATCATTCTGTTTAATCTAGCAATATAACTAAACATCTGTCAATAAGCGACAATAGTTCACTCAGATAATGATCATCAAGCGCATAGCTCTCATTAAGATTCACAAACGTAAATGTTTCTCCAGATCTTGCAGAGTACCAGTCTGCAGAGTACAGTCCTGAGGATAACCTCGCCGTCCCAAAAACACTCTGATAGACTCCCAGCAGCAGCAGCAGCTCGTTTACCCTTGCTTCAAGAAAACCGAACCCGATTAGCTGACCTTGTTTTGATCTGTTTTCACACTCATAGAGTTTAGAGTTCTACGTTATCTCCGTAAACGCTGAGGCATTAGGCTCGAATGTTCATGCTCAAGGCTACACCGTAGCTAACAAGATGAAGTTTGTTAATCTAGAGAACATGCCTTATCATGACGATGATTGTGCAACGCACAAGGCGCTCAAAGCGATAGCGTTCAACAAAGCGGAAGGCCCATTAACGATGTATCTTAAAGATTTTTTAAGAGAGGGAAATAAGAAGATTGAGTGAAAGAAAGTGAGGTCAGCAGACGGCGTTCATGAACGAGGTATCTCATTAATGGCTGAGAATTCTTCCAGACTCGTACATCTTTGTATCTGAACCCTTATCGACTCTGTCTTAGTTGGATATTGGTAATCACATTGTTGGATTAGCAGTTCCCGCCTAAATAGGGCTGACTTCGCCACGAAGGCCGCGTATACCTCAACCCCTATATAGTATAGATTTTCCTCCTAGATAGTTGCTTCCCTAAGCTTTTATATCAATACACTGGATACCGTCATACTTCGTCTATTCCAACTGTCTTAATGTTTAGCTCTAAGTAAGATCGCTGCCTTCTTGTATAACGTAGCGCTAGATCCTTCGCAAGGAGATATTCGTCGCGCTTATACGCTAGTATCTTACAGTTCGTCTCGGCGTTAAGAAGACATTTTAATATCTTCAGATGTTCATGTTCTGCAGCGAGATGTAGTGCAGTAAAACCATTCGAGTTCATCATATCTGCGAATCTAGCCGGTACTAATGCTGACATTGTCAGGCTGTCAAAAACCTGAAAGTCGTTCGTCGTAAGTTGATTTACATTGACGTTGGATTTGAGGAGCTCGTATACAATTTTCAGATTCTCAATCCTTGCTGCAGCGTGAAGAGCGTTCTCGCCGTCGGGACCGATGGGAGCTGTCTTCACCCCAGCTTTTATGAAAGTCCGGACTGCCTTCAGATGTTCATGTTGTGCCGCAATGTATAACGCAATCTAGTCAAACGATTGTATGTTTTCAGAATCAGCCTCCGAGTTCAGCAACTTTTTCACTATTCTCAGATGTTCATACTGCGCCGCGGCATGTAGTGCAGCATGAACATAAATATCGTTTAAGCCAAGATCGCGACTCAACAGTTCTTCCACCGTTGCTAAATCTCCGCTTGCTGCGGCTTCACAGAGAGCTTGTTGAAAATCATTCGTAAATCATTCGATCGTACATTTTATTTCCACTTTTATGCAATGAGAGGTGATTTGGTCAATATCATTGTCTTGACTATAAGCATTAGCGCTGTGATGTTCTTTGCGTTCTTTGCGTTTTTTCCGCATTTGAAGCGTGTCATTAACAATGTACCTAGTCTGAACTCTGACTTGCAAAAGTCGTTCGATCGCCTTTGTAAGTTTATCGTGCTCTGCGATCCGTATTGCTTCATTCAAAGCAAGCAGAATAAGACGATCCTTATCGTCGATGAAAGTAGCAATGAGTTGATCGAATTCGTTGTAGGCTGTCGAAAGTATGAGACTTATCTTTTACTTTACTGTTAATGAGTAACCACAGCTTTGAAATAAGGTCGTTAATGCTCAGTGGTTTTGTTCGACAATGTAACGTGCAGCTCTCTCGTCGCCAGAGGACCATTGTTCAATTGTTCAGGGCCTTGTCGCGACGGTGTCGTCGACAAGTACCAGACATCTTCACATATCCCACAAGGACGAATCTTTACGCATCAGACTAGCGGTATGAGACAGCCAGTGCTCGCTAGCATAGGCAAGAAACGGATGATGAGATTGAAGGTCCTGAACCAATCCCGTGCCTCGTAATCCGGCCTGTAGTGAACAGAGCTGACCCCACGCATCATTATTGTGAACAGATCGACCATCAAGGAATTCCTCGAGTCTTAGCCAGGATCGGTATATGATTAAGCTTTCGCATGCGGAAAGAGAGCTTCTGACGATGATTTGACGCGTAAGAGGCTTAATAAATACCTGATTTTGAGGAGTTGTGACTAGCTGTCTCTTGAAGACGTTTAAAGTAGGATACGTTAAGCAAGTCTCGGCCAGCTTCATATTGGCTCTTGAAAGCCGAAACCCGAACAATAAGAGAGAATGTCACAGAGTTCTAGAGAGAAGAAGTTCTTTCACCGAATGATGAGCGAACTGCATCAGATGCTCCTTTTCATCTTGTATAATCAGACTTGCACATCGTAAAATCATTTAATTAACACCGTTTACAAGACGATCTTTACTGATACTTAAAGGGAAGGGCTTAACAGCGAGAGCTTCTCGAAGTTCTTTAACACTTAGGGAACGTTTAACACTTTTAATTAATCGGAAAATACGTGCTGCTATATTAACCTTTTCGCCGTTTCGAATACGATAAAGCGCATGTTCATATGTTTCTGAAAGGTCTTTAAATAGTGATTAAACTATTACTCTGATATCATCGTCGCATGTTTAACTACAGATGTTCTTTATCTGAAAAAAACATCATAAGAATCTTAATCATACGAATTAATGCGCACTTAACAATGAGTTAAAGAGAATTAAAAAAAGCATGAAATATACGCATGAGTAAAGTATTCTTTATAAGATGCTGAGTGAGCAGAACCTGCGTACTTACATTTCATATGCCTTTTTAATTAAAGCATTTGTAATTTTAAATAGTATATGATCATTATCGACATGAAGTTCTTTCATCGCAATCTTTTCTTAAATAAAAAATTAGAAATAATTCGCAATGTCTGTATGAACTTTCGTGCACGACATTATTCTCTGATGATTTGTAATAAAGTTCTTTATTAAAATCGTGTTTAAAATCTAATCATTAATAAATGAACTGAGTAAAATATTTAATTTATAAAGATAATTATAACTAAAAGTTTAAGAATACAGAAAAAAGAAAGTTCCTGAAGCGATATTTATGCTTAGAAACTCAGAATTCGAGCTAAACTCAAAAGGAAAATGTTATGACACAGAGAAAATGTAATACTCGAAAGTGTTAATTAGTTTATGTTAAAGCTGTGTTTAAGAATGTTAAAGCTTTTACTCGTAATCAGCTTAATCTCGCTTTAATTAATTTTAATATACTCGTAACATTATTCTTTCTTCTTAATTATTCATGTTCGCATGAATGAAAGAAAAGAAATTAAACTTTAAACGTCGTGTTTATTTAATTTAGTATAACTTATTTAAATGAAGTTTATAAAATTCGACTAGAATCTTCTTAAAGCTTTCGAATTCTTTTTTATTAACATAATATTATTCGTCGTCTTAATTTAAATCTGTTCATTTAATCTTGTATTATAATTAATCATTTAATCTTAATAGCGTTTAAAGTTTAAAATATCGTTTATCTTTTAGTAATTCTCGTTCTTAATTATTAACGATCGAGATAATTTTAAATGTTAATTTAATAAAGAATCTTAATAATAAAAACGTAGTAGCTTAAGACTAAAGATTAAATGAAGTAGCTTTATACTTTTAAATAAGCGAAGTTAATAAAAGATTTTTACATTAACAGTAATTTAATAAAGTTTTAGCTATTTGTTTTTTAAATTCTTACATGATCGAGTTATTTTAACGTTTCGAAAGAATAATTAAACTTAATCATTTATCTTATAAATTACGTCTTAACGATACTTATTAATCTGTGCTTTAATAATTACTTTAATCTTTTTTAATTATTAACGATCGAAAATTAAAAGCTTTTTCATCTTAACTATAATGTCGTTAATCTTTTTAATTTTAATACGTGCACGAGTTATTTCGTAATTAATCGTATTTAAATTAAAACTCATTCGTAAATGAAAACTCTTATTAAAATTTTCGCTGAATTTCATCATTAAAAGTTATTTTGCTTAATCATTCTGCATGTAATTGTAGTAAATTCTTAACTCGCGTTTAACATTTTAATTAGCTTGTTTTAATTAATTATTTGTTTTAAAATAATAAATCATTAATAAACTAGCTTTAATTCTTAATCGCTTATATAGACTTTATTATATCGTTAATATAAATTAAAAGTCTTTATTAAAAATAATAAAGCTGAATAAATTATGAAGCTTATAAACGTTTTATAACATAATTTAAATCGTTTCTTTAGTTAAGATTTCATCGTTTTTTTAATGATAAAATACGTAATAAAGTTTCTTAATGAAACGATAAACGATGATGCATATCGCGTTATAATTTTCGAATAAAAATAATCTCGTAATAAAGTTTATAATTATATTCTTTTAACGTTTCTGTAAAATTAAAAGAAATTAATGAAGTTTATTAATGTTATCGCGAAGCGTCTTACTTCGTTAATAAACATAATAATTTTAAATGTATTATTTAATCGTAGCTCGATAATTTAATTAATAATAAAATCGTTAAATTAAGTTTATAATTTTTCGATTATTAAGATGAGAAGTTAACGATTAATCGTGAATTTTCTGTAGCAATTTCGTACGTATACTTTTAAAGACTTACAGTAAATTCTTTCTGAATAAAGCTTCGTTAACGATCTGACAGTTCTTTAGTTTAATATTATGTAATTTAAGCTCATTATCGCTTATTACTTATTAATATTTAATGCATAGCTTATTAATTTTGTTAACGTTTAATACTCGTTAATAAAGACTAGCTTTTAATTTCGTTACTAAAATATTTACTTTATTTAAAATTAGAATAATTTAATAGCGATTCTTAATTCGTTTAACGATTTCGAAAGAATTAATTATAAACATGCGTGTTAACGCATTAACTTTAATATTATTCTTGCCTAATCGAAAGATAATTTAAAAGTTAAAATTTAATAAAATATTCAGATAATTAACTTAACGTTAAGTTAACTATTTATTTTTTATAAAGATCTTTAAAGTTTAATGATTAATAAATATCTGAATTAATAATTTAATATCTTTCAGCTCGAGTCTTTAATACTTAAAGCATTAAATAATGACTAGTAATTTCTTATTATAAATATAATAATTACATTTAATAAAAATCATACTTTTACTGTAAAAGATTATCGAGTAAAGAATATTTTCGTTATTATATTAAGATAAAATATCGTCTTTAACATAATTAAACGCATTAATTTTCAGAATAATTTAACGTTTAAGATTAAAATGTCGTAATATGAAAGTCGAGCTGATTTATTTCTTTAAATCTTTAAAAGCTTAAACATAAATTTAATTTTATACGAAGAATGTATCTTTGCGAGTAAACTGAGTAAAGAATTTAATTAGCTTTAAGAAATTCTTAATGAATCGTTAATAAAAGTTAATAAATTTTACGAAGC
>JAABUO010005136.1_pt1 | contig 15326 bp, 16 predicted proteins | sample 5559291 | NCBI WGS metagenome assembly JAABUO01 (sample SAMN10711878, study PRJNA513372) | rock metagenome | isolation source: Antarctica rocks | place: Antarctica: Victoria Land, Finger Mt sud
ATCTACTACCTCAGGTAGGCAGTGAGGTTACCGCTATGCTATGCAGTAATTTACAACCACCTTTATTCAGTCTTCAAACCCAATGATCAAAGCACGCCGGCCTTACTTAAGGGCCTTTATTGGATATGTACACGCTAACTCGCTTTGAACCTCTTTAGTAGATTAGCCCGAAAGGACCTGTCCATCGTGTCCTGTGTGTGTTAGGCAACCGACACAAGGACAATCATCACCACATCGGCACTTTCCTGACTTGCATTCCTCGAATGGTCCTGGAGCGTAGGTGTAAGCCATGGTGAAGTATTCTGACGATAAGACTGCGGAGTTCTGCGCCCGATCAAGGTTTTCAAATGGCACTGCTTGAAAGCCATTACTGCCGAGACCTGGCTGCACAAGCGTCATTGGCTGCATCGTAGACGACATTAGAGGGTTTTCGTGAAATTGTAGGTCATTGACTCCTGGAACAGATCCACTAAATTCGGAAGTGGGACTGATGTTGCTTCCATAAGAAGACTGCGGTCGACTGTGCGGGCTATGATCTGCATCGTCGGGGGGCAGGAGGTTCACAAGTGTTTCAACTCGCTCTCTTGTTGTTGCATTATAAGGATGATCCGCGCAATATAGGCATTGGCAGCCTGGTCCACATTGACAATCCAGCATTAAGCTGAATGCATTGTTCATTTCCGCAGATGGCGCTGTTGATCCTATCAGATCGTTGCAGGCGTACTGCGGAACTGTATGAGATTGTAGCTGAGGGTCTTGTAAGATGAACTGCTGTTTTGATGCCAAAGGATTCGAGGCGGTTTCATACCCGGGTGGCATGTTATATAGAGTCATATAAGGAACCTGGGGAGTCTGAAATGTGAACTGAGCTTGAAACGGAGAGGCCACTTGACCTTCCATATCACCCAGGAATGAAGGAGTTTCTGTTAGATTATCTACTTGATTGCTAGAAATCCCAGTTTCTATGTTTGAGGCCGAGGAGAAGGCATGTGCGTTGCTTTTCCTGTCTTTGAGCTTTTTTGGACTTGACTTCGAGGCTTGCTTCTTGGGTTTCTTGCAACAAGTTTTTTGAGGAGATTTTAAGCTCAATACTCTCGGTTGAGTGGTAGGAGTATTTGAGCTCTCAGGTGTCGGAGGCAGTTGCGATGGTGCTTCACGTGTGCTTCCTTCAATACTTTTGACAACGGAACCATTGCGGGTTGGACTCTGGTCTGCTCCATTGTCCACATAGCTCAACGCTTGCTCTATTGGCTGGATGTTCATAGAAAGACCGTTGTTGACTTCGAATCCTGGTACGTTTTTAACAATTGATTGTAAGGGAGGCTTGGCTTCTAAAGATGGGCGGAACAGTTCGTTATAGCTCGTCAAGCGTGAGATCTTGGTAGGTCTTTGGTTCTCATCCTCGGGTTGTTGCACTTGGGATTCAGGAATCACATCGACAGACGCTTCTCCGGTGGGGGGCAGGCCAGTTGTAGGTGGATAGCCGGGAGCGGGCCTGCAGCGACAACCCTCCGCTTCAACCGGTCAGCACCGTTCAAAGAGCTGCAAGTGCGGAAACATTTTGAGGGAAATCGAAAGATAAATACTAACGTCCTTTAAGAATCTTTACCATTATCACCTTTTCTCTGTTGCAAACACATCCTCCATCCCCAGTGTGGGGGCACATATATAGAGGTCTTCCAGGTCGCCTGACGCGCATCATGAACCGATCGAAGTGATCGCATTTTGAGGAGCGATGGCCACGAACGCATGGCTCACTGGAAGTATGAGTCAGCTCATTGGCCCTGAGATATTTTTGTAAGACCCAAAAATGACTTGAGGGATGCAGGCAGAGAAAAGCGAGCTATAGAGAGTTAGACTTACCAAGCCCATTTCTCGCCCCTTTCATCGATGGGCATTTTTAATGAAGGAAACCAGAGCAAGTTCTGAGGATTCTTGAGCGCGGAAGAGTGAGATACTTTATGCAATGAGAAGTTCCAAACAATACTTGCTACGTAGTATAAATGATATGTAAGTAAAGTAAAGACATGTGAATGATTGGTGGGATAACTAGAGAGATTCACCGCTATGGAAACTGTGCCCCACTATCACGTGATGGTGTGTTTCGGATTACCATACCTTCCTCACAGATACTTCACAACGGGTAGGTCGTAAAGTAGGACCTAGGTACTTCACTTATTTATATCTAGAGGCTAGAGGGTTAGTTGTGACAAAAGGGCATTCTTGGCGGTGTGCTTTTTCTCGTCCAATTAGAAAATTCATACGGAAGCGTTAAGAAACACATAAGAGCATTACTATCCTGTCCATGCAATACTATTTTGTCTCAAAGTGGAATTAAGGAACTAAGATAGTAGATCCTCAGATAGCCGAAGGCTTCGAGGCGGTGGCTAGTGTCCGCCATCTCCGCAAACTTTACTTTGATCTTTATCTTCCGAGATCCAGCCGTGCTAGGAGTTTTGTTACTTTACTGTAACAACCCCTACCTAGCGAGCCATGAGCTGTAAAAGCTTCCATTACTAAGGTACGTAACACTCTCATGTGATGATGGTCCACTATGGAACTACCAGCTGATTCGCCATCTCGGCCACAGCCAGAGTCAGCAGCCCGAGTAAGTAGTAAAGTCTTGAAGGGCAAATCTTGGATTTGCATAATGCCAGGATTGCCATAGGGGAAAATCGCTGTTAAACACCCAAAGATCTGCAAAACATCCCACAAGCCTTATATCTTACCAATCGATTATTCTGCCTTCGCCTTTGCCAGAAATAGAGCGATTGCCCCAATATCTGCCGGTCACCCCATCGATATCGTGGAAGCCAAGACGAATCGGAATCGTTGCTCCATCCACTGCTCACGAAAACATCCTCGTTCAGACACCAACATCATCATCGTTGAAGTACGAAGACCTACCAGGATTTTTAGGTGGACTTGAGCCTACCATCCTTCCCATATCAGTAGAGACCCACCCGGGACAACAAGAATTAATAAGAAATCCGGGATTCTCGCGTGCAAGAACTGCTGTCAAAGCATTTATGCATGCTTTACTGACACTATAAGCTTGCTTCGGCCAACCTTTCCGGCTTTCACTTCTTTTATCTACACTCTCCTGTTTTGGGCATCAGAATCCTGTTTCGTCTTCCACTTTCTACACCGGTTTGTAGAAAAGGTAAAATTGACAAGTTTCAACATACTTGATACTCTTCCACCATATCTTCTAAGTCTTGCAGTTTCATCTTGGGGTTTCGGAAACGCTGTTTGATATCATCACTGTACTGGGTTAAGCCAGATGCAACAGATGAGATGTTGACAATACGCCCGTTTTTTCTCATAAGTGGTATAAATAACTGGCACATCTGTATCAAATATTAGATCAGATGGGTTTTGTCAAAGGGCATGGATAATACGGGAGTTGCTGCATTTACATTTAGAGTACCTTGGTAGTTCGTATTCAAAGTCTTCTTAACGTTGGCTGGCGAGTACTCATCATCGAGATTCACTCCGGCGTTGTTTATCAGCACATCAAGACCTGCGTGGTCGTTCTTGATAGACTTCGCCAGGCTTTGGATACTCGCAGGATCCGCGATGTCCAACTTAGGGTACTTGATCTGTGTGGTTGATGAACGCGGCTCCAAGCCCAGTTCAACTCCTTTGCGAGATGTGGCGTACAGGACCAAAGGTTCCCGGAAGCTTCTTACGAGGACTTGGCAGATCGCTTCGCCAATGCCCCGGTTCTACGCCTCGTTTAGGACAGTCTCTGAAGGATATCCAAGCGCAAGGGACCATACCGCTCCCGTTACGATTGCGATAATGGGGCTACTCATTTCCAAATTCAATCATGAGTGTAACAACTGATTTAAAGCAAATTATATCATCCGGATCCAAGGGATACGCGATATACTCGCTGGAAAGGGTGTTGATATAGAGATATTTTCAGGATTATGAGAATGAGATGAATATCTGGATGCAAGTTCGTTGAGTTTTCAGACGAAACGAGGTCAAGGCCTTTAGTAGGTCTCAGCGATCTTTCAGTATGATATCAGGAATCACATGATGTAGATGCAGGTGTCATAGATGCTTTGCCCGAGATCTGAACTTTCACCTGCAATACCTTAAGTTCTTCGAAATCCAGGAAGAAGATATTTACAGTACAATTCGGGGGTCTAATATTGACGATTCGCTTCTTAATTGATCTCCATTGCCAGCCATTGATGTTGCTTTCTGCAGTGTCGTCCGGATTGCGGTGTTTGTCCAAAGGCTGAGGCTGAAACGTAGGGCTGAGAATCTATCCAAAATCTCATCGCTTTTAAGCAGCAGTATGGATGAACAATGCCACAAGATGATACCGATCTCTCGGCGAAGACCTCAAAGACGAGTGTGTCCAAGACATCACCAAATCATAGCCAATGGCACTGGTTCAGAACTCCACAGCCTATAAAGCGCCTTTTTGATAGATTCCCTCTTCGCACATATCCTCCAAATGAGCTTCCCCGGCGAACAGCTACCTCCCGGGCGCAGCATGCACTTTACATCTTCACTAACGTTGAGGGAGCCAACGTTGGAGCTCCTTCTTTCAATCCTGGCTGTCTGAAATGGCAGGTGCGTTGTTGACTGGCAATCTAAATTGAAGAAATTCAAGGGACTAATAAGAGGACATGGCAGACGTATCTCAAATTTAATGGCCTGGATTTCATTACCATTCCATCTAATAACCATGCCTCCCCCACTGGAGCTCTTCCATTCCTCATGCCATCAGAATCAAGCGCGGCATTCAAGACCGAACCAATCTTACCTGTGCCATCTTCGAAGCTTCAGCGATGGACTCGCGAGAGGCTAGGCAAGACGGGCGACTCGAAGGATTATGAAGAAAAACCTTCGTCTCGGCCCTCACAAGAACAAATAGTAGCAAGAAGTCAACCTGGAAATTCCAGCGAAGAACCGTTGGACATGAGATATGACGCCTACATGGCGCTCCTCGACCACCGGATACGGAATGCCTGGGTACATCTCTTCTCCCATTTCCCTACCACAACAACGTCACTAACACCAATTCTCCAGCTCTACACCCTGTACCTTATCCCCTCCAATTTCGATGCCGTCGCGAAACCTCTCTACATCCTTCCTACCTCCTCCAACATCCTTGTTCACCTATCTCTATCACACAATCTTCGCGAAGCAGCCGAAGCGGAGTTATTGAAGCAATCCGCCATAATCGACGTAGCAGCTCTATACAGGGAGTGCGACAATGCGCTTTCCGCGCTCTCGGAGCTACTGGAGGACGATCAGTATTTCTTTTCTGCCGAAAGACCTGGATTGTTTGACGCCAGTGTTTTTGCATATACGCATCTCTTGCTTGATGAGGGAATAGGATGGCAGGAGAGAAGAATGGTGGATATGTTGAAGGGGTATGAAAATCTTGTAAGGCATAGACGGAGGATTTTACAGAATTACCATCCAAGCAAAAGCTGCTGAAATCAAAAAACCCTTTCCAGTTGGTATTACAGAATCCTAGTATGCGCGCTCAATGGTATCTCGTCCGAAAAAAAGGCCCGCAAACCCTTCCAAATCCGACCAACGCAGAAAACATTACCGACTCCCCAAATGCGAACAACTAATGCCGAATGTCTCTTTGTAAGCCAGCCAAAAACGGCTACCCCAAACTCGCCCCAAACGGCGCACTCTCCCTTAAATCCTCCACCAAATCCTCCACATTATTCAAATATCGCCCCAACAGCCCCTGCTTCTCCTCCGTCGTCCTCGTCCCCTCCCCTCCACCCATCCCACTAGCATTCCTTCCGCTAAAAGCTCCAAGTCTCTTGCTCGGACTCCTTTGCAGTAGGCCCCCGGGACTATCATTCCCTCCTGTTGACAGCGGTGCCTCCGGCATCAGATAAAAGTACAGAAACTCTACTAGCTTCATCTTCACTTCTCTGCTTGTGGAGCGGGATTTGAAGAGGGAGGTGATGGTGAGTAAGCCGTCCAGGCTTTCGAAGGTGCGGGTGTTGGAGGGGTAGGATAAGAGGGTTGTGACGAGGGTGAGTAGAGTGGTGGATTGAATTGCGGGGCAGTTAGAGGGGTCGAGGAGGTCGAGGAGGAGCTACTATGGTTAGTATATTTTGGCTTGGGGAGTTGGTGGGCGAGGGAACAAACGTTCATATAAATTTCTCTCGTAAAAAGAGCGCGCGACGGAGGATGTATGAGCAGTATTCCATGAAGCAGATCAAGTGTCGATACAATCAGGAGATCGTTTTGCCCATCTAAACCCCATTAGCCTTGCTCTCCAACCAGCCAAAGAAACCAAGACTCACTACTCCCCTTGCCTAACAACCTCTCCAAACAAGCAATCAACCGTATCGCCACTAAACCCCTCACACGTTAGCACCCTTCTTGACCAAAAGCAACTCAACTCACCATTCCACTCAAACCCCTCCTGCAGCTTGAAAAACTCCCGAAACGCCGGATCATCCTTCAACGTCGCCAAATCCTTGGGCAGTTGCGCTTGCTGCTCCGCCGCCACATTCGGCACAGCCACCGATCTCCGTCTGTCGATTGCTGCTGATGAACGCAAAAGACAGATTTGGGCCAGCAGGCCTTCGAGTTGGCGCAGACCTTTGCGGATTTTGACGCCGTCGAAGGAGGAGAGGTAGTCGAAGGAGAGGGAGAGGAGGGATTCCATTATTGGTGTGGGGTAGGAGGGTAAGCGTGTGAGAAGGGGAGGTAGGGTTGGTGATGGGGATTTAGCGGGTTAAGTGCTTAGGTAGGGATTTTGCGACGGTGTAAACAGAGGGTTGGCGGGGTAGCTGGGGCTCGGTTAGGCGTGATGAAGCTAGTACGTTAGGAGTTTAGCTTACATTTGATAAGCGCCTGCGAAATCTCAGTGAGATTTTCCAAAAATTCACCATGCAAGCCTTATTGCATCATGAGGAATATTCCAGTAGTGCATCATTCAAGCCATAGTAATGTTAATGAATTAAGAAGAACATTTATACTATACTACAATATCTTTTTTTCATAATCTTTAATTCGATTGACTGAAAATTAACAGTAACGTGACTTTTCGTTTCACGTAACGAACATGAAAACTCTGTTTACTTAAATCTGTTTAAATGTATTCAGATCTGCACGCATTCTTACAAACGCTTTCGATTCTTTTTATTATTTAATTATATTTAAAAATAATAACGAAAGTCGTGTCTGTTTTAAATATCACATGCACAGACTTTTTAAAGCTTTTTACAAGCTTAGCGCAGATTCTTTTTAAATCTGCGTCTCGTGTCGAATATAAAATTAATTCATGTTAAAATTCGTGTTTCACAGTTAACGACTTTAATTTAAACAGGCTGCACGTTCACGAAGATTCATTAACTTTATGTTTACTCGCAGATTACTTGCAGATCTTAATCTTAACGTTATCACGTTTAATTATTCTGTTAAACGAACTCGTACGATATTTTAATTAATTTTATTCGTTTCATACATCTTTATTTAATCACGTGTGTAACTACGCAGTTCTGATTTCTATAATGTAAGACGAACGTTAAATAATACTTAAATCAGTAAAGCATTATAATTCTTTTCATCTTCGTCTTTAAAATTGAAGTCATTTAACGCTTTAAAGAAATAATTAATTTAAATGACGCGTCATGATTAATTATTTAAATTTAATGCAGCAGAATTAGTATCGAAGTTAATATCTTTTATATTTTCTGTCGCAGAGCTCATTCGACTCGTTCGTTTCATATTACATGAACTTAAATCTGAAAGATAATAATCTTAATAATAATAATAACGACGCGATTAATATGTTTAACGTTCACATGTTCAACGTTCACATAATTCTTAACAGCTCTGAGATTATAATTTAAAATATGATAATGTATAAACATACTCTCTTAAGATTAAAGATCGAGTCTGTTAATTCTGTTAAGCTTTACACTGAATTATAAAGCGAATTATACGAATCGAATTCATTAACGTTAGCTTAATTTTCACAAATTACTATAACGAAGAGAATGTAACATTAACGTTTTCGCTTCTTTTATCTTCATTATTATATAAACTGTTTACTGATTAAACTGCAGAGACATGACACTTTCGCACGTATATACGAGTTTATAACATAACTTTTACATTTATATCATGCATGTATAAAAGCGATCAGAGAATAAATTCTAACATTAAAGAGATTCAGACCTTTTTAATTTAAGACGAAGTATATTATTTAATCGATTAATTTTATTATTCATTTAATTAACGTTTAACGTTTACAGATCTGTACTTTCATGATTTAATTTACGTGACTTAATATAAAGTAAATTAATATTCGAATTTACGAATCGAGTTATTATAACGACTAAAACAGATCATTCGTGACGTTAATAATCTTTTCATTAACATGTATATAACTACACGAAAGCTTTTACGACATTAGTTAAGTCAGCATAAGAATGTACGAATTCTTATTAATTCACAAATGCGTTTAATCATGAAGATTAAATCTAATAAGAGACGTTATAACATGCTCATTAATAATAAAGTTATTGTGTTCATATTAAACGAGACTGATACGCTTTATTTTCGTGATATTATTCTTGCAGAGCGTCGCGCAGAGAAAACAGCTTCGCATTTTATTCGTATCGAGCATTTTAATCCTGCATATTTTTCGTTATATTATGTGCTTTTCTTTTCGTTCAAATAATTAAACTGACACTGAAGTTTACGTTTACTAAATGCTAATGATAATCGTGAAAAGATTCGTTTTAATGAGCGAGCGTTTCATTAATATTATTTATTTTCTCGTATAAATCGATTTTCGTCATTATTACATGATTAATGTCTGTTTCAGCAGTATATCGTTAATGCATGAGCTCAGATTAATTAAAATGTCTTACATTAACATTAATATAATTAAGATGTTATTCGTGCAGATCTGTACAACGAAGTTCGAGATGCATTAATTAAAAATGACATTAATTAAATAAATATGAGACGTCGTATCATTTTAATAAAAAGCTATTTAAAGAATGACAGATACATGCATAATTTATATCAGAATTTCATGATTATATTACGTTATTTAAGTAAATTAGCTCTGTTCATCATCGTTACGACAAATTTAAAGTGAACAGAGATGCTTAATGCTTTATCGCTTAATTAAATAATTAGTAACAAATCTGAAATCATGATAATAATGTTTAATTAAAAGCGTAAAACATTGTTAATAAATTTAAAAAACATGTTTAAGTTTCATTTAAGTCACGTCTGAATTATTAAATATTAAAAACGCGAGCTTTTACATCTGCATCTTTTACTTTTTCTGTAAAGAAATTATAGCTATGTTAAACGAGCGAACGTTAATGAAGTTATTCTCGCGAAGCTGTCATCGCCTGAAATAAATCTTAATAATAATTTAATAAATATCGTTAAGTTTTAAATGTGTCACGAACTTTGTAAACGACATAATTTTATTACTTCTTATATGATTAATAATAAATACACAGATCGACGAATTTATTAAAAGAACTTTTTAAAGTCGTTTCAGTCAGAAACGCTTATTACAGAGAATAATTATTTTCTGTACAGAAAACGTTAAGATGATCGCATTTAAACGAAACGAGTACATGAGATTAATGTAATTATGAATAACTTCTGAATCGTGTTTTATAATTCATATTTAATTCGTAAATATAATACGCATATTAACACGAAGATTTACGCGTTTATATAAATCATAAAGTACATTTACAAGTATGTGTTTAAGAACGTTAATCGCACGATTTTACAGGTTCAGAATGATAACGACGAGATCGCTCAGTATCTTATAAAACGTTACATAAAATCTTCGCAGACTGCATGAGACATTCTGAAACATAAAAGTCATGCGAAGTTTTTCTCTGTAATTTATTTAAATATACATTTATTAAGCGAGTAATTAATGTACTTCGAATTAAATTTAATTCGTAAAAATTTAAAAGCGATCATGAACGAATCTGATTTTATTTTAACGATCTTCTTCAGCTATAATTAATTGTACTCGAACGGACGCGAGTTTTTATATTAAAAATTTCTCGCTTATTATGTTTATTATAAAAAAAAAGATAATCGTTACTGAAGTTCGCGTTAACGTGATCTTATTATTAATCGTATGTATTACTGCAGTTCTGTTTAAAGCGAGAAGTTTTATTTACGTTTATTTCTCACGTTTATTTAAGATTCGCAATTCTTTAAACATTTTCGCATGATTAATAACACACTGTATTTAACGTTTCATGCAGTTTGTTTAGCGCTGAACTTACTTAATAACGATGCGAATTAACAACATTACTTCGTTAAAGTAAAGCATTATTTCTTTAAAACAGCTCTGCGAACTCTGTTCATTACAGTCTTAATGTATAATAACGTGTTTAATTTATTTACTTTGTAATCGCAGTTTCGTTATTAAATTTGCGATAATCTGTCGCGTCGTATACGAGACATGTTAAATATTTCTGCGAATTTTAAGAATGCTCATTACGACTTTAATCTGTTTTTACTGAATGAAATTCTTTTAAACTTTAATAAACGTTAAATTTCTTTAATCTGCTTCGTTATTTACTGAATTAAGCTTCGTAAAAATAAAGTGCTCTGATTTAAATCGAGCTTAATTACGACGTGTTACATGAGAATCGTCTGCGCGATGAGAAAGTTACTTCTTTTAACGCAGAACAGCGTGCAGTCTTTAATAATATCGTCGCAGCTGTGAAACAGAATAATTCAGATGCTTATTTCTTCTTACAGAGTTTAATTAATATTAACAAGATATATCTTTATAAGAAACTCTGTTATTATTTTCGCGCGCAGAGTCGTATCGTTCTGTGTGTAATTTTCATTAACGTTGCAGCTCTGTTATTTTCTAACGAATAAATCTTTCATTTTTAATTTAAGATTTTAATTTAATGCGAGATTAAATTAATCTGTAACATTACTTAATCTTCTGCGTTAATTAATCTTCTGCGTCGTACATGTTTAATCATCTGAGACGAGACTTCGATGTAGCTTAAATATAACTTTATAATCGTGCATTACATTTTATATGATCTGCGTGATTCTGATTTATTCTTTAACGAATGTTTCGTTATCATGAAAGAAAACTTTACGTAAACGTTATTTATCGTTCGAAAGAAAAATAAAACGATGTAAATAAATGTTAACATTCGCAGTTTCTTCTTATGATTTAAAATTAAGATTCTTTATTTATACATTAACATGCGAGTACAGTTAAATGTAATGAACGAGAATTTTATTAAATTTATAAAATTTATATTTTATTCAGCTCAGTTTCGAGATGCGATGTTAATATTTACGATTATTTAACATCGTTATTAAACTGTACAGAGCTTTATAAATGAATTATTTTTTCGTTCGATCTTAATGAATTTCGTTTATCATGCGAATTTTTTACGCAGTCGTATAATATTAATCTTGCGAAACGATATTATTCAGAAATTAAATTAATAAATTTTAAATAACATGCTCGAGATCGCACAGATCTTTCATTTTGTTAATATTACTAATTATAACGATAATGTAAACATGTATTAACTGTTCACAGAGTTTTTACAAAGCTTAAATTTATTTTATTTATCTTTAACATATTTAATACTGAAACTTAAAACACTCATCATGCTCATTCGAAATCTGTATTAAAAACAAGAACTTGTTAACGAGACTTAATTAATCGTTACACGTCTGCATCGCTTCTATATAAAGACTTATTTATTAAAAAAGAATTTTAATGAGAAATTACGATTCATTTTTAAAATCGTTTTATTTACGAATAATAAATATTCATGAATGCTTAAACGTAAACAGTTTTCGATTCGTTTATGTTTTATTATAATAATTAATAAATTTTAGAAATAATTTCTGAATACGATTAACGTGAATCTGCGCAGTTCTGCTCTTAATCATGAACAGTTATATGTAACTTTATTAAGAATAACGAACGTGAACAGACTTACATTATTATTTAAATCTTTACAGAGTTTTAATCAGAATCGTATAAAGAATGTAATATAAGAAAAGACTCTTTTACGTTTATAAACATTACTGTACATAATAATAATATTTAATCTGTTTAATTTAATTAATTTATTTAGTTTGTTTAGTTTGTTTAGTCTATTTAATCTGTTTAATTTGTTTAATCTGTTTAATTTATTTAGTTTATTTAATTTATTTAGATTTAATTAATCTGTTTAGTTTGTTTAGTTTGTTTAGTTTGTTTAATCTGTTTAATCTGTTTAATCTGTTTAATCTGTTTAATCTGTTTAATCTGTTTAATCTGTTTAATCTGTTTAATCTGTTTAATTTGTTTAATTTATTTAATTTATTTAATTTATTTAATTTATTTAATTTATTTAATTTGTTTAATCTGTTTAATCTGTTTAATTTATTTAATCTGTTTAGTTTGTTTAGTTTGTTTAATTTATTTAATTTATTTAATTTATTTAATCTGTTTAATTTATTTATTCTGTTTACGATTCTGCGTTTAATCATAAATAATTATATGTAACTTTATTAAGAATAACGAATGTAAGCAGACTTACATTATTACTTAAAATCTTTAAAACATAATGAACAGAATCGAACGAAGAATGTAGTATGAAAAAAGACTTTATTACGTTTATAATATTATTTCGCATAGCATATTTGTTTAAAACAAATCTTATTAAGTATTTTCATGTCTGAAAACGATTATTTAAGTTTAAACTTAATTAAACATTTAATCTCGATTAAAATCACTTTATGTAGCTTTTATTCATTCTTTATTTTTATATCAGAAAATTCTTTAAGTTTCAGTTCAGTCGCTAATCACGAATACATATTTAACATAGTAAAATGCAGATCTGTTAACATAATAAATGTTAATAATTCGCTTTTAACTTTAACATTTACAGCATCTTTACGAAGCTGATTACGTGTTTTTTAATTAAATTTAATCGATTTTTTATTTTTTTTTCTGTTTTCGATTTCGACATTCTTAATTACATCTGTACTCATTTTCTTATCTTTATCTTTGTTTTTCTTTTGCTTAAAATTATTCTCGTCATTTAAAATACACATTAACACATTCATAAAATCATATGTCTCAGACTGTACATATTATCTTTAAATTTTATTAGTTTAATAAAACTCTTAAAAACTGTGTCGATCTCTGCATAAATTAATATACGATAATATAAAATCTGATTATTACACATTCAGATTCACAGACTTCAGAATCATCTCTGTTAAAATGCATTTTTTCTTAATTTAACGTTAAATACAGTTAATACAGATTTCATTACTCACTTCAGCATTTGTTATATAAATTTTAAAAGATTCGCACTGTTTCTGAACGTCATTTACATAAATCTTATAAATTAGTTCTTCAGAAAAGATAGCATTTGCTCGAATTTATAATATTATGACTTCGCGAACATGATTACGAGTAATGCGTTAATTAAATCAGTACAGCTTTATTTAAACAAAAAAATAAAAGAAGCTTACACTCTTAATTATTTCTTCGTTCTCTTTATCGTCGCGCAGATTTAGTTCTCTTTATACAGACATTTACAGTAATGCGTAAACTCGAGCTATCATTTCTCGCGCGAAATTAACTTTTATTAATACTTTTTAAACATGTTTCTGTTCGTTTTAAAATGTCTTAACTTATTTATAATTGTTTATATACTTTTCTGAGATTGCAATAATAATTATATTTAAATTAATAAATGCGAATCTGAATAAATAAAATGTGATAATGAACTTACAGATATCGCTCTGCACATATTTATTAATTATAAAAGCTGAGCACGAGATCTGTGCAGATCTGTACAAATTAAACAAGTGCTAAAATTATTCTAAAATGTAAATTATCATAGCTTAACAGCTATGTAATACTGAAATAATAAGAATTTATACTTTTCATTCTTACATTTTAAAAAATTTATAAATTAATCTCTAAGTTCACTGTTTATATCTCTTTTTAAATTAAAACAGCTCTGAAACTATGTACACAGTAAGTTATAGCTATATTTGCAGAATTTATAAATATGATATAATATAAATCATAAAATTTCATGCTTGAAAACATATCTTTATGTTTTTAAACAGACAAAAACAAAACAAGACAGAGTAAAACAAAGCTGTTCAGACGAAAACATAGAAAAATAACACATCGAAATTTGTTAGCACTGAGATCATTTATTTATTTAATTACAGATATAATAGAGAAAGAAGTTTCAAAATGCAGAAAATTTCTGTTATGTATTGCTGAGCTAATTATCTTAGGACTAGCAAACATTACATCAGAACCTGCTGAGCTAATTACCTTAGGACTAGCAAACATTACATCAGAACCTGCGCATTACGTATCAGAATCTGCGCATTACGTTAAAACTTGCTCATTTGAACCCCGTACAGGTCTGAACCCCCAGCCACCTCATGCTGAGGTGGTCTACTACTTGTATTGAGCCCATTAGCATCCACGGCACTATCCTACCCGTCCGGTTTCCTTAAGTATCTGCTCTGGACCCCTTCATGGCCAATTACCTTGAATTTTCAGCACTTTTTCTCCGCTCCCTCCCTTCCTCCCTTCCGCCTTACTTAGTGTTTGGACAGAGCATGTATTGATGCAGATAGCATGTGATTCTTTTGGAGGAATTGTAGCAATGTGTTCTCGATCACGCCGGAAAGGAACAAGTATCGTCATAGACACGCGATGGATAATCCTACTACAAAAGTCACGGGTTCAGCCAGAAGTTTATATTTCAGGGCGTGCTGCTTTGAACCCTCTATAATTTGGGTGAGAAGTGTTGCCACACCATCAATCTGTGCATAACGATACGGAACAATACAAGCCTCAGCTAAGTTTTCGTGTATTAGCAGAGATACGTGATACACAGTCTATTATTTTACGCAAAAGGTGAATACACCATACAGGACGTTCATGCAACTTCTCCTGGCAATTATAACAATTTTCTATTTGGGGACAGTCTCTGTTGCGTGTAGCGTCGTTCTATTTGGATACTTGACTGCTAGTTGATAGTCCTTTGTTGTGTTATTGCAAGACTGGGAATGATGACCCAGCGCAAAGAAGGTAAGTACCAGGGGAACACCAATGCGCCGTGTCTGCTATGGAAGATACCGCAAAAAGTCCTTCAATGATCGTGTGAGCAGAACCCGGACTTCCTGGTTTGACCGTATCAAGAAGCCCCTCGAAAACCCTTGTATGAGTCTACTTCAAGTCGTGAGAACTGTACCCAGATGAAAAATTTGGCTATGTGTGTGTGCCGAAAACCATCAGGTTCTAT
>JAABUO010005137.1_pt1 | contig 15322 bp, 16 predicted proteins | sample 5559291 | NCBI WGS metagenome assembly JAABUO01 (sample SAMN10711878, study PRJNA513372) | rock metagenome | isolation source: Antarctica rocks | place: Antarctica: Victoria Land, Finger Mt sud
TGTCCGACACGTCAGCGTACGAACGCTCTAAGACCCTTGCGGAGCGGGCGGCCTGGGACTGGATGGCGCGGGAGGGCGGCGGGCTCGAACTCGTCACTGTCTGTCCGGGCGCGGTCCTGGGACCGGTGCTCGGACCCGACCGGTCGGCGTCGATCGACATTGTCGCCAGGCTGCTCGACGGATCGCTGCCCGGGGTGGCCCGGTTTGGGTGGCCGCTGGTCGACGTACGCGATATCGCCGACCTGCACCTGCGGGCTATGACGGCCCCTGACGCGGCCGGGCAGCGCTACATCGGTGCAGGCGCGTTCGCCTGGATGGGCGACGTCGCGGGCGTGCTGCGCGACCGCGTGCCCGCGTTGGCGACACGGGTGCCCCGCCGGACTCTGCCCAACACGTTGGTTCGTCTGTCCGGCAGGTTTGACCCCGTCCTCCGTGGGCGGCTGTATGAGCTCGGCAAGCACCGGCCCGTTTCCTCCGAGAAGGCTCGGCGGGAACTCGGTTGGACGCCCCGGTCAAACGAAGACGTCATCGTGGCGACCGCCGAGAGCCTGGCGCTGACGGGAGTGATCGCGTCCTGACCGGAGTCCCGCAGTTGGTAGGCACATTTGGGCTTGATCACCTGCATCGTCGGGTGACTGGTCGGTCGTGACGGCGAATGCGCGCACGGTGGAGTCCTACGGGTTCCGGCAGGGCCCGTAGCGGAGCAGCTGCGGCCAGCGGGCGGTGGGTGCGATGGGCACTGTAGTGCTGCTCGTACTCGCGGAGGGCGTGCATCAGGTGCTGCTGGTTGTAGATCAGGCTCCGGTCAAGGAGTTCGGTGCGACAGCTCTTGATCCACCGCTCCATGATCGAGTTCATCCGATGGGCACGGACCGCAGACGTGATCATGCGGATCCCGTCGGCGGCGAAGATCGCGTCGAAGACACTGTGGAACTTGGGGTCCCGATCGCGGATCAGGTAGCGCATCTCCGCGTTGGCCTCGGCGAGGTCCATCAGCAGGTTCCGCCCAAATTCGCCGCCCAATGGCAAGCGACCCACGGCAGCCAGCCGATACCCGCCCCGCTCCCCCGCCCCGCCTGGGCACAAACCAGCCCCAAGCAGGAACGGGCGCGCCCGGCGTGCCCGGCGGGCTGACCAGCGGGTCGCCGCCGAGCAGGGCGTGGCGCTCCGGACGCTGTGCCGGCGGCGGGACCGCACGCTGAGCGCGCTGCGAGGGGTCGCCCAGGAGTACCTGGCGGCGATCTCATGAGCACGCCCAGGCGCCCCCTAGTCGGCCCGGCGGCGGGTCGCGGAGCGGGTGGTGAGTGCGTCGAGGGCGGCTAGGTCGGCGCCGTCCGCCCCGCCCGCCTCCGCAGCGGGCGCGGCGGTCGCCGAGCCGGTGCGGTAGCGAAACGTCGTCGCGTCGTCCTGCACCACGAAGGTCTCGACGCCGGTGCGGGTCCAGTGCATCACGAGCAGCCCGTAGCGCTCGGCGAGCTTTGCCAGCGTGGCGAATGCGGTGACGTCGACCACCGGCCGGCCCGCCGGCGTCGGCATCGGCTGCACCGGGATGAGCAGGGGGGCGTAGCGCCGGCGGATCCCCGCGCCCTCGCTGTGCGGTGACATCGTGCGGGCGGCGGCGGCGAGCAGCACCGCGGCGAGCAGCGCCCCGAGCGTCATCACCGCCGACGCCGTCCGCGCGGACGCGACCGCCAGGCTTCGGCCGAGCAGGTGCAGCCGCCGGGGGGCGGTGGCCACGGTGGTGACGGGCGTCGAGTCGGCGACCGTGAGCGTCTTCTCGTCGCCGGCCAGGCCGAGCGCGATCCTCGTCAGCCGCAGCGCGAGCGCCGGCGCGAACGTCGTGCCGTCCGCCGTCACGACCTTCGGTACGACGCTGATGCTGATCTGCTCCGCCGAGAGACCGGTCACCGCCGCCGCGGCCTGCGACCGGGCCTCGATGGCCTTCAGGTCCAGCCGTACGTCCCCGGCGTAGGTGCCGGTGGTGAACGCGGTCCGCCCGGTGAGCGGCATCGTCGAGTGCCAGCCGCCGGGCAGGGAGAGCTCGGCGGCGACCGCGACGGTTCCGGGTGCCCCACGGTAGGTGTAGCGCACCGCCACCGTGCGGGCCAGCTTGCGGAAGACGGGGTCGGGGGAGCGCACGGTCGTGCCGTCGTACGCCGCCGTCAGCGGCACGGTCGCGCTGTAGCCGAACGTGACCGAGCGGCTGGTCTTGGCCTCGCTGGTCGTCGCTGTGGCTAGTGGCCCGGTCCAGGCGACGGCGCCCAGGGCGAGGCCGGCGACGGCGACGGTCGCGGTCGCGGCGGCGGCCTGGCGCAGCGGCGCGGGCAGCGTGCCGAGGGAAGGGGCGGGGCGGGCGCGGTGCGCGGCGTGCCTGGACACGGTGGTCCTCTTTCGTCGTGTGCGCCGAGTCTGCCCGGCCGCCCCGCCGCTGGCGAGCAGGCCGAAGGCCAGCAGCGCGAGGGGAGCCGGGCTGGTGAGGCGCTTCAGCCAGACGCCGCCCTGCGGGACCCGCATCGCGAGCGACCCGATCAGCTGGTCGCGGGTCGGCTGCTCGGGGTCGAGGAAGCCGTTGTTGTCGCCCTTGAACGTGTAGCGACCGTGGTCTTCCGCGAAGATCCGGTGCATGACGACGGTCTTGAGGGCGTTGCTGTGGTAGCCGACGACGTCGCCGACGCGGTAGCTCCCCGCCGGGCGAAGGATCGCCAGGTCCCCGGTGTGGAACCGCGGCTCCATGCTGATTCCCCGCGTCGTGACATAGGCGCTGCCTCCCCCGAGGTCCACCGGCCCGGCCAGCCACCATCCACCGGTCACCAGGACGCCGAGCGCGAGACCCGCGGTCGCCCTGCGTCGGCGTTTCGGCGGGTTGGTCATGGAAGGGCTCCTTACGGAAACGGGTGGTGACCGCTGGGCAGCGGTCACCACCCGGTCCCGGCGGGTACTACAGGACGGTCAGACCGGTCGTGTCGAAGGCGTTCAGCAGCGGATTGTCCCCTGTGGCGCAGGTGATGGTCATCGTGGTGGCGAAGGCCCCGAGCGTGCAGCTATAAGGAGTGCCCACCACCGTCGCCCCGGACTTCAGGGTCATCGACACCGTCTTGCCCGTGACGTCCGTCGAGCTGGTGAAGCCCACGCTGGCGAGCTTGGAGTGGTCGGTGGTCACCAGCGTGTCGGTGACGGTGGTGATGGTCGCGCCGGTGGAGACCGTCTGCCCGTACCCGGACACACTCCCGACGGGGAGGGTGTTGCTCGCGGTGAACGCGGAGGCGCCGGCGGCGACGAGGCCGGCGACGGCGACGGCCCCGAGGATCTTCTTGGTGTTGCGCATGGCGGCTCTTCTCCCTGTTCGGTAGCCCGGCTGACCCCCGTTGGGCCCCGTGGCTTTGCGTCCCCGGCTTGCGCCGGGTTTGCCTTGTCGTGGTGACAGGCCCTGCTTCGGCCCCCCCCACGGGGCGACTTGACCGCCGACGCCACGGCGCCCCAGAAGTAGTCACTAAGGACGGGTGCTCTTTGTCGCGCACTGCGCCGAAGGGCAGCGCGCTGGCCCGGGTGGCCTAGCGCAAGTGCCTGGAGAACGTGCCCTGGAGCTGGCAGCAACGGGCCCTCCGCGGCGCCTGCTCCCGCCTGCAGACCGGGGCGAGTAGCCGGGCAGTGACCGAGAAGCAGGCCTTGCGGCGCAGCACCGAGGCGGGCACGTCGGGTTGGTAGTAGGCCGAGTCGGCTCGCAGCACCAACGTTGCGGTCGCACCGCACGAGCGCACGGTGATCAGCGCGTCCGCGACCAGCCGGTGAGCGCCCTTCGCGCTGTTGCTGGGGCCCTTCCGCAACCGGGCGGCGCGATCAGCGGCCGGCATGGTCGCAGTGCTCAGGGTCGCGAGGAGCACGTTCAGGCCCTTCACCCCGATGTGGCCACGACCGGCGCCTTGCTTGGCGTAGCCGAACGTCGGCTTCACGGTGTCGTCGATGTCGAGGTGAGCGAGCTGGTCGGCACCAGGCAGGAGCGGGGCCTGCCGGCTCAGGTTGCTCAGCAGGCGGGAGTGAACGGCGTCGAACTGCCGGACGTGACCGAAGGTGAAGGTCCGCAGGAACGTCCCCAGCGTCGAGGGCGCCCCGGACACCGGTGATCATGGCCGCCTCGACAAGCTGGCCCCGGGCAACGGGGACTTGATCGTCAAGGCGCTGACCTGCTGCAAGCAGCCGGCGGTAGCGCCCGCGCTGGATGTTGCCACGGGGTCCTGCTGGGCCGGCCCCCGGCGTCCTTGCTCGCTTCGCCGAGCTGGCGCTCGTCCCGCGTCGGCGACACGGACGCGGCCAGCCCCCAGAGAGCAGGACGCGAGAGCCGCGCGGACGACTCGTGTCGGGGCGGCGGCGTGTCGATGGGCGCAGGCAGGGGTGGCCGAGGGCCGCCTGCGTGCCCGACTCCCACGAAGGGCAGCCGAGATGCCACCCACAGACCTCCGGCCAGGGCCTGCTGCGCGGGCCGGGCGCGCCCTTCCTCCTGTCACCGCAAGGTCGTCATCCCCCTGGTGGGGGCACCGACCGTGGTTCCTGCCCGTCGGCCGCCGTCTCTCGGACGAGGTGTGGGCGCGACGCCACAGCGGGCTGACCTGGCTGCTGCTCGCCCACGTGCCGGCCTTGTTCGGCTACGGGGTCCTGCGCGGGTACCGCCCGGGTGCGGCGGCGGGTGAGGTCGCCGTCCTGCTGCTGCCTGCCGGGGTGGCCCTCGCTTCCCGGGTCGGGCGGGAGGTGCGTTCGGCCAGCACGTCGCTCGGCCTGGTCATTGCCGCGTCGGTCCTGGTGCACTTCGCGGGCGGTGCCATCGAGGCGCACTTCCACTTCTTCGTCATCATCGCCTTCCTCACGCTCTACCAGGCCTGGCCGCCTTTCCTGCTGGCGCTGGTGTACGTCGTGGTCGAGCACGGGCTCGCTGGCGCGCTCGATCCCCACGCCGTGTACGACCACCCCGGCGACGTCGTCCATCCCTGGCGGTGGGCGGCCGTGCACGGCGGCTTCGTGCTGGCGGCGAGCTTCGCCAACGTCATCAGCTGGCGGCTCACGGAGCAGGAGGCCCTGCGGGACGGGCTGACGGGTCTGCCGAACCGGACCTCCCTCCTCGACACCCTCGACAAGGCGCTGGGGGGACGGGACCGCGCGGGCACGGCGGTGCTCTTCCTCGACCTTGACAACTTCAAGGACGCCAACGACGCGTACGGGCACGACACGGGCGACGCGCTGCTGGTCGCGCTCGCTCAGCGACTGCAACGGCTGCTGCGGCCGTGCGATGTCCTCGCCCGCCTGGGTGGTGATGAGTTCGCCGTCGTGCTGCGGGACCAGGAACTCCTGAGCCGCGACGCTGAGGGCGCCGCCGCCGTCGACACCGTCGCCGCGGTCGGCGAACGGCTCCTCGCGGCGGCGGAGGCACCGACGCGCATCGGGGGCCTGACCCTCATCGCGGGCGCCAGCATCGGCTGGGCGCGGGCCGAGACGCACAGCTCGGCTGCGGAGCTGCTCCGCAACGCCGACCTCGCGATGTATGAGGCCAAGCGCAGCGGTGGCGGCCGCGTGACGGCTTACGACCCGGGCCTGCACCGCGCGGCTGTCCGGCGCATCGAGCTCGAGGCCGAGCTGCGGGTGGCCCTCGCGGAGGGACAGTTCGTCGTGCACTACCAGCCCGTGGCCGACCTGCCCACCGGCCGGATGACTGGCACTGAGGCCCTGGTGCGCTGGCAGCATCCGACGCGTGGGCTGCTCCCTCCGGCGGAGTTCATCACGGCCACGGAGCAGTCCGGGCTGATCATCCCGCTCGGCGCGTGGGTACTCCGCACCGCCTGCGCCCAGACCGCTTCCTGGCAGCAGACGCAGCCCGACCAGGCGCCGCTCACCGTCGCCGTGAACCTCGCCGCGCGCCAGATCCTCGACCGGACACTGGTGACGGAGGTGACGGCCGCGCTGCACGACAGTGGCCTCGACCCCTCCTCGTTGTGCCTCGAGATCACCGAGGGGTCGGTGATCTCGGACCTCCCCGCCGTCCTGCCGACCCTGCACGCCTTGCGGGCAGCGGGGATCTCGCTCGCCCTCGACGACTTCGGCACCGGGTACTCCTCGCTGTCCTACCTCCAGCAGCTGCCGGTGGACTCGGTCAAGATCGACAGGTCTTTCGTCGCGGACCTCGATCTCGTCGCGCCCAAGAAGCAGATCGTGCTGGCGATCATCGAGCTCGCGCACGCGCTCGGGCTGTCGGTGACCGCCGAGGGCGCCGAGACGTGGAATCAGCTCGCCCTCCTGTCGCAGATGCGCAGCGACAAGGTCCAGGGGTACCTACTCGGTCGCCCTGTTCCCGCCGACGAGATCGCCCGGCTGATCGCGCGGGGCGGTCCGCTCGCCACCCGCCCGGGTGACAGCGTGCCCGTGGCGTGCGCCCCATCCGCGTGAGCGCCGGGACGTCCACGCACATCGGGCACCTGCTCGTCCCCGCTGCCTTCCTCGTCTTGGCCTTGACCGGTACGGCGGCCGCCCAGCACCGACCGGTCCTGCTCGGGCGGGGCATGGCCGCGGCGGTGGCCCTCACCGCCGCCGTACCGGGGGTGGCGCATGCCGTAGCCACGCCCGAGCACCTCGCCGAGTCCAGGCTCCTGGGAGCCTTCTTCCTCTTCACCTCCGTCGGCCAGCTTTGCGGGGCCCTGCTCCTCGGGCTACGACCTTCGCGCGGGCTCCTCGCCGCGGCGGTAGGCGGCAACCTCGCCGTGCTGCTGCTCTGGGTCACGACCCGCACAGTGGGGCTCCCCGTGGGGCCGACCGCTGGCCAGGTCGAGGGCGTGGGGATCCTCGACGGGCTCGCCAGCACCGCCGAGGTCGTCACCGTGGTACTCAGCGTGCTGCTGCTGTCGGCGGGTCGGCGGGTCGGCGGGTCGGCGAAGAAAACCGGGGGAGCAGCTTCCGGGCCAGATCAGAGTCCGCCGCGGGGAGCCACTCACTGAAGTTGCTCGGCGCCCCGCCGCTACGCCCCCGCAAGCCCGTCTCGATGTGGTGGGCCCAGCACGCGGGACTGGTTCCAACGCATGCTGCGCGACCAAGGCGAACACCACCCGCTCCACCGCGGCACCGTCCAGGCGGCGGCCGGCCGCCGCGGTGCGGACCGCGAGCCGATCCCGAGCCGTTCCCAGACCCGGTCCAGCACCCACCCCCCACCCAGGCGGCGGGAGTCCAGCACCTCCACATCCATCCCGCTGGCCGCCGCGCACGCCTCCTGCGGGTGAGGAACCGCGAGATCGAGCTCACCAACCGGGCCAACGCCGCCCGGTCCACCCCCTCCACCCGACCGAAGCTGTGGATCACCTTCGCCACCGGGTTCCCGGTATCAGGGTGCCGCTCGTTGTGCGCCAGCTGCAGGTAGCGCACCACCGACCCATCCCGGTTGGTCCGCCGGCTCTCCCGCACCTACACGACGACAGGCCACCACACCCCCGCAGCCCGCGTCGAGCGACACGCCCAAGATCGTGTGCCTACGCGATTCGTCCCTTCGGTCGTCCTGCAAGCCTCTGACCTGCGGGAACGCCGGAACGGGAGACCTCATGTGCTCATCATCTGCGGAACTCCGGTCTGGAGCCGCTCCGACGGCTGCTCGGCTTCTGCGGACCTGTCGCTTGGCAGCAGGCCTTCCCCTATGGGTGGAGCGGGCCGGCGGCGCGTCATGCCGGGGTCTGACGACGGCGCCCGGCGGCGTCTCTAGCGTCGCGAGCACGGCCGCCGGTCCTGCCCGGCGTTGGCTGCGGCAGGGGGTCAGGGGTCCGCTCGGGTCGAGCCGGCCGTGAGTCTGGGAGGCCTGCGTGAGCATCATCGAGGAGCTGGTGGGTTCCTACGGTTACGTCGCTGTGGCGGGCATCATCGGCGGCGAGAGCATGGGTCTGCCGCTGCCGGGTGAGTCGGTGCTTATCGCCGCCGGTGCCTACGCCGGCGCGACGCACCACCTGAGCGTGGCACTGGTCTTCCTGACCGCCGCGGTCGCCGCCGTGGTCGGGGACAACGTCGGCTTCTGGGTGGGGCGGCGCTTCGGCCCGCGGCTGCTCGCGCACGCAGCGCGGCGTGGCGGCGCGCGGCAGCAGCACCTGCAGGCGGTGCTCCGGCTCTACGCGCGGCACGGCGGGTCGGTCGTGGTCGTCGGGCGCTACGTCTCCGTGGTTCGGACCTACGCCGCCTTCGGTGCGGGCGCCGCCGGCATGGGCGCGGGGAGGTTCGCGGCGCTCAACGCCGCCGGTGGCACTGTCTGGGCGGCGGTCTTCGGCTTCGGCTCCGCGGCGCTGGGCGCGCGGTCGGGACCACGATCACGTACGCCCTGGCCGGCGTGGCCCTGGTCGCGGCTGCCGGCACCGGGCTTGCGCTGTCACGGCGGGGCCGGCGACCCAGCGCGCGGGCCCTCCTGCCCGGCCCCGGGGCTGCTCGCGCGCCCGACATGGCCGAGCCCGTGACCTGCTCGCGGTGACGGGTGCCGGGCGGGTCATCCGAAGGTGGCGCTCGCCTCGCCCGGCGGGGTGACCACCGGACCCGCAGGTCCATCCCGCGGTCCGACGCCTCGCGGACTCCCCGTTCCTAGCGTCGGAGGAGCCGGCGCGAGGCCGGCACCCACTGAGGAGGCACCATGATCGAGATGCACGGACTGACGAAGCGGTACGGCGAGAAGGTCGCGGTGGATGGGCTCACCTTCGACGTGCGGCCGGGCATCGTGACAGGGTTCCTCGGGCTCAACGGCGCCGGCAAGTCCACCACCATGCGGATGGTCCTCGGACTGGACGCACCGAGCTCGGGATCGGTGACCGTCCACGGCCGCCGCTACGCCGAGCACCCGGCGCCGCTGCATGAGGTCGGCGCGCTGCTGGAGGTGCGCAGCGTGCACCCCGGCCGCACAGTCGCCGGGCACCTGCTGGCGCTCGCCGCGACGTGCGGCATCGGTCGGCGCCGCGTCTCCGAGGTGCTGGACCAGGTCGGGCTGGCCGAGGTCGCCGACAAGCGGGTCGGCGGCTTCTCCCTCGGCATGGGCCAGCGCCTCGGGATCGCCGCGGCCCTGCTCGGCGACCCGGGCACGGTGATCCTCGACGAGCCGGTCAACGGCCTGGACCCCGAGGGAGTGCTCTGGGTGCGGACCCTGCTGCGCGGGCTGGCCGAGGGGGGCCGCACCGTGTTCGTCAGCAGCCACCTGATGAGCGAGATGGCCCTGACCGCCGAGCACCTGGTGGTCGTCGGCCGCGGCCGGCTCATCCGCGACCAGTCGACCGCTGACTTCATCGCGAGCGCCTCCACGGGGCGCGTGCACGTACGCACCCCGCAGTCCGCCGAGCTGCGTGCGCGGCTGCTCGCCGTCGGCGCCCAGGTCTCGAGCTCCGCCGAGGGCGAGCTCGACGTCGAGGGGCTCACCAGCGAGGAGATCGGCGCTGCGGCAGCCGCCGGCGGCGTTGTGCTCGCCGAGCTGACGCCGGTGCAGGCCTCGCTGGAGGAGGCGTTCATGGAGCTCACCGCCGAGGCCGTGGAGTACCGCCCGGGCGCCGAGGCCCGGGCCCGCGAGTACAGCCCGGCCTCGGCCGCGACCGGGCCACCTGCGTCCCCCAGCACCTTCCCTAGCACCTCCCCCAATACCGAGCCGAGGACCGCCGTGGGCGCGTCCTCCGACGAGAGGGTCGCCGCATGAGCACCGTCACCGTGGACGCGGAGATGCCCGTCGTCCGCGTCCGCGCCCGGGCCGAGGGCGCCGGCGGTGCCGCCGGTCGCGTCACGTTCCCCCGCGTCGTGCGGTCGGAGTGGGTGAAGTTCCGCTCCCTGCGCTCGAGTTGGGCACTGCTCGCCTCAGCGGCGGCGGGCATGATGGCGATCGGGGCCGTCATCGGCTACACCACCGGCAAGAACTTCGCCGGGCTCGACGCGGAGGACAGCGCCGCGTCCGGCGCGCTGCAGGGCTTCCGCCTCGCCACGTTGCTGATGGGCGTGCTCGGGGTGCTGCTCGTCACCGGCGAATACGGCACTGGCAGCATCCGCTCCACGTTGGCCGCGGTGCCCCGCCGGCTGCCGGTGCTGGGGCCAAGACCGCGGTCCTGGGCGTCGTCGCCCTGGTCACGATGGTTCCGGCCGCGGTCGCGGCCTATGGCGTGGCACAGGCATTCTTGTCCCACTACGGCCACGGCACGTCGCTCAGCGCACCGGGCGTGCTGCGGGCCGTCATCGGCACCGGTGTCTACCTGACGCTGGTGACCCTGCTCGGGTCCGCGATCGGCTGGCTGGTCCGCAGCACCGCCGGGGGGATCTCGACCCTCGTCGGGCTGCTGCTGGTGCTACCGGCGATCGTGGGGCTGCTTCCTGGCTCGATCAGCACGTCGCTCGGCCGCTACCTGCCGAGCAACGCCGGCGACGCCTTCACCTCCAGCGTCGCCAAGCCTGACACCCTGAGTCCGTGGGCGGGCCTGGCAGTGCTGGTGGCATGGGTGCTGGTCGCGCTCGCGGCCGCCGCGGTGTCGCTGCGCCGGAGGGACGCCTGAACGTCGCCGCTGCAGTGCGGCGCGCTCGCGCCGGTCGGCCCGCCACCCTCGGCGAGCCGGCCGGCGCCGCCGTCCCCGTTCACCAGGGGACGGCCGGAGCGCGCGCCGCGGTGCCGGTGCAGGGCGGCCGGCTCGGCCGGTGCCTGCACGCGGCCGGGCGCGGGCGGCTGCTGGACGGGCTGGTGGTGACGGGGGGTGCTGGTCTGGGGGCTGGTCGAGTCCACCGTCGGTGACACGCCCGGGCGAGCCGGCTCGTGGGGCTATGTGTTCGATGTGCTGCTCGCGCTGCCGCTGCTGGCGCGGCGGCGCGCCCCGCTGCTGGTGCTGCTGACCATCTCGGCGGTGGCGCTGGCGGAGTGGGTGGCCGACGCCCCGGTGGCGGCGAACGTCGCCCTGTTCGTGGCGCTCTACTCGGTGGGCGCGCACGACGGCTCGCGGCGCAGCGTCATCACCGCGGCGGTGGTGGCCGAGACCGGCGTGGTGCTCGCGGCGCTGCGCTGGGCACCGGCCGGCTCCACGCTCACCGCGCTGCTGCTGCTCACCGGCAGCGTGTTCGCGCCGCTGGTGCTGGGGGTCTACGTGCGCACCCGCCGCGCCTACCTCGCCGCGCTGCTGGACCGGGCCCACACCGCCGAGCGCGACCGCGACCAGCGGGCGCTGCTCGCCGCGGCCGAGGAACGCGCCCGCATCGCCAGGGAGATGCACGACATCGTCGCGCACAGCATCTCGATTATGGTCGCGCTCCGCGACGGGGCGGCCGCCACCGCGTTGCGCGACGGTGCGCGGGCCCGGGAGGCGAGCCAGCAGGCGTCGGCCACGGGCCGACAGGCGCTGGCCGAGATGCACCGGCTGCTCGGGGTGCTCCGCGACGACGCGCAGGTCGAGCTCGCCCCCCAGCCGGGGCTGGGCGAGCTCGATGACCTGCTCGCGACCGTGCGCCGGGCCGGGCTCCCGGTCGAGCTGGTCGAGCTCGGCAGCCGGTCGCAGCTGCCGGCCAGCGCCCAGCTGGCGGTCTACCGCATCGTGCAGGAGAGCCTGACCAACGTCGTCAAGCACGGCCGGCAGGTCTCGCACGTCACCGTGACGCTGCGGTACGCCGGTGCCCGGGTCGACGTACTCGTCGAGGACGAGAGCGTCGCTGCTCCTGGCATGGAGCCCCGCGAACCGCCGGCCGGTCACGGGCTCGTGGGTATGCGCGAACGGGCGGCGGGCTTCGCCGGCGCGCTGCAGGCGGGGTTCCGCCCGGGCGGCGGCTGGCGGGTCGCCGGGCACCTGCGCGTGGACGGGGCGCCGATCGCGCGCGGGCAGGCACCGGGCGCCGCAGAGGCGCCGCCCGCCCCGGCCCCCGTCGCCGGGCCGATCGCGGTGCCGCGGTGACGATCCGGGTGCTGATCGCCGATGACCAGCCGCTGCTGCGCCAGGGATACCGGATGGTCCTGTCGGCGCAGGAAGACCTGGAGGTCGTCGTGGAGGCCGGCGACGGCGCAGCCGCGGTGCGCGCCGTCACCGCGCTCACCCCCGACGTGGTCCTCATGGACGTACGCATGCCGGGGGTGGACGGCATCGAGGCGACGCGGCAGATCGTGGCGGCCACGCCGCAGGTGCGGATCATCATCCTCACGACGTTCGACGTTGACCAGTACGCGTTCTCGGCGCTGCGCGCGGGAGCCAGCGGTTTCCTGCTCAAGAACGTGCCACCCGAGGACCTGCTGACCGGGATCAGGGCCGTCGCGACGGGCGACGCCGTGGTCTCGCCGAGCATGACCCGCCGGCTGCTCGACGCGCTCGCCCCGCACCTGCCGCAGGAGCCGGGCGCCGGCCCGCGGCCCGACGAGGTGCTGGAGGTGCTCACCGAGCGGGAACGGCAGGTCTTCGGCCTGGTCGCCCGGGGGCGGTCAACCGGGAGATCGCCGGCGACCTCGTGCTGTCCGAGGCCACGGTGAAGACGCACATCGGTCGGATCCTCACCAAGCTCGACCTGCGCGACCGGGTGCAGGCGGTGATCCTCGCCTACCAGGTCGGCGTCGCCCAGGCCTGAGCAGTCCGGCGCTACCGATCCATGATCGGGACAGGGCCCGCAGGGTCACGGGTGGTCCGCGCGCTCGACCTCAGCCGGCGACGGCGACGTAGCTGGCGGCGGCGAGGCGGGTGAAGGAGCGCACGAGCGGGTCCGTGGTCGAGGTGTGCCAGGCGACGACGAGGCGGCTCGGTGGCATGTCGATGAGCGGGACGGTGGTGAGCCCCCCGGGCAGCGCGTGCGGGAGGGGAGACACCCCGACGGTGTCGTTCCACAGGACGGCCTGTAGGCACTCCTGGGCGGTGCGCACCACCGGGCCGTCCCGGCGCTCGCCGTCGGGTCCGGGCGGGCACCAGTAGTCGCGCCACAGCGGGTCGGTCCCCTCGGGGAGCCGGAACCACCGGCGCCCGGTGAGGTCGCGCAGGCGCAGGGCGCCCCGGCCGGCAAGCGGGTCGTCGGTGCGCAGGACCACCCCGAAGGGGTCCGAGCGCAGGTGGCGGACGCTGATCCCGGTCTCGTCGAAGGGTGCCCGCGTCAACGCGACATCGACGAGGCCGGCCCGCAGGCCCGTGGTCGGGTCGGTGAGGTCGGCCTCGCGGATGCGGACCTGCACGCCGGGATGGCGGCGCCGGAAGGCGGCGGCGAGGCCCGTGCCGGCCTGCTCGGCGCTGTCAGCGAGCGTGCCCACGGTGAGAGTCCTCGCGCCGGCGGTGGCGGTGACCCGTGCCCGGGCGGCGTCGGCCTGCTCGAGCAGACCGCGGGCCTCGTCATAGAGCGCGGCCCCCGCCGCGGTGAGCGTGACGCCGCGGGAGGAGCGGTGGAGCAGGACGGCACCCAGGTCGGACTCCAGCTGTCGCACGGCCCGACTCAAGGGCGGCTGCGTCATGTGCAGCCGGACAGCGGCGCGGCCGACGTGACATTCCTCGGCCACGGCCACGAAGTAGCGCAGCAGGCGCAGGTCCACCCGTCGGGACGATACCCGCACCCGCGATACCCGCTCGGTATGGAACGTGCGTGATCGGTCTTGGACGCGCCCGCGTCCGCGCGGTCACCTGGGACGTCCGTTCCTCAGTCCTCGGGAGAGATGCCATGTCCGATCACGCGCTCGAGTTCAGCGGCCCCGATCCCGTCGTCCGCTTCGAGGGGGTGCAGGAGTTCGCCGCAGACCTGGTCGTCGTTCCGAACCGGAGCGTGCAGCTCGTCCCCAACATCGGGGTGATCGGCGGCAGCGAGGCCGTGCTGGTCGTCGAGACCGGCTTGGGCCCGCGTAACGCGGACGCGGTGCTGCGGTTCGCGGCGGAGTACGCCCATGGCCGCCGGCTCTACCTGACGACGACGCACTTCCACCCCGAGCACGCCTTCGGCGCGCAGGCGTTCACCGGCGAGGCGACGTTCCTGGTGAACCGCGCGCAGGCCGACGACCTGGCCATGAAGGGTGCGTCCTACCTGCAGATGTTCCGGGGCCTCGGCGCACCGGTCGCCCGTCAGCTCGAGGGCGTCGAGCTCGCCACCCCCGACGTCGTGTACGACGACACCTACGACCTCGACCTGGGTGGCCGCGTCGTGCAGCTGCGCGCGACCGGCCGCGCCCACAGCAAGGGCGACCAGGTCGTCACCGTCCCCGACGCCGGGGTGCTGTTCACGGGCGACCTCGCCGAGACCGGGCAGTTCGCGATCTTCCCGTGGTTCCCCCCCTACGACACCGACGTGTCCGGCACCCGGTGGATCGCGGTGATGCGGAAGCTGGCGGCGACCCACCCCCGGGTCGTCGTACCCGGACACGGCGACATCGGCGCCCCGCAGGTGCTCGACGGCGTCCTGGACTACCTCGAGCTGCTCCGCGACGAGACCTGGCGGCGCCGCGACTCCGCCGTGAGCGAGGACACCATCGTCAAGGAGGTCACGGCGCTGCTGGTCGAGCGGCACCCCGACTGGGCCGGCCGGGAGTGGATCGCCACGGGCGTCGGGTGCCTGTGCAGTGAGCACCCCGCCAGCGAGCACCCCGCCAGCGAGCACCCCGCAAAGGAGGCCGCCGACGGCGCCGAGGCGACGACGTGACGGCGGCCGGCACCTCCGACGGCCCCGCGACCACCCCGGACAGGCGGGAGCTCGGCATCGCGGCCTACGCGAAGATCTTCGGGACGAGTGAGCGGGAGCTGCCCGCGGCGTTCGCAGCGCGGGTGGGGCCGGTGTTCGCCGAGGAGGCCCTGCACGCCGCCGGTGGAGCGGCGTGGGCGCACCCCGCCCTCACCGGGCGGGACCGCAGCATCGCCATCATCACCGCCCTGACCGCCCTGGGCGTGTCGGGGGACCGCCTGCGCGGTCACCTGGAGCTGGCCGGGCGGCACGGTCCGGACGAGGACGCGCTCACCGCCCTGATGACGCTCCTCGCCGTCTACATCGGCTACGCCCGCGCCTCCGTGGCGATGGAGAGCGTGCACATCACCATCGCCGCGTCGCAGCAGGACAGTGCCTGACGCTCCGACAGAACGTCGCGCGCCGAGCTGCGGCGTTGCCTGCTCGGGCTGTGGTGACAGCCGACGCTGAGCCCGGATGCACCGCTGAGTAGTTGACCAAGGCCGCCGAGCTGATCTTGTGTCGCTGCATTGCGGGTTGTGGGCGCGCGAGGTCCCGGTGGGGTGTGCTCCGGGTCCTCGGGTGGTGGGCGGTCGGGGGGTGACCGGCGCGCTCAGGTGATCAGGGGGAGGGCGTCGATGCGGCGCTCGGGCCAGGTCAGGGCGCTCTGCCAGGGCCAGCCGAGGGGTAGGTGCAGGTGGTAGCGGCGGGC
>JAABUO010005138.1_pt1 | contig 15320 bp, 15 predicted proteins | sample 5559291 | NCBI WGS metagenome assembly JAABUO01 (sample SAMN10711878, study PRJNA513372) | rock metagenome | isolation source: Antarctica rocks | place: Antarctica: Victoria Land, Finger Mt sud
TGCGGCTCCAGTTCAGATCGCCCGCGCCGTAGATGTTCCCGCAGCGCGCGATCGCGACGGGCATCCCGTACGTCGTCGCGTAGCAGCTCGCGAGCAGATCCGTGCAGCTCTTCGAGACGTCGTAGGGATGGCGACCGGCAAGCGGCATGTCCTCGGTGTAGGGCAGCACGGGCGAATCGCCGTAGGCCTTGTCGCTCGAGGCGACGACGACCGCCCGGACGATCTCCGGCAGCCGTCGCGCGGCATCGAGCAGGTTGTACGAGCCGCGCAGGTTGCTCTCGAATGTCTCGAGCGGATCACGCACGGCGGTACCGACGAGAGTCTGCGCGCCGAGATGGAAGATAACGTCCGTTTCATGCGCGTTGATCGCGCGCAGGCAGTCCTCGAAACGCTGCAGCTCGCCGCGCACGATCGAGCAGCGCAGCGCAATGCCGTCGCGATAGAACGCCGATTGCGGATCGTCGTCCCGCACGAGCGCCACGACGTACGCCCCGCGCCGCACGAGCTCCGCGCAGAGCTGCGAGCCGACGATCCCCGTCGCGCCGGTGACGAGGACGCGGCGCTCAGGCCACGCCGGCATGCGACCGCACCCACGGCGGCGAGCCCGACGCCCAAAGTTCTTCGAGCAGGCGCTTATCGCGTAGCGTGTCCATGGGCTGCCAGAACCCGGCATGCTTGTAGCACGAGAGCTGGCCGTCGCGTGCGAGCCCGACGAGCGGCTCGTGCTCGAGCAGCGTCGCATCGCCCTCGATGCGATCGAAGACCGACGGCTCGAACACGAAAAACCCGCCGTTAATCCAGCCTTCGCTCGCCTGCGGCTTCTCGAGGAACGTCGCGACGCGGTCGCCGGCGATGTCGAGCGCACCGAAGCGTGCCGGCGGCCGAACGGCGGTCAGCGTCGCCTCGCGACCCTCGCGGCGATGGAACGCGAGGAGATCCGCGACGTCGATCGATGCGACGCCGTCGCCGTACGTGCACATGAACGTCTCATTACCGACGATCTCGCGCAGCCGCTTGATTCGGCCGCCCGTCTGCGTCGAAAGTCCGGTATCGATGAGATGCACGCGCCAGCGTTCCGGCGTCCTCGGTTCGACCGTCGTCTCGCCGGTCGAGAGATCGACGAACAGGTCGTTGTTCACCGAATAGAACGTGTGAAAGTACTCTTTGACGATCTCTTGCTTGTAGCCGAGCGCCACGACGAACTCGTCGAAACCGGCCGACGAGAAGACGTTCATAAGGTGCCAGAGCATCGGCTTTCCACCGACTTCGACCATCGGCTTGGGTCGGCTCGCGGTCTCCTCGGAGAGTCGCGTCCCAAGGCCGCCGGCGAGCAAGATGACCTTCAGAGCGGCACCAGATCGCATGCGATCCGCACGTTCGACAATCGGAACATACGGGGTGCTATCGCTCGTCAACGACGCGAAGATGATCGAGCCGCAAGCCGACTCGGCGCCGGGAATGAGCCGACGGCACGGTCGGGTGCGAGAGCGCGTACCGCTCGACGAGGGTCACGCGAGCATACTTGCTCGACCGGATCGTCGTTACCCACGTGGACGTGTAGCGAGAGCGATCTTCATTCGCGGCGATCGCGTTCGGCCACGCCGTGCGATGAACGAAAGAGCCGCGTGCATGCGTCGTGAGCCTACCCGGAGCAGCACCGTTACGGAACGCTTCCACATCCGATGCTTATGACGCCTCGGTTGGGCATCCTGCCTTCGTTTCTGTTGGTGCTTGCTGCCGGTCGACCGGCAAGCAATGCCGAGTTCGCTGCCACGTGCATCGCGACGCCTTTCGACGACCGTCCTCCATGACTATGCGCCATTCCCGGTGGCGGCAGCGTTTCGCGCGAAGGGAAGCCGGACCGCGCAGGGGCAACCGACGATTGCCCATGCTCTCATCCGGCCCGTCCCGCTCGATGCCGATGCTCGCGATCTCACTCATCTTCCTGATCGCGGCGGCCGCTCAAATCTCGCTCGTGCGCGCGAGCTGCTCACCCGCAACGACGGTTCTGCTCGAGACTCTGCCGCGCTTCTCGGACCCGACCGCCGATCGCTTCGCCGCGATCGACTCGATTGCGCTGGACGGCCGGCCTCAGCCACTGAAGTCGCCGCTCCACATCCGTCGAAATCAGACGCTCGAAGTACGCGGGTGGGCGCGGGATCCGCACGACCGCCGCCCGGCGATCGCGGTCTACGCATCGCTCGACCGTAACGTCGCCGCCTACCGAGCGAGCCCAGCCGCACCGGGCTCGAGCGACTTCTACGTCGCCGTGCCGACCGAAACGCTCGCGGCCGGTGCCCACGTCATCCGTATACGCGTGATCGACGGGAATCCGACCGGCTACTACGAGCCGTTGCCCGCGATCCGATTCGCGCTCCGTTGAGGCCGCGCGTCCACGGCCTCGCGCGCTATTGGGAACGCATCGCGATCGCGGGCGTCGCTGGCGCCGCCCTCGCGACGGCGCTGTTGTGGGTCTATCTCGTTCCGCTACTGCAAGGCTCCGACGAGAGCGACCACTTCGATTACGCGCTCTCGATCGCTCGTGCGGGCCACCTGCTTTCGGCGAATCACCCGCTCGGCTTTCCGGCTGCAGATCCCGAGACGGATTTCCTGGAAACCTACACCGGCTTCCCCAGCCTCTACCTCAACGGCTCGTCGCGAGTCGTCGACGGGTACGGATCCCACGACTTCTTCACCGAGATCGATCGCCGTAGCCGACAGCAGCTGCGCGATCCGCATGAGTTCTTCAACACGCGGCAGCATCCGGTTCCCGTCCTGGTGTCGATGTATCCATTCGGCTACTACGCTGCAAACGCCGTCTGGCTCCACATCTTTTGGTTTTTCGACCCCTCGCTCGTGTCCGTGCTCTTCGCGGCGCGCTGGTTCTCCGCGATGCTGCTCATCGCCACGGTCATCGCATCCTACGCTACGGCACGTCAGCTCGCATACGCACCGGCGGTCGCGCTCCTGCTCGCCGGCATCGTCGGCTCGTTCCCGCTCACGACGTTCGTCTCGTCGTACGTGCAGCCCGACGCCCTCTCGATGGCCCTCGTCGCATCGTGCTTCGCGCTGGCGCTACGCGCTCGCCGAACGTTGGGCGGCCTCGACCTCGCGGCGACCGGTATGGCGCTTGGGGCGCTCACCATTACGAAGTATCAATTCGGGCTATCCGTCGGCTTGGCCATCGCCGCGGCGATCGGGGCACGACTCTTGGAGCGCCGCCGCGCCTGGCGGACGCGCGTGCTGGCCATCGTGTGGCTCGTGGCGCCGACGCTCACCTTGCTCGCAATCCAGACGGCCGTCATCGGCAGCAACCGAGACTTTACGGCCGACACGTCGACGCACTTCAAAGCCTTCAGCGGCCTGACGACACTACCGCAGGACGGCGCGCGCTTCGGCGTGCAGCTCGCTCGCGGCGTCTGGTACTCGTTCGTCGGGAACCTCGAGCCGGAGCTGACCAGTAACAAGCGGTACGCTGCGGCCATCTCGTTCTGGGGCGTCTTCGGCTGGCTCGACACGCCGCTGACGTTCGGCAGTCACGCCGTCGACCTCGCGGTGCGCCGTATCGTTCAAAGCCTTACCATCGCCGCCATCCTCGCTTGCGCGGTCGTCGTCGTCCGCAACGTCGGGCGTCTCCTGCGGCTCGCGCGCTGTCACCGGATCGTCGCCGCCCTCCGGATCGCCTCGGCAAACGTACCGGTCAACGCGTACCTCGCGTTCGTAGCCTTCATGCTCATGTTCTACGCGCTCACCGATAACGCGTGGCGGACATCCGGTCGCACGTGGGCGCCGATGATGCTGCCCGCATTTATCCTCGGCACACGTTATGCGCCGCGAGTGCTGCCACGGCGGCCCGCGCGAATCGTGGGGGCCGGACTCGTAGCGATGCTCGTCGTCTACGCGACGGTCGGCGGCGTCTTCGCCGGCCGCTCCGTCGAGCACCGGTATTACGGCCGTCCGGTGCTGTACGACGTCGCGACACTGCGCCCGGGCGCCCTCACGAGCATCGTCGTCGACCATGTGAACGCCCAATCGACGGACGTCGCACCGGCCGGAGTTCCCTACGTCAATGCGGGCGATCCGATCGACGTGACCGGATACGCGATCGACCTGGCAAAAGACGCTGCCGCAACTGGCGTCTTTGCACGCATCGACGGCCGAGACGACGTTATCGCGACGTATGGTTACGCGCATCAGGACGTCGCCGATCGGCTCGCGGATCCCGCCTTCTTCTGGAGCGGATTCGTGCTGAGGCTGCCGACGGTAAACCTGGGCCGCGGGCCGCACGTCGCGGCGCTCTACGTCGTTTCCAGCGACGGCCTCACCGCATCGCCGACCGGAGCGAGGGTCCACTTCGTCGTCGTCAATCGCAGCCCGAGACTGCCCGCGCCGCTCTCGCTGTCGGCGACCGGCCGACCTTTGGGAACGCTCGATGCCCTGCGATGCGACGGCCCGGCTTCGCCGTACGCCGCAGCCGCGGATGGCACGGCGTGCGGAGATCGGCAACGCTTGGTGCTCGCCGGGACGATCGGCGCTTCGGCCATGAGGACGCGTCTCGTCGTTCTCGTCGACGGTCGCATCGCCGCACGTGGCGCGGTCCGAACGGGAGCGCGACGAACGTTCGCGCTCACTGCGCCATTGAGGGGTCGCTCGCCCGGATTCCACGACGCCTCGCTCGCGCTCGCTCGAGGCGGCCGAGCGAGGACGATTCTTGCGGACGTCCCGTTCGCAATCTATCGATCCGACGTGCCGGCGCGCGCCGTCACCCCGGTCGCACCTGCTCGCCCCGCTTCGCTCGATCTTCCGTCGGGCCGCGTCGAGATCACGGCGTTCGCCGCGAGCGCGGATGTCGCGCCGGCAGGCGACATCCCGATCTGGATCAGGAGAACCGATCCGGTCACCGTGCGCGGCTCCGTGCTTGTGCGCGGCGCAACCGGCCGCGCCCGGACGGTCGTCCTCATCGACGGCGACGAGCGCTTCGCCGTGACGTCGAGCGCAGCCGGCCGTCGCGGGCCGGCGGTACCGTTCGCGGCGCACATTCCGCCGAACCGTTTCGCACTCGGTCCGCACCGGCTCGCAATCGAGGTTCGGACGCAGTCCGGACGTCGCGAGCGCACCGCTTCGATTCCCTTCGCGGTCTATCGCTAAATGCGACGCACGTTCGTCCTCATCGTCGCCATCGGGTTGCTCGGCGCGTACGATCTCGCTGCGGCGACGACCGTGCGCTGCTCTCGCGTCGACGATCGCCGACGGGTCGTAACGCTTTCCGACCTGGACGTGCTCTGGAGCCGGACGCCATTCGTCGCCGCGGCGGACGGCGCGCGCGGCCGTTTCTCGGCCCTGCGGCTCTCGGCGGCGCGAAACGTCACCCTGACGATCGAGACGACCGATCGTGACCGACACTGCTCACCCGCCGGCGTATTCGCGCTGCTCAACGGGAGCGCGACGGAGCGTGCGCTCGCGACGACAGAAAACTCCGGCGGCGGAGCTCTCGTACGCTACGCGATGACGATTCCCGCGGCCGACTTACGCCCCGGCGTCAACGCAATCAGTTTTCGCGTCGTCGCATGCGACCTCAGTGGTTATTACGCGATTCCGGGAGCGTTCTCGATCGATGTGGCGGGCGAGTCGGCGCGACGCACGAACGCATAGATGCACGTGCCGCCGCCGCGGCCGAGGGCTTCGAGCGCGAGTTGCACCGAGAACATCAGCACGCCGGGCACGCGGAAAATCGGATCGAAACGCGAGCGACCGAGGGCAATGGCGAGGACGTTGCCCATCATCGGCATTTCGGTCTTGCCGATCGATGCCTGAGCGCCGGCAGCGCGTATCAGCGCGCCGAGCGTCGACCGGTCGAAGTGTGAGAGATGCTTTGGAACGTACCAAAGCGGCCAACGGCGCAGCACGAGCCGCGCCGTCCGCGACGCGGCGTTGGGGACTTCGACGTAGATCGTTCCGCCGGGAGTGAGCCGTTCGAGCAGACCGCGCAGCATCGCGACGGGATCGTGCGTATGTTCGAGCACGTGACGCGCGAGGATAAGGTCGAATCGAGCAGAGCTCGACAGCCCGTCATACTGAACGTAACTCAGATTCGCCAAAGCCCGATCGTAGTACGACCCTGCGGGCGGCTCCGCGCCGAAGTCGGTTCCACAGACCACGGCATTGCGAAACGCCGTGGCCGCCGCCGATGCGTAACGCCCCGCTCCCGTGCCAAAATCCAGGATTGATTCGGGCGGATGCAACAATTGCCGGGCGAAGGCCCGAACCTTTGCTACGGCGAGGCGTTCTTTCAACTGCCCGATGAATCCGATTTCCGGATACTCGTAATCCGACGACGAGCCGTCGGCGTAAAGCGCGGCGAGCGTCGCTTCCGTCGGGCACGGGTCCGTCTGTATCAGACCGCATTGCGGACAGCGCAACAAAACGTACTCATCGTTCGGACGATCGAGGTCGACGACGCCGTGCAGCCAAGGCGTTAGTCGCCCGCGCTCGGCTTCACATAATCGGCATTTCTCGACTGAGCGAAAGTCGATCGTTGCGCGCCCTCCTTCAGCAGCAGTCCCTTCCCGTTCGGTTACTCGCATCTCGTGCCGCGGTTAGCTGCAAGACCATCATGTCCTGTGATTCGTTCGAGAGCACGGTAACGAGCGATCCCTATACGGAGACGCCGTTCGACGGTAGCCAAGCAACGTCAGTAAATGCTCGCGAACGTTCGCTGTTCATCATGCACGGCTTCGAGTAGCGTCATCCAGCGGATGTTGTAATACCGAGCATCGCCGAAGCGTTCGGGGTCGCCGAGCGGCAGCCGGCCGAGCATGTCTTGCACCGATTCGAGCACCGTTCGCGACGGAGTGAAGCCGAGCACGCGGCTAAGCTTCGCGTTGCTCATGCGATAGTTGCGTACGAGCGTCGGCAACGGCGTCTGCTCGAGCTCGACCCGGATCGGCGGATCGACGAGCCCGAGTGAGCCCGCGACGAGCATTGCGAGCTGCCGGATCTGATAATTTTCCTCGAGCACGTTGAAGATCTCGCCGCGCATCGATCCGACCGGAGCCGCGAGCGCGGCGACGTGCACGGCCGCGACGTCCTCGACGTCGACGAGCGGCCGCCACATCCAGCCGCCGCCGTGCAGCGAGAGCTTTCGCCGCAGTACGGCATCTTTTACGAAGGTGTTGACGACGAGATCGAAACGCATGCGCGGACTGTAGCCATACACGGTCCCCTGACGGAAGACGACCGGCGCGAACGCGTCACACGCGGCGCGCAGCACGACCTCTTCGGCATAGCGCTTCGAGAGCGAATAAGCGCCGCGCGGCGCGACGAGCGTCGTCTCGTCGCACATGACGGGCGACCGTTCGAGTTCCTTCGAGGAGGCATCGCTATCATAGATCGACGCGCTCGACGCGAACGTGAACCGTTCGATTCCGTGCGCGAGGCAGCTCGCGACGAGGCGCTCGGTGCCCGCCGCGTTCATTGCCCAGTTCGCCGCGGTGTTGTATTCGGCGGTCGGATCGTTCGAAAGCCCGGCCAGATGGCAGACCGCATCGATGCCGAGCAGCCAGCGATCGTCGAAGTCGCGCAGATCGCCCTGCACGATCTCGATGTCGAGGCCCGCGAGCGGGTCGCGGCCCCAAAACAGTCGATCCAGGACGACGGGCACGTGACCGGCCTCGAGCAGCTGCCGACACAGCACAGCGCCGATGTAGCCGGCACCGCCGGTCACGAGAACTCGCATTCGTAACCGATTTCAGTTCGCGACGACCGTCGTCCCCTCGCCGCGCAAACCGCGCTCGAGCGCGCCCGGCCCGTTACCGCAGATCACGGCGCTGCTCGCGCCGCGCGCGAGCGCGTCGAGCGCGCTCTGCATCTTCGGCCGCATCCCACCGTCGAACGTCCCGTCGGCGAGGAAGCCCGAGGCTTCCCGTACCGAGAGCTTCGCGATCCCGCTGGCCGGATCGTCGAGGTCACGCCGCACGCGCTCGACGTTCGTCACGACGACGTACGCATCGGCGGCGAGCGCGCCGGCGAGGGCGCCCGCCGCCGTGTCGGCGTTGACGTTGAGCGCGTGCGAGGCATCGGCGGCAACGGCGAGCGGCGCCACGACCGGGACAAAGCCCGCCGCGAGCAGCGCTCGCACGAGCCCCGGTTCGACGCTCTCGATCTCGCCGACGTAGCCGAGCGAGACGCCGGCGACCGGCGAGGCGAGCCGCGCCACGAGCGACCGTCCGTCTTGGCCGCTGATTCCGACCGCGCGAGCACCGCGCCGCAGCAGCGCGCGCACGAGCGCCTTGTTGACGGCGCCGCAGAGCACGCTCTCGGTGACGTCGAGCGTCGCCGCGTCGGTGACGCGGAGGCCGCCGATGCGCGGCGGGACGACGCCTCGTGCCGCGAGCGCGGCGTCGATCTGCGGGCCGCCGCCGTGGACGATCACGACGCGATCGCCGCCGGCGACCCGCGCCGCGATGTCGTCGAGCAGCGGGTCGGGCGCATCGGCGCCCGCCATCGCGTTTCCGCCAAACTTCAGGACGATCGTCACGCCGCTCGGCCGAGAGCGGTCGGCACGCGACGCCGCCACGGCACCTCGAGCGCGGCATGCGTCACCGCCGCGAAGGCCACCGACAACGTCAACGTGAGGACGAGCGCGAGCACGTACGAGGCCAGCGGGTCGGCGAGCCGCGTAAAGGGCAGCGGCCGAGCGAAAATCGGATAGTGCCAGACGTAGACGCCGTAGGCGAGGCAGCCGAGCCGTTCGGCGGCCGCCCACGGCCACGTGGTCGCCCGCTCTGGATCCAGCCGCTCCGCGCCCGCGATCGCAGCGAGCGAGAACAGCGCGGCGGCGGTCGGCAGCGCGACCGCCCAGATGGCGGTCCAGGGCGACGCCGCGCTCACGGCGGACACCGCGACGGCGCCGTGCGTCACGATCGCTCCGATCACGTAGAAGCCGCCGAGCGCAGCCACAAACAAGCGCGGATCCGAGCGGCCGATGGCCGCGCTGCCACGGTGCGCGACGAACGCGAAGCACGTTCCCGCGACGAAGAGATCGGCATTGGCGAGCAACGGCTGCTCGAGCCGGACGATCCAGCTTGCGATGAACGCATCCCACGGCAGCGTTGCGACGCCGAGCGCACTCCAGGCGTGCGCTCGCACTGCGAAACCGCCTGCGAGAACGATCGCGATCGCGGCCTCGAGCGCGAAACGCCGCGTTGCGAGCGACCGAGCCGCGAGGGCGACGAGCGGAGCGAAGATAAGGTACTGCACGATCATTGCGACGGCCCAGAGGTGACCGAGCCACGGAAAATAAGCGCCGAGCTGCGGCGGCAGCGGCGACACGAGGAGCGTCGCAGCCGTGCCATAGGTGAGCTGCCACGTCGGCGCCGCGAGAGCGCCGATCGTGACCATGAAGAGCAGGAAGAACGCGAGCAGCGGATAGATCCGGGCCGCCCGGTCGAGCCAGAACTCGAGCCACCCGCGCGGGTCCGGCCGATAGCGGTGCGTGGCGAACGCGACTCCGGCCGCGTATCCGACGAGCACGAAGAGGATCTCGACCCCGGAATTACCGGGGGCGGGGAGCAGCCACGAGAGATCGATCGGTCCCAGTCGCAGCAGCGTCGCGTGCGCGTCGCCGGGCACGACGCCGTACGCGGTGTCGGCGACGACGAGCGCGGCCGCGAAGGCTTGCAGGGCGAAGATGCCGCGCGGCGCGTCGCCGCGATCGAAGCCAATCACGCCGTCACCGACGCCGGCGGGACGCGAACGAGCCGACGCTTCAGCCGCTCGGCGGGAAGCTCGATGCCGCGATAGGTGACGTATGCGAAGAGCACGGCGAGGAGCGTCGTCTGCGCGGTGCTGAGCAGATAATTTCCGAGCGGGTCTGCGACTCGCACGAACGGAAGCGGATGGGCGTAGAAGACGAACGGGATGTGCCAGAGGTAGATGCCGTAGGTCAGCGTGCCGAGGAACGCGGCGAAGCGAACGGCGGTCTCGAACGGCATCCGGCGGCCCGCATGCAGCGTGCTCGCGTTGAGCCGCTCGGCCCACCGGATGAGCACGGCGGTCCACACGAGCACGACGCTCGGCAGCACGTACGCCACGTATCGGTCAGCAGCGGCGACGGCATCTGATACACGGCGAAGTGCCCCCAGAGCGCGGTGACGAGATAGAGAGCGGCAATGGAGCCGACGAAGCCGACGATCCGTCGCGCGCCGAGCGGATCGCGCGATGTCTGCGGAATGGCATTGAGCAGCATGCCGGCGAGGAAGAAGTCGAGGTTCACGTAGAGCGGCTCGCTCACGAAATCTTGCCAGCCGTCAAGCACATTTACCCACGGCAGCGTCCCGAAGCCGATCGAATGCCACGCGGCGCAACGCGCGAGAGCACCGACGACGACGACGGCGGCGAGGAAGCGTACCGCGAACGTCCGCGAATGGACCCAGCGATCGATCGCACATGCGAAGAATGGCACGAGCAGATAGAAGCGGCATTCGGTGACGATGGACCACAGGTGGCCAAACCACGGAAACGGGGCGACGACCGTCGCACGATGCCACTGGAGGAACAGGATCTGATCGATGATGCCGTAGGTCTGCTGCCACGTGGGCGCGGCGAGCGAACCGATCGTAAGGAACACGACGATATAGCACAGCAGTAGCGGATAGATGCGCAGCAGCCGTGCGAGATAGAAGGCGGCGGCACCATTGCCGTCGAGCGAATAGCGCCGCGTTGCGAAGCCCTTGCCCATCAGGTAGCCTGACAGCACGAAAAAAACGAAGACGCCGGTTTGCGGCGACGCGGTGAAGACGAACGAGAGATCAAGCGGCCCGATCGTTAGGAGTGTCTCGAGCCGGTCGTGCGGGACGATGACGAAGACGTGTCCGGCGACAACCACGAGCCCGGCGAAGGCCCGCAAGACGAGCAGAAAATCGGGATGGTGCCGCTTAGGCGCTACGACGTCGTGCAACGAGCCGCTCTTCGCGACGCACGGCCGGTGCCCCCATCACTGCGCCGCCGCTCGCAACGCCAACATGCGAGCTAGCGAATCAGCTCGAGCGCACCGGCGAAGAAGCTCGCGAGCTCCAGCGTAAAGCCGGGCAGCGCCGGATGCTCGAACGTCTCGCTCGAATCGAAATGCCGCGTCGCTTCGACATCATAGGCGATGGCGGTGCGGCGGCGCGGGTCGAGCACGAGGACGAGCCGGACGCCCGAGCCGAGATACGCCGCGACCTTCGCGGCGACATCGCGGCGGTCGTCGCCCGGTGAGAGCACCTCGACCGCGACGGTCGGCGGGAACTCCGGCGCTTGGATCTCGGCGTGCGATCGGCCGCGCAGCACGTCCGCCGCGACGTACGAGACGTCGGGCACGAGCGGCCGCCGGGCCTCGCCCGGAGGCGCGAGCCGAAAGCGCCATTCGGGGCCGACCTCGCCGGCATGCCCCGACGCTTTCATCCACTGCTCGATCGCAATGAGAAAGGCGCCCTGAACGCGGGAGTGATCGCGGGTCGGGCTCATCTTTTGGAGCGCACGGCCGCGCACCCATTCGGTCTCGGGCTTCGTGATCGGCAGGACGATCTCGGCGGGCACCATCTCACGCGACGCTATCACGCGCCGACGGCCGCGAGCAAGCGCGATCGGCGCAAACGCCAATCAACCCACCGTAGCGGCCTCCTCGTCGACGAGCCGGCGCGCGAAGCCGAGCACCGAATCCGCGAGCTCGGCCGCGCCCGTCGCATCGCGCTCGGCGAGCACGCGCCGCGGATCGGCACCGCCGAGGGCGTCAGGGTAGCGCGAGCCGACGTAGTAGAGATCGAGCCGGTTCGCAGCTGCCGCGATCTCGGGTGGAATCGCGACGTCGAGCGCTTCGAGCTCCTCGAGGAGGCGGCCGCCGACGTGCGTCCGCGGATGGTCGTCGGCGAGTGCGATGAGCGCCGCCTTGAGGGCCATCTCCGCGCACTGCTGCGCGTGGAAGCACGCGCGCGGCGCGAAGTCGGCCGCGATCTTCTCGGCGAGCGCGAGATCCATCGCCGCGTTGTCGAGCCACACCCGTGCGGTCGCGATCCGGTCACGCTGCATAGATGCGCCTGGCCTGGCCCAGGACCGTCCGCCCGAAACTGCTCGCGGCGAAGGTCGAGGCGAGCTCGCTCGGCGTCACGACGATGAGGTCGACCGCGGCCGGCGCGCGCAGCGCGAGCGCGAGATCGGCGACGCGATCGACGGCGCCGAGCGTCGTCTCGCGCACGACGAGCACGTCGAGATCGCTCGTCGGCCCGATGCGTCCCGTCGCGAAGGAGCCGAAGATGAACGCCTCGCGGACCTCGGGTTCGTCGCGACAGACGGCGAGCACGCGTTCGAGCGCGGCGGCGAGCACGCCGCGCCGTTCGTCGCATCGGACCGCGTAGCGCTTGAGCGGCATGCGCCCCGCGTTCGCGGACCCGCGCGGCGACCCATCGTTGCCGCGACGCGGAAACGACATCGACGGCGAGGCGGCGAACGATGGTACGAACATGAAGCGAATCTTCGATCCGATTCACGACTTCATCGAGATCGAGCCGGGCGAACTCGCGCTCCTGAACTCGCGGCCGCTGCAGCGTCTGCGGCAGCTCAAGCAGCTCGGCCTCGCCTACCTCGCCTTTCCGGCCGCCGAACATTCGCGTTTCGGCCACGCGCTCGGCGCGCTCGCGACGGGCGAACGCGTCATGACGCACCTCCGCCGCCACGACGACGGCTATTTCGCGAGCGACGCCGACTACGCGGCGCAGCGCCGATTGTTGCGCGCGAGCCTGTTGCTGCACGACGTCGGCCACGGGCCCTTCAGTCATGCCTGCGAAGCGGTGCTCGGCGTGATGCACGAGCGGCGCACGCGCGCCATCCTCGCGCTGCCGGAGATCGAGCGCGCGCTCGTCGCGCTCGACGTCGATCCCGCGGCGGTGCTCGCGCTCGTCATCGGCGACCCGGCGAGCCCGTGGCCCGTGCTGCGGGAACTCGTGAGCGGGCCAAACCTCGATGCCGACCGGATGGACTACCTGCTGCGCGACGCCTACTTCACGGGCGTCGGCGGCGGCCGGTACGACGCCGAGCAGCTCGTCGGATCGTTGCGCGTGCTCGAGCAGAACGGGGCGCCCGTGCTCGGCGTGGACGGCCGCGGCGTCGTCGCGCTCGAGTCGTTCGTGCTCGCGCGGTATCTGATGTTCTCGACCGTCTACTTCCATCACACGACGCGCCAGTTCGAACGCATCCTCCATGGCGCGCTCGACGAGATCTGGCCCGATCCACGCGCGCTCGATCCCGTCGAGGAGTTTCTTGCGTGGGACGATGCGCGCGCGCTCGAGGCCATGCGCACGGCGACTGGGCCCGAGGCGCGCGCGGTTCGTAACCGAGAGACGCTTTACGCGCTCGTCGCGGAGTACAACGCCGAGCGCGATCTCGTGAGCTTCGCCTCGGGCGAGGCGGCGCTGCGCGAGCGCTACGGCGACGCCGTGTGGGCCGACGCGCAGGAGCAGCTGATGCACCGGCTCCCGCTCGGCATCGACACGAGCGCACCGACCGTCCTCGTGCGCACGCGCCGCGGGACGGTCGACGCGCGCTCCGCCTCCGACCTCATCGCGCGCGTCAGCGGGAAGGCGTATTGGCGCAAGCTCTACGTGCGGCGCGATTCGGCCGACCCCGCCGAGGCGCGCGCGCTTTGCGCGGCGGCGGAGGGGGCGGCGACGGCCGCGAGAACCGAGCCCGCGTGGCGCTGACCTCTTTTCCCACCCGGCTCACCGATGCACTGCTCTTCACACCGGACGTCTTCGAAGACGATCGCGGTTATTTCAAGGAGACGTACTCGACGCGCACGTACCGCGCGCTCGGCCTCCACGACGAGTTCGTGCAGGACAGCGTCTCACGCTCGAGCCGCAACGTCGTGCGCGGGATGCACTACGATCTGCGGATGTCCAAGCTCGTCAACGTGCTGCACGGCTCAATCTTCGATGCGATCGTCGATCTGCGCCGCGACTCGCCGTCGTTTCTGCAATGGCAAGGCTTCTATCTCAGCGGCGACAATCATCGGCAGCTGTACGTTCCGGCGGGCTTCGCGCACGGCTTCCTCGCGCTCTCGGACGACGTGATCTTCGCCTATAAGCACGGTGCGCTCTACGATCCGGCGACGGAGGGTGCGATCCGCTGGAACGATCCGGAGCTCGGCATCGACTGGCCCCTCGTCGACGAGCCGCGCGTGACGCGAAAAGACCGCGAGGCACCGCTCCTGCGCGACTCGCCGTTCGCGCCGTAGCGCCGATGCTCGCGCGCGTCGTCGTTCCGATCCCGCACGCGGGGTCGCCGGGCGCGCTCTCGCTCGTGGCGTTCGCCGCGACGTTCGTCGCCTTCATCGCGCTCGCGTGGCGGCGGCCCGGTTGGGGTCTCGGCGCGTACCTCGTGCTCGAGCCCTTCGAGCTCGCGCGCGCAATCGGTCCGACGACGCTCTCGCTGCCCAAGGCCGCGCTCGTCGGGATGATCGTCGGCCTGCTCCTGCGGCGGTCGCCGCTGCGCATGCTGCACGCATCCGCGCTCCGGCCGCTGCTCGGCGGAGCGCTCGCCATCGTCATCCTGACGGCGGTGACGCTCCTGCCGGCGACGTTCGTGGATCCCGTCTTTCGCGAGACCCTCAAGGCGGTCGAGTATCTCGCGCTGCTCGTCGTCGGCATCGTCGCCTTCGACGCGGAGCCCGACGAGCGCACGATCTGGCGTGCGCTGGGCGCGAGCGTCGCGATCGTCAGCGTGCTCGCGATCGTTCAGGAGTTTACCGTCGCGCCGTCGGGCTTCTTCGTCGGCAGCCGCGTCGTCGCGCGCATCGCGGGCCCGCTCGACGGGCCGAACCAGCTCGCCGGGTGGCTCGGGATCGCGGTCCCGGCGCTCGCCGCGCGGGCCCTGCTCGGGCCGCGCGCGCCCGGCTACGCAGGGCTCGCGTTGCTCGGCGTCACGACGGACGCGCTGACCTTCTCGCGAGCCGGCGCCGTCGGCATCGCCGCGGGGCTCGCGCTCGTGGCCTGGCTCGCGTGGCGCCGCGGCCGCGCGGCGAGCATCGCACGCGGCGCGCTCGGGCTCGCCGTCCCCGCCATTGCCATTGCGATCCCGCTGGTTCTCGCGAGAAGTGGCCTCGCCGGCGCCGCGCTGCGGCTCTCCGGTGCCGACGAAACGAACGCCGAGAACGGGCTCGCCGCGCGCGGCGTGCTCTGGCATGCGGCCCTGCGGATGTTCGCGCGCGATCCGGGGCTCGGCGTCGGCGCCGGAAACTTCGAGTTCCTCACGCCCACGGTCGGGCTCGTCGGCGTGCGCACGCACGCGAA
>JAABUO010005139.1_pt1 | contig 15319 bp, 15 predicted proteins | sample 5559291 | NCBI WGS metagenome assembly JAABUO01 (sample SAMN10711878, study PRJNA513372) | rock metagenome | isolation source: Antarctica rocks | place: Antarctica: Victoria Land, Finger Mt sud
CCACAAACTCGAGCTCGTCGCCCTCGCCGCGCTCCTCGACCAGGTCGCCGTCGCCGGTGCGCAGCGCGTACCGCACGCGCACGCGCGCGCCCGCGTTGGGCATCTGCCGCGGCGCCCGCGCCGGCCTCAGCGCCCCTGCTGCCGGCCCTGTCAGCCCGGTCGAGCGCGTAGGGCGCATCACGGTGCTGCCTCAGCCTGCCATGCGCAGCTCTTAGGAAAGGAGAGACACCAATGGACAGAGACCATGGTGCTAAAGCTGTCTCACCCCGCGCCCGGCCCTCCTGGCACCGCCAAAGCGAGCCACTTGGAACCCCCGCGCAGCATGTCATCGCAGCTCCCCTTCGCGCACACAACGGGAGCAGGGGGGGATCGGCCTGGGGTGCGCACGTCCCAGCCCTCCGGGTCGTGGAGCGTCTTCTTGATGACGCCGCCGTCGCCGGACAGGTCCTCGACGTGCTTCCAGCTCAGCAGCGCCAGGTCCGCCTGCAGCAGCACGCCCACTGGCACGCCCGGCGCGCCCGCCGCCGCCACGGGGCCGTCTGCCGTGCGCGGCGCCGCGCGTGTCAGGGCCCCTGCTAGGTATCAGCACGCTCTGGCTCCAGGCGTGTGGTTTAATGTCAATGCCAACAGGCGCATCCACAACGTGCTCGCCAATGAGGCTCACATGATGCCCTGAGGTCATGCTGGCGCGGTCCTTGGCCTTGCTGCCGCGCTGTCCATACGCCGTTCCTGGCTGCAAGCCCCAAAGACAAGACCTTGACAAGGTGACCAAGCAGCACATGGGCGCACGGCACACGCGCTGTGCGTGTACAGAGCAGTGGCGCGCATGTGTTGCTCGGCCAGCTCAGCACAAGTCCTGCCTGCGGCTCGTGCAGCGAGGGACGGCGCACGCACAGTGCAGCGCAACATGCCAAGAACATGGCTAGCATAACCGCTTGGCGCATGTGAGCCCCATGGACGCTGTGCGTGCACAAAGCAGGGCGCACAGGCGGGGCTGATCTCCAGTGTGGCCTCCTCGCCCTTCTTCATCGTCTTGAGCGCCACGCTGAAGGCCTGCGCAGGCCACCGCTGGTGGGCACACGTGGGGCGCACGCAGGCTGTGCTCGGTTGCGTCTAGTTCAGTTCTGAGTTCACCAGTGTCCAGCCGGGCTGCCGAGCCACGTTGTGGACGGCTCACCGCCTGCCAAGCACGGCGCGCATGCGCCAGAGCCCGCTTGAGGCCTTCACACGCAGGCTTGTGTATCCGGTGACTCCTCGCATCATTTGCTGGCACCCCATGTCGCTACGTCCTACAAGGTCGACCTGCTTACATGTGTGTTGCCTGCGACCTGCGCTCCTGAGCCACTCTGCTGAAGCCACGGCAACAGGCACTGTGCACGTTCAGCGTTGACACCCCCCGCGGCTCGGCCCACCTTCAGCAGATGCCCGTCGCTGAGCATGAACTCCGCGCCGCCCTCCGGCGAGGACGCGACCACTGCGTCGCTGCCCTTTTCCCGCACCGCGTACCGCACTGCACAGACGGCGGCACCGCTGCGTAACTTTTCAAACCAAGGCGCATGCGCTGGTGGGGAAGGCCCTTGTCTGCATGCCGGTGCTGCTGCACGCACCCCGATCCCCTCAGAGGTGCCGACCGCATGCAGGCACAACTGCTGACACGCATACATTGACTCTTGGACCCACTGTCCTCTGTGAACAATCTCCCTCAGCCAAGCTTTCATGCTGCCACCCCTAGCCCTGCCATGGCGTTGACCCCGCCGCATGCGCGCGCACACCCATGCCGCCTGACGAGGCAGCTGGGGCGCAGGCAGAGCGTCTCTGGCGGCGCGCTCACGCGCGGGCGGGCGCGCACCGAGCACCTCGTCGCGGTCCTTGGGCTTCTTGAAGCCGTCGCCCTCCTTGGTGATGCTCTTGACCACGCCGCCGTCGCCTGTCAGGTCCTTCACGCTCCGCCAGCTCAGCAGCTCCACCTGCGCCCTCCCCGCTATGCATCACCAGTGGCAGGCTCGCGCGTATGATGCTCAACTTGCATGTGACAGCGCTCGTCCAAGTTAGCGGCTGAGTACTTAAGTTTGCGTCACCTCCAAGGCAGGCGCGCATGGGATTCTCAAGACTCAGGGGACTGCCAGCCTCAGGGCAGCATGCAGGGGTCGCGCCTCAAAGTTGAGGGTGGCGTCTGCAGGGATCTTGGGCGGCGAGCCCGCCGCGCCGTACGCATAACCCGGCTTGCATGTCAGGATGGCCTTCTCGCCCTTCTTCATGCTGGCCACGCCGATGTCCCAGCCCTTGATGACCGCGCCTGCGCGCGCGCAGCTGCCACAGCTTCAGCCTGACAGAGCGGGCACTGCTGGCCACGCCGATGTCCCAGCCCTTGATGACAGCGCCTGCGCGCCGCGGCTGCCACATGTTCGGCCTGACAGGATGGGTACAGCGATCCCTGCGTGGTCGGCAGAGAGTGACGGCAACACCAAAGACACTCGGCTGCCTCTGCCTGGATGGCACGGCTTGCTGCTGACGTTGAGCATGCCTCGGGCGCAGGCGAGACCAGCAGTTGCAATCTGCCCTCAGTGGCAGAGCCTGTAGCAGAGCCTGCCTGAAATGTGGCCACGCACATGATAGCAGCTTAAATGCAGAAATGCAGCGTGCCCTGATGCAATGCACTCGAACAATGCCTGAAAACGAGCGCATGTGGGCACGGTCTGCAGAGAAGCGTGCTTAGGCATGCAGGCACTCACCACCGAATCAAGACCTGTGACTATGCCTAGTGCATTCTGACATACGCAGTGCAACAGCAGCACACACGCAGCTAAAGCACCAGCGCAGCATTCTATCGTTGTGCTGAGACGCACCGACTCCTGGGCATGTTTGAGAGCTGCCCGATACATGTCTTGTGCAAAGGGTATGCAACGCACTGCGTGCTTCAACAAGCGCCGCTGATAGTGGGCGGTACGCTAAGCAGGCCCAGCGCCTACCTTGCCCCAGCGTGAAGCTGAAGGGCTCGTCCCGCTCCCGCGATGAATCAAAGACGCTGCCATCAGACGCCAGCGTACCGACATAGTGCACTGCAGCGCGCGCCGTCTCGTGTCAGCCCCTAAGCCAAGGCAATGGGCGCTTACAGCACCGTGCGTTATGGCGCCTGGAGGTCATTGTTTGCAAGCTATTGGCGCCAAGCACGCTACGGGTAAATAACATGACTTACCTTGGACCTTGTCGCCCTTTTCCGGCTGCTCCCAGCCGGCGCCCTCCCGCAGCAGCTTTTTCACCACTCCACCGTCTGCTCCCTGTCGCGCGGCGGCAGCGAGCCAGATGGGCGGTGTAACACTCAGGTATCGTAGTCTGTGTCCAGCGCACAGTTGACGCTGCGAATTGACGCATCCCAAGCCTAAAGCATAGACCACCCTGACAGAGCACATTCGCCCAGCGCGCGATGCAGCCTTAAGTTCTACAAGGCACCGCTTTTGCACTTGCTCCATCACATGCAGGAGCCCTACCTCTCCCGTGCGGCACAACGGGGAACTTTCTAGAACTGCATGATCATGCGCGGCTGCTCACCGGAAGCGCTCGCTCCCTTCCTACTTCATCAAACCCGGTGTCCGCCTCGTCCTCGAGACCTGTTACAGCCGCACCAGCCATTTAACAAGACGCCGAACAAGAACAGCATTGGAACAGCATGGGCTGCAGCCAAGCGCACCTTCATCGCCTTCGCCAAGCGAGGTGGTGGGAATGTCGTCCATGTCTGCCATTGTCTGTGCGGGCACTCACTCCTGAGCCTTCCTTCCTACAACAGTGGCAGGCGCATCAGTGGAGGCGCATGCGCAACGCTGCTAAGGGTAGGGTGATGAGATGGTCTCTTTCATATTGCACATGCAGGGCAAAAAGGCTTTGGGAGGGAGATCGCAGGCCAGAGCGTGGAGGTGGGTGCGCGGTGCCGTATGCAGAGCTTGCAGGTGGGCGAGCATCTCAGCGCTGCAGACCCCGTGCGCTGCCCTCTGCGCTTTGCTGCGGCTTCCACGCGCTGCGTGCTTGCGACGCTACTGGACCTTGTTGCCTTCTAGCTGTTGGTGTGTACGCTCGAGCATGCGTAGCTGGGCAGCCCTGCCCCTGCCATAAAGTTCTGCTAGTTTTGCACAGCTCGGCATAAGGTGGCCCTGCCGCGCGTGACCAGGCTGCAGGCAGCACCGCGGCGGGCGATGGCGGGCCTGCTGCGCGCGCCGCGCCCCACGCTGCCGCCAGCTGCACGCCCCCAGCCGCACACCCGGCTGCACGCACGGCGCGGCTGCCGCAAGGGCTGGCGATCGAGCGCCGGGGACGGTCAGCGGCAGCACGGCGCCGGTGCGCCCGCGCCCAAGGAACGACAGAGCGGGCCGGCTGAGGAGCCCGACGCTGATGACCCGCCGACGTGCGGCGCCGCGCCGTCGCCCGCTGCCGCGGCCGCCGACGCCGCCGATGACCGCGCGCGGTTGTCCGTCGCGCACCTGGCGCTGCTGGCGAGCGCCGGCTTTGCCGAGCGCGGAGGGGCCGCGGCTGCGGCGGACGCCTTCCCGCAGCTCCTCGGCGGCGCCGCCGCGCTGCTGCGGTTGGAGTTGCCGGTGCGGGCGCTGCAGGCGAGCGGCGTCGCCGTGCACGTGCCGCTGCGCTTGGTCGCGGCGCCGGCGCTGCCGGACTCGCTCGCGTCGGCGCCCGGCCGCGGCGCTGCAGAGCCCGCTCAGGCGCCGCTGCTGCGCCTGCCAGTCGCGCAGCCGGCGGGCGCCGAGCAGTGGAGCATCGGCGTGCTGCGGCTGCCGGTCGTGCAGCAGCTGCACCGGCTGGGCGTGCGGGAGGAGGTTCTGGCGGGCGTCGTGCGTGACGCACCGGCCGCTTTGGCGCCAGGCGGGGAGCTGCCTGCCGTCATTGCCTGGCTTCATGCGCGCGGCGTCGGTGCGCTGAAGCTTCTTGGCGGTTTGGGGGCGGCCCGGTGCAGCCTGCTGCCGGTGCTCGCCTTTGTCTGGTTGGCTCGCGCTGCCTGAGGGCCTCTGCGGGCTTTGACCAACATGGTTCTGCCTGGCACACCGAGCGAGAAGGCTCGCGACAATGGGCTGCCCGAGCTCCATGTGTGCTGCGTGGTGCTGCTAGCGCACAAGGGCTGCGCTTTGTGCCTGGCCGTGCTCAGCCCGCCCACTTGCTCCCGCTGTCGTGTGCAGGCGTCGCGGCCATGAATGCGCTCGCTGCGGAGCTGGCGCCCAAGTTTGCCGCGGCGGCCGCTGCCACCGTCGGCGGCTGCGCAGACAGCGCACACAGTCCCGCACCCGGGCGACGGACGGCCCGAGTGCATGCAGCCAATGGCGAGGACTCTTCGCCCTCTAGCATGCAGCTGGGCCTTGGCGGCGGCCACCCACAGTTGGACAGCCTGTCCGGTTGTCAGCCGCTCACCGGCGCCACATCGGCGTCAGAAGGGCCGCAGAGCGCCGTGACAGTCCCGTGCGAGGACCGCTCGCCCTTCTGCGCCAAGCTGGGCTTCCTGGCGGCCCTGGGCGTGCGCGCCAGCCGCGCGGCCGAGCTGCTGCGGCGCGCGCCCGAGCTGCGCGCCGCGCCGCTGGGCCAGCTGCGCGCGTCCGCCGCCGCGCTGGTGGCCCGCGCGGGCGTCCCGGCTGCGCGCCTGCCTGGCCTCACGGAGGCCTACCCGCAGGCATGCCCGGGCCCTAGCATGGAGAGGGTGGGGTGAGAATAGGGCAATGCGATATGGGCAGTGCAAGCGCATGCGCTTGGCAGGGGCCAGGCAGAGTGCGTGAAAAGTACCGGCGGCGCGGCCGCCGCCCTGAACAGCCAGCGCGCTGCTGCATCGCAGGCGCTGTGGGTGGGTGCAGACGCGCTGGAGGCGCTGCTCGCGCTGCTGGCGGACGCCGGCCTGCGCCCCGCGGACGCGCGCGCGGCGGTGCTGGCTTGCCCAGCGCTGCTGGGCGCGCGCGGCGCGCGGATGGTTGTCGCGTTCCTGGCGTCTGCGGGGCTGGGGCGCACTGACATGTGCACGGTACGCACTCCAGCAGGCTAGGAGCAGTCCAACTGTCATGGTGATGATTCACATGAGATGCACAGTGATGACTGGGGGACACGGGATGCCAGCATGTTGATACACCAGCAATTTAGGTCTCAACAGCAGCCGTTACACGACGCGTGCTGCCAGACCGCGCGACAAACCAGTGGAACACCCTGCTAACTGTTGCCACCCTCTAGGTCCTGCGCGCGGCGCCGAGCGTGCTGACGCTGCCCCTGGAGGCGCGGCTGCTGCCGCTGCGGGCGGCGCTGCTGCGGCTGGGCGTGCCGCTGGCCGCGCTCGCGCGCGTGCTTGTGGCGGCGCCGCAGCTGCTGCTCTGCACGGCGGGGGAGCTGGAAGCGCAGGTACCCTAACCCTGCGCTTGCGCGGTATGAGGACGCCCTTGTTTTCTCGCACTCGCACTGCTGCAGCGCAGCGTCACCGATGCAGCACACAGCACACAAGCGCAAAGTTTGCGTGCAACTGTGGAGAGGGCCGGCCCGAGCAGGGAGCTGCAAGCCCTGCCGGCCGACCTGATGCGGCGGACATGGGCACAGCTCGCTCCGCTGCAGGCGGCATTCCTGGAGGCGCTGGGCGTCGGCCGCGCCGCGCTGGGCAGCGCCGCGGCCGCGCACCCGTCGCTGCTGGCGGCCGGGCTGCGCGAGCAGGTGGCGGCGCTGCGCGCGATGGGCGTGCCCGCGGCTGAGCTCGGGCCGGTCCTCGCGCGCCACCCGGGCCTGGTCGCGTTCGGTCCGGAGGGAGAGGCGCGCTCCCCATCACTGGCGTGCATCGGCGGCTCTGCCTGCTGCGTCGCCCAGTCTGGCGCACGGTGCCGAGTGCCTGGTGCCTTGCACTGTGGATGCTCGGGACTGCGCCCCTCGCTTGCCTGCTCCCCTCGGATGCTGCCAAACGCATGTGGCCAGGGTCCGCGCGCGACCTGCACTACTCCACAATGTATAGAGTCAGACTATGAATGCGTTTGCCCGTGTCCCCCGTACTTGAGAGATACAGCAGAAGCTCGCCAGTGGAAAGGCTCGAGTGTGAGCGCAGGCACGAGGCTTGACAGCGCCCTGGCGCGCGCCAGGACCCCGAGGCCTTCCTGACGGCGCGCGGCGTGCGGCCGGAGCACCTGCCGCGCCTGCTGGCGCCCGCGCTGCCGCTGTCGCCGCTCGGTGCCGCCGGCCCCGATGCGCTGCTGCTCCCCCGGCCGCTGCGGCTCGGCCTGCGTTTCCCTGCGGAGGGCTCGGGCGGCCCGGGGCACGGCGCCTCATCTGGACTCGCTGGCGAGTGGGCTGCCGCGGCTGCGGCGGGGCGCGCGCCTGCAGACGGCGGTGGCAGGGGGCGCATGGGAGGGCGGGCGGCCGACGCTGATGGTGACGCTGCGGGCATCCACGCCGGCCGCCGGGATCGGCCGAGCGCAGGGGCGTGGGGTGATGGTGATGGTTCGCTGGCGCGCCCACGGCGTCCAATTATAGAGATGAGCGGCGCGGCGGTGGTGCGGCAGTGGGCGCCCGCCGGCCTTGACGCCAGCGGCGGCGCCGGCGCGGGCGGCCGGCCGCGCACGCGCCTGCGCGCGCCGGTGGCGGCGCTGCGCACGGCCGGCGTGCCGTGGCGGGAGGTCGCGCTGCTGGCCGCGCAGACGCCCGAGGCGCGCGGCCCGCTCGTTGCCATGCGCATGCATGCCGTCGTGCAGCGCGGGCAAGGGGGCGAGGGTCGCCGCAAGCGCGCCACGCGGGACGCATGCGCGCCGTTGCGCGCGCGCGTGGAATGGCCGCCGGCCGTGCTCAGTGTGCCCGCACGCGGCCCGCTCAGTGTGTCCGCCGCGCCACAGGCGCTGGCGGCCGACGCGCAGCCGGCGCTGGCGGCCGCGCTGCGCGCGCTGCTGGCGCTGGGCCTGTCGCCTGCGGACGCGTCGCGCACGCTGCGCCGCTTCCCGCGCGCGCTGCGGCTGGCGCCCGGCCGTCTGGCCGGCGCGGCTGGCCGGCTGGAGCGCCTCGGCGTGCCGCCGGGCGCCGTGCCAGGCGTGCTGCGCGCGGCGCCGGGCGTGCTGGACGCTGCGGAGCCGCGCCTCGCGACCGCGCTCGCCGGCCTGCAGGCGCGCTGGGCGCATGCGTGCGTCACGGCGGGGGTCGGGTCCTGGCCGGACTTCAGTGGCGGGTGCCTTGATGCCGGGTACCCATGTGGTCAGAGGACGCAATGTGCTTTCAGTGATGATATATTTATAAATATTTGTAAGTAGACATTTTTGTTTATGTTTTTTTCGGCCCAGCCGAGGGCCGGGCCGTCCGGCGCAGGCCCTGGGCGTCAACGCGGAGGATGCGGTCTGCATGGCGCGCCGGCACCCGCCGCTGCTGCTGCACGCGCCGGCGGCCGTGTTGCGCAGCGCCGCGCAGCTGCGCGCCTGGGGCTGGGGCGCCGCCGAGGCGGCCGCCATGGCGCGCCGCTGCCCGCTGCTGCTGACGCTGCGCCTGGACCGCCCGCGCTACGCCCTGCGCCTGCGCTACCTGCAGGCGCGCGGCCGCCCCTCCCGGCGGGCGGCAGCCGGTGCGGCGGTTTTGGGACCAGGCTTCGCGTAGGATGTGCATCTGCACGGAGTCCTACAGTGCATACTATCAAATAAGGGGTGCAAGGACGCAGAAATTGTGCGTGAGCCGCCTCATGCCTGCTGCGCAGGAGGAGGTGCGCTGCGACGCGCGCGCCGTGCTCGCCGCGCACCCGGGCCTGCTCGTGCACAGCCTGGCGGCGCATACGGGCCCGCGCACCGCGTCCTGCGCGACGCGTGCGGCGCGCGCGTGCCGGCCAACCCGGCGGCCTACCTCACGCTCTCGGACGCGGCATTCTGCGCCGGGCCGGGCGCCTGCCTGGTGCGCGCTGCGCGCCCGCTCGCGCCGCGCGCGGCCTCCCGCGCCGTGCTGACCTGCAGGCCCTGGCACCTTCCTTTCCGTGATGCCGATGGCATGAGGCTGGCCGCAGCGCCATATAGGCCGGCGTGGCCGGCGGTGCGTGCGGCGACAGAGTCCCCTGTCGCTTGTCGCTGTCGGCCCGCCGCTTGTCGCTGCACGCGCTGGACACCCTTATGGGTCCTTGTGGGTCCTTCAGCCTGGGCTCGGTGGCACATGTGCCCTACCCTTTCCCTATGCTTTGCAGGTGGAGCAGTATGCCGACTTCCGGACGCTCTGGCAGCGCGGGGCGGGGCGGCAGTGGTGCCAGGACGAGCGGAGGCGCTGAGGCGAGCGCCAAGCTGCATGGCGCGGGGCCGACAAGCAGCACGTGCGCCCGTCGGGGGCTCGCACAGGCTGCATAGTCTGCAGCCCATGGCGGCAAGCATGTCAGGGTGCGGCATTGTGTAAAAATTACATGTAGGCGCGGAGGCGACCTGGGGCAGCGGATGTCGCGGACCTGCCCATATGCGCTGCTTCGCACACAGCTAGCTGAGTCTTTGGCGCGACCGCGCGACGTGTGACGCGAGGCGTGTGCCGTGATGTATCATATGCAACCCTTCAGCCAGACTCTTGTGGGCACGCCTGTTGCGGCATCAGGCTGCGTGTACAGCAAGTTTGCCATGTAGTGATTGCTCATGCACCGACATTCTTTTCAAGTGATGGTCATTTGATTGCAATGTGTTATTAGGTTGATACATGGATGGGTTTGCCACACCTGTTGATGTGCGATGAAACGGTGTTTTCCGCACTCCCAAGTATCAATGTGCGGTTGGCGACCCACATGCAAAAGTATATGTGCGATTTAGGACATGTTGATCATCACTGCTGATCATCACTGTCACGCACAGACAGCACAGACAGCTACTTGCCAATTCAGAGCCCGACACAACTGGGATCGGAGGTCCCGCCATCAAAGTGAAAATCACAGGTCCTTAGTCAGCCACAGGTAGACCACAGTGGCCTGCTGGGCAGATGCTGGGGCATCAAGCGGACAGGCTTTAGCTCATTAAAAAAAGGAAAAAAGTAAAGCTGTGCTTCCATGCGTGTTTGACTCTGAGCTCGCAAGAACAAGGTCCCTGTACGTGTACATAAGCAACGGCCTACAACAAGTCTGCGCTGGCTGCCGCTTGATGTTGATTTGCTTGGGAGAGGGCCAAGGAGGAGGGGAGACATGCCGTGCAGACAGCTTTTGCAGGCAGCGCAATGCAGAGCTGGAAAGAGGCGTGATGGGGGCCCTGCAGCCGTAGGGGCCCCGAGCTTGCAGCCTGGCAGCCACTGTGGGCTTCCAGCAACGGCTGCGCTTGACTGCTCTCCGAAGCGGAGGAGACATGTGGGTGCAAGCGCGTCTACACCCGCGCAAAGTCATGGTGAGCGCACACAGCTGGCGTCGTATGCATGCATTGCTGCCAGTTACACCTGTGCACTTGCTTGCGGTCACCAGCAGCGCAGCAGCCTTCTACCGCTTTGAGCCAGGCCTCTCGAGGCAGCCCTCTATGCAGGTGACGTGCGGGGTCCGGGCAGGATGTTCATGTCTTGGTTAGTTGGACCGAGACTCCGCGCTTGTAGGGAGGCATTGCAGTGCTGCACCAGCGCCGCAGCGTGCTTGGCGGCGGCCACTTCTTGCAAGTGCCGCTGGCTTCAGGTCGCTTTGAAAAGCTGGAATAGTGCCAAGTTCAGGCATACTCTTTCACATATAAGAAGGCAAATGCCTGTGGACTGACGCGCACTTGTATCTCAACCAAAGAGGTGGCAGCACTGCTCTCTGCGGCATACGTGCAGCGGTTGTCCTCACCCCCCTGATACCCGTTTTCGCACAGTTCCAGGAGCTGGCCGTGCGCGGCGACTTAAGCCAGTACAAGACCTGGCACCCTGCACATGAGCCGAGGCACTGAGGCACGCTGTGGCGGGCACCCAGCCGCGCCCTCCGGGGCCGCGACCGCGGCGCCGGCCGCGGCGTACCTGGCGGCGGCCGACCTCGCGGCCGACACCGGCTTTGCGCAGTTCAAGGCGGCGGCCGCGCGCGGCAACCTGGTGCCGGTCTACGCGCGGCTGTTCGCGGACCAGCTGACGCCCGTGACGGCGTACCGCTGCCTGGTCGCCGCGGACGACCGCGAGGCGCCCTCGTTCCTGTTCGAGAGCGTCGTCAACGGCACGCAGCAGGCGCGCCGCCGGCCGCGGGGTCGGCCCCGGTTGAGAGAGGGCGACAGCGGCGGGCTTGCGGACCTGCTGCGCAAACAGCTCTGCCAGCTCAGCAGCCTCGCTGCATGGTGGTGCTGGGTGGGCACGCCGTGCCTGTAAGCCTGCGGGACGGCGGCCAGCTGCGCGCGCGGCCGCGCAGGGCCGCTTCAGCTTCGTGGGCGCCCAGCCTGCGCTGGAGGTCATCGCGCGCGGGCAGACGGTCACTGTGCTCGACCACGTCACGCAGCACCGCCAGGCGCGCGCCCGACGCCCCTGCCTGCACCGTGCCTCGGCGAGCGGAGGGGCTGCGCTCGCATGCACACGGTGCAAGGTGCGCCGCGCACGGAAGCGGGGCACACCACGCCCAGGCGGCCAGGGCGCCGGCGCTGCGTGGCCTGGTGCCCGCCATACCAGGCCGCGCATGCGAGCTCACGCTGCGCATGCTTCTGGCCCTGCACTTACCATCAGCACGGCGTGGCACACTGCCATGATGCTCGACCCACAGGCGTCTGAGTCGCAGGAGACCGAGGAGGCTGGTAGCTTAGAGGGTCCCCGCCCCCCCCGGGCGCGCAGGTGACCGAGGAGGCGGACCCGCTGGCGGTGCCGGTGCGGCTGAGCGCCGCGTGGCGGCCGGCGGCGCGCACGCTGGAGGACCTGCCGGCCGTGTTCACCGGCGGCTGGGTCGGCTACACCGGCTACGACACCGTGCGCTACGTGTTCCCGGGCGCGCGCCGCCCTGGTCTTGACCCTACCCGCCCCCCGCCGCGCCTCGGCGAGTCCCGCCGGACGCCCGTCTGTCGGCATCCGCCCGTTCCGTTGGCTCCGGTTCCAGTTGCACGCCCTCACCGGATGCCCACAGAGCGCCACAACTTCCGTTCACCTGGCGTGTCCCTGCACGACACCAGGCGTGCAGGGTCGCCATGCTGAGCGGCTGGGCAGTGTGGGCGCGGCGCCCGGCGGGGCGCTGCCCCTGCATGCGCGCTGGCGCCCTGCGCCTAAGCGAGCGCGCAGCGCTGCGCCGCCGCGCGCTGAGCGGGGCCAGCGCGCGCTCCAGCGCCGCACAGTACGAGCGCTGTCATGATACCTCCAATGAGCGGGCCCTGGCGGCGCCCCGCAGGGAAGCTGGGGTGGGGCGGGGCGCCCGACGACAAGGACGGCCTCCCGGACCTGCACCTGGCGCTGTACAACGAGGCGCGCGCCCAGCGCGCTGCCGACCGCCCCCCTAGGCCAGTGCTCCACGTCGGTGCCGGCGGAGTGGCTGCTGGCGGTCGGGCGGCTGGGCGCCTGCTGCCACGATAAGCAGCGCGCGCGTTTGCGCACCCCCGTGGCAGGGTGGCGGAGTTTGCGGTGACTGCGCACAGCGTGCCGAAGAGCCTGCGGCTGGTGACGCGCGCGCTTCCGAAACAGTATCCAGGCACGCCCGTGAGCTGGCGCCCAGCAGGGCGGGACGGCTACCCCCCGCCGCCTAGGACCTGCCAAGGGCGTGGGAGGCTGACACCGGCGCGCGCGGCCCGCCAGGTCGTCGTCTTCGACCAGGCGAGCAAGCTGGCGCACTGCGTCGCCTGGGTGCACATGGACCAGCACGCCAGCGTGGAGGCCGCGTACCGCGCCGGCCGCGCCGCGCTCGGCTCGCTCACTGGTCGCCTGAGTGCGCAGCGCCGGCGGCTGCCCAACGGCCGGGCGCGCCCCGCGCCCCAGCTGAAGTCCTGCGCCTCAAATCCTGGCCCTCTGGCGGGCTCGCCTGTGGGTCTGCGGCCGCACGTCCGCAGCCGGGCGGTGGCGCCATGCCCGCAGTGCATGCGGGCCGAGGCGACGATGCCTCTCGCCTGCAGCAGTGCCCGTACAGGTGGACATGTGTGCTTGACTGCAATCAAGCGCACGCCTGCAGCGCCTGCTCTGTGACATGGCAGTTCCGGCGCGTGCCTTGGAGCGCGCTGGCAGGGCGGAGGCGGGCCGTGAGGCCGCGGTCGCGCGCAGGCGCGGCTGTCGCTGAGCTCGCGGCCGCGGCCGCCGGCCGACAGCGACACCAGCCGCGAGAGCTTCCTGGCGAATGTGGCGGCGGTGAAGGAGCACATCCAGGCGGGCGACGTGTTCCAGCTGGTGCTCAGCCAGCGCTTCCGCCGGCGCACGTTCGCCGACCCGTTCGAGATCTACCGGTGCGGCCCTGCAGCAGCCCGCCAGGCCCTGCACATTTATGACGCCGACCGGATTCCTCGCCATGCCTCGGATTGCGGTGCGTGGCAATGGGCGAGCAGCGATGCGGCGTGAGCGCGCGTTGATGCATGTGTGCGTGCGGCTCTGCCCTGCACCCAGCAGGCCAGTGCGCGCGCGGCTCCTCACCCTGCACAGAGCAGCGCGCTGTCCCCGCGGGGGCGCGGTAGTCGTGCGGCCCTAAAGGCTGGCGTGCGTGTGGGGCAGCGCGCTGCGGGTGGTCAACCCGTCGCCGTACATGATCTACCTGCAGGCGCGCGGCAGCATCCTGGTCGCGTCGTCGCCCGAGATCCTGTGCCGCGTAGGCGAGGACCGCACAGTCACCAATCGGTGCGCCCGCGCTCCAAGCGCAGGACGCGCCGGTACCTTCACGAAGACTGAACTTGAGATGTATCAACGCCTACTGGTTTGCAGTTCTCAAATCCTGTCATTGCCGCAGTGCTACGTGACACCCAGAAAGGGCGCCATGAGAGGCCGAACGCGCTGCATGAGCCTTCATCTCAGGCCCTTGCCTGGTAATGCTGTTGTCTTGCTCAAGCCTAGCGTGCTGGCACAGTGTGCAGGGCTGGCTGACATGCGTGGCCGCCGCACAAACACTTCGCTGCTGAAAGCGTCGGCAGGCTGCATTTTGCTTCTGAAAGCGTCGGTCGGCGCTGCGCCGCTCGCGCAGGCCGCTGGCGGGCACGCGGCGGCGCGGCGACACGCCCGAGGCGGATGCCGCGCTGCAGGCTGAGCTGCTGGCGGACGGCAAGGAGCGCGCGGAGCACGTCATGCTCGTGGACCTGGGCCGCAACGATGTTGGCAAGGCGCGCGCCCGGCGCCGCGCGCCGCTCCGCTCCGGCGGTCCGAGGCACGGGCAGAGACGAGCGCATGCCGCCGGGATGCCCGGTGGCTGCGGCCGGGGACGCGCGGGTGCCGGCTCTGGACACACGCTGTGCCATGCTTTGCACCGCCCAGGCGGGTGATGAGGCGCAGGGCACAGCCGGGGCGCAGACGCGCCATGCTGCCAGAGGCGCCTGCTCACGAGCAGCTTGGCGCAACGCAGAGACCGCTTGGTGTGCTAGTGGAGGTTGGCGGGCGCATGCGCAGGCCAGGCTGGCCCAGCCCTGCTGCCCTCTCCCACGAGCCCTGACCCTAGGGTGGTCGCGCAGAATTTATACTAGGGCATGGACCTGAACCTAGAGCGCGCAGGTGGCGGCGGCGGGCTCTGTGCGAGTGGAGAAGCTGATGGAGGTGGAGCGCTACTCGCACGTGATGCACATCTCGTCCACGGTCACCGGCCGCCTGGCGCCCGGCCTGGACTCCTGGGACGCGCTGCGCGCCGCGCTGCCGGCCGGCACCGTCTCCGGCGCGCCCAAGGCGCGTGCGGCGCGCCCGCATCGGCCTCTGTTGCGGGGCGCGCCCGAGCGGCCGGCGGCCGGCTCGCCGCCTCCTCCTTGGGACCGTTGTCTGCTGGGACAGCGTGCGGACATCATCTTGATAACCTACATGAAGTGTGCATGAGGAGCATTGTGCAAGGCTCTGTCGCATGGCAGTGTCGAGGCTGCGAGGGGAGGGCGCGCGCAAGCCTGGCGCGCGCGGCCGGCAGGTGCGCGCCATGCAGATCATTGACACGCTGGAGCCGAGCCGGCGGGGGCCGTACGGCGGCGGCATCGGCCACGTGTCCTTCACCGGCGGCATGGACATGGCGCTCGCGCTGCGCACGATGGCGCGCCCGCGCCGCGCCGCGCGCCTCTGGCGCTCCAGCGTGCACCGCGTGCAAGCCTGCGCGCGGCGGAAGTTGGCTGCGATTCTGCCTGCTCCGCTTCACGAGTCTGGCTGGGAGATGTAGGAGGCGCCGCAGCACCATGCCACTGCGTTCGGGGCTGCGGTGCACGAGGGCGCCGGACGCTGACCTTGCCCGATCCGCTGCGCAGGTGGTCCCGACCGCGGCCAAGGACACGCTGTACGACTACAGCCGCGCGAACGGCGCCGCGTCCGC
>JAABUO010005143.1_pt1 | contig 15309 bp, 19 predicted proteins | sample 5559291 | NCBI WGS metagenome assembly JAABUO01 (sample SAMN10711878, study PRJNA513372) | rock metagenome | isolation source: Antarctica rocks | place: Antarctica: Victoria Land, Finger Mt sud
AGCGCCGGCAGGGCTCCTGCCGCCTGGGCAAGGCTGCCGCCTGCCGCCTGGCCGCAAAGGGTCCATACAACTCCCTGCACGCAGCACCAGAGCTACTCAGCTGGCTGCTGTCGCTAGAGCACACGCTCTCTGCTCCACGAGGCAGTCAGGGGCAGAAGGCATGCGCAGGCTACCTGCTCTCGCAAGGCGAGGCCTCAGCAGCGGCGCAGCAGCGCGTCACAGGGCGTTTGCAACTGCGTGCCGCCAGCGCGCAAGCTTTGTGCAGCCCGGGGTTGAGCCAGACACCAGCGCCTGGAAGCCTGCCCAGCTGCGGCGACATGCAAAGCGCAGCCGGGCGGGCGCAGTCGCTGCGCGACTGAAGCGGGGCTCTCGCAGTGCAGCGAGCGAGGTGTGGGAGTCGCCAGTACTCCTTCAAGCAGACTAGTACACTGAGGTGACGCTCAGGACTTGATGAGACGGTCACAGCCAGTATCCCATCACAGCCTCAGCTGAGCAGAGTCTGCGAACACCCAGCAACAGCGCGACAACACAATGGCGATAATGGCTGCCTCTGAGGTGCTGCTCATTCTGCTAATGCCAGCGCTTTGCAAGCCAAGCCGCTGAGCGCTCTTGCGGTACAGCTCTGCTGCAGAAGGGTTCCCGGAGCAGGAGGCAACTTGCCTGGCGGTTCTGCATGCTGTCCAGGAAGCCTCCCTTTCAGCCTACTCTCCGCACGCTTGCGCTTGGCACAGCAGTGCGAAAAGAGACAGGCCGCTGGCTGCAAAGGCATATGAGCTCTCCTGTTGGGACCGGACTGCTGTGTGTGTTGCTCGGCCAGCCCTGCGCGTAGGCGGGCACGGCAGGGCCGGCTGATGACCTTTGATGTTTTTCAGACCCAGCTCGCACGCTGCCCGCACGATGCGCTGCACGGTGGCCTGCAGAGCCACTGCGTTTTGCTCGGGCGGACAGCTCGTGCCCGGCACGCGTGCGGCGGGCGGCGCACCTGGGTGCCGCAGGCGGCGGGCATGTTCTCCAGCGAGAAGGCTGAGAAGGAGGTGGCGGCACACTTTGCCATGTTCAATCGGAAGGGCAGCGGCGCTTCAGAGGCCGGGGACGGGCAGGGCGAGCGCGGCGCGCACAGCAACGGTCGTGCGCGCGATAGGTGCGCCGCACGAAGCACGCTGTCACGCATAACTGGTCCCGGCCAGTGTTGCTCACGGTCACGCATGCGCCGACAAGCTTTGTGCGGCGCAGCAAGCACGGCCTGCCGCTGTTTGCGAAGTACACAAACCTGCCGCCGGACGGCAAGGTGCGGCGAACGCTCGAAGCGGCCCTCTGCGCTTCAGCACCGTAGCGCAGGCTCTTGTCGTGGATGGTTGTGTGACAAGTGTTGCTGCGTGCAGGCCCTGACGGAGGAAGAGGAGCTGTGCAACCCGGCGGAGCGCGCGTGCAAGGTGAACCAGTCATGCCACCGGAGTGGTGGGTGCTCAGGCGACGGTCTGTGGGTGCCGTCTTGTGCACGCGTCAAGCAGCGGCCTGGTCAAGGTGCGGGGTACGCCCGAGCGTCTGAGGCGCAGCTGTATCAACGGCATATGCTTCACAGGTGCCAATGTACGTCTGGGAGCGCAAGTGCTACGCCTGCAGCGGCACTGGCTTTGTGCGGTCGTCGTCGCGGAGCCGGCGAGCGCGCAGCACCACAGGAGTCTGCCCTACCTGCATCGGCATAGGTGCGCCCCGACTTATCAACCTATTGAAAGACTTGCGTGACCGAGCCCAGCAGGCACCGATACCATGCGTGCCGCGTGCGCGCCTAGACGGACCTGGCTGCATGTTGTGCCTTTGTTTGAAGAGTCAGCAGCTCATACAGCACCTGACACTCTTCATTGCTTCGCCGTCGGCTTGCGCTCTCAATTCCGCTGTGTGTGTGGCACTGCAGGCTATGTGCGCTGCACATCCTCTCGGGTTGTGCCTGAGCTGAACAACGGCTCTGGGCCGCACTTCACGATTGCGCGGCCCAAGGACGAGTACGACGACTGAGCAGGCTGGGCGCTGCTTCACGTGCTTCAGGGATATGGGGGTGATTGGGAGAGCGAGTGTGTCACAACTACAAGCTTTTGAGCAGCAACCGAACTTGAGCGCATTGCCTCGATTGCTTCTTGGTTTTCTGGATGCGATCAGGCTGCCTAGGCATGTGGTCTTGTTTCTGAGTCCGATGCGTCACCGTGTCTCATGCCTACATCTGGATGTGTCAGGGCGTAGTTTGCTGTAGCAGCACTGTAGGCAGGCATAGGCAAATCCTGTTTTGATCAGGGATCTGTGATGCGCTTGGCGCTTGTGCAGGCGCGTGAGTAGTGTGTCAGGGAAGCCTAATTGCAGGCGGCGCCACCAGCAGCCCCCTCCGCTCCCAGCAGCTGCTGCGCCCGCGGACTGCAGGACAGCATGCCACCTGCAGTCACTACGATGTCCACGCCCCTGTCATGCGGCTCCACGGGCACGCGCTCCACCAGCTGCGCCTCAAACGCGAGCGCGACTGCGCGCATCACGCGCGGCTTGGTGGTCTGTCGTGCCGCATGCATGCAGCGCACTGAAATGGGCGTCGCAAGCGGCGATGGGTCCTCTAGTCCAGACTGACTTTGATATGCACAACCGCGCATGCTGTCGCGCCACAACCTGCCCGCGGCTATGCATGCGTGATGCTCACAGGCGCATTTCTCGCCGCTTGGCTGCTTAGGCAGGTCGGTGCACCCGCATGAGCAGCGCACCAAGCAGCGGGGGCGGCCAGCCGCGGCTGGCTGCGCGCGCGAGGATGCGCGTGAGCAGCTTGTCGTAGTAGCCGCCGGCGCGCCCGCAGCGCCGGCCCGCCGAGTCGAAGGCCAGGCCGGGCATGACCAGTACTTGCAGTGGCGCGGGCATGCTCAGCACTGCGCATCAGCTGCATGTGTCACCCCATGCATCACGCTCCGTGTGGGAGCAGCGCATGTTGCCGCATGAGGGCGAGGTCGCAGGCGAGCCGCGCACCGTCTTCACGAGGCGAGCCGTCTGCATACGCCGGCGTGGGTTCCAGTATGTCAAACGGCGGCACCGGGCGCAGGCCGCTCAGCGCGTCTGCCAGCACAGGGCAAGAAACGTCACTGCAGCCCTGCGCGGGCAAGCCTTGCAAAAGCCTGGCAACGCGTGTCTGGCAGCGGGGTCACGCTCAGCACAAGCGGTAGGCTGCACCAAGGTGGAGCAGCCGCATGTTGGACTGCCGGTCCTCGACCAGCGGGACATAGCACCGCGCCCGGCTGCCTGCACAGCAGCGCGGCGCAGCGTCAGGCTCCGCGAGGGCCGCGCGGTGCACGAGGAAGTGGCGGTGCGCACCCTTCGCCAGCAGGGCCGCGAGCAAGGGCCGTGTGTCCACCTCGCGCAGCCTGGCGCAGTGCACGTACACGCCAATGCGCTCCACCTGCTGGAAGAAGTCGCTGGCGAGCACGCGCTCTGTGATCCTCTGGCCTGCCGCGGCGGCACTCAGGGCGACCAGCGCAGGCAAGGTGGTGGCGGCGACGGGCGGGCGCTCGGAGGCGCACGCACTCTCGCGCGCCATCGCCCCCTCGCTCAGCTGCCCCAGGCGGCCCTTGAGCGCGCGCCGCAGCGCCGCCTTCTCGCTCCTGACCGCGTCGGCCGTGGCTGAGCACGCGAGGCGGTGCGCAGGGGCGTCTGCGCTGACCGGCAGCATCCTCGCCAGGCGCCACCAGGCCCGGAGCATCCAGCGCCCCGTCTGAGCTTGCTCGGGGGATGCTGGGCAAACAGAACTAGCTATCCAGAGTGAACCAGCTATCCAGAGTGAACCATCTATATGAGCAACGACTCCCAGGCCTGCTAGGGAGGGTCTTGCTGTGCCCATGCGCGCTGGTGTGTGCAAATTGTTACCTAGCCTGCTCAGGCACTCATCCAACGTTGCACAGCGGCAGGATCGTGCGCCCCGCGCGCCCAGGCAGCACACCCATTTCAAACGCTGTGCGCCGATGGCTGAGGACGAGGGACCCAGTCGGCCCAAGCGCCGCCGCGCAGCCACGCGGAACACGGTCCCGAGCGCCGTGCACTACCTGGGCTACGTGGAGGAGGATGAGACGCCGGAGGCGATCATGAAAAAGTTTGAGGAGCTGGAGAAGGTGCGGGCGCTCCTGAGCTCTGATGACAGCAAGGAGCAGCGGAGCCTGGCTGCTGAGGCACAAGCGTGCGGCGCGCTGATTGCCCAAGTGATCAGCGCCGGTCGCACTGCACAGGTGATGGCTGCGGCAGGCGCTGCCAACGAGGCGCAGCGCGACACCCGGGAGGCGGAGGCCGGCGGGGCAGAAGCGGCGCAGCCCGGCGAAGGCGCCGGGCTTGTGCAAGCGGGCCTCACGGAGGACCAGCTGATGGAAGTCTTCAAGCAGACCAGCATCTTCAACGTGCGCAGCGCCATGGCCGGCAACGAGGCCCTGCTGGGCGCGGACGGGCACGCCGGCGAGACCGACGGGTGTGCGCCGCGGCCGGCACGCACGCACTGTGCCCTTCGGAAGCGCTCTGCGCGCCTATGGCTTGACGTGCCCCGGGCGCGTGCCGTTCTGTGGCTGGCTTATCAGCCTGGCAGCCTCTGGTGTGAGCATCTCCTTGAGTCGGGGTCGGACGCGACTCAGGCCTGTCAAGTGGCCGGCGCTGTCAAGGCACCTGCGCAGCACCGCCGCGCCAACAGGACTGAGGCTTCGGCTGGCGCCGCGGCAGGTTCTGGGAGGAGGGCGGGCTGAGCGACGAGGAGGACGTCTGGGGCGAGGTGTGCGACTTCTGGAGCGACGCGGAGGAGGCGGACGAGCCCGGCCGGCGCCGGCGGGGTGCGCGGGCGGGGCCGCGCGCCCCGCGCGCCGGCGCGCCGGCCAAGCCCCGCCACCACATCGTGACGCACTACAACACGGTGACGCAGGTGACGGTTGGCCCCTGCTGCGCCGACGAGGCTGCCCAGCCACCCCTTTGCAGCGCAGAGCGCCTGTCTCCACTCGGGAGACTCGCCGCGTGGGCCCCTTCGTCACAGAACGGCGCACTCCATGGTGCTCTGCCGTGCCCTGAGGGGTGGTGGAGCAGCCAGACAGCCCGCTGGGCCGCGCACGCTCCTGCCGGGACCAGTCGACCTCTCGGGCTCATCTGTATGCCGTATTATGCCTCGAAAGGGCGCTGCAGAGCGCGGCGCCGAGGGCGGGGCCCGGCGCGGCGTGCAGGCGCTGATCAGGCGCAAGGTGAAGGCCGTGGACCGGGGCGCGCTGCTGCACATCAAGGTCCCGCTGCCGCTGCCGCTGGCGTGGGGCCGCACCGTGGCGCCCTACGCGCCGCCGGGCGAGGCGCGCGCCGCGGCGCCCGGCCCCGCGCAGGGCGACGAGAACGTGGACGGCAACGCCGACCCGGCGGCGCGCGCGGCGGCGACGGACGCGGTGCGCGTCGAGGCCGACGACGTGCTCTCGGCCGACTGGGGCCGCCTGCGGACGCGCTTCCAGGCGCGCCCGCGCGCCAGGGCCGCCGCGGCCCCTGACCTGCGTCTCGCTCGGCCGCACCGGGCCTTTTGACACCAGTTGCAGCTCTTGCCGTCATCCATGGAGCGCGCAGCGGCGCTACGGCCGGCTGGCCGCATTCACCGGCCGTCCCGAGCCGCTGCGTAGTTTGTGGCTGGTGCCCGCTCCAGCATGCACTGCGTTCCCTAGCTACATGTGGCAGCAAGCAGGGCTGCGCCGAACGTGCGCTGCATGTGCGGGACGCCGACGCGGGGCGAGCGGGGCCGCGCGCAGGCGGTGCTGGTGAACAGCGGGTGGGAGGCGGAGGGCGCGGACGCGGCGGCGCGCCTGGCGCGCGTGCCGCTGCCGCGGCTGGTGCCGGCCGGGTTCGTGTTCGTGTGGGCGCGCAAGCAGCACGTGGCGGCGCTGGTGCGGCAGCTGTACCGCTGGGGCTACTGCTACGTGGAGAACCTGACCTGGGTGCAGCTGGGCGCGAACAACACCGTGCTGACGCTGCCGGCGCCCTACGCGCAGCGCTCGCACCTCACGCTGCTCATCTTTCGCAAGGACGGCGCGCGCCGCCGCCCCGCGCGCCGCGCGCGCTCGCCTTTGTGCTCTGCCGCTTCTGGCTGCCTGCCTGAGCACCTTGCTTGCATGTATATGGGTAATCACCAAGAGTCAATTGCAGCCGGGGCATGCGGTGGGGGGTGAGCCGCCCGCGCGCGCGCAGGCGAGGGCAAGGACATCGAGCTGCGGCACCAGCGCAACCCGGACGTCGTCTTCGACTGTGTGCGGGCAGGCTGCGGTGCGCCGCCCTGCTTCTGAAACCAGACAGTCCTGCTTCTGCGCTACGCCTGTCGAGCACGCAACCACTGCAGCTGCCCGGCGTGCTCGACCGGGGTTACAGTCTCGCAAGGGCTACAGTCTGGCAAGGGCTGCATGCGTCGCGCAGGCGGCGCACTCGACCCGCCCGAGGAGGCGCTGGTGGCCATTGAGACGCTGCTGCCCACCGGCAAAGGCAAGTTCCTGGAGCTGTGGGCCGCGCCCGATGTCCGGCGGCCGGGGTGGACCCACGTGTCCGCCGCCGCTAAACCTGCCTGACAGGTTCCGCCGCGGCCTGGCGAGCCTGCACTGGTGTAAGAACGCATGCGAGGTCTGCGCCGTTGCTGCCAAGACATATCACACCGTCTGCCTCTGACCGCCCTGTACGCAGGATCGGGAATACCTGCACTCCGTGTGCAGAGTGCAACATAGGCAAGCTGCTTCATACCTTGGTGTCCTGGGGACGAGAAAACAGGCTCTCTGTTAAACAGGGGCAGCGCCAGCCTCTTGATATGTATCCCAAATGCAGGCCTGTCTGCGGCCCAGCAGTGCCCACATCCTTGTGGTAGACCTTTGCGCAGACCTGGAGCATGCGCTTTCTAAGCGCTCTTGAACCAAGTCTCCGACTTTTGAATTGACAGGCCATAGTAGGGCTAAGTAGGGCGTCGACTGTCGAGCAGCAAGGGAGCGCAGGCTGTTGAGCTATTGCAAACTCGTTCTTATTTCTTTCGCAGCTTTGTTGTTCTGCAGACCTGCACTGCGTCTGGTTGACAAAAGTGGGGAAGGGAGTTGCGGCTCGGTAGCCGGGGCATGGGCCCCGTGCTGTCGCACGTGACGCGCGCGCTAGCCTTCTCCGTGCATAGGCTCGCGGGCCCCAAGCGAGCGCTGCAGCGCCGGCTGTTCGGCGGCGTGCGCCGGCGGGCCTCGGCTGAGCCCGACCAGGGAGCGCCGCCCGAGGACCTCTGGCTGCTTGTGGGCCTGGGCAACCCGGGCACGCGCTATGCCTCCACCCGACACAACGTGCGCGCTCCCAGCCTGCCTGCCACAGGCAGGCATGCACATGGCATGTTCTAGGCGTGGGGGGGCGGTGCCGCTGACTCCTTGCGGGCACGGCTGTCGCAGGTTGGCTTCCAGCTCATCGACGAGCTAGCCAAGAGGGAGGGCATAGGTATCGTCAACACCTTGCAGCAGCTGCACCGCGTTCAGCTCAGACGGCAAGCGCGGCCATAGACACTGCATGCCTGAAGCCGCCAATAATGAGAGGCTGCGGTGCGGCGCGCAGGCATAAACAAGCTGGAGAGGAAGGCCGCGGTGGGCAAGGGGCGCCTGTGCGGCAAGCGCGTGCTGCTCGCCAAGCCGCTCACGTTCATGAACGTGTCGGGCGAGAGCGTGGGCGCGCTCGTGCGCTTCTACAAGGCGCGTCTCGGCCATGCCGCGCGCTGCCGCTGCCGGCGGCGCCGCGCCTCCCCAGAACCCCATGCTGACGAGCGCGCGCTCACGCGGACGCCATTGCGCCGGCCCCTCCCTGCCGGCGCTGCATGTCACGGCCGTGCGCTCGCTGCCACTGCCGATGACCCGCACAGGCCGGCGCCCGAGGCAGAGCAGGGCCCCGCAGGTGCTGCTGGAGCAGGTCGTGGTGGTGTGTAACGGCCTTGACTGAGCGCTAAGATGACCAGCAAGGGCCGTCGCCTAAACAGAGCAGGGCCGCGCAGGTGCCGCTGGAGCAGGTCCTGGTGGTGTACGACGACCTGGACCTGGCGCTTGGGACGGCGCGCCTGCGCGCCAAGGGCGGCACGGGCGGCCACAACGGCATGCGCAGCATCACGCAGCGCCTGGGCGGCAACTCAAATTTCCTGCGCCTGCGCATCTGCATTGGCCGGCCCACCACGAGCATCCCCATCGCCTCCTACGTCCTCCAGGTGGGCCGCGGGCGTTCACCTGTCCCCCGCGCATGCCCTCTGGTGCGCCGGGCTGCGCGGCGCTGACGCGGGCGCGCGCGCGCAGCCGTTCACGGGCGCGGAGGAGCGGGAGATCGACGGCGCCATTGCGGAGGGCATCAGGATCATTGAGGCCGTGCTGAGCCTCGGTGTGGAGAGGGCCCTGTCTGGCATGCGTGTCTAGGCCCCTAGCTTTGTTGGGTCCCCCCCGCGCCTGGCGCTCTTTGCGCTCTGTGAGGCGGACACTTTTAGCGGCTGTGCACAACCCATGAACTGACTCCCTGAATGTGCTGCCTGGGTGCTGAACACTGCTGGTGAGTGGTAAACAGCTGGCAAGTGCCAGAAGCATTGTGAGCTGGAGGAACTTGTGGAACTTGTTCGATTTGGGTAGCAGTGCACCAAGCAGTGGCTACAACTCGTAGCGCAATTTCTTGAGCTGTATCACAAACAGCCAACGCCACCGCCATGTTTCTGCTGTCGGACCACCACGCAGAGAGCAACCTGGCAAAACCTGGCACCATGCAAGCTTCCGGGCCTGTCCAAATACTGCCCTCACTTACCAGTCATGCATGCGTTTGCTGCTCCTTACCAAATAGGCTTACTCCACCAGTCCACTGACCAGTCCACCAAGCAGCGAGCGCAAGGCATGCCCTCGACCGCAGCGCGTCAGCCGCCCAGATAGTCAATTGCGGGCGTGTCCTCCGGCTTGCCGAGGTCGTCGTCCCAGCCGGCCTCGATCGGGTCCATCCTGTCGTCGCCCGCGCTGCCCGCGCCGCCGCCGCCGGCGGCGGCCATGGGGTCGGACGTGCCCATGTAGAAGTCGGCCACGACCTCGTCCGGCGACGGCATGCTGGGCGCGGGCTCCAGCAGCAGCCCCGCCCTCCTGCGCAGCGGCGCGGGCGGTCACACGCAGGCCTTCACTACGTGGTCGCGAAGGTCATGATGCTTGCCTTAATGATGAGTGATGGTGTGAACGCAAGCAGTACAGGCAAGGTGGGCGCTGCAACGAACCTGACGCATGTTGGATCAGAAGCAGAGGTGCCCTGGTAGCCTGCAGGCGGGGTGTTGACACCGTAGCATGCAGGAACGAGCACATCTGTAGCTGTCAGCGGAACCCCCGTGCGGCACTCGACGCTGCCGCCCCGCCCACACCACTGAGCACGCTGCCCAATACCCAGCAGCTTGCTGCTGGACCCCGGACCGTCGGGCGCCTGACCGACACTGGCGACCTCATCCTTGTTGTGCCTGACGTTTTCCATGCGGCTGCTGGCCACCTCCCACAGCTGCACGACGGTCTCGTCGTGCAGCTGTCGTGTCGTGTCTTCCCTTCCACCAAGCGGCAATTGAGCGCGATGGCGCCGCCCGAAGGCAGCTGCACCTTGAGCACCGGCAGCCGTTCCGGCACGCCCTCGGCGAGCACGCGCGCCAACCCCTCGCTTGCCGCCTGGTGGATGGGAAGGCCGTCGTGCAGCTGTGGCGGGTGGCCAGCCGCCGCATGGAATCGCATCCAGCACAGCAAGAAGGACGCCGCAAGTGTCGGTCAGAGGGGCCAACGGTCCGGTGTCCAACAGCGAGCTGCTGGGTATTGTGCGTGAAGGCGCACTCACATTGGCTGCTACTGCTGCCGCGGACAGCGCCGCGGCGCGCAGGGCGGTGCCCCCTGGCCAGGGAGTCCCCGTGCGCGGCCCCGCAGGGCCGCGCACGTGATGCGCAGCACGTTGTCTGTCGTGTCTGTCGCGTCGTCGGCGCGCTGCACCTCGCAGCGGCTCAGCTTGCGCGTGGCGCGGTCCAGCAGGAAGACCGACTCCAGGTTGAGCGTGTACCACTCGGTGTCGGTGACCTCGATCAGGTACACGCGCTCCACCTGCGCGGCGCGTCGCGCGTCTGGGGGTGGGGGGGGTGCTGCCATGTAGCGTATGGTAGGGTAGGGTAGCTGCGGGCAAGGTGCTGCCGGCCGCATTTGGGGTGCAGGACCGGCCAATGCAGGACCGTCCAATGCCGGGGCACCGCTCCTGCACGCCCGCTGCTTCCCTCCAGGTTCTCGCGGCTGCCGCCCCACGGGCGGCAAAGCTGTCCGGCATGGGCAGCACGCGCTGATCCACGTCTGACGCGGTGCCGACCGGGGAGGGGGCGTGGCGTGCGCGGCGCACGACCTGCTTGCACGGCAAGCCGCGTGCATTTCGCGCAGGCGCCGGGGCCGGGCGCGGCGGGCGGGCGGGCGGCCGCCGGGCGGCGCACCCGCGAGTAGGGCGGCTTGCCGAACATGATGTCGCCGGTGTACTCGGCCGCCCACTCCAGCTCCTCAAAATGCGTCGGCGCCTCCGGCAGCCCGCGCGGCGGCTGCGGCCGCAGGTACATGTCCGCGTCCGGGTAGTACACAAACGCGTCGCGCAGGTCCAGCCGCCCGTCGTCCAGCTGCCTGAACAGGAACTCGCAGCCCTCCTGCGCGGGCGCGCGCCGCGGCGTCAGAGCTTGCTTTCTGCGGGCGCGGAGCACGCCCGGCCCAGCGCCAGCCGCCCGTAGACTAGGTTGCTGGACCGGACCGGAGTGGAAGCCCTGCTGCAGGCCGCGCGAGCATCCAAGGCTGCGCGTGCGCGTGCGCGTTGCAACGCACGACAGCCGCACACATAGCCACACACCTTGCTGCCTGCATAACTTGCAGCCATCCCTGCTTGGTGGTGGGCCGCGAGCGTCAGTGTAGCAGCGTGTGCCGCCGCACCAAGGCAATGACATGGTAGCCGCGCCGGTCCAGGTTGTATATTCGCCCGCCATCTTCTGCAGCACAGCAGTGTTCGTGTCAGTATTGGGACGAGCGAACAGAGCGTGCCAGCACATACGCGGTGCCCTGCTGCCTCCGTTCGCCGTCTGCAGCACGGCGGAGTCTGCGGGCTGCACAGGCGCCTATGAAGCACACCACAGCGTGCTCTCCAGGCCCGCGCCTGCCAGCACCACTCTCTCCTCTTTCCGAGGCTCGGCAGTCTCGCTGCCGGCAAGCTGCTGCATGCGCACTGCGGCGCCCGCCCGACAGCCGCGCCTCCTCCACGGCGCGTTCCTGCTGTGCACGGGCCAGCCTGGCGGGTGCGCAGGGCGTGCGGAGCTCGGCGGCGGGCTGAAAGGTCTGCTGCCGGCGCCTGACACTGGGCGCCCGCAAGTCGCACACCGCTCCCACATATTGGCGCGGCACCTCTGCTGGCAGTCTGTGTTGGTGTGTTGTTCACTCACCCAGAGAGGCCTGTGAGCAAGACAAACACTGCAGGCTCCGCAATAATGACTGCAAGGGTGCTCACCGGCTGAGTTCAGGGCTGCACCAATCAGCTCTGCACTCGAGTCCCCATAAGAGCGCAGCACTAGAGAGCCACTGCCCTGCACCCCAGTAGCTCGTTGAGAGACTGCTTGCAGCAGCTATAGTTGTCCGTGCGCAGCTCCCTGAGTAGTTGCTGTGGCTGCCCACAAGATGGTTGCATCAGCAACGCAACTGTCAGGGATGCATGCTTGGTGCGCAAGCTGCAGGTTGCCGGCGCGGCCAAGCCCGCGACGAGCGGGCCTGGTAATGGTGAGCCGCTGCAAAGCGTTAAAACTTTGTGTGCTGAAGTCATGCGTCCCAGCATCACTGGGTTGAAGCGCATGAGCGTGGGTGACTGTGGCGCCTGGGGACAACTGTGTGTTGCCATTCAGGGGCAGCAGGCAAGGTCCTGCATAGGCGCCGGGCATCAATAACTATCTGCGGCCCTCACCGCGCTGAGCAGGGGGAGCAGCGCCACGGAAACCAAGTGGTAGCTGGCTCATGTTGCGCCGTGCTCTGCTTGTGGAGCCTAGCCAGCCGTGACTCAAGAATCCTATCCTTGGCAGGCTCGGGTCGTCCAGGGAGCGCGCGCTCGCGCATGCGCGCCCTGTACCGCCTCGCGCCGCGTCCAAACACACTCCACTGGCCGGGGCAGCTGAGCGCGCTCGCTGTCTGGCCAACGCACCGCATGTGTGCATGCAGGGCTCGCCCGTGCGCGCGGCCTTCGACAAGGGCGCGGAGCCGCGGAGGCGCAGGGCCGGCGCGCGCGTGGCAGCCACCTCGACAGAGGAGGAGGAGGTTAAGATGGCGACCAGCGAGGGCGGCGCGGACGCCGCGCACAGCCAGCCGGCCACAGAGGCCGCCAGGTGACCCGCCCGCCTTCTGTGCCTCTGCCTGTGCGAGGGCTCCTGCGTCGTGCTGCGAGGCAGAGGCGGCGGCGAGCGCGCCGTGCCAAGGCGCCTCGTGCTGCTTGGTACTGTTTGCATGGGTTGCGAGGCTCGTGCGAGTCACACCAGGCTCGGACACTTACATTTCTGTGGCATATGCTATGCGGGAGTCGAGTTGGCTTGTGTTTGTCTGCGCTTGCAACAGCCTTACTTCCTTCTTGTGTTGTTACGTGATTGGTCGATACTTTGTACGTGCACGGCAACCGGTAGGAGTATGGGTGTGCTTGCTGCAGCGCCACACTGGCACGGCGGGAGTGTCAGCAAGATACGGTGTCTCTGAGCAGTCCGGTCTGTGTGCAGTCGTTCGCGTGTTGCCCTTCAGTGCAGTTTATGTGCAGTGTGGTTTTGTTGACCTGCAGGAGGAGTGGGGCTGAAGCACTCTGATACGTGTGTGCTCCTTTGTTTGGTGAAGCAAAAAGCACATGAAGTGCAGTTGGAAAGCGCCCCCACGTAGCAGCAGCACCAGTGGCGCGGGCGTCCGTGACGCCTGGACGCAAGGGCGAGCGCGCAGCTTGCGGCGCCTGTACCGGCGCCGGGCGGCGCGCTGCGCAGCGGCGGCCGGCCACAGAGCGCCGGACTGGAATGGGGGCCTGCTCGCGTGCAGGGAAGAGCTGGGCAAGCAGGCGGGCCCGAGCAGCAGCAGCAACGGCGCGGGCGCCGCCGCGGGCGAGGGCCTGGACGCGGGCGGGAGCGCCAAGTTCGCGGCGCTGGGCCTGGTGCTGGGCCTCGCGCTGATCGGCGGCGGCGGCTACCTGTTCAAGGACCAGATCCGCGGCTTTGTGGACTACTTCATCGAGGTCGTGGACACCTGGGGCCCGCTGGGGTGCGCGCCGGGCTCGCCCTGTGCACTCAGTGTCTGTCGAAGGCGGCGCGCTGCCGTGGAGCTTGTATCCAGTGCGAACTGGTGCGCTCGGGAGGCGTAGGGCCTGCATCGACTGCTTGCCGAGCATGCGACGGGTGCAGACGCGTGAAGATGTTGGTGGCAAGTGCGTGCTTCGCACCGTGGCTGTCAGGCACAAGAGGGCGAGTGTGGTTCTGCGCCTAAACATGGGTTGCAATCCTGCGGCCCAAGCAAGGGCAACTGAAGCCTCATAACTGCTAACCTTCAGAGTGTGGCGCCGCGCGCGCGCAGGTACCTGGCGTACGGCGGCGTGTACACGCTGCTGGAGATCCTGGCGGTGCCCGCGGTGCCGCTGACGATGACCGCCGGCGTCATCTTCGGCCCGGTCGCCGGCTCGGCCGTCGTGTCTGTGGCCGCCACCGCCGCGGCCACCATTGCATTCCTCATCGCGCGCTACGCAGGCGCGGGCCCGGCGCGCGCGTCTGGCGCTTGCGCAGCGCGCGCGGGCTCGGCGCGCGTGATGGTGCCGGCACTGGCGCGCGGGGCGGGCGGCTGCCCTGCGGGGCTGGCCAGGGCGCCTGCCGACGCGGGGCCTTGCACCGTGCCTGTTTCATTGTCCCGGTGCACGGCGCCCTCAGTCCGTGCCCGCGGGGGGCGCCTGCTGCGGCCCTCCATGGCCATGCATGCACGTTTGGTCGCGTGTAAGGGCAGGCGTATGTAGGAGTGTGGCCGCTGACGAGGGCCCCTGCGACCGGCTGCGCAGCGCGGGAGCGCGTGGCCGCGCTGGCGGCCAAGTCGCCCAAGTTCTCGGCCATCGACCGCGTCATCGGCCGGAACGGCCTCAAGGTGCCTCACCGGCGCTGGGCCTGCCCGCCAGGGTGCCACCCTCAAGCAGTCCGCGCATGCCCCTGCGCTGCAAGGAGGCCGGCCGAGCGGCGCAGCCGCGCAACCGCGCGCTCCTGCCCGCCCGTGCGTGCTTGAGCGCTGCGCAGCAGCTCCTGAGCGCCTCGGCGCGCCTCGGCGGCCTCGGCCAGTCCGCTCACAAGCAGGGCAGCAGGCTCCGCCTGCACGCCTGCCGCCCGCCGGTGCATGACAGCACCATGCGGGCGGCGTCGCGAGCCCCGGCGCGCCGGGGCGCCCCGGGCGCCCTGCCCGCGGCGCGCGCCCGGCGGCGGCGCGCGCGCGCAGGTGGCGCCGCTGCCGCGCGGTCCGCTGACACGTGGCATGACCGTAGTGCTTCACCGTATCCTTTTCCTACGGCGGTGCAGGTAGCGACGCTGCCGCGCGGCCCGCTGGCAGGTCCATGACAAATAGTTTCGCCCCAGCTCGCGACACGGTGCCCCACCGCGACCGCACGGCGGCGCAGGTGGTGACGCTGCTGCGGCTGTCGCCGCTGCTGCCGCTGGCGCTGAGCAACTACCTGTACGGCCTCACCTCGGTCGACCTGCCCAGCTACGTGGCCGGCTCCTGGCTCGGCATGCTGCCGGGCACCATCGCGTACGTGACCGCCGGTGCGCGCCCGCACCGCGCGGCCGGCCGGCTGGCGCGCGGCCCGGGCTGCTCCCGGCTGCGCGCCGCGGCCGCCTCGGACCGTGGCCGCCGCGGCGTGCGGCTGGTCGGCACCTGGATTGTCATGATTGACAGGGAGCTCAATAATTTTCCAGATGGCTGTCAAGATGCGCGCATGCAGCAGCGCCGGCTCGGCTGTGTCCGGCCGCTGGCCCGCCCTGCGCGGCCGCGCTGGCCGCGGCGCTTTGCTCTCGTCACACGCTGCGCAGTGGGGTGCAGAGGGGAAGCGCGCCAGCGGGGCGCGCACGCGCGCGCAGGCAGCTACGGGCGCGCGCTGATCGACAACGACGAGGCCAGCCTGGGCGGCGTCAAGGGCTGGCAGGTGGCGCTGGGCGTGGGCGTCACGCTCGTCGCGCTGCTCTACATGGGCCGCCTGGCGCAGCAGGCGCTGGACGAGGCCGAGGCCGAGGAGGGCGCCGCGCCCTGAGCGCCT
>JAABUO010005144.1_pt1 | contig 15309 bp, 18 predicted proteins | sample 5559291 | NCBI WGS metagenome assembly JAABUO01 (sample SAMN10711878, study PRJNA513372) | rock metagenome | isolation source: Antarctica rocks | place: Antarctica: Victoria Land, Finger Mt sud
AGACTGGGAAGAAGGATGGTGCATCTGGCAGTGTCAGCCAGGAGTTCTAAGCATCCGTTTCACTGACAGACGTGCTTAGCAATAGAAGAAAGTATGACAGTCACTTAGTCATAGGTGCTGCTGTACATCCTCCATGATGACTGACTGTTCTAGAATCTGCGTATGGTTGTTATGAAGCATGAGCTTAGACAAGTCCAGATTTCTGTAGACGGTGGACATTATGCACAATGCTTTGTCAGTGCTGGGTGTCATGCAAGACGGCAATGGTATAATATCAAGGACCATCATATGCCAGATGCAAACGCACTAGAGTGTTGAACAGCGCATCTGGAGTTTGTTGTCATGCTATGCAACTGCCACAATAATCATAAAGCTGTGCTGGTCATTCAGTCATCACTTGTGCTAAGTCTGTGGTTCATAGCACAATCAAATATTGCACTTGAAACCCTTAGAATCACAACAGAGAGAGCAAAAAAAAACAACACAAAAGGAAAATCAAAAGCTAATACTGACGACCGAATAGCTGTCTGCTGTTGTAACTCAACAGATTTGATGCTGGTACATGGTGCATCTGTTGAGCAGATGACTGCTGAGGTCGACCCAATCCTGATCCCAGTGCCCCTCGATTCACCCCCAGCGACCCTGCAGTGCCCTTGGTCAATGTTGGCAACTCAAACGTCTGCCTTGGTCTGTCAGCTGCTGCAGCAACTGCTGAGGTCCCCGCATTTCCAAAGCCCCACTGCATCGGCCTTCCAGATGCCGCACTGACCAAAGGGCTTGTGCCAGATCTGTAACGACCAAGCTTGACTTGACTAAGTGCGCTCGGAGAAGCGATAGAGGCCTGACTATCTGGTCTTGTGGGCAACGCAGGTATAGTGCCCTTACTGTCCTGTGCTGCCGGAGAGGCACCTCCAGATCTTCCAATAGGCTTGCCAAAGACAGAAGGTACCATCAAAGAAGACAACGCTCCTGCATGAACTGCCACTTTCAGCACATCATTGTTGTCACAGGCAGGCAATGGCATTCTTTACAGTTCATAATCACGGCCTGTGAATGTCGCCAACATGTGAGGATGCATGAAACTGCCAGGAGAAGGAGGCTAAAATCCAGAAGTGGCAAAGCCTTCTGGCGCTCACACGCAAATGACACATTCACTCAAACAGAACAAAGGAATTGCCACCACCGTCACAGCTCAAGCACCAAACGCACCAAATCATGTGCTTTGCGCTGTGAGTTCAAAACACAGCAGCATGCATGCATACACAGCAATGCGACCACATCAAGGAAACGACAGCAATGCGACCACATCACTCAAGGAACAAAAGCAAACCCTGACAGTGCCAATACATTTGCACTATTCCTCTTCTCTCACCTGAAGCTGCACTCTGCATTTTAGATGCCCGCCGCGGCTGTGGCAAGGCAGGCGGCTGCATGTCCAATGACCCAGAGTGCTGCCCAGCAAGATCAACAGCATTTGGCTGCATACTGCTGCGCCCCTGCTGCTGCCATTGAGGCAGCTGTTGACTGGTCCTCCTGGACAGACGCCGCTCCAGTGATGGCGCAGCTTGTGTGGAGGAGGCAGCAGCACTGCTGGCTGCTGCAGCATTGGAAAGTCGCCTTGCTAGCAGATCTCTATCCCTGCCCTGCAGCACCACTGTGTCAGCAAGTGCATGCTGGCACACAACCTGTGTCAAAACTGCAAAAACCTACCTGACATTTTTTCCTGAATAACAACTAAAAGCGAAGAAACTTTGATGATCAACAGCATATGATCAACAGCAGCAGGACGGGTGTTTTGCAGCCTGTTTGCCAGCATGCTGCAGTCTCTGCTCTGCAAAACCTGTGGTGCAAGTTTGTACTGGCCCTCTGCATGCGGACAGCTACAGTGTATGTGCAAAGAAGACACTGCTATTCTGTTGCAGCCAGACTTGCATTATGCAGCTGCTGCTGCTGACTCTGGCTATACAGACAATGATGTCTGCAAGCCACCTGGGGGGTGGGTGCTTGCATGGGCTGAGGCAAGGGTGGCACCATGCCGCTGGCGCCACTGCTCTCCACTTCCTCTCCCAGGTACTCTACAGCAGAGCGTGCACTGTCAGGCTGGGTGCTGCTTTGTGCACTCTCAGCTCTCCTACCTGCGGCATGCGAGATGACTGAGCTTCATTCGCACATCTTTCAGTAGACATTGCTGTTGGTAGCAGCGGACGGGCTGTTGTTGATATTGTTGACAGTAATCTTGCTGGTTTTGGGCATGCTTGTGAGTGCCAATGCCGGCATGACTCATGACCAGCTGCAATGTCTGTGCTAGCAGCAAAGGCGTCAAGGCTGACATCCTGTCAAGATGTACAATGTGCAAAGACCTTCATGCGAACATGCACAGGATCAGAGCGATGCAGATTTGAGCATGTGGCCGGTGCTGTAGCAAGCTCGACCTGAAACAGCATGCAAGGGCAGATGCTGTACGCTTAATTTCAAACATTGGTCGACATGCACTTTGCATGCAGTGTCAAGCTGCCCACAGGTGCGTTTGTTCCAAACCTTGACTACAGTGTGCGTACCTGTGGAAGTTGCAGCAGAAGCTGCATGGGCAGGACTGAGCTCTTTCCTGGCAGACGCAGGGTCATATCTGAGGGCTGCAGCATTGGACAGCCGCTTTGCACTGGACAATTTAGGACTGTTGGATTTAGCCGAATGCCTTGATTCTGCATTGCCTGCAATCAGATCAAGGAAGCAATGAAGCTGGTGCTAGAGAACGGCATCTCAGTGATGTTCACCCCTTGTGCTTCTATATACCTCTTCCTGTCTTCAAGGATTGCAGACCAAGCACTGCCAGACACAGCAGCAGGCTACAAGCAAGCAGTGCCCAGGGCTGGTCTTTCTGTGTCTGGTTTGCTCATACCATACCTCTCCTTGTGTATTGCAAGTTGTCGCTACATTCAGAGGCGCCCTTTGCTCCAGCAAGTACCTTTTGTGCAGTAAGAGGGTACCGTAAGTTTGCTGAGTGGCACAAAGCATACCTGCGGGATGTAGCAGTAGCCTGTGAGTCCTGCCCTGGCTGCTGCCTGTCTTCAGCACCTCTGGAAGGCTCCACATGCATTCCCAGCCCATGCTGCTGCCGCAAGCTAGCCAGAACAGCTGCGGTCGCAGTGCTACTGCTGCTGTGCTGCGATTTCAGCGTGCTGCTGCTGCTGTTGTGCACCTTTGCAGCGTTGCTGCTGGTGCTCTGTAGCGTCGCAGCGGCTGTGATGCTAGTGCTGAAGGCTGGCTTGGGGTCGTAGAGGGGGGAGGTCTGGCGGGGTAATGCCAGGGGGGTGACTGGTGAGGGCAGCGGCATATCAGCCTGCAAACAGCATGAGACGTTGGTTGAATCTGAGATGTCAAGAACTAGCTGCAGTGATGGCAGCTGACCAGTGGCATAGGTAAAGCCTTGCAGCGATGAGGAACATGAGGAGTGTGATTGCTGTAATGGCATAAACATGAGCAACCTCTCGCATGGGTACAAAAGTGCCAACTGACAACAGCAGAGGTACCATGCTGGGACAGGAGAACTACAGCATGCAGATTACTGCAACTTGGCTCGCCATTGATGGGACAAGGCATCATATGCCACACCCTCCACAATACAGCATGCATATAAGGCTTTCTTCATGTTTAGTTCTGAGGAAAGATTGTACATCAGCATTGAATAATTGCATGATCTATAGACGCCTACCATCCTGTAATATGTGTATATGAAACTACCTGGAAGAAGGGATGCTGCAGAGCCTGCACAGCAGTGGGGCGCTTGGCAGGGTCCCATTGGCACATGGCAGTCATCAGATCAATGGCATCAGGGCTAGCGTTGGGTATCAGCCTCTCAAGCGGTGTGGCGCTGAACTGAGGGAAGCTGAACTTCATTTGGCCTGCCAGCTTCATGCCTTCTGGCCACGACTGTTGGCTTGGAGAGCCCATGACGCTGCAGATCTTGTAGATCTCATCTGCCTATGTGTAGGCAACAGCAAAATGAGAGTCATGCTTGTGGTTTACGATTGGTAGGTGTGCCTGTTACTGTGCTAAGGTCACTGACCTTCCGGTCCTGCATTTTCTTCTTGATGGACTGCTGCTGTTGCCTGTATTGCCTGATTCAAAAGCAAAGCACAGCGCCACACGACAGATGAGTGCAAGCCATGTGAGAGAATTGCACATGCAGAGGCCCTAATGTTGATGGAAACAGTAAGGTTTGTTGTGGTGGTGAGGAATATGCTGTTATGCAGGTACACGGCTTTCTGAGAAGGAGATTGCTTAAGCATGCTTGATGGGAAACTGTCCATTTGACCATGCATCTGATGTTATTTATAATGTTTTGTGCCTACCAGTGAAGACTAAGAATGCTGTGGCCGCTCTGCTTCAATACGGCATGTACTAGGTACGTTCCATTGCATCACAAGACAGCACAAGAATGAATTATCATGTTATCATGTTTGACTGAGCATGACAAACATTGATGCTCAGGAATGCCAGAAACCAGGTGCGTGCAGAGCAACCTAGGTCATGCCCAGGGCTTGTGTTCTGCCTAGGGCTTGTGTTATGCCTGGGGCTTGTGTTCTGCTTAGGGTCTGTGTTCTGCCTAGGGTTTGTGTTCTGCCTAGGGTTTGTGACTGCTGTAGGCACACCTCTGAGCTCCCAGGAAACAATGGCCGCAGGGTGAAGAGCTCTGCCATGATAGCCCCCATGGCAAACATGTCAATGGGAGCGCTGTAGTACTGCGACCTCAGCAGCACCTCTGGCGCCCGATACCAGCGAGTAGACACATAGTCTGTGTAAGGCGGCCTGGATCTGATCTCCCTGGCTAGCCCAAAGTCTGCAATCTTGACAACATCCCGGTGCACCAGCAGGTTCTCTGCAGATACTCACCCACATGCATGACAGACTATGCAGGCTGCATGTTATCAGGGTGTACTGAGAGCAACATGTGTGTCGACTGATGACAGCCCACTGTCATTATTGCTACTACTGTGCAGCAGGTACGAGCTGGGCTGTGCAGCACTGTCAAATGGAGGATGTATGCTTGATGACCATGCTGCAAAAGCAATGTGAGCCTGCTTTCAGCCTTAAGCCTTTTAGTGTAAAACCTCATGATGCATGTAACATTTGCTTGATGCTTTTTGCGAGTTTTGGTCTGAGCTGAGTCTAGCTAGCTGATGAGCTGCTTGCTGGGTCTGCATATTGTATTTATCACTGTGAATTATGCTGCACAGCAACTTGTGGTCTTGCTGATGGGTATCACGTGAAGCTATGGTAGTACCTGGCTTCATGTCTCTGTGAAAGTAGCCATGCTTGTGTATGTATGCAAGCCCCTGCAGGATCTGATGGCACCAGCTTCTGATGCGGGATTCTGGCATCAGCTTGGTTCTGTCCTTCATCAGCTGATACAGGTTGCAATCCTATAAGTAAACATTGGTCAGATGATGTGGGGCATGAATGCATGCAGTAGATCACTGTGGTCAGGTCACAAAGAAGTCGACTTGTGTAGCAAGTGGTGAGGTGAAGCTTAAGTGCACTGTTTATTGTAGAGCTTGGACAGATTGTTGTTCAATGGCAGGCAGGAGGCAGCATGGAGCATAGGCTATGCATACATGCCGTGACAGCAGCCACATTGGCTCGACAAGAAGCGTCATATGAGTTTTGTCATGCTTGCTAACCCCTGCATAACGAGCACAAGGCTAACAATATGGCAAGGTAAGTCATACGAAACTAACCAGGTACTCAAACACAAAGAATAGCTCATCGTTTTCCCGAATCACTTCCTTCAGCTTGACCACACAGGGGTGGTTCAGCTTACGGAGGGACTTGACCTCTCGCAGAGACATACATTCTTCCCAGCTGAAGAATTTGCGTTTCATTTTTTTGATGGCCACCTGTATTGCCAGAGAGGATCCAACTCTGCTCTGCGCAAAGCTTCCGGCAACACAGTACATGCATGATGAATCTGTAGCCGTACATCTGCAAGCCAACCCGGACTCACTTACTGGGTCTTTGGTTTGCATGTTGACAGCCTTCCATACACTGCCGTATGTGCCATCACCCAGCTGTTTAGTGACCTTGTACCTGGGGTCAGCAAACCAAAGTCAGCATTGCGATGAGTTGCTCAGTTTGCATTGTGTATCTAAGAGCTAGGTTTCACCTGTTCATGCTGCTCACTCAGCACTGTTGAGCTGAAACTGCGGTGTGAGGAGATGTGACGAAAGAGAACCTCCTCTTCCTGCACACCTGGTCGTAGCCTGACCCGCGGGGTGGCAGCATAGACGACGCGGAGCTGCAAACTGCAAAGACAGGCCTGCTCAGAGTTGCTCTGCAGTTCGTACACCTAGGTTGTGAAGTCTGCTCGCCAAGGTTGTCCAGGCACAACAGTACGGAGATGCTGAACCGGTGCACGATCCGATCGCAACAGCAGATCGACAGAGTGCCGACGTAACCGTCACCGTGAACGAGCTGCTTCGCGCGCGTTGCCTTCTTTCTTGAAAAGTCGAAATCTGTCAAATTCCCATGAAGAATATCAAACTCCCTCTAAAAGCTGTTTTACTAACGAGAGCGCTGGCGTTACACTCAACTAAAAACTCCAAACATGTTGGCAGAGGTCAGGGTATTGTCTCGCTCTTAAAGGCAGCATGCCCAGCGCTTTGAGCAACTTATCAGCAGCAGAACTGGTTGGCAAGGGCATCGCCCCAGTCAAACGTGAGTATTGGAAACCACCAGCCTCTCGACAGGAAGTCGCTGCTGTCGGTAGCTCAGAAGCGGCTGCAACAGCTGCACCACCAGAAAGGAAATCCAAGCGACAGGCGAAGCGGGTGAGCACCAAACGAGCTGTGCACCCTCTGCTGTTGCAAACGCTGCTGCTGCTGCTGCTGCTGCTGCTGCTTGGTCAACCTGAGGCCACTGCAGCCATTGACTGTGGCCTTAGAGAAGTTTGTGCGCAGGAGCGTGAGACTGGCGTCAACTTGTGCATCAATTTTCTGGCAGGAAACTGCGAGTTTGACAAAGAATGCCGTTACAGCCACGACATCCAAGCGTACCTAGCACAGAAGCCACGAGAGCTACCTGGACAGTGTCCTTTTTCTGCAGCTGTTCGATGTCCCTACGGTACGCATCCTCACCACAAGCCACTTGCAACCCAATTGGCGACGCATGGTACCATACTGCTTTGGTGCCGCAAGTGCTCAGCCACTGGTTCTTTGTGACCACAGACCAACTTCTCAAATGCTGCATGACAAGGGGTGGTTTGTGAATTGCAGGGATCACATGCTTGTTTGCATCCACACACAGCAATCCTGATGAAAATACTGCCAAGTACGTTCAAGCTCAGCAGTCTGCAACAGCCTTAGATGAAGCTGATCAGGCACCAACTGAAGTTCAGCTGTTGGCAACAGCAGAAGCAGATGCTGCTGTGCATGCTGAGGTGCCGTCAGGTCCCAGTGTTGAGCTTGCTCAGAAGATGCCCAATGGCACTGCTGGCCCTGCAACTACTAAGCCTGGACAGCCTGTGGGTGGCAACTTATCAGGTATCATATCTCCTTTTTGCAGCTGCCAAGTTGCCCTTCAGGCCATTGCATTGCATGCAATAGCATCACAAATTGATCAGGACATATTTTGCAACATCCAAAGTGTCTGATGTTGTTGATGTCAGTGTTGTGCATGCAGAGTATGTCCAATCTGCGCCCTGCACAATAGCACAACCAGCAGGGTTTTGGTGCATCCAGACATGCTGATGTGCTAAATGCTCTGCTGTTTCTAGCTGCAAGTGAGTCCTTAGATGTGTGAGTTTTCCTTTGTGCAGGTGTGCCAGCACGAGTAAAGCTACCAGTGGCCGCCATCATTCATGACACTGTCAACACCATGTCAAGAGACCTGCAAAGTCAACTCAGGAAGCAAAGCTATAACTTTGAGCGAGCTGATAAGGTGCTAGCCGACCTGGGTGTCAGAATCAGCCGCAAGAATCAGCCTAAAAAGGGCAGATACAACAACACCTCTCCCAAGGGTCAGAAACGATCAGCAGAGGAGACAAGTGCCCCTCAGGAAGAGGCTGTAGCTAACAAAAGGACACGCACAGACCCACAGGGCTTGGAAGCAGCACCTTTTCAGGCAACTGCTGAAGCAGCTGTTGCTGAAGCAGCAGCCGGTGACGCCCAAGCTGAGAGCTTACTCCATGTCCCCACAACTTCCCCCATTCCCCTGGAGGCTGCAAACCCCACCCCTCTCCCCACTGGCCAGACTCCTGCTCAGTCGGCTCCAGAGTCCTTGCCCCCTGCTCCCCTATCTGGCCCCAAGGCTGATGCCCCTGCCTCCCAGACCTCCCTGGCCGCTGCTGCAGCAGCTGCCATGGGTGGCCCATCAGTCAGCGAGACACAGGCTGCATCAACGCCAGGTACAGATGAGCCAGGAGGCACACAGCTGGCGTCAAATGCTCTACCACCTGCGCCGGCAGCAGCACAGACTGAACTTGTGTCCAGCACAGCACAGAATGGTCTGTCAGGGGGCACTCAGACTACACACACATCTGCTCAGCAGCACAGACCGCCCATGGGTAATTTCAGCTCTGACAGAGGAGTCTCTCATCTCAATGGTAATGCCAACAGCAGAAAGCAGCCTGCAGACGACGAGTCAGTCAAGCTGTATGATGTGAACAGGTAACAAGCTTGCCTGCAGCTGCAACAAGGGTCATGTTGCCTATTGTACATGCTGCATGGCACATTACAAGCTGCATACTGCCTCCTGCATGTGTGACACCTTGTGAGCAAAGCAATGCTGCTTCATCTGAGTGACGCCAGCTTCACTCATCATTTGTGCTCAGCGCTTTGCACTGCTCCATTTGCTTTGTATGACCGTCGGCTGCAAGACTTTTGCCCATGACTGCTATTGTTTTGCGCAGTAAAACAAAAAAAACCCCTTTGCAGAAAAAGTGGGCGTGTTCTGCTGCTTGAGATGCTTGTAGAGTGCCCTGCGTCTGAGCCCTTGCATCAAACATGTAGCTGGTGGCTCTGCATGCAATCTCATAGCACAGATCAGACCAGTCAAGCACGACCTGCTTCTTGCAATGCTGTGCAGAGGGAAGCACGAGAATGGTGAGGCTAGCGCCATGCATGTGGACGTGCCTCTGAAGCCTGAGGAGAAGAAGGCCGTCGACTTCAGGGGCAAACTATATCTGGCGCCTCTTACCACTGTTGGCAATCTGCCCTTCAGGTCAGCAACAACTCTTTGCAGAAAGCAACAGCAACCATCAAAACATCGTATAAACAAATGACAGGTAATAATGACTCCAATGGTCACTTGCTATCTGCACTAGGCCTTTGGTCATCATCTGCTAGTTCTGCAAATGAACAGTAATGTGACAGCCGCAGTACAGTATATCAACACAGGTGGAGAGTCATGGTTCCTTTGGTGGTCATTACTTTCCTGATGGGCAAATGGCCATGTATGTCACAACAGTGTCTTGGCTGAAAGTATGTCATTGTGCATAGCTTGTGTTGGTATGCTTTTGCAGTAACCATCTCCACTCTGGCACTGTCATTTGGTAGTGTTCTCTGCCCTGCTGCAGGCGTATCTGCAAAGGGCTAGGGGCAGACATAACCTGTGGTGAAATGGCCCTGGCCACTAATCTGCTCCAAGGGCAGGGCTCAGAATGGGCCTTGTTGAAACGCCACCCATGTGAAGATATGTTCGGGGTACAAGTGTGTGGTGGCTATGCAGATGCCCTGACACGTACTGCTCAGCTGATCGAGGAGAACTGTGACGTGAACTTTGTGGATGTCAACATGGGCTGCCCCATTGATCTGATCTGCAGCAAGTGGGTTCTGCTGTTGCCTTTGGTGCTGTGCTGTGCTGTGCTGTGTTGGGCTGGGCTGGGCTGTTTTAGGCTGGGCTGGGCTGTTGCGTCCTGTGTTGTGCCGAGCCGTGCTTTGCTGTGCTGTGCCATGCTGTGCTCTGCTGTGCCGTGCTGTGCTGTGCTTCAAGTTGACTTGGGTCACAGCTGCAGCTGAACCCATAACCTGTCCTAGAATAGATTCATTTCACTGTGATGCTGTGCCACACTTCAGGCTGGATGTCTTCTGACATGCTGAGACAAGTTGCGCTCCATTCTCCATTTTGCAACATGCTACCTTCGTCTGTTCAATGCCTGCTGAGGTGTGCTTGGTCATTGCTGTCTTGGTTGCCTTACCTTGCTCCCTTCTGCCTGTCACCCAATCCAAAGCAACACGTGAAAACAGTGCAGAACGCATCACACAGCATCCGCAACAGGAAGCTTGTTTCATGAGGTACCGGTGTTCATTGCCGGTGAAACCCCAAGTCATGCAGTATTTGACAGCAAGATGGGATCTGTCAGGCCAATCTGAATCAGCAGCATTCAATTGCAGCCAAGCAAACGAAATGTCTCTGAACAAGCCTGTCTGGAGGGATCTAACTTGCGTTGCACAGATGCGATGCCTGCTGGCTAAGCCCATGTTGTAGTTTTTGTCATTATTACTAAGGGAGGTGTCAAGCTGACTAGTGCTCTTCTACAGGGGGGCTGGATCTTCACTGCTGCAGAAGCCCCGAGCCATAGGGCAGATTGTGCGAGGCATGAGCGCTGTTCTGAGCTGCCCTCTGACCATCAAGGTCAGGAAGGGTTTCAATGACAACCAAGATGTGACCCATACCTTCCTGCCTGAAGTCAGGTCTTGGGGTGCTTGCGCTGTGACTCTACATGGCAGATCACGCCAACAGAGGTACACCTGATGTGACTTGCTTGTCAGGCTCTCATGGGTTGTAGGAGAAGCTTGATATGATGCACCCTAAACACCAAACCCTGATATTACACAGGGCCATGAAAAGTGCAGCCCTCTGAGATTTGTCGTGGTGTCAAGCTTTTGGGTTTTGCTAGTCTCCTAAACTGCGCGTCGTGCCTGCAAGGTCTTTTGTTGTTGATATAGCTGCACGCATACAGTACACTGCATGCTGTAATTGCGCTGCTTCTTGCATGCCTGCATTCGATGCCTTGCAATGCTGCCAGCACATCACTTGATCATGATTTTGCACACCTCAAAACTGGCTACATGCATGCATGCATGCATGCACATATGCTTGCACCTTCTGCTATGATCATTGCTTGGCTGCAATCTTCAATGCAGGCAAGCAAGAGAATGTATGCTTTGGGAGTGTGTGCATGCGCCTTCGATCAATGACTTTCCCTTCGCATCCTTTGGTGATGCATGCGCAGGTACTCAAGAGCAGCTGACTGGGAATATGTGACAAACTGCGCTCGGCAGGTGCCAGAGCTGCCCCTGATCGGCAACGGGGACGTGTTCTCTTGGACTGACTACCAGGCACACATCAATGCTGACAGCCCCGTGGCAACAGCTATGATTGCCAGGCCAGTTGCTAACCCTGAACTCTAACATATATGAACAATGTATGATAACATGTGATAAAACACAAACCCTGAACATATATAGCTCTAAACCCTGGACCCTTCATGGCTTGTGCGGCTCCTATCATCATCTTGTTGTGCAGTGCCTCTGCATCTATATCTACAGCATGTGACTGAGCCAGACGCACATCAATCCTGACAGCCAGGGTTTGCCAGACTCGCGATGCCTAGGCAAGTCAGGACATGTGTTACTGGACTGATTGGTTCATTTTGCAACTTCAGGGGCATGCCACAGGTCATAGCAGCCTCTCTAGCAACCACCGCTGCCACTGTAGTGCCATTGTTGCAGGCAGTCACTGACGTCAGCTCATTTACAACTCCCTGACTTGCACAAAGAAAACAGAACCACCAAAATCGGTAGCGTAGCTGCTGCAAGTGGACATAAGATGTTGTTGTGTTTCTCAAATGCCATCCTTTCAGCCAAGTGACATGTCAGTACATTTGAGAAATGGTTGCAGGCAAGGGGGTCCATGCCAGGGATTGTTCACAATAATAGCAAACTAAAATGTGGCTCAGCCAACAAGCATCAGGCGCGTGCAACGCAAGTCAGCTCCCTCCACACAGGCTTGTTCTGAGCATCACAAATGCAGCACTTCAACCACAACTTGTGAACATCACAGACAGTACAACACACCAGGGGGGTCATGCCAGGGTTGTTTTTCCAACCCCTCCTGAGTTGCAGGGGTGCTCTGATGAAGCCATGGATCTTCCAGGAGATCAAAGAGCAGCGCCACATTGACATCAGCGCCTCAGAGCGGCTGGACCTGCTGCAGCAGTTCTGTAGCAATGGCCTAGAGCACTGGGGCTCTGATGCCAAAGGAGTCGAAACCACCAGGTCAGGCAATGGTCATCGTCAGGGGGTTTGTGTGTTTTGTGGCAAATCTGTCCTTTGGTGAAACACAGACATCTGGGGTTGATGGCAATCTTGGTGAAACACTGTTCACAGCTTTTTGAGGTCAGTGTAGCGCTGGTCGGATTTGTTCGCATGCATTACCATTGGGGCTGGTTGGGACAAAGAAAGCCTGCAAGTACACGTGTTGAATTGATGATAATGGCGTGGCATGTGCATTACACAGCCACAGCTGGTGTTCTTTTCTGGTGTGGCCACGAACTTGTGAGCATAACATGACATTCCCACTGCTTGCTTTACATGCATGCGCAAGGTTCATCTCACAGCATTTGCTGTTCATGCAGGCGTTTCCTTCTAGAATGGCTGAGCTTCCTGTACAGATATGTGCCGGTGGGGCTGTTAGAGGTTGTGCCACAGTGCATGCAGTGGCGCCCGCCAGCCTTCTTTGGCAGATCAGACCTAGAAACCCTGCTAGCCAGGTACCTGTCTTCTGTCTTCCTATCAGTCTTCTCAACACATGCCTTCTGTCTTGCTATCCAACGTCCTGCGCAACCTCCATTTGCTGCTGCCAAGACTGCTGTCCCCAACCAGATGCGCAAGGCACCGGCAGACTCTTCTGCGTGAGGTGTTTGGTCTCACAAAGCATGTGTCCTGCAGTGATAATGCTGCTGACTGGGTGAGGATTTCAGAGATGCTGCTTGGGCCCACTCCAGCCAACTTCAGCTTTGCACCCAAGCACAAGTCGAATGCCTATGCCAGATCTGAGACGGAGATGGCTCAGGACCATGAAGCAGAACAAGAGAACGGCTAAGCATGCACAAGCAAGCTGACCCAAACATTTAGATGTGCTGAAGACCAGAGTTGAGGGTCAGAGATGGCCTGAAACTTGTGCCCTGCACCAGCCTTGTCATCATGTTGCACACACAAGAAATGAGCTATTGCATGCACAAGAGGAGAGGCTGCAGAGGAGATTTACTTTTTGACGCATAGGTTGCTGCAGCATCAGCTTGTGCAGCGCTTTTTTGATGCAAACACGTGTGAGAAACGAGCTGTCAATATAACTCTTGCCAGTGGCACAGCCACCTGCTTGCATTGCACCATCCTTGCTAGTCACACTGTGTAACAAAACGTACATGCAAACAGGTCCAAGAACAACGACAGGGCTGATTGGCACTAAACATACAATGTAAGATCTGAATGTCAAGGCACATAATTTTAGGCTCTTCTAGTCTCCAGCCGTCTCATGTCACTGCTACAACGTGTGCAGTGTGTTACATCTGTCTCAGATAAAGGCAAAGCCAACTAATGTGACAGATTCATGACATACAAAGCTTGTTTCAGCCTACGGTATTACCATTGCACCCCTCAGAGTGGCTCCTGAGCAGGTTGATCAAGTGGCCATGCTGGGCCACGTAAGTCTGGTCCATGAGCAAGCAGCATCGACAGGCGCATTGTAAGCTGGTGTCTGAGGCAGTGCAGTCCACATGGTGAGCAGCAGGTGCAGGCTCAGGCTCAGGCTCAGCCTCAGCCTGCACAAAATGGGAGGCCGCTACTTTGAGTTGCTTATCACAGACCATCAGTCCCAGTCTAGTCTTGTGCCTCTGCTGCATGCAATAGGCCCAGTGCACATGTCAAAAAAACACTACAGCACTCAAGGTTCCCGGGCGATCACTCAGCCGAGTACTAGTTGAGCCCAATCCAGTTTGACTTCCCTGATCGGACGAGAAGGGGTACTTTCTGGATTGTATGATAACATACCTAACCTGTTGGTTGAGATTATGACAAATTAGCCGTCTAGTCAGGCACCCGCTGATCCAGCTCTGTACAAACATTCAGCTACCCCGGGTAGCCCACCCGTATCCGTGTCCGCGATCGCATGTCTGTTTGTGTTCATCCTCTCAGACAACAGTGCCTTGAAGAGCACAAAACGAGTCGCCGCTGGTCAGAACACACCAGTGATAAAGGAGGTTTGACAACAACTCATGAGTATGGTTTTACAAGTAGTTACAAGGTGTAGTAAGACATATAGATGGTATTACTACAGATAGATGGTATAGAAGACATGTATACATGTATACAGTCGGGTTTTATTTTCCTATTTGTGCCCATTGAATCTCCTGTAAAGCATGCCTGCTTCACACAAATGCAAAGTTCAGAAGCTGCCTCTTGTATTTGACTCAAGCGTACTGCTTTTGCTTCATAGGCTGCCACACTCTGCGATATCATCCTTGACTTTCCATGCCCTAGCTGCTGGCCAGCCCTTCTTTCAGGCACCTCAATCGAGGTTGCAACCCCATCAGAGGTTTTCGTCATATGTGCAGCACACGTACCCATTCCTGAAGCCCTTGCAACTGAAACAGGCTGGGTAGCCTTGAAAATGCAAGAACCAGAGCATGGGATTGATTTCAAGGTGATCGGCTTGCTGGCTAAAGTGTCTGACATCCGATGGCATTTTAGCAAGGAAGAGCATAAGCAATTTTGTTGTTGATGTGCACACGTGTACTCGACAGACTGGATACTTCTCAAGCATGACCAGTTGGCTGACGCTGAGCTGGGCAATGCAAATGAATGGGAGCTAAGACAAGCAAAAGGCTTGAAGTAAGAGCAATGTTGATGCTTAGTGCACAGGATACAAGATGACCTTTGTTCACACATAGCTTGCATAGCTGTACAAACTACACTTGTGCTTACGATACAACATTTGCTCATCCAATGGCCATATTCAAGCTGTTCTGTGTGACATCTTCAAACCAGGCCAACCGCAGCCAGATACCTCAGTGTGCATCAAGTTCAAACAACTTGGTGGAACGTGTGTTTGGGATCCGATCTGTTAAGGCAACTTTGTGATGCTGACAAAGTGTAACGCTTTTGCAAGGCATGGGCTTATCAATAGAGTTTTGAGCGTTATACGCGTTAGGCGCGTTAGACGCTCATACAACACTTCGGGCACAATGGCTACATTGTGTGATTGTTCACTTGCAAAGCCTCGAGTCTCTGCTTCCTCGGCTAGGTCATGTCT
>JAABUO010005145.1_pt1 | contig 15309 bp, 20 predicted proteins | sample 5559291 | NCBI WGS metagenome assembly JAABUO01 (sample SAMN10711878, study PRJNA513372) | rock metagenome | isolation source: Antarctica rocks | place: Antarctica: Victoria Land, Finger Mt sud
CACGTCAACAGGGTGTGTTTGTGATTGGCCTGGATAGTGCAGCTGACACTGGGTGTCATGAGCATGTGACAAGAGGTCTTGCCTTTTGCAGGCCATGGTGCTGCTGGGCATATCTGGCTGCAATGGCGACGTTGTTAAGCAGGCAGAAACCCATCGACTGATTGGCTGTTGCGTGGTGACCAGGCGGCCTTGCTATGGAGTAGCCTGCAGGCACCTCTCCTGTTGTGCTGCGCTGCTTGGAGGCATGAACCACAGCATCCACCAAGGCCAGTGCACCTCCCGATGCCTGTGGGCAAAACAGTCAATCACTTGCCAGCTTGCCCAGTTGCACCTTTGTGCATTGCTGTTGATTGTGCGTGTGGGCAGTAGCCTTGGGCATGCTTGAAGAGAGTCAGCTGTCAGTTCACCTTGAGAGCATCATCAAATGAGGTGCTTGTCATGTAGGTGAAGCCATCAGGATCATCAAAGTCTGCTACCACAGTTGGGGAATTATTTTCAGCCGTGTCTTTGAGTTGCTGTATGTACTCCAGGTCATGCACTGCAGTAATCTCCTCCATGGTAGCTGTTCTAGGCTGTTGCAATAGCCTCAGCTACACAAGCACTGAACCTTGATTAGCCAGTGAGACACATCAGATGGGTAGCAGCAAAAGTCTGTCGTCTACCTTGTCAGCATGAGCAGAAGACGTCACGCCTGTGCGCTCGAGAGCTGCAAGAATGGCTGGCACACGCTTGGCTGTCTCTGGATGGGGTTGCCTGTCATGCTGAGGAGCACCAGACACAGCATATACAAGCTTGCTGCTCACCGCTTCCTGCTGAAGGGTGGCATTAGTTGCAGAAGACCTAGAGAAGCAGTTGCTGCTGTCCAGCACCTACAGTACACCCTCATATTGGCTGGAAATAGGCAGCTCTCCAAGAAGTGGTGTGTTGATGATGGGCCGAGTCAGTGGTAGGCGTGGAGCAGTCACCGACGACACAGGCGCACCTGGTGCACTCTGCCTTCGAGCTGACGCACAGCTTTGGTCACTCCTGTAATGTACTGCCTGCTAGCTGATCGCATAGCAGCGTTCAGATACACAAGAGATGATGCTGGTCTAGCTTCAGCAACAGTAGCCTTCAGTTGGTGCCCTGTTGAGCGAAGCGTTGTGTTCCTGTAGCTAAAGTCGTTAGCGTCTGCAATAGCAGGTGTCAAGACCAAAATCCAACTTGTGCTGAGGCAGCTGCATGGTTATGTCTATCGTAGCCCACCCCGCGATACCAACCTGACTGCTCTAACTTGCTTAGGCCTTACGCGCTGGCCATACACAGCAGCGCGCAACGAGCATTGAATCACAGTGCAGCCCTACTTCGTTACTAAGGAAACCCTACAGCTTTGCTTGCACATGCCAGGTTTCAATGCTTGGCTTAGATTAGTGTAGGGCGTGTGGCATCGCGGTACTAGCGCCCTCCTGCACTACAGCATCACTACTGCAATTTCTTTGGTTCCCAATTGTCAAACGCCATGATCAGTCATTGAGTATGTTCTGTTCCCAGTTATTGTCTGTTGACTCCCCTTGATGAATCCTAAAGACAGGAATGTAAACTGATTGATTGAGTAAGCAGGTGCTTGCACTCAAGCAAACGAGGCACCAGAAAAATAGACAAGCAAGCACTGCCATGTTTTGCACTAAAGTGTATCTTGGTATACATCTAGTCATCATCAAATGACAGTTTAGGCTGTGCTTTCTGCTTCTTGCTTGATGGCTTGTCTTTGCTTGAAGGCAATATATCTTTTCGCTTGAACTTATGCTTGTGCTGCTCGGCTTCTTTGCGCTCCATGATGTCAGCCTTCTGTAATGCTTCCAACAAATGAGTGTCATCCGGCTCCAGCTCAGATGCTCTCTGGTACGCCTCTTTGGCCTATACGGGAAACTGACACTGTCTGATTTGTTGTGTGCCAGGAGTGAAGGGATAGCAATGCAGCTCAGCATGCTAGAGCATGCGAGAGACATGGCATGTCCATTGTCCTGCCTGCTGATTAGTTGAATGTTGATGTTGTTGATTCAGCAGCAATACCTCTGAGTAGTCTTGCAAAGCAAAGTGGGCAGCTGCAAGGCGTGCATGGCCTTTTGCCCACTTGGGTCTAATAGCTATCACCCTGCGGGCATCTTGTATGGCCTTGGTGTACTCCTTCAGTGAAATGTAGGCTGCAGCACGATTGCTATAGTAAATCTCGTTCCTGCACAAGGTTGTCTATTACTCAGCTAACACAGCACACAAATTTTGACTACTACAACCACCTGCCGTAGCTCAGCAAAGACAGTGGAGTTGCACTGCAGCAGTCTTTCTCAGGACTCACTCTGAATCAAGCTGTATGCAGGCCGTGAAGTGCATCACAGCCTCATCAAATGTGCCAGCTGCAAATGCAGTGTTCCCTTTGGCCTTGATCTCAGCAGCCCTGCCCTGCGTCCAATCTCAGTTCAGTACAGACTCCTTCACTGGTTACTCTCAGATACACAGTGCAACAGCATATGCATGGCATAGGTTGCTCTGCTGCCAGAGTGGTACGACTCACCTTGTTTGCTAATCTCATAAAAGCAGGGTCATCTTTAACGAGACTGGGATTTTCAGCAACTGCACGCTGCAGTGCACCCTGCACGCCACAATGTACATTGGTCTGCTGTCTGCAAGCCAACGGCAGTACAGCAAAAGCAGAAGCCTTGAATGGTCAAATATAGTTCTATTGCATACATGCTGATAGCAGTTAAGCTCACCCCATCATCGTACTCAACATCACCCTCTTTGTCACTGTCGACATCTTGCACTAGTGTTGCTCCTTCAGGTGCTGCCATGCTAGCCATGGCTCCCTTGCCCAGAAGGTGCGCATGAGCCTGCAGGAACTTTGGGACCTGCCTCGTGTATGACACCTGGCTTCCCTTTTTCGAACCCCCTGCAAGCAGGAGAGTGAGTGTTGGGCTACCAAGCCAGTCGCTGTACACGCAGCCAAAAAATGTCACCAGCAGGCTGACCTGCTTCGCCACCTCCGGTCATTCCGCCGCCTCCTCCGCTTTTGCCACCACGACCTGCGCTGAAGTGCTCCTCTCTATCCTGAGAACCAAAACCACCACCGTACTGATCTTCTCGTTCCTCTCCACCGCCCCTTCCTTTTCCTCTACCACGACCCATGCCGCTGAACTACAGTCCTACCAGAAGCTGGTCACGCTCAGCGGTTGTCCAGCTCCAGCACCGTCTTGCAGAGAAACAAACTGGGCAACCTTATTGCCAGTGTGTGCTGTGTGGCAGCAATGAACACGACCAGCCCTGCAGGGCTGAGCTGTTGTTCACTGCACGTTCACTTTACACCCACCCAACAGACCGTTCACTGTACGCCCACCCGACAGTCACCAAAAACAGGAATCAGAGGGCAGTGCAGAACTTGTTCGTGTTTGCAGAAGACGAGCAATGAGTTGATGGAGAAGGTCTCGCGCGATGCCGATGCACGGTCGTGAGATCTCGAAGTACATTCGCTTTTCGTGTTCTTGTTCTTAAGGGTCGGGAGCAGCCGTGTGCACAGCTGGGCCCGACAGCTGTTTTATTTGCAATAGTGCTGTGATCACTGCTGTCTTAGGCGTTACACCATGTCGCAGATGCAGGCGCAACGACTGATAAGTAGGTGTTGTCTGCTTCCATCAACATTAGATTGTTACAGTAGACATGCAATGACGCGCCTCTGCGTTTGCAGCTCGTCGAGGAACAACTGCAACGCTGTTTGATGCTTTGCCTGAGGTGAATTCGCTCGAAAGTCTCGACAGGTAGACCTGATCGTGTCACACATCACAACTTTCACTTGACAAGCGTGGCCTTGATGTAGAAATGGCTGCCTGTTTTTGCAGCATTCCTGCTTCATCTGTCACCTGGTCAACAGACGGGCAGTTGCTGGCGGCTGTTTCAGCAGACCAGGTGTCCATCAGATGCTTTGGGGCGTCACAGAAGGCAAGCAGAACCATTATTGTACAGTTGCAAGTATGGATTCAATCGTCATCAGTCAGGCACCATGACATGCTGCATTCTTTACAGGATTCAATCCTCAAGCTGCCTCAGATTGTGGCGGTGGCGTTTTCTCCTGGCAGCACATTCTTGCAGACCTTTCAGAGGCCACAGAAGGAAGCAGGCAATGCAGACAAAAACCTTAAGGTGACAATGATTACTCACTTGATTCCAATGAGCTGCGCTGTATGGACTCGAGGGAGCAAAACATGATGTCACATTGCGCCTTTGTATGTTGATACACCTGTGAGAGCAACTACAGGCTCCTCACTTTGTATGATCCCTGCACTTGCTGAATCAGGTTATCCTTTCTTGTGGCAGAACTATGCAACATATTGCTTGCTCACATATGTTTGGAATTGCATGGTGTGGTAAGAAGTCATGCCCATTGCTGATGATCTGTCTGGTCAAGCTGTGCCTGATGGTGTGGCAGCTCATACATAATTTTGGTGCACTGTGCAGCTACTTGATTTGAAATCCGGGGAGACGGTGGTGCAGCTATACCAGAAAGGCATGAGCAAGGAGTCATGGCCTGCATTGCAGCTGACCTCTGATGAGGCCTTACTGGCACATATGGTCAACAACACCATCAACATCTACAAGACCAGGGCTTTTGGAGAAGGCAAGTCTGTACTCTTGTCCATGCATGCCTTGCCCCTCAAGTGTATGTATACCATGTATGTGTACCATAACTGTTGTTTGGAATGAGTTGCTCTGACAGCCTTGCATCTTCGTAACCCATAGAGTATTGGATGTCAGACTCAATGTCATGATGCTGTCTGAAACTCTACAAGCAGCTGTGCAATATGCAAACCCAAGCTGTCTGGTGTGCAGGAGTGCAGTACAAGTTACCACTGAAGAATGTGGGAGGCTTTGGCCTTTCCCCTGCAGCTGACACTTCCAAGCTGAAGCTAGCTGCTTGGGTGCCAGAGGGCAAAGGCGCTCCAGGTTTTGTTGGCATCTGGGATGTGAACTCCTTGGGCAAGTCTCAAGACGCCCCTGCACCACTTGCCAGGAGGAGCTTCTTCAGAGTAGGCTTCATGCTGCTAGGCCTATTGTCATGCAGCAAAACATTGCCTGTGGCCTTCATGTGCAATTTTGCAACCACAGCCATATTGCCAAGTGAGTTGAAGTGTACCATTCACAACACTGCTGAGCTCTGAAGCATGTGTGTGTGTGATGTGTTTGAGTTGCTGAACTACAGTGTCTTGCAGGCAAACAGTGTGCGACTGTACTGGAACTCAACCGGAACAGCACTACTGGCCATCACAGCTGCTGATGTTGATGTCACCAATCAGAGCTACTATGGGGAGCAGAAGATTCATTACCTGGCCGCTGATGGCACCAATGATTGCCTAGTGCCCAATCTCAAGGTATAAAATTGAAATCACCAGCATACATTGTTGCATTTCACAGCTTTTTACAGCTCCCTTGCACAAACCACCAGTACTTCCAGCACAAAGACGATGCCATATACGGCTTCATTACCTTTGTTGGCTGGGTAAAGCACTATTCTCCTTGTCAATCTGAGACTCTCAACGTATGATTACAGGATGGGCCCATTCATGATGCTCAATGGTCACCTGACGGCTGCTTCTTCATTGTGGTGGCAGGCTTCATGCCAGCCAAGACTGTGCTGTTTGATGCCAAGTGCAAGCCTGTGTTTGACCTTGGTACCGGACCCTACAACATCATCAAGTGGAACCCCCAGGCAAGCCCATTGCATGCACGCATGCTGGTGTTCAGCCATTAGCCACACAGCTTGTCTAGCAAGCAGCTGCAATGTATCTCACATTCTGTTCTGGCTGAGAGATGCGGCCAAAAACAGCTTCAAGACCAGCAGCAAACATGGCTTGCTGCGACACAGGGACGCTTCCTGGCTCTGTGTGGATTTGGCAATCTGCCTGGAGACATAACTTTCCTGGACAAGAAGGCAGATGGCAAATGCAAAGTCATCAGCCAAGTCAGGTGCAGTACCTCCATTGCTGAACTTAGGGCTATTTGACAGCATAAACTAGGAAGCAATTTGGGAAAACGTCTCAGGTCTATTACGACAGGCACTTTTTCGTGCTGTGCAATATGCTGCTTTTCCAGGCCCAGCCATTGTTGGCAGCTGCTTCAATTCTACCAGACATGAAAGTCAATATACTGTCCCCCGGTCAAGCAGTCAGGTACAGGACAGGCAAGCAGCTCAACATCACAAGCCTATCAATGTTGTTTATAGTGACTTCATCATGAAACACATGTAGAGACACCCTGTGCATGTCCTGCCTCATGCATAAATGTGAATTTGTCACTTGAGAGTGAGACCTGTTAGGTTGGCTTGTGCTTGACCTGGCCATCTTCACAGATAAAGTGTTATGCAGGAACGATGTGGCAGTGACATGTGACTGGGCTCCAGATGGCCGCCACTTCCTGACTGCCACTGTGGCGCCCCGCCTCAATGTTGACAACGGCTACCAGATATGGAGGTAACTGCTCAGCACTTCCTCTTGTTGAGGAGCATTCAAAGGGCAGCAATGTGTGTTGTCCAAATGCATGTGGTAGTGCAGCGGCACAGCCTTGGTGCTTGACATGGAGTGTACATGTGATGCAATACTCAGCTTCATCAAGTGCGCGGCTCATTGCATTCTGGCTTTTGAAGCAATGCCTGCACAGCCTGTGGGAGCTGCACTCTGGATGTCAGCAGTTGCTTGTGATGTCTATGCAGCAGGGCTAAGGTAGGCAAACTGTCACCCAGTTGAAAGGACAATGCAAAGCAGTTGTGCCATACAGGTATACTGGTGAGAAGATTCTGGACAAGCGTGAAGACAAAGGCCTGCTGGAGGCCAGCTGGCAGCCTGCCCCTGCTGGCACTTACCCAGACCTGCCCCAGTCACCGCGTGCCCAGGCCAGCACTGCTGGCAGAGCCTCCACCTCTGCAGCGCCCCCACAGAAGCAAGGTCATCTACCATGCCTCACACATTCATGCTCTGGTTTGGATTTGCCATGGCTTGCATGCAATATGCTGGAATGACTGAGCCGGTCTTTTGCAAAAATTTCTTTTGCTTTGCAACAGTCGCCTAGATGGCGGTCTCAACCATGCCTTGTGTTCTGCTGTCAAAGCAGCCCACATCAAGCACACTCATTCTGACTGCCAGTTGCCGCAGCATGTGTATAGTGATGCAAAGAATTGCCAGCAGATGCATCAACATCACAACATGTCATGTGCAGGCTATGTGCCACCACATTCACGCAGAGGTGACGGTACATCCACTGCTTCATCTTTCAGCTTGTCTGGTGACTCAAATGGGCCTGGGGGTAAGTTGGGTGTAGCAAGAGGGCGCGCCTTGCCGCCTGGAGCTGCTCCTCCTGATACCAAAGCTGCCTCCAAAAACTCCAAAAGGAGGTCAAAGAAAAAGGGGTCAGGAGCTGGTGCTGATGATACAACAACGCCAGATGATGCACTTGAGCAACACACCAATGGCACATCATCATCTGGTTAGTTTTCCAGACCTCACCTTCTGTGCACAGCTTGTTGTACAAGTATGATGTGCTGGCATGTTTTGCAGCTTCTGCATCTGTGTCAGCGAGAGCCAGTTGCAAGTACAGGCACCTTGGAGCACCATACTCAACTCAAGGTCTGGTATGCAGGTATGGAAACATTAACAATCAATGATGACTCAGCAGAAACTCAGGCAGCAGCTGACACCATCAGTAATCAAGGGGCTGATTCAGCAAAGAAAGTTCGGAATCTGCAGAAGAAATTGAAACAGATTCAACAGCTGAAAGATAAGCGAGATGCAGGTGATGGAAGTGCCTTGACGTCTGAACAAATGCAAAAGCTAGAAAGTGAGCAGTTAGTGATGTCAGAGTTGAATCACCTTGAACAATGTGCATGATGTGATTGATGCTGGTTTGCAATCCTATGTGCAGACCTCATACTGGATCAATGCAAGGCAGCTGTGCTTGTTGTTGGTGCCTTTGCACCACGTCACTGGTGACTCTTAAAGGTTATCTGCATTTTGTTTGGAACGTAGGGTAAACGCAATCATACCTGACCACGCATGCCCTTGAAGAACTTGCAGGACATCTTGCATTCACACCATGACCATGTTTGCAGATCTGCTTGCTAACTCAAAATCACCTATTTCCAAATAAAAATGCACATGTCCAATAAACACGCGTTCTGAGAGGACGCATCCAACGGTTCACTGATACGCAAAAGCAGGAGAAATCATAAGCCCAAGGTCATCAAATGCAGCGTGACTTCAACTGTGAAGTCATCACTGGCCTCAACAAGCAGAATGAAACAAGGACGTCAACATGAGTACAGTAGGCATGCATTTAAAACTCATCAGCATCATAATCATCCTCTTCTACAAGCAAGTCAGACTGCTTGGCAGGCATTGGTGAAGCAGCAGTCAGTCTACCCGCTGCAGCTGCCAATGGCTGTGTTGATAATGGAGTTGCTTGCTGCATGCTTGGTTCGGGAACAGCTGACATGCTTTTGTCATGGTCTGCTGTGTCGGGCACCGCAATTACTTGCATGACTGCTGTGGGCAGCGCTTGTGCAGATGCAGCACTGTGAGCTGAAGTTCTGTCGGCAGCTGTTTGTGCAGACCCTTGTGCTTGCAGTTCCAATGAGTCTGATGCAAGAGGTTCGGCTTTGGCAGATACATCCATCAGGGTCTTGCCAGCCTCAGAAACCACAGTATGCTGACCATGCATGGCACTTGGCATGCCGTCAGCTGCAGCATCTGCTTGTTGTTCTTCTTTGGATTGTACTTGCCTGCTGTCATCTGCACTGATACGTACTGAACCTCTGCCCCGAGTTCTGCCCCTACCTCTGCCCCGGACTGCTTTGCCACCAGCAGGTGGGCTACCTGGAGACAGCTGTGGTCCAGATGAACTACTTGTCAAGTCGGCTTCAACCCTGCAAAAGCCGCGTTCAGGCCTGTAAATTTTGGGCTTCACAGGCATTCACAAGCTGATTGGTCACCTTGGCTTCTTTGCAGGCATGTCCTCCTCAACATAATTAGGTACAGACGCGAATTTTTCCGCTAGGAAGTCCATTTTACCATTGGAGGTCACAAAAGCCTTGCTGCAGTCAAAACACCACAGCTGGATTTCTCCTGTATGATCACATCAACTCACAGTACAAGCCTGCAACGTTTGGTTCCTGACTACAACAGACACATCTTACAGGTGGCTTGGCGTTGCTGTCCGAGCGTGACCACCAGTCGCTACTGCCGCAGTTCCTTCACACAGCTTGCTAAGAAACAGCTCCATCGCTCGGGCTGCAATACACGTGCCCGTCCGGTGTGCGTTCAGATAAGCAGATCTGGGCTTGAGTATAACGTACACATCAATACAGGAGCCCCTTGCGCTATCTTGCCAACATCTTCGTCCGTCTGCATGACTTTCTTGATCCTCCCTGCCAGTGGCTTGGATTTGACGCTCTTCAGACCTTTACTCATGTTGCTACACGCTGCTACCAACAAGATACGGTCTGCCTATATGGCTGAATGGCTAAATGAGTGAGGACAATGTGCTTCAGGAAATGTCAAGCTTTAGTCAATGACGAGGTGACGTGATCTTGGTGCGTTTTGACGTCGTAGAGCTGTGGAACTGATACACCTTGCAGAAGACCAAGCGTGGACCCGCAGCTGTGTTCAGGGCCGGTAGTCCTGCGGCTGATATAGGAGCTCGACAGCGACTGTGATTTGCACTCAGCTACTTTTGACCATCAGAGATCGTTGTTTGAACGAACGCAACTCGCAACAGCAGCGTGCCTATGAAACGTAGAGGCAAACAGCTCCAAAACACAGATGGGAAAGCAGAGGAAAGTGTAAAAGACGACCACAGCTCATCAGCTGAAAAGCCAGCTAAAAAGAAACGCTCTGCGTATAAGTCAGCAAAGAGGATAGGTGGAAATGTCTACAAAGCTTGTGGATGTGCAATGCCATGGTGGCAATGCCTGCTTGCTTGGGTCGCGTTTGGAGGCTTGTTTTGGGCGGTGCGCCTAGTTTCGCACTTCTTATGGCACAAGACTGTTGTTCAGTACCAACGACGTTCAGTGCCAACAAAAGTAGTGTTCTGCTACAGGCCAAAACTGCAAGGGACAAGTACTCTGCCAAGGACTGGGTCAGGCCAGGAAAAGTACTGCTTGACGAAGGGCTGCGTCCCAAGCATCCAGTTGTTGTGGTGCCTGGTGAGTCAGGGTACCCATGAGCGCAGCTCAGCTGTGAGTGTTGCTAGTCCAGAGAAGTTACTGAGCATCCCTAGGTGCATCTTTGCACAGGCTTTGTGACGTCTGGACTGGAGCTCTGGCATGGTCACAAATGTGCAGAAGATTACTTCAGGTGTGCTGCTTTCTTCTCACACAGCCAGAGTGTGGCGCTGTCAGACCTCTTAGCTGCTGTTTAAAATCAGTCAAACAGGAGTGTGGAGCTGAAGTTTACCTCACAGAGCTCAATAGCTGAGTTTGAACATCTATGTTGGAATGCACAGCTAGTGCAACTGACATGACATTGATGTTGGATGGACTGTTTGTGGCAGGGAACGCATTTGGGGCAGCCTGACCATGACACAGAGCTTCTTCACGAACAGTTCATGCTGGTTTGAGCATATGCAACTTGACGAGAAGACTGGGATGGATCCTGAAGACAGGGCAATCAGACTCAGGGCAGCAGAAGGCTTGGAAGCCGTGGACTTCTTCATGCCTGGTTATCATGTGTGGGCCAAGCTGATTGAATCCCTTGGGGATTTTGGCTATGACTCCAATAATCTGGTGAGTCCATAATGTTGACCGGCATTGGTTTTGCCTGCCAGTTGTGCCTCAGCGCTGATTTCTTGTCAAGAAGCTACTTGCGGTTTATCTATGGAATCCTATGGTTAATGCACTGCTTCTTCGTGGCAATAGGTAGGTGTCACATATGACTGGCGGCTGGCTGTGCCTTTGCTAGAGCAAAGAGATGGCTATTTCACCAAGCTCAAAGCTGCAATAGAGGGTACTCACAAGCTTCACAAGCAGAAGGTCTGCCACCTTGATTGCTGCATGCAAACTCGTGTCATAAGCATTTATGGTCTTGCTGTACACAGGCTGTTGTGTTCAGCTTTGATTTCAAGCCTGTTGCAGTAGCTTATGTTTGTATGCCAATATGCTGATACGGAGCCTGCCTTCTTGCACAGTTCAAGCCCTGTTTTCATGCTTGTAAGGACTGGACACAATGGGAAGGCTTCATGTTCCTTTCATATGCAAGCAGATCCTGTCTCACGCATGCACAGACATGATGTAATTGATGACAGGTAGTAGTTCTGTCGCACTCGTGGGGCGACAATGTGTTCCGCAACTTTATGAGGTGGGCAGAGAATGAACAGTCTGGCTGGTGCGAGAAGCATCTGGAAGCATATGTCAATATTGCTGGACCTGTGCTGGGTGTTCCCAAGGCTGTCACAGCTTGTCTTTCTGGTCAGCCTACCCATCCATGCTTCACTGTTGTATGATATACCTTGTTTCAGGCTTGATGTGTTTCACTGTTAGCCATCACCAAAAGCTGGCTCTTGATCTTCTTCAGCTGCACATGCTTAGAATGCTTTGCATGCACCGTGCATGAGTCCACAAGGAATAAGCATTGTGGTAAACAAGCATGAGTAAACGAGGCAAACAGTGTATGCATTATCAGGTAAGACACATAGATATGTGTGTTACAGGCTGAATACAAACATACACCTGTATGAGTGCTGGCTTGCAGCACTTGATGAATGGAAGAGTGCATGAATGCAAGAGTGAATGAAAGCATGAGGGAGTGAATGGTGCACAGGTGAGATGAGGGACACGGCCCAGCTGGGCTCCCTGCCTGGGATCATGACAGAGCAGATGATGCCGCGCACCACACGTTCCCGCCTTTTCCGGACCTGGGGTAGCCTTATTGGCATGCTGCCGGTGGGAGGGCCTAACATCTGGGGCAATGAAACCTGGGCACCAGACGACACGCCTGCAATGCGTGCAGCAAACGAATCTCATGGGTGTGTCTCTAAGTTGGTGTGTTGCTGCAAGACCTGTTCTTGGACAGCTCAAACTTTTTGTCATTGGTTGTTTTTCTTTGTCATAACTAAATTCAGAAAGTGGGGCTTGATGTGCCCTGAATGATAATGAGACCTCTCCAGTGACAGGTCATGGGATGTTGGCACATTTGCTTGTGTTGATGCTTCTCAAAGCAGCATGCAGCTGGCTGCCTTTGATGAAGCTGCTACATGCGTGACTGCTGTATGGAGTCTGTTTGTTTTTGTTCTGGCAGCTTGTGCTGAAACCTTTTCTGATGGCGTGTGTGGCTCACCATGCAGATCGTTCATTTCCAAAAAAGAGGGGCCATATCCTTGGACAATCAACTGGGAAACTATCAAAGACGCCTTGACTATCAGGAATTTCAATGACAAGGCAGATTTGATACTTTCCAAATTGAATTTAAAGGTGTGCCAAGCAGTACCTTTGGCAAGGGCGCTATGGCATCGTGTCCACACTTGCAGAACACATGCATGCCATTCCCTTCCCTGTATGTTGTTGTTGAGCGGGGGTGCTCCCGCTAGACATATGCAGCACACTCTGAACTGTTTGTTGACCTGAGTTGCATGGTACCCTGTCGGCATTGCCCCTATTTTATTGCCATAGGCTGCCTGCTTGATGCAGTTTGTAAGGGTGACTCCGGTATACACAAGGCCTTGTGTTGACTGTACGCAGGGAAGAAGAGAGCGCAGGAAGAATTTTATAGATCATGATGTGGAAACCAATGACATTGACCAGGCCATGGCCATCTTGCTTAACGTTACCTCAAAACAGTTTCAGGACAATGTAGAGCTATATGGTGCCGTGCACACAGATGAGCTCAGGTAGGCATTGTCTTGTTCGTGCAGCTAGTCAGGATGGGTGTGTACTGTCATAGCCCCTTTACTTGATGCAAGTCGCTGAGCACTGAATGCCTGGGCATGGCCTTGGGTCATTCTTGCAATGACTGCGTCCCCGTGGGTAATATATCCTCTCTGATGCTATTCCATCATGATCATTTGTTTTAGATGATAGACTTGCATAAAAATAAAGGAAATATGCACCGTACGCTGCAGTATTTTGTGGGGCATTTGTCCTGTCTCTTTGCTACTACCACACTGTCAGGATTGCTTGCAGTGAGACAGGGGCCAAGCAGTGGCCAGAGAAGGAATTTTTGAACCCTCTGAAGGACCCTCTGCCTAAGGCTCCCAGCATGAGGATGTACTGCATGTACGGTGTGGGGTCTCCTGCAGAGAGGAGCTACCATTACCAGCATGTGGAGGACGCTAACGTATGCTCAACATTGTCCAAGGCTGGATTGCATACACACACAATGTACAGCATGTCACACCTTGCTTTGTTTGTCAGGGCTCAAGCATGGTTGTCAGAACCCTTTTGTGCTCATGTCCACCCATGTGGTGTTGCATACTATGTCACTTGCCTGCATGATCCTCCGCTTGCACATGGGGACGTAACTGCTTGAGCCTTCTCCTACATAGCAACTCAGGACAATTCAGGACTTGTGCAACGGCATGATCCTCGGCTTGCACATGGGGAAGCAAGTGCTTGAGTCTTGTTCTGCACTGAAACTCAGGACTTGTCTAATGAGGACAAGGGGGAAGCAAGGCGAGATGAAGGACGGGAGGACATGCACTGGAAGATCAATACGGAAGTGCATGACCCAGACCTCGGCATAGTGAGTCTGCTGCTTCTTCCTCTTCATACCTTGTACTGCTTCATCCACCACTGCAAGAGCAGTCATATAGCCTGTCAAGCAACCTACACATGCATCGCATGAAACCTGGCAAGATCGCATGTCCCTGGTCAGCTTGCAAGTCTGCGTACATGTTGTTGTTGTGAAGGTGCAAGAGCCTCACACAGCTGATGTCAACTTTGCCATGATGACCCCAATTGTTTGCAGGAGCGTGGTGTGAGAACCAGCGATGGAGACGGTACTGTGCCAATCATTAGCACAGGCTTGATGTGCTACAAAGGATGGCGTACCAAGCGTCTCAACCCCTCCAATATCCCCATAGTATCCAGGGAATATGTGCACAAGCCTACATCAGCGTTCAAAGATCTCAGGTACTCGCTGCTCAGCATGTGCGTTCATATGACTTCGGCGCCATTGCCCTCTCATCTGCTGTTTGTGACATAGCACCTAAACAGAATGCAGCTACAATACTTTGAAGAGTTGGCTATGCTTACTGCCCAACACCCTTGCTCCTGCTGCATGAATTTGCAGACGAATACATCCTGATGCATCACTATGTCTGCTGTCAATCATGTGTTGTATCGCATGCAGGGGTGGGCCACTAGCCAGCGCCCACGTAGAAGCACTGTCTAATGTGAATCTCATGCGGGATGTGTTGAAAGTGGTAGCAGGAATTGGTCACACACTGGAAGATGATCTCTCTTCTGATGTACCAAAAATTGCAGAGCAAATACATTGCTTTGATGATGACACATGCTAGTTGTGACCTACAACGTGCCTGTTTTTTAAATTTATGAAGAAATATTGAACATTGTGTAGTGTTGACATGATGGGATGGCAAGCCCTGTGTGTATGGCCGTTGCCCGTTTGTCATCTTATCTTTTTTCGGGAGTGGATGCAAAATACTAAATCTACTGACAATCGGCATTTGCGCTTCAACAGACTATTGGTTTGATGCTTGGGTAACAGTGTATTGCGCTTGACATTAGTACCACGGGCTTCTCCAGTGTCTCATTGCTTGCGAACGACATGTCCAGCACCCAGCCACAAGGTGTTATCACAAAGTAAATGTGCACATCAGGCAGAACACTGCAATGATCACAATTGGCGAGAAAGCGAATACCCGCAGATCAAGGTGGAATGGTACAAACAGCCTGTGAAACCAAGACAGTGTTAGATGCACACATGCACGGGTACGCAACTAAGCTTTTTTGATGCACTTTCAGGTGAAAAAAATGAGTTGTTTCAGCATGACAGGAAATTTGCAGCGTAACACTGGGAGCGGCTGTACACTTCACAGCATTGTCAGATGCCTGCTGCTGTGATTGGGGTACCGCTGCTGTGCACTCTGTGTGTAGCTAATGCAAATTTTAAAAGCGAATGTAGTGCAAATAACAAGTACATACTTGAAAATGACCATACTGCCTCTTGTGTAACGCCGCAAGGCGTTTACGGTTAGTGGTCAAGGGCAAATGCCTTTCAGGCACGTATGAATTCACTGGGATAGGCGACTGCTTCTCATAGTATCGACCTGTAGTCCGATTCC
>JAABUO010005146.1_pt1 | contig 15308 bp, 22 predicted proteins | sample 5559291 | NCBI WGS metagenome assembly JAABUO01 (sample SAMN10711878, study PRJNA513372) | rock metagenome | isolation source: Antarctica rocks | place: Antarctica: Victoria Land, Finger Mt sud
TGGCCCGCTATCAAGGGGAGGGTCGTGAGATCTCCACAGACCTTAAGCGAAGCCGACCGACGTGCTATCGCCGCATGAGCCGCCGACTGCGCGGAGCGGGTTCTAGGAATATTCGAGGCTGAGGCTCCCGATGATGACCGCCCTCGGGCTCTGATTGCCCGGACCCGCGCGTTCGCCCGGGGAGAGCTAAACACCGCGGCGGAGATCCGCCGTCGGTTTGCTGGTGGCGTAGGTGCGGGTGATGTGAAGTCTCCCGCCGCAGCGGCCGCTGCCCGGGCCGCCGGTCAGGCCGTCGCCGTCTGCCATATGGGCGCGCACGCACTAGGGGCCGCCGCTTATGCCGTCAAAGCCGCCCGCCTTGCCGACCCGGAGCGGCCAGACGCCGTCGAAGACGAGATCTGCTGGCAGCTCGAGCACATGTCAGTAGAGGTTCGCGCCGCCCTGCGAGCCCTCCCGCCCGTCGGTAAAAACTCGTCAGGCCCGCTTGGGGCCGGGCTCCTCGCTTCAGGCCAACTCGGCACCATCATCCGTGACCTGCAAGCCGGTCTCACCCGGACCGACTCGAACTAGCATCAGGCCCAAGACCGGGCCCATCCGTGACGCGGCGGCTGTGCGACCCACCACGACCCACGTGCTTCCTCGCCCGCCCAGAACGTCAGCGCAAACGGTCATCTGTCCGCAAGGGCAAGTGCACCCGGTCGCCGATCCGCACTCCAGGTTCCTTCCGCCTCGTCGGCCGCGGACAGTGTCCGAATACGTCCGCTCGAACGTGCACGTCACCGCCTCCGGAATGCTCGACACGGCCTAGCTGCGCCACGTGCTGACGGTGACGACCCCGGACCGGCTGCTGTTCTCCACCGACTACCCGTTCCAGCAGCCGACACCCGATGAGATCACGACGTTCCTCGACGTCTTCCCCGACGCCGACCGGGCGCTGTTCACGACCCGCCACGCCGCGGCATTGATCGGACTCGACCTCTGACGTTCCGTACGGAGGGACATCGACACGCCCACCGCGAACACCGGCTCATCCTGCTTGGCCTGCTCAACGGCACGCTCGGCTACGCGCTCTACGCAACCGGCTGGCTCCCCGCCGCCCTCATCGGCGCCTTCGTCTTCGGCTTCGCCCTGCCCTGGACCGTCGTCGCGGCGATCAACCTGGTCCAGCGCCGCACGCCCGCCGCCCGGCAGGGTCGGTGCGCCGCAGCCCTCACCTTCGGCCTCTTCGCACCCCAACCAGTCGCGCAGCTCCTCGGGCGCCGCGGTCATCAACCAGATCAGCTACCGGATCGTGTACGTCCTCGCCGCCACCGCCAGCTACACCGCCCTACCCGACCACAACTCCGAAGCCCGTGCGGTCTCTGGCCCGGGAGCTTGCTGACACGCTTCAGGCCGCAGTCCACCGACCGCACGCCGCGCTGGCCCACATGCCGAAGGACGAACGGCACTGTCGTCGTCGACATCGGGTCGTCCTTTGATCTGGTTAGACGTCCCGCCGCTGTGCCTGCCGGGCGTGTCTACAGATGCCTCTCGCGCATAGCCGCGCGCACGCGGAAGGATGCGTTGGTGAAGGTCCGGCCGGCGTCGTTGGGCGATGTGGAAGCCGTCGTCGAGTTGGCCGCGGCGCGGCGCGCTCACTACGAGACCTACCAGCCGGTGTTCTGGCGGCCCGCTGCAGACGCCGCAGCACGGCAACGCCCCCACCTGGCCGGCCTGGTCGAGGACCCGGAGGTGATCACCTTGGTCGCTGTCGCCGATCACGACGAGGTGATGGGTTACGTGATCGCCACGGTGGCTCCGGCGCCGCCGGTGTACGACCCGGGCGGGCTGACGTGCATGGTGGACGACTTCACCGTGGCCGACCCCCGTGATTGGGACACCGTCGGCGTCGCCCTGCTGCGCGCCGTGAGCCATGCCGCTGCCGGGCGAGGCGCCGCGCAGGTCGTGGTCGTCACTGCCCATTTGGATGAGGCCAAGCGCGCCGCGCTGGCAGGAAGCGGGCTAAGTGTCGCCTCGGAATGGTGGGTCCGTCCGCTCGACGCTCAGTAAGGCCGGACGACGCCCAGTAAGGCCGGACGTTGGTGGACGAAGACTTGCAGACACGCCCAGCGGAGCCAGCAGTTCACCGCGCACCGCATCGAGGCCGCCAAAGGGGCATGCGGCGCCCCTCAGAAGGGTTTTCGTACGTTGTCTCGGCTAGCGGGCTGGCGTTGGTGTCCGGCGGTCGCGACTCGCGGACGAGACTGGGTAGACCAGCCCGTCGTGCTTCCTCTTGGTCTGGACTGCGATATATCCGAATGTCGTCCCATCAGGGGTTCGGATCCGCCACGATGTCATCTGTGCGCCGCGACTGACACCGCAGGCGGCGTGCACGGTCAACGGCTGCCCAGGGGATAGGTCGACGGATGTGACGTCACCGCTGCAGTAGCTTCCCCGGCAGTCGTCAATGGTCACGTCGGCGGGTGTGTCGTTGAGGATGACAACCGCGCTGTAGTTCGCGGGATCACCCGAATCGATCGACCCGCACCCTCGCGCCGTGCCAAGGATGTCGGCCGCGAACAGCGCGACGACAAGAACGCCGACCACAACGACCGCCACCGTCAGAGCAACCCGCTTCCGTCGGGGCATCGGAACCGAGATCCACCACTTCCAATCTGGCGGAGGGGCCGGCCAAGTCGGATCAGGCGTCCACCCTGGCTGCGGCGCCCAACCTGGTGGCGGTTGCGGCCACCCTGGAGGTGGGTTCCACTCCTGCCGGGACATCTTCACCACGAGAAGTCGACGTGGATGCAGCCGTGTCGTCGCGATATCCCGGGCAAGTAGGTTTGTGGTTCCCAGGTATCCAACTGTGGAGTGGGTTCCACGGCCGCGTGTCGGATGGCCCTGTGCTTTCGTCTGCGAAGCCTTCGCCCGGTGAGATCCCGGTCCAAGTCTTGAAACCATCGATTGCCCAGTCCGCGGCTAGCCCGGCGCCCTCGAAGGGAACGAATGGCTGCGCGGCGTCATCCGGGAAGCACAACCGGTCCAGCGCGGCGCGTGACGGCACCTCGACGAACCGTCCGTAGCGCGCCGCCTGTTCATCAGTGAGGAACTCCACCGGCATCGTCAGAACCCTACCGACCACGGTCCACTGTCGAGAACCCCTCGCTCGGCCCTAGCGGGACTTTTCGTTCCGTTGTTCCTCACGGGCCGTATCGCCGTGTCATTCCGCAGATTTGGGCGTCCCGGCCGAACCTGCGGCGCCCCAGCCCTGCTGGCTACCCGCAACAGTGCCCTGACCGAACTCCGATGCCACCCTGCGCCTGCTGGCCCGGCCAGCTTATGGCGCGATTGGAGCTTCGCCGCCAGGCGCGTGAGGCCGATGAGCGCGGGGTCGAGCATGCGGATGCCGGGGCGGCGCTGGAGTGTAATCAACAGCTGCTCGATGGGGTGCTGGCGTTCTCGCGGGTGGTCGGCTACGCCAAGGGACGTCAACGGCCGGTTCGTGCTGGCCAACCCGCACTCGCCGGCAACGGCTCAGTATTAGGTGCTCACGACCTCGTCCGTCCCGCTTGCCCCTTTGCCTCCCGAGTTCGTGCGTGCCAGCCATTCCTCAAGGTTTGCCTGAATCACTGTGGCCAGGACTCTGGTGCCCTGCGACTGCCCGCCAGCTGGCCCTGGCCCAATGCCTGGCAACGGCTATTCACCGCCGCCACCGACCCACCAGCCGCGGCCTGACCTCGTCGCAGCCATCGTCGACCGCGTCACCTTCAACGCCCACATCCTCGAAACCGGCACCCAGTCCTACCGGTTACGCACCAGCAAGACGACCGGCCGCCGCAAGCGGACGAGCTAGCCAACGCCCCGGCCCCTCACGGTGATCCAATAGGCGGCACCGGACCACCGTGAGGCGGAGGCACAGTCATGCAGATCATTCGACGCATCGTCGTATTCGACGCCAAAGACATCGACTCCGAGAGCCGTTTCTGGGCCGGGTTGCTCGGCGGCACAGTGCACCGCGACGACAACTGGCACAGCATCGTGGTCAACGATGAATGGATCATGGGCGTCCAGCACGCCCCGGACCACGTCCCGCCGCAATGGCCAGTTGGCAGCCAACAGCAACAAGCCCACCTCGATCTTCATGTCGATGACATCGACGCCGCAGGACAACGAGCCGTTGCTCTGGGCGGCCGACTCCTCCAAGCAACTCGAAGACCCGCGGATAACCCAGACGGCGACGAGATCTTCGCCGTCTACGCCAGCCCGGCCGGTCACCCGCTCTGCTTCGGGTCACACTGATCGATTCCGACGAACACCTACCCGGCTCAGCCCTCGGAGCCAACATTCGCGACGACAGGTGAGGCCAGACCACGGCACGTTCCAGTCGCCGTAGCCGGGATCGGTTGCAACGCGACGTCCGGCCCAGTCAGCTCGGCCGTTGGAAGCAGTCGTTCAGTCGGCGCGGGTGCGCGTCACTCCACCGGCCGCTGGGGCAGCAACAGCCGACACCCCAGCAATTCCAGGGCCAGCACCGGCGCCAGCGCCAGGCCGCGCCAGTCACTGTGCCGGGCCAGCATCGGACCCAGCCAGCCGGCCAGCAAGAATTCGACCACCAGCACCACCGGCATCAGCAAGCCGTACCAGCCGATCCTGAGCAGTGCCAGCGCGATCGTGACCAGCACGACCGAGACCACCAGCATGCCCAGTAACCAAAGCAACTCGGTGCCGAGGTTGACGCCGGAGCCGGCGCCCAAGCCCCTATCGATGTGATCGGGACCCGAACCGGCCCGCCGGGAATGCAGGAAACCGGCCCAGTCGGCTGCCTGCACCAGACCGACCAGCACGCCGAGCAGTACCGCGGCAAGAGCTGCCGCGTTACTGCGCTGGACCGTGGCGGGCCCGGTCATGCCCAACCCACCACAGGCAGCGCCCGCATCAGGACACGTAGCTGGTCACGGCCGCCTGGAACCGCGAGGTGTAACCGAGCGTCTGACCATCGGAGTTCGGATGGAACGAGTAGGCCAGGTTGATCGGGTCCAGACCGTTGAGATAAGGCGTCGAGGTGCATTCCTCGTGCCCGGAGAACGTCGGCGACGGGTCCACGAAGTGGATCTTGACGCCGGTCGCGGCCACCGCGGACACCGACGAGCTGACCGCGTTGTTCATCAGAACCCCCATGCTGTTGAGCCACAGCTTGTCGGTCTTGGAGATGACGCCCAAGCAGACATTGTCATTACCGTCCCGGGTGAACAGTGACGGGTAGCCGCCAACCAGCCGTAACTCCACGGCGAGTCAGCCTAGGCGAGGGGCACGAACTGACCCCACAGCACGCCGATCCCCGGCCGCACGGACGACGCAATGCGAGAACGCCGATGCTCGCTCGGTGCGACACGCAATCAGCCGCGACGCGCGGACATGCCGCGACGCGCGCGGAGAGTCCCGCTCGACGAGCAGGACGACTCGCTCATACGCCGCGACCAGTTCATTGTCGCGGGGCGCCGGGAGCGGCGCGTGCTCGTGCGTGTCACCCGCGCGGCCTGGCGGCTGCGTAGCGCGGAACGCGAGCGGGACTGGGCTCTGAGCTCGGCCAGGTCGCAGGGCGTCTCGATTCGGAAGCTGGCCTCAGCCGCCGGGTTGTCGGCCTCCCGGATACACCAGCTGCTGGCCGGAGTTGACCTCGATCGTCTTGAGGTCACACTGGGTCAACTGCGGGAGGTTGGCTGGCCCGCGCCGCAGGACCCCGACACGGGCGGTGACCCCGAGTTGGACAGGCGTGACCTGATCGCCGAGCGCCTCGATGACGAGGCGGAGTGGCTGCGTCGAGCCGCCGGCTGGCTGACCCAGCTGGACGCCGGCGGATACCCGCCCGTGGTGAACGTAGGCCCGAGCGGCGACTGGCCACATACCGCGAACGTGGCCGTGTGGGGTGTACCAAGGATCTTGGACAGTTTCTCTCCTGAGAGGATCTGTTCATGGTCGAGCAGCCCCAAGCCCTAGATGTACCGGCCCGGGTCGCAGCCCAGCAGGTCCGGGGTCCCGGGGCAGTAGGCGCCAGCGCCCAGCAGCGGCCCCGGACCGCCTTCAGTCAGCATCGCCCAAACCACGGCCAGCTCATCCGCTGCCATCATCGCCCCCCGCCCGACCTCGCACCTCTACGCCTGGCGGCGGCAGCCCCGCCGGCTACCGGGTGTTAAGGCCCTGCCCGGGCACCTGCAAGAGCGAGTCAGCGGTGCGTGCGGCGGCTTCGCGAGGTGTGGTGACCAGTACCGAACCGTCGTCGAGGATGGTGAGGCGTCCGGCGTCCGGCGTCCGGCGTCGCCGTCAGCGGCTTTCAGTGCTTGTCGCCATGCCCCGGGCGCTGCTCGTCGCACCGTGACGTGAGTCGGCTCCCGCTGGGTCATGCCCGTCATTGTCTCACCACCGGCCACCGCGTCCAACTCTCCAACTTTTGCTCCGCCACCAGAACAGCCTGCACCTTGGGGACGGCAATTGATGATCACCAACCCATCGACCATGCCGTAGGGGGAACGTCGAGCGGGAACGTCGGAGAATCGTCTACGGAGGGTCAGTGAGCTCGGCCAGCACCGCAACCCCGTTGCTTGGCGCTGGGCTCAGCCCAGCACAGCCGCTGCCGCCACACTGGCGCTTACGGCGGCCAGCGCCTGGAACACGGCCGCAACCAGCAAAACGAGGCGTCCCGCAGCGTGCACGAACCTCACCTCCTCTTCTCGTTGATCTCCGTCTTAGTCCCACGGTGTCAGATCAGGAGCGAGAGCAAGGTACTGACGTACGTGATCAAGCAGCCCGCAGCGGCTGTGTGGAACCCGGGGACCGGGCTCAACCCAGCGACAGTGCAGCGACCCACACAGCCGGTCCGCGCTGCTCCGGTAGCCGATCAGTGACCGGACACCAACGTCACCAGACGAAGGGGATCAGCTTTTTGGTCCGCTCGCTGTAGGTCGTGTAGCCGGACAGGTCGCGCCGCAGCAGCTGCTCCTCAGCGACGACCCGCCTCCGGTAGACCCCACCGAGCAGTCCAGCGACAAGGGCAAGGACCGGGGCGCTGCTGGACGTGCACGCGAACCCGACCCACGTCAGCAGCGAACCCAGGTACCCCGGGTGGCGGACCCAGCGGTAGGGCCCAGTGTCAACCACGGTCTGGTGGCCGTCCTCGACGCGCAGCGTGCGCGTGTAGGACCCGCCCAAGGCCCGCATCGAGCCGCCCGCAACGCCAGACCCGCGGCTTGGAGCAGCAGACCGGCCGGCGCCGCCGCTGGTGACAACGCCGGACCAGGCGACCATCGCCTCAACAGGGGAACGTCGCTGGCTATGGCGTACGCCACCACAACTGCGCGAGTGGTTCCTCGATCATGGTCCGAGGCCTCGAGGCTGGCAGAGCTGCCCGACTGGCGAAGCAGTCCTTCTAGCAGGAAGAACCCTGCCAGGCCGGCGTATCCGGCAACAAGCCAGCCGGCCGGACCGAGACCTCGACCTCCTCGTTCAGACACGCCTGCAAGCATGCCAACCTCCCTTCTCGGAGCGCTGACCTGGTCTGCTTGCGGTGCCAGCGCGTCCGAATGAGGACCCCCTCACCGGAACAGCCGATGTCAACGTCGCCAGTGGTATGGCGTCGTCGTCGACACCTTGACTAGGCCGGCGCGTTCGAGAATTGGCCGCGAGTACTCAGTCGAATCGCTGTTGATGAGGGATTTCCCCATAGCGAGTGCTGAGCGTGCTCTTCCGCCGTCAACGCTCGATAGATTCCCTGACCGCGCCATTCGGGTCGGGTTGCGCCACCCCAGATCCCGGCAAAAGTGGTTCCGACCACTGGCTCCAGCCGGCCGGCGCTGACGATGCGCCCCGCGACCTCGGCAACCCACAACTGCATGCCGTCGTTGTCGGAGAGTCGGTGGAGTAAAGCCTCCGCCATCTCGTCGGAGGCAGGATCACCGAAGACCTCGTCAACCATCGCGCTCATCGCGCGTACGTCTGACTCTGCGGTGACCGTACGCAGTGCGACTCCTTTGGGCAGGGCAACATCGACGGCGAGCAGTTGCGTCTCGCCAAGCATGATCGATTCCTGCTCATCTGGGATGAACCTGTTGTCTACAAGGGTCTCGTGAAGACTTGGAGCCACATCGTGCCCACGCGTTTTCCACTCAACCCGGACGATGTCGGGGTTCGCCCGGTAGCGGGCAAGGGCCCGCGGAACTAGTCGACTGATCGTGTCGGCGTTTGCGCCGGCGAGGTTTTGATAGGTGACAAAACCGCGGCCACCCGGAAAGGTCACGAGATACAACGGGCCTTGCCGCGAAACGGCGATTGCGCTGGGCGTCTCGGCATCGGTGCGAAGTTGCTCGTCGTAGGCGGCAAGTAGGCCGGTGAGGTCCGTCATTGCCTTTACTGTGCCCCGCTGGACCGAAGGCGGCAACGGAATTTGTTCTGATGGTGTCCGATAGCCGATCGTGCGGCGGGACGGTGAGCGGTTACCCGTCGGTTTCCGCTGACCGCAAGGTGGCCATGGCTGCATCGATCGTGCGGTGGACATAGCTTGGGGGCGCCGATGGGTCCGGGCGCCACCGAGGCAGCTCGTCAGGGCCTTGGCTCGGCGCGGCACTCGTCGGCCCGTACTCGAACAACCACCAGATGTTGTGCCACGGGTCCTGGAATCGCGCCAAGCGCTGCTGGCCGTGGAAGTCGGTCGGCTCGGTGATTACCTCCGCAGCGTTGGCTCGTGCCCGCTCGATCACCGCGGCGGCATCTCTGACGTACACCTGAAGCAGCGCGGGTGTGAACGACCAGTACGGCTTAGCGTCGCAGAGCATCACGGTTGAGTCGCCGATGCGTAGTTCCGCGTGGATCAGCAGACCGTCTGCATCGAGGGTGTGGGCGGCAAGCGTCTCCCGGGCGCCGAGCACGGCTTGGGTGAATCGGATGAATGCCGGGCGCCCCCGGAGCCGCGGACAGCGACGAACGGATTCACGCTGCCGTAGCCGGGCGGCAGGGCCTGGCCGGTCAGCACCTCACTGGCGTCTTCGACATCGGTCATGCCGGAAGGCTTTCACCGATCACCGACAACAAGCGCCTCACGTCATAACTTCGTCCCGCTGACGATCGCCAAGTGGGTCGACCGGACCTTGACCGCGATCGGGGCACGTTGTCGGCGCGCCGGTAGATGATGTCGGGCGTGGCGAGATTCGAGGAGCAGGACTTCACCGATGCCGAGTTCCGCGAGTGCGACCTGACCCGTGTCCGTCTGATCGGGGTGGTGATGCAGGACGCCGTGAGCGACGGACTGATCAGCAATCTGGTCGTCAACGGGGTCGAGGTGGCGTCATATGTCGAAGCAGAGCTGGACCGGCGGTATCCCGTGCGGTTGCTGATCCGCGCTCCGCCGACCCGACCGACCTGCGGCAAGCCCATCAACAGTTGCAGGCCGACTGGGCGGCGACCCTCGAGCGGCTTGGCGAGATGCCCGACGGTTCTGAGCATCAGCGGGTCGCAGGTGAGTGGTCGGCAGTGCAGACCTTGCGGCACCTGGTGTGCGTGCACGACTCGTGGTTTCGGCGCTGCTGCCTGGGATCGGCTCGGCCGTTCACCGCGATCGGGTTGGGGCCCCAGTTCGTGCCTGACCAGGCCGAGCAAGGCCCCGATCGAGCTGCGGACCCAGCCCTTGACGAGGTACTCGCGGTGCGCAACGGGCAGGCCATCGAGCTGGAACAGTGGTTGGCGACCGTGACGGCTGACGAACTGTCGGCGCCCCGCGCCGGTGCCCGCGGACTCCAGATGGCCGCCGTACGCCCAAGGGAAATCGGTGCTCCAGTGTCTGCACGTGGTGCTGGACGAAGAGTGGGCACACCACGGCTTCTGCATGCGCGACCTCGGCCTACTCCAACGATGACCGCTGCGGGCGACCGTTCCCCAAGGATCGTCTTACGAGACACCTGCACTGAGCAGCCATGCGCATATATTGACGCGCCGCCGGCCCCGCCGAGGTCCTCACAGCAGTCGCTCTCTATTCGGCGTTCGGCGCGGCCTGTGCAGCGGTTCAATTGGCGAGGTGCCGAGTGCCACGATGCTTCACTTAAGCCAGACATCGACTCCGTCGGCGAGGTGCCATATCAAGGCGTTCGCGTTGCAGCCTGCGGGGTTACCGACAAGACCACGCGATTCAGCCGGCGGACGGCGCGCTGACATAAGTCGACTGCGGTTACCGCGCACAGCGGCTCGCATTCGTCAACGCGCACCTGCAGGACGCCCGCGGGGCCGTTCACACCATCGAGCGGTCGCTGGCCCGGTGGCGGCGGGCAGACCGCTACGACGGGACCGCGGTGGACCATGCTGTCGCCGAACGCCTGCGACTCGGCGAGAGCATTCTCTACGTCGGGACCTGCAACCTCGGCACGTGGGCCGTGATCTTGATCGCCGGCGCAGGCGCGGCGGCGTGGACGGCGCACGGAAAGAGCACTGCCGAGCTCGCTCCTGTACTGCGCGGCCTGCAGCTCGCCAACGGCGCAACTGCCGTGTCTGCCGCTTTGCGGCGGGCCGGCACCATGCTGGCGCCCGTCCTGTCCACCGTCTCGAGGATCGTCGCGTCCTCCGACATCCATCGACTGGCCGTCATCGCCGGCGGTCCGCTCGCGGGCCTTCCTCTCGGTGCGCTCGATCATGGCGCCGGAACGCTCGACGCGGCGATCACGATCCGCTACCTGACCGCAGCACTGACAAAAACACCCGCAGCCGTCGACGACCCCGCAGCTGCGGAGGCGGCTGCCGTCGCTGAACACGGCGCTGCCTCCGCCAGCTGGCGCGAACCAAATGAGCCGGCCTCGAGTCCGCCGGGACTCTCATCGCTGTCCATCGTTGACCCAACCGGCGACTTGGTATTCGCAGCCACCGAGATCGACGCCGTCCGACGGTTTGCGCCAGATGTGCTCGAGCCGACCCCCGGGCGCGGGACACGTGGCTGGTTGCTGGACATGCTCCCGGGCGCCAGACACCTGCACATGGCTTGCCATGCCGTCTACGAACCGGCAGATCCGCTCGCGTCGCGGTTCGTGCTGGGCGACCGGCTGTGGCTGACAGTCGCCGACCTGGACGCCATCGACCTGTCCTCACTTGACCTCGTGGTGGCGTCGTGTTGCCAGTCCGGAGTGGTCGACGGACGTGCCGCCGATGAGCTCGTCGGGTTGGCTCACGCGCTCATCGCGGCCGGGCCGCCCGTGTCATCGCTGCGCTATGGGACCTCGACGACGCCGGCCCGAGCCTGCTCGTGGCGAAGCTGTACGATGGGCTGGCGCACGCCGGGGATCGCGCTCGGCGACGAGCTTTGGTCGAACGGTTCGCTGATCGGCTACAAGTCGATGGACGGCGTACTCACCCCTGGCTACCGCCGGTACGCGGACTACGTCTCGTTCAAGGCGCGTATCTCGTACGTCGCGGACTGACTTCACGGGGCCGACCGCATTACGGATGACATGACCGCGGGCCGCACTCTGTGATCACTTGCCCCGGGCCGCGTCGATCTCGTCCTGGATGTGGAGGTCGACCTGGAGGGCGAATTCCATCGCCTTCTGCTCGATTGGCTCGAACTCGTCCTCAAGGTCAGCGAAGCTGGTGAAAGCAGTGAGGTCGTCGGACTCGGTGGCTAGGTCCTCGGCCAGCTGGCGCCACTCAGCGAGCTTGGCTGCGTTCACCGGCTTGGCCCAACCCCGGAGCTGTTCGGGGGTTCGGGTGAGGTACTCGAACTTGTCGTCCGGGACCGGCGCTTGCAGCATCCCGAGCACGGTGTTGAGGTCCCACTTCTCGTTGCGATGGGTCTCGCCGATGTAGGAGACGCACTCCTCGATCGCACCTTCGATCTCCTCGAGCCGGTACAGCACGTGCTCGGACAGGCTCTGACCCAGCGCCATCGGCACGGCAACTCCGGAACTCGCGAGCAGCGCCTGACCGATGCGCCCCTGCAGTTCGAAGCTGACCCCGAACCCGTTCTCCCCCGGCTTCAGGTACTTCGCAATGACTTCGGGCGGATCGTGTTGCATGTACCCCATCTGATGCGGCGGCAGCTCGCTCATCATCGTGCAAACCAGGTAGGTGTAGATCGCGGTCGCATTCGACAGCGTGGCCGGGCGAAGCTCGTCCCGGTGATAGGTGTCGTTTCGGTACTTGTGCAGCTTCTTCAGCGCCCGCGAATGCGGCTCGGGTAGGAGGCCTTCTTCGACCAGGTAGTCGCACTTGGCATCGAACTCGCGGTCGATCTTCCGGCGGCGGGTCTTGGAGATGGCGAGCGCGCGGTACTCCTCGACGCGGTCCTGGCCGGTGCCGGTCTGCTCCACCTGCTGTTCCGCTATCTCCAGCCAGCGGTCGTACAGGTGCGCGTTCATCCGGATGAGGTAGTCCGTCTCCCGGTACATCATCAGCTCGGCGGCGCTGTCGAGGAGCATCAGCCCGAGCCGCAGGCGCGGTTCATCGGCGGCGGTCCCGTACCGGATCGCTTCTTCGACGTGCACCACCAGGCGCTCTAACGGCTTCACAACATCAAGGGTGCCCGATCCCACGGGCGGCGGCCACCGATTTGCGCCGAGTCGGACCGGCTTCAACTAGCCGGCGAGCAACTTCGCCCGTGCCGACTTCGCCGCCGCTCTGGCCACGGCCCGCTCCTCGCGCTTGATCTGCCCGACTACCGCGAGGATGCCGCCATTAAAGAGCTGGCGGGCTGTCGCTGAGATGACGAACCACACCGCCAGGACCGGATGGTCACGAGCGATGAACCAGATGAGCTCGTCGGACAAGAAGATGTAGTTGGCGAACACTGCGAGGATCGGCAGTACGCACCCGAAGAGGAACAGTCGGCGGCCGATCCAGGTCGCGGTACGGGAATCCAGTGCTCGGTCGTGAAGATAGAACAGCATGGCCGCGCCGAACACGAGCGCCTCGACGCTGAGCAGGGTGCCAATCGAAGCACGGAACCCCAACAGGTAAACCGACAGCTTCGCGGCCAGCGGCACGATCGCCAGTGCGGCCAACGCACCGGCAACTGTCGCCGCGTCGACTGCCTGGTTGGGTTCCTTCATCCGGTGCTTGGACATACGCGGCTCCCGAGATCGCACATCCGATCGGAACCAAATCGTACCTGCACCCTGTCTGAATGACTTACTTGTTCAATCGCAAGTCAGAGTTATCCATCTATCGGGAGTGGGTGATTCCACTATCTGTGAACCTGGTCTAGCCCGTACCCTCAGATCACGGCAATGCGGATCGGCGGATACGGTCCTCCAGGTCTCCCTGCTCAGCTCCCACCGCCCGAGGGCATCCAAGACCCTCGCCCTACGAGTTACTGCATCTCAGCTCGTGCGCTTCACATCGAGTTGCCACACCCAGGCCTGCTGCACATGACCGGACCCCGTTCTGTAGAGCTATGTTTCCAGTGTGGGTTTGGACCTCGGGATATTGCGGCCTGTGACTCAGGCGATGCGCGCTGGCAAGGGCAAGGTTCTGGTCGGCGCCGGTGTGTCCATGCAGAGCGGGCTGAGTTCCTGGCTGTCGTTGCTGGCCCCGACGATCAAGGACGGCCTCGGTATCGAGCTCAACCGCTACGATGACTTGCCGGAGATCGCTCAGTTCTACTGCGATAGGGTCCCGGGAGGTCGTTCCCGGCTCCTTGCTGCAGTAGCTGCCGATGTGAACCGCGATGCCGTGCCTGCTCCGGTTCACATGGCGTTACGCGATCTGCCTGTCGCGGAATACTGGACCACGAACTTCGACACGCTGTTGGAGCGATCTCTTCCCAGGCACACGGTCGTTGAGTCCGATGAGGACATGGCTGCTGCGACCCGGGCCACCGCGCCGATCCTAGTTAAGATGCATGGGACGCTGCCGCGGTCGGCTCCAGCGCAGGCACAGGTCGACCGAGCTGTGCTGACACGCGACGACTTTGACCAGTACCAGCAGCGTTATCCCCGTCTCTGGTCCCGAATTGCCGCGGGTTACCTGAGCGGGTCGATGCTGTTTCTTGGGCTGAGCCTGAACGATCCCAACATGCGCCTGCTGTTGCAACTGGCGCGTGCCGCACAAGCAAGCGGCGTGGACAGCTCCAGTGTCGTGGTGATGAAGGTTCCTGACAGCGAGCAGGACCGGCTTCGCTTCGAGCCTCGAGTGGGTGATCTCGAACGCTCAGGTATCACGGTGCTCCGGATCCGGACGCACGAGGATCTCGCCGTGGTCCTAGCTCACCTGCGCGAGATGTTGAGACCGCCGCGGGTGATCGTGTCGGGCTCGACAAATTCGCTCGACCCTCGCGCCAGTAGTCGGGCGATCCAGGCTGCCGAGTTGTTAGGCATGCAGTTGGCGCAGAAAACTATTCCGATCGCTCACGGGGGCAGTGACGTCGGAGCCACTCTGTCCCGGCGCATGGCGGAAACGTCCGATGTGCTTCACCGGTACGACGCTAGCCTGATCACGGCAGTTCGACGCAGGATCCTCAGCGGAGCGGACTACATCGGCTATCCGCCCGGTCCTGGACAGGTCGGCATGCCTCGGGATGGGACAATCCGTTTCATCGGGAGCACGCCCGAGGAGATGCGCGCCGGACTACTGGCCCTCGGATGCGTAGTAGCCGTCATAGACGGTGGCACGGGAACTTTGTCCGAGATCAGCCAGTTCAAAGATGCCGGACTAGCGGTAATCCCCTGGCCGGCCACGGGCGGCACCGCGGCCGCTGATGCACCGCAACTGGACCGCCTGCTAGCCCGGGGCTTTCATGAGAGCGGCGCGTTGATGAACTGAAAAGTGCTCCAGGCCAACGATGATCGAGGTTCTTGAGGCCAAGTCGTCGTTGAGCGAGGAGCACCTTCGGGGTGAAGAGTATCGGGTTGTATCCGCGTGTCCACATCGACATGGCAGCGACCAAGATCGCATCGCAAGCCGGGGCGGTCGCGTTGGTGGAGACGGTCCGTGCCGCAGGGCTGGACCGGGGGCTGTCGCAGGCTTTGGCGCGGTGGCGCAAGCCCCTGGCCCGTCACGACCCCGGAAAGATCGTCACCGATTTGGCGCTCACGCTGGCGGTCGGCGGGGACTGCCTCGCTGATGTCGCGGTGCTGCGCGCAGAGCCGGCGTTGTTCGGGCCGGTCGCCTCGGACCCGACCGTGTCCCGGTTGGTCGACACCCTCGCCGCCGACGCCGACCGGGCCCTGAAAGCGATCGACGCCGCGCGGGCCGCAGCGCGGGCCAGGGTGTGGGCCGCGGCCGGAGAGCACGCCCCGAACCACGCCGCCGACGCGGACAGTCCGGTCGTGATCGATGTCGACGCCACCCTGATCACGTCGCAC
>JAABUO010005147.1_pt1 | contig 15306 bp, 11 predicted proteins | sample 5559291 | NCBI WGS metagenome assembly JAABUO01 (sample SAMN10711878, study PRJNA513372) | rock metagenome | isolation source: Antarctica rocks | place: Antarctica: Victoria Land, Finger Mt sud
ACGACGCTTCCGTACTTGCCGAACCAACACTCCAAGATCATCCATCCCAACATCGTCTACGCAGAACATCGATCAAGCCAGATGGGAAGACCACACGCTTACAAGCAGCATGACGCTGGGCTGAAGACTTCCAACGTGTGCCCTCCACGTGAGTCTCAGCGGAGAATTCCTACATCGGGAAGTAAAATTCCACGGAGTGGACCTCGCGGAAGTGCAACGGCTCAAGCGCTGGAGGATGAGAACCGGTTGAAGCGGCTGGTTGCGGAACTCGGCTTGCAGGGCGAAGCACTGGCACGATCCGAAACGGTCTGAAGCTTGACTCCCTAAGAGCAGACCGCACGTTCGGCTGAGTCAAGTCCAGGCTGATCAGACACACGAACCAGCAAGCTGCTGCGCCTGGTCCGGTCGAGCTCAGTCGTATGGGCCCGCGGTTTCGACCAACGTAATGCTTTGAGATGAGCTGCCGAAGCGGCTGCAAGGCGTACATCCAGCAGTTTCTTATTGCTGTTCTCCAGCCTCTCTTCATCCAGCCATCATTTTCTTCCAGCAGCACCGATCGGCAGTATCATTTCGCAGAACCGGCAATGGACAAACGCAACATTAGACACAATCGCGCGTCTCATCCGCGAAGCGTAATAGCTGTGACGGGCTTGCCGAAATCATCAAATCATCAGATGAATGGGATAAACCGTGCATGTCACCTGAGCGGCAAGTAATATAAACGTATAGATTGGCCAATTCTCTCAAAAGGGCGACCGAGGAGCCAAGTGTAGGTTTGGCGATTCTCCTGTATGAGAGTCTCACTCACTGCTATCCACCCCTTTGGTCTATCTCCATGAAGCAGGTTGGCCCAACGACCAGAGTTATGGCGAACTATTGTGTTATCTCCAAAATATGCAAGGTGAATTTCTGATGGGTTCACATTCTCTAGCCGTGCCTCTAGAAGATACAAGTCCTGCCCCCAATCTAGGTCACTCTCGACAAGTATTCGCCCGTAATATGGCATCGCAACTTCATTGAAATAAGGCAGAAACTGAGGGGCAGCTAGTAAACATCCTACTACTTCCCATGTGACAAGCACAGCAGGAGTGCTCTTCCAAATCCACGCTCGATCAATAGCCTCGCTCTTAGTCCATAAATGACAGGTCCCCACTGCAGCTAACATCGCTAGAAATGGATAAATTGGAAGCACATGGCGCAACCCAAGATTTAGATTCCCCGCCATCCCGATAAGCATGGGTCCCACAATCCCAGCGATGAGCAAGGCTGTTACTGGAGCACGAATACCCTTCTTTCCTAGAAAAGTGAGGAGTCCAACACCGCTCAGAAGCAACACCGCCAGTGGAGTTTTGGAGAGCACGGCAATTGGGAAGAAGTACCACTTCCCCCCTTGATAAACGTGACCACAAATGTAGCCACTTCTCCGCTGAATAGCTCCGGCGAGGTACGCACCGTATAGCCCGCGATAAAGCTCCGGCGCAGGAAGCTTCATCTCCATGAAGAAGGCTCGCTCTTCAGGAGACATTCGTGCCAACCTCGCCTGAGTGGTGGGATGCACAAACTCTTGAGTAAGCAACGGTCCAATCGAAAATCGGTAACCTGCCCAAATCGTTATCAACATGGCAAGAGCGCCTAGCGCGAGCGGTCTCACCAATTTCAAGAGCCTGCCTCCCGAATGGAGGTACCAGGTCAGCAGCACGCCTGAAGTCACAAAAAAGAATGGGATTTCTGTGAATTTTGTGAGTGTAGCGAGAGCGAAGCTTAGGCCCGCCAAGACACCGTTGCGATAGCTGGGGGCCTCCAAGAAACACGCAAAGCTGATCACCGAAAGGAGAAACATGGTCATGAACGGGGCGTCTGTTGTTGCCAAAGCGTAATGGGCGAGAACAGGTGGGCAAAAACAGAATAGTAGTACCGCAAACAATCCTGTCCTGATGCCAACGTTGCGACGCATCCAGTAGAATATTAATAAACAGGAAAGCCAAAAGAAAGGGAGCACTCCGAGGCGAGCTAATAATAGATTGTGCCGGTAAGCATCGTTAGAATTGAGTATTGCAGTTCCCTCGGCTCCCATCATGGGATGTCCCTCTTCGACAAATTTCAAAGGTAGGCCCTTGCTCCGGATACCGGACATATAGAGGAGTAAAGCTGTTGCCGTGCGCGCTAACGGAGGATGCAAATCTTCAAAATTATATGTTCCTAGGCTTAGCCATTCCATTCCGCAGGCAATGTGCGCCGTCTCATCAAAGGTTTGATTGTACGAAACATCCGCCCTAATGATTAGCAGACTGGCAATGCTGACAACAAGAAGGCTGAGCCAAGTACAACTATGATGAAGGCGCTTATAAAAGAACATGACTCCTCCGGGGGAACGTTTGCACAAGAATTCTCAGTGACTTCACTGATACTGTTTGAGGGCGGATATCGAACCAGCAGAGATTTACGCCGTATGGTGTATACTGCACCTCAGGTAAGAGCCTTCGGGGGGCATAATGCATGCGACCGCATCTGGAAAGCCGCTCGGTACTAGGACGACTTTTTGCTACTGCACAGGGATCTCAATCAGTGCGGCTAAAGGTTCATTCTTGCTGTTTTGTAGTCTGGCTTTCACGCCAAGAGGAATAGCCGGACATATCTAGCTCAACGCCATGCGAAAATTCTGCGCTGTGCAACTTGACGCTCGGCGCTCTTCCGGAATCTAAACAGGGCCGCGGTGGGAACTGTAGGATTTTCACGCCGATTCAGATATGGGCATTGCTGTCTCCAGCGAAGAAAGTTTCAGACTGCCAGAGGTTTCCCATGGATTAGCGCAACCTGCTTCAGCTTACACGTTTCCGGTTGTTTTTAGAATGGTGCGGATGCATATGAACTCTTGTACCCTGAAGGTGCTGTCTTTAGCACTTTTCGTGTTGGGACTTTTCGGCGAAGGGTTTTATTGCTTCGAGCGGCCCACGGCGACCCCCGACACCCTGATCTATGTGTCCATGCTTGAGCAATCGACTCAAGCGGATTTTCAGAACGCAGTTCGCGATTGCACGACTCAGGTGCCAGGGCCCCACGGAGCGTGCGAGAGTGCCGGAAGTGGTTTTGCGCGTGAGATCATGTCCTACTCGCCTGCGGAATATGCCACGTTCCTCCGGTTTTATGAGGTTAAACCTCTGTATACATGGACGGCGTTGCTGGTCCACCGTGAGCTTCATCTGCCGGCATTCATATCCCTGCGACTCATTTCATCGATTTCTTTCATAGTTGTCGGCTTCACTATCTTGCTCTGGCTTCTACAATCTCTCTCAATTCCTGCGGCCTGTCTATGTTCTCTTCTTATCATGGCCCTCCCTCCAGTTGTTGCCTTGGGCAAGTTTTTGTTGCCCGATGCGTTTTCTACGGCCCTGATGCTACCAGTGATTTACATCGTTCTTTACCGTGCGCGGGAGTTGGGCGTTCAGCTGTTTTTGCTTGCTATTCTTCCGCTAGCGAGACCCGACAATATTCTTTTCGCTGGGCTTTGGGGAATGACTCTGATATTTCGAGCGACTCCCGATCGACACCAACGGGTGCTTCGGTTGGCCGGCGCCGCAGTAGGCTACCTTCTGTTGAATACAATTCTTCAGCGTTTTACTCACGCCCTTCCATACGCTGTGCTGTTCAACCACTCCTTTCTGTCGTTCGCACCGCCTTCCACCTACCCTCAAACGCACCTTGCTGTTCGAGATTTCCTCCGGGTGACGACGACCCTTGGCCTGAAAACAATCCTACTTCACTTCGCGCTTCCTACACTATTTGCTTTATTTGCTTTAGCTGACCCGGATTCGTGCAAATGTCTACGGGATTTAGTAAAGGTATCGCTGAGCGTTGCTTTTGGACGCGTGCTGCTATATCCTTCACCGGAAGAACGCTATTACACGTGGTTTCTCATCATTGCTGCAGCAGCAGCAGCAGTCATGTTGGGTCTATTCACATCCACCTCAGGAGGTTGGTTCACGCGAGCAGATCTCCTCGCTAAGGACCAAACGAATAGTTTACAAACTCTGGACGGCGACAGCTGAAGTACTTTTGAAGCGATTGCTCTTGGTTCTAGCGATCTGCGATGCGTGCTGTTGCTCTCTAAATGAGAGGTACAAGAGCAGCCTCAGGCGATAACGCTTCATTCTTTTGTGCGCCCTTCTTGCTGACGAACACCCCCTCCTTGAGTTGCGCCGCTGGATATTGCTCCAACATAGCTCGTGATGTTAATTAGGAGCATTCTGTTTGAGCCAGCCTTCGTCTCGACATCAGGTTACGATCCAACCTCCCAACCCATCCAGTCTTCGGGACCTTACAATCCGTCGACCTCCTCTCCCAGCATTGACAGGTATTCGCGTCTTTGCAGCATTTTATGTCGTGCTTTTCCATTCTCGTCTGATGCAAGCTCTTGGCTCACATGGATTTGTTGCCTTGAGCAATTTAGTCTCTAACGGAGGGCTAGCGGTCGTACTTTTTTTTCTGCTCTCTGGATTTATCCTTTCCTATACGTATCAAGGACACATTCGGCAGCTCTGGGGCAAAAGGCGCTTTTGGGAGGCGAGAGTCGCGCGTGTTTGGCCTTTGTACTTAGTCTCTCTCCTGCTCAGCTCAGTGGTCAATCACACCACGCCGCGGCCGTTGGCCGCCGTTGCGACTGTCCTCATGGTTCAGGCTTGGAATCCATTTCAGACTGGCATGGCTGGCGCTTGGAATTTCGTTTGCTGGACTTTATCGACCGAGGCCCTGTTTTATCTACTCTTCCCCTATTTGCAGGGCTGGTTGGAAGATCGTTCAACCGTCTTTCAGGGAGCCTTCTTGGCTGTGCAACTGGCTATAGCGACAGTATGCAAGACTAGCGCGCATGCATATGGGTATCCGGAGTTGGGATTTTGGGCTCACCTCCCTTTGGCAGTGATTCATATTCCTGAGTTCTTTATTGGGGTATCTCTCGGCAACCTCTATATAGCTTGGCGTGCTGCAGGGGGTGGCAATCCGAATCAGCAACAACTACTTCCGTTCTCCACAGGGGTCTGGACCTCCATGGCGTCACTTGGCTGTCTATTTCTACTCTGCCATCGCCCTGGCTTCTCAACTTCTTTCATCGCCCTTACATTTGCCGCACTGGTCTTTGGCTTGGCTGCAGAATCTTCGCCCGTGCAACGATTCCTCTCGACGCGACTCCTTCTCGTTGGAGGCCAAATCAGCTACGGCATTTATCTTCTACAGTGGCCCGTGAAGACGGAAGCTAAACTCCTCAGCACGCGCCTCCATATCTACTCAGAGGCTGGACAGTTCGCGCTGAACCTTATTCTGCTGACTGTCATCTCCTCGGTCGCCTTCTATTTGGTCGAGGAACCGGCTCGCCGGGTTGTTCGTTCTGCCTTCTTGCGACTGGAACGAAGGAACGGCCACTGAGGCTTCACAATAGTTTATGAGGTAGACTGGAGAGGCGCTTTGCGCCAACACCCTGCTCCCGGAGCGATTTTGCCCTCACCAACCCCACCTTTACCGCGCGTGGTTTCACAGGGTTCCGTGCATATGGACGCCCTACGCGGAGCTGCGTCACTTTTGGTTTTTGTGAATCACACACGTGCTCTCTACTTTGCATCGCCCCTTGCGCCTCCGGAATCCCGGAGAGCGGAAGTCGAACAGGCAGTGACGCAAACACACGAAGCGGCCATCGGCGCAGCACAGACGGCTGCAGCTCCGAAAGAAGGAATTAAGCTAGCCAGCGAAGCAGTCGTTATCTTTTTCGTGCTTAGTGGTTATTTGGTAGGTGGCAGTGTAATCAAAGCGCTCCAGAATAATACTTGGTCGTGGAAGGATTACACTGTAAAACGTTTGACACGTCTGTGGGTACCGCTCTTCCCTTGCTTGCTGATCTGTCTCTTTTTGGACCGCACGGGCAGCCGCCTCTTTGGTGAAGGAAGTATTTACCACAATCCTGCAGGCATCGATCTGGTCACCTCAGTAGACTTGATTCATCGTCTCGGACTACGAGTGTTTCTCGGCAATCTTTTTTTCTTCCAGGGGATTCTGGTTAGCTATCAAGGAACAAACGTCTCTCTGTGGAGCTTGGCCAACGAGTTTTGGTATTATGTTGCATTTCCCTGCCTCGCGCTCGCGTGCATAGGTAAGCAGTCTGGCCGCACACGCATACTAAGTGCAGCGTTGGGCATAGCTATTCTTGCGTTCACGGGATGGTCGATTGCAGCTCTTTTCCCCATTTGGCTCTTCGGAGCCCTACTTAGTTTAATACCTAAGACACTCACTCCGAAGCAGGCTCGCCAGAGCTCCCTAGTGGCGTTCCCTATTCTTCTCATCTGTATGCTCGGTTTCCGCGTGTTGCCTGTTACCACAATCGTGGGAGAGTACATAGTTGGTCTAGTAGCTACTGCTCTTCTATACTTACTAAGCCAACAGAATGAGCCGTCCCAACCAAATGTTTACAGAAAAGCGGCGGAATCATCGGCGCAAATCTCCTACACTCTCTATATCGTCCATCTTCCAATAGCCATTTTTTTGGCTTCGCTAATTAATTATCCTTGGCATCGATGGGCCAGAACATCCACCAATCTCCTTCTTTTCTTTGTCTCCGATGGGCTGGTACTGACATTGGCTGTTCTGCTCTGGCAGGCGTTTGAATCCAAGACCGACGGTATTCGGCGGAGGTTCTTTGTGACCGCACCCAGTGCCCATGCACCGCGCTCACACCTACCGTAGATTGACTCGCACGTTTTATACTTTGGGAATGTTACTGACATGGCCAATGCACTCGTAGACCGGACCGTCTCAACTTTGGGGTACGACCGTTTCCTCATGGTCGGTTTTGGTTCGCTGCTCACTGTCCCCTCTATGTATCTGCTCGAGCACAACCAGCTGCGATTACTCGTTATGTTGTTGTTCACCGGAACGCTTTTGCTTCTTTGGCGGCTGAGCCACGTGATAGGAATTTGTGCTACTTTTGCCTATCTTTTATTGCTCGGTGACGTCCGACGGATCGTCAGTATGTTTGCCGCTTCTTATGGACTAGACCCCTTACTCGTCGTCGGCGCCCTTTTCACAATTTCTATAGCTCTTCCGATGTTTCGGGATGTTCGGGTCAGAGACCGTTTATCGGTTGCTATGCTGCTTTTGTTGGGAATTATGCTTCTTGAGATAGTTAACCCGAAGCAGGGGTCCATTCTCGTTGGGCTGTCAGCCGGGCTATTCTACGTGGTTCCCGTTCTCTGGTTTTGGATTGCGCGCCGTTTTGGGACAGACAGACTATGCTATTTGTTGCTGTTCCGCATCGTGGCTCCATTGGGAATTCTGGCCGCCATGCTAGGTCTGTACCAGACTTTTATCGGTTTTTTACCGTGGGAGGAGGCTTGGATCCAAGCCGCGCTTGCTGCTGGGTACAATTCGTTGTTGCTGAATGGCGAGCACGTACGATCCTTTGGCTTTTCCGTAAACGGGGTAGAATATGTAAGCCTCATGGTAGTGACCGCAATTCTTCTCTGCTCTGCGGGGCTTGCAGGTAGAACGGCTTATTTCCTTCCAGTGCCGATCGTTTTCACGGCTATCTTTTACGCCTCAACTCGTGGAGGTATCCTCCGAGTTCTATTTGGAGTTGCCATGGTCTGGGCGGTCCGAGGATACGCGCGTCGTCGCGCAAGTTTCGGCCCACGTCTGGCGTTCGCTTTGTTTTGCGGTTTGGGGGCGCTGGCATACACCGCAACTCGAGCTGCAGAAGGGAATTCTACGTATGTCGATGCAAAAACGCTTGATACCAGTCAAGCCGCCACGTCACACGTAGTTCAGGGGTTTGCACATCCCTTAGACGCCAAGTCATCTACGGCTGGAATTCACGCCAGTATGATCGGTTTTGGTCTTATGTCAGGCCTCACAAATCCGGTAGGGTCTGGCCTGGGATTTGTGACGCTCGGCGCGGATAAGTTTGGGGGCAACGGTGGGTCGACCGAGGTCGACATCAGTGATGCCTTCGTGACGATGGGGCTGCCCGGGGGGCTGTGTTTCCTCTACATAATTTACCTTACCTTTTGTTATGCGTTCGAATATCTTCGTTCCGGCGAAAAGGTTCTTGCTTACAGCATGATGGGACTTCTAGCAGCAACCCTCGGGGCGTGGATAGGCCAGGGCCAGTATGCGTTAGCACCTTTCACATGCTTCTGTATCGGTTTTCTTACGAAGAAGCATCTCGACCGCACGACACTCCGGGCGATTACCGACGACAACCTGTTGGCCACACTGAAAGTATCCAGTTTCGCAGATTGACCTTTTTGGCACCTGAGAAACTGTCGAGTTCGCCTTGACTGGTGCAGATTTTGGCCCTGTCGGACGGAGTGCTCTCGCGAAGCTTACGAGGCGCCCCACGCCATGGAATGCTGAAAGCCTGCATAGGTTGTGTGCGGCGCAGCTGAAGACGATCACCCAGTCTACTTGGTGCAGAACTTGCAACAGCAGGACCATCAGCGCGTTGTTGATCGAAGGCGGAACTGAAATCAGCGCTTTACGTCGGGTTGAACGACTGCGAGATCTCATTCGTCAGCTTGTGAATTTCGCACAACTGATGGTTCGTAAACTCGCTCCTCCAAAGACCGGGGTAAACATACGGCTTTGAATCCGCTTGTCTTCACGTATATCAATCGGGGGTTTACCTTAGATCGCGAGGCACCCGGAATCTATTCCTTCAATAACTGCTAAGCTTTGTTCACCCATTTGTGTGCTCCCGGAAGCCCAAAACAGAAATCTTTGATCGCGGCTCGCCTCCCTAAACAAGTATTGGATCGATCGTCAACATAAGCGCCAAGCCACAGGAGCTTAGAGAACGCACGGCATCTACCTGTGAATCTAGTGCTTGAATCATAGATCTTAGATCGGAGTCGATGAAATGCTGCACGACGCAAGAAGTTCTCCGCGGCTGAGGACGCATATACGTTTTTCTGTAGGGGTAATATAGCATGAATGAGTAACGCCTTCTCAGCGTATTCTGTTTCTAACTTCGCCAGGTCAGAGTACTGCGTGTTCCCAATCGCTAGCTGGAGTTTTCGCCGTAGGCTCGTATCAGCAGGAGCCCCCAAGGTATTTTTGTCGTGTTGCCTATACAGCACGAGGTTTTCGGAGATTGTCGCTACTCGCCCGATTGTGGTGCCCACAAACCATAGCCAGGAATCATGACCCATTGGGTCTGCATTGTTTCCGATGCTTAATGTATGGCATGGGGGCGGTATTTTGGTGGCTAGCTGTAGAAGTTCGGACCTAAACACCATTGAGAAGCCGGGAACCAGCTTGAGAGGATCCAATGTGCCAGGTTCATTGATAGCAGTCTCTTCGAAATCGGGGAAGACGCTACCGGTCAAGCTCATTCCATTCCATACTGCTGCAGCATGGGTGGTGAGCACCACATTCGGATCGCGGAAAAAGGACGAGCAAACCAACAGCTTATCCGATTTCCAACAATCATCTTGATCACAGAAAGCGATTAATGGCCCGGTACATAGGGAGGCAGCCTTGAGGAAGTTGGCCGCATAGCCAAGCCTTCGATCATTGCGAACAATTTGAACGGGAAAATTGGCTGATTTGGCGAACTCCTCGACCAGCTCGAGCGTACAGTCATTTGACCCGTCGTCAGTGACGATGAGTTCCCACGGAGGCAGTGATTGTCGAGCAAGGCTGTTCAGCTGCTCACCTATGTGCCGTTCTCCGTTGTACGTAGCAAGTGCAATCGAGATCCGCTGGTCTTCTATTTGACAGGTCGTCGACATAAGGCGGGAGTCCCCAGCTTGGTTATACACGATCTATCGCGTGGTCAAGGTGGTTTACGATGCTGCCAAAGTCCGAACGATATGAAACCGCTAATCAGGCTTGAGCTCCGGACCGACAGCAATTGCCATGATACGGCACCGGAGTCGGCAACCTGCGACATCTCGACATCAACAGACCGGGCAATAACGTACAGATGGCGTTGGAAGGCTTTCCCAAGCGCACCCATTGTCGGTGGCACCCGCGCACGGTCCTCGATATTCCGATTGAGAGTGGCTGGTGGTTGTGAGCTCCTCCTAGAGCGTGTTTCACAAACTTTTACGCGGGGGGTGATTCATGGGCAGGCGAGATAGAAGAAGGCTCTGTAGGTAACGAGGAGATGCTCATGGCGCACCGGCAGTCTGCGGAACTGACCCAGCCATGCGTTGGTGCGCTCAATGATCCAGCGCCGTTTATATCGCCTGTGGTCCTTCGTCCTCGTGCTTTCTCTTCTTGTTGTTCTCGCAGTACGGAACGATGAGGTCGATGCCTCGCTTCTTGAGCCGCTCGCGCAGCGGATCGGAGTTGTAGGCGCGCTCGGCGATCGCGCGTTTCGGCTTTATTCGCGGCCGACCTTCGGGGCGAGAAACCTTGACTTCGGCGAGCGTGGCTTCCGCAAGCGTAACTTCTCCCGGAGAGCCACTTTCGAGCCGAACTCCCAGCGGAAGACCGCCGCCGTCGACCAGTACCATCCACTTTGTGCCCTTGCCACGCTTGGCTTTACCGACTGCAGAGCCCCCCTTTTTCGCCGGAGCGAAGCTGCCGTCCAGGAACGTCTGCTCCGATTTCAGCAATCCTTCGCCGTCCAGGACTCCAAGCAGCGCCCGCCACGCGTCAAGCAAGACACCCTGCTCTTCCCCATGTTTCAAGCGCCGCCCCAGGTCGCGGGAGAGGGATCCTGGTCAGGCAAAAACCTCCAAGCCGCGCCCGTTTGCAGCACCACAGAATCCCCTCCAAACAGGCCTGGTTCGACGCCCAGGGCTGGCCCTCAGCTGGAGACTTCTGCGTGAGGCGGGTGGTTTGATGAACTTCTTGCATGGGCAAGAGGCGATTTGAGTTGTGAGTGAGGCGCAGTGGCAGTTGATTGGTCCTCTGCTGCCAGAGCAAGGACAAGCGGGGCCGGTGCGCGCGTCGCATCTCAAATGCACTCTATAATCACTATGCGGCGTGGCGATCATTCACCCGCGCGTCAGGCTAGCACCTCTCTTGAATGAGATGGTGGTACCTGTTATAGAAGAATGGTTGGTTGCGGCAGCCTCCCTGGGCCCTTAGACTGATCTTGAAGCTCGGGGGCCCATCGTTTGCTTCTGGATTGGAGGCTTGATGCAAGATGCGTTCCGCCTGCAGCGTTCGATAAGATCGCATGCGACGGGCTTCTTCGTCTGTCAGCATCTGGTGCCGGTTGTATCTAGCGGAAGTCACAGCCGTGCTGCTCCTCCTTATGGAGACAGTGACACTGAGTACGGGAAACGCTAAGACATTGCGATTGAGGCACATTGCTTGACGCTTTGCGCCACAAGAGTACACAAGTGCGATTTTGCAGCTTGCGTCCGAGAATCGACTGATACCAGATGGATAGTTAGCTGAGCAGCTCAGTCCAGTAGATATAGAGGTGAAAGCATTGAAAGGTGGGCATTTGAAACAGTTCATTAGTGTCTTGGGCTTTTCATCGCTATTTGTATGTACGGGATTCTGTGAGACTGGTGGTTACCGCTCTGTCCAGCGGGCTGAGCAGCCTCACCCGGTTCCCAGTGGACCGTTCTTGCGAGCTACGGCACCAGTGTCATCAAAACCTTCGGAGACGTGGGGCTCTCCTGCTTCAACAACGCAACCACGGTACGCGAAGGTCAATGATCAGTCCGCGCCCCCTTCTTCCCAGTCAATCAGAAGCTCAGTGTATATACCTGTTGACAGCTGGATCTATCCAGCTGTGATGCGGCTGTACTCCCTAGGATTTGCAGACTCCCTCTTTATCGGCGTTCGACCGTGGACACGTCTAAGCCTGCTACACGTTCTTCAGGCCAGTGTTCCCGAAATTCAAGCAAGCTCCAGCGAGGAAGCAAAAACAATCTTACTTGCTTTGCAGCACTATCTTTCCGGAGAGACTACCGTCGGGGCGGCTTCGCATAGTACCCTCTATGGCATCGACACCATCTACACTCGGACAATGGGAATTGGCGGCACTCCACTTAGAGACAGCTTTCATCTTGGTCAAACTTTTGTGAACGACTTCGGCCGTCCATATCAACAAGGATTTAATCTCGTTAGTGGAGCGTCTGCAACGATAGAACAGGGCCGCTTTTCTTTTTATGCGCGGGGAGAGTACCAGCACGCCCCTACCGCGATGGGTTACTCCGCACCCTTGGCTGACCAGCTCTCGGCACTCGATCTCGTGGGGCCATACGCACCACCAAACGCGCCTCAGACGACAATCCCGAGTGGGCCTATCGCCTCACAGAATCGGTTCCAACTACTTGAAGCTACGCTCTCTGCTCATGTTCTTGGTCATGAGATCTCGGGTGGAAAGTCAGATATGTGGTTGGGTCCTGCACGGGGGGGGGCTATGGCGTGGAGCAACAACGCTGAAAATCTGTATTCGGTTCGGATAGATCGAATTGAGCCACTGCGCCTACCATTGTTGAGTCGAGTACTGGGGCCAGTGAGATACGAGTTCATGTATGGAAGCTTAAAAGGCCATACCGCTCCCAACAACCCTTACATGCATATGGAGCTGATCGCATTTCGTCCCTCGTCGAATTTCGAATTTGCCTTCATTCGCACGGTAATCTTTGGGGGGAAAGGACACGAACCCGTAACGCTGAAAACCTTCTTGCGCAGCTTCCTCAGCGTGAGTGACGTAAGCGTAGCGCAAAAGAACTCTGCATCCGATCCCGGCGCGCGGTTCAGTGATTTCAACTTTTCCTATCGGCTGCCATTGATGCGGAACTTCGCAACCGTCTACGTTGACTCCATCGCACATGACGATGTATCGCCGATCAGCGCGCCGCGCCGCGCCGCATTTAGAACGGGCTTAGAGTTGTCACACCTTCCTAAGTGTGACCCACTTGAGCTGCGGCTCGAAGCTGTAACGACTGATCCTCCTGTATCCGTAAGCCAGAGAGGCACTTTTCAGTATTGGGAAAACGTGCAACGCCAAGGTTATACAAATAATGGTTTTATCATTGGGGACTGGATTGGACGCGAGGCTAAAGGTGGACAGGCATGGCTGACATATCACACGACAGCCTTGAATTCCGTGGAACTTCAGTATCTACACAAGAAAACCGCCAAAGACTTTATTGCAGGTGGTACCACGCAGAATCAGATTAGCTTGGGCCTATCCCGCCATCTAACAACAGATTTATTGTTCAATGCCTCTGTTCAATATGAGCATTGGAAGGCACCTATCTATCAGGCGGCTCCGCGCTCTAATACCTCTACAATGTTCCAGTTGACTTATTGGCCTCGTCTACGCGGAGCCTCCCCTCAACCTTGAGTAACTGCGTGTTGGCAGATTTCATCCAGGCACGCTCTGGTGGAGTGCCCGGCGATTTGTGAACCAGTTTCTATAAAAGAGACTTGGTCTCAAGGAGCTGGACATGACACGAAAGAAGAAGCACACACCTGAGCAGGTATTGAACCTGCTGCGTCAGATCGAAGTGGCAGTGGCGCAGGGCAAGACGACGGCGTTGGCGTGCAAGGAAGCGGAGATAACGGAGCAAGTTACTGCCGCTGGCGCAAGGAGTACGGCGGGCTTCAGGTGGATCAGGCGCGGCGGCTGAAGGAGTTAGAGTAGGAGAACGCGAAGCTTAAGCGACTGGTAAGTGAGCTGAGACTGGAGAAGTTGATTCTGAAGGACATGGCATCGGGAAACTGCTAAGCCCTGAGCGACGGCGGACGGCGGTGGAATCATGCTCAGGAGCAGGGCTTGAGCGAGCGCGGGGCGTGCCGCCTGGTGAACCTGCCACGCGGCACGCAGCGCTATCGACCGGCACAGCGAGAAGACGAGGATGCGCTCACCAGAGCAATCATCAATCTTGCCAGCAGTATGGACGTCCTGGCTACCGCCGCATCACGGCGCTGCTGCGCGACAACGGCTGGCATGTTGGCCAGGACCGTGTCGGGCGGATATGGCGTCGCGAGGGCTTGAAGGTGCCTCAGCGGCAGAAGCCGCGTGGACGGCTGTGGTTCAACGATGGCTCGTGCGTTCGCCTACGACCCGAACATTGCAACCCTGTATGGAGCTACGATTCGTGAGCGCCGAGACGTATGACGGGAGGACCGTGCGGCTGCTGAACCTGATCGATGAACACAGCCGGGAGTGCCTGCTGGTGCGGACGGAACGGCGCTGGTCGAGCGCCAAGGTGATCGAGGCTGTCGCCGACGTGATGGTGGTCAAGGGCGTGCCGCAGCATCTGCGCTCGGACAACGGGCCGGAGCTCGTGGCCCGCGATCTGCGCAAGTGTCTCGCGAACACGGGCACGAAGACGGCTTACATCGAGCCGGGCTCCCCTTGGGAGAACGGCTTCTGCGAGAGCTTCAACTCGAAGTTGGGAGATGAGTTCCTGAACGGCGAGATCTTCTACTCGATGAAGGAGATCAGGGTCCCGGCTGAACGCTGGCGCGTCCACTTCAACACCATTCGCCCACACTCGTCGCTGGGCTACCGGCCACCGGCACCGGAAGCCTGGACACCAACGAGCTTGGGGTGTGGGGAGACGGGAATCGCTACGCTGATCCCGCCTCCCCGCGCCCCACACGGCAACTATCTGAACCCAGAGATAGCTGCACTACACCAACAAATAATCTGGTTCAAAAGATCGGGCAGGCCAAGTCAACGCGTGGAATTTCCGGTCTCCGGGCGCACCCCTACCCGAGCACGGCCAGACGTTTGCGATGCAGGTACAGATTCACCAGCGCGAAGTTGACGCACAGCCGCTGATGTTTCTTGGCCAAACCCCGGTACCTCACCTTGTCGAAGCCGAACACGCGCTTCAGGATGCGGAACGGGTTTTCTACCTTGGTGCGCACGCTCGAATTAGGGCGTGTTCACGCTATGGGCTAGATTCTGTTAATCTGTTTCTACCGATGGAACTGACCGAAGCGCAGTATGAGCGGATCAAGAGTGCGTTGCCGGTGCGACGTGGGAACGTTAGTCTGAGCAACCTGCAGGTGCTCAATGCGGTGCTGTATGTCGCCGAACAGGGCTGTAAGTGGCGTGGTCTTCCGAAGCGCTTTGGCGGTTGGCACACGGTGTACATGCAGATGAGCCGCTGGTCGAAGGCCGGAGTGTTAGATCGCGTGTTCGAAAAACTACAGGTGGAGCAGATCGTTCGCATCAAGCTGGAGGCAGTGTCTTTGGACTCGACCTCGATCAAGGTGCATCCGGACAGGACTGGGGCTCTAAAAAAACGGACCACAGTCCATCGGCAAGAGCCGCGGCGGATAGAACACCAAGATTCCTATGGTTGCCGCGGATGCTCGAACGGCCATAACGTT
>JAABUO010005150.1_pt1 | contig 15304 bp, 15 predicted proteins | sample 5559291 | NCBI WGS metagenome assembly JAABUO01 (sample SAMN10711878, study PRJNA513372) | rock metagenome | isolation source: Antarctica rocks | place: Antarctica: Victoria Land, Finger Mt sud
TGGGTTGCCCTGCATTGAACGAAGGAAGTTTTGAACGGCTGCTGCAGCATCGCTAGAGGGCCTGGCAGCACTATCGAACGGTCGTCAGCTATACTCGAACATGCTTTTTCTTAGTTTATCAAGCACACATTTTAAACGCTTTAGAGCGTTCAAGTGATGCTAAAAGCTATGCATTCCCTTCAGTACATTTTGTTGGGATCTTTGTTGTAGCCCAGCCTGCACCAAGAGTACACGCCAAAGTTCCATTCGACCCCCGCCCCCGTGAGAACTCCTCGTAATAATCTCGAAACATCAAAAACGACTGGAAAATTGACACCTACGCTCTTCCTCCATCTGCACCTCCTTCCCTAGGGCCCTCACCCTCCTCCTCGGGATTTCCCATGAACGGGTCCCCACTAGCAATATTCCCTTGCACATCACCTCCTCCAGGTCTCACATCTTCCATCTGATCATCTTCACGATCGTGAACCCCCTGATTATTGTTTACATTCGCGATCTCCTCTTGCACATTGACCTCATCTCCCTGCAACAGCCGATCCACGATCTGCCCCAGTTTTAAATCCCGTGGGCTGAACCATGCGGGATCTCCTTGTGCATGCTGGCTTTTTGATTGTAGCCAGAAGAGATGACGAGTGCTGCTGGATTGGAATTTTAGAACGAACACTCTGCCATTGGTAGGAGGTTTTGAGTCGGTGTCTGGCTCGCTATGTTCATATGGGATAAACCGACCATCGGCAGGAACCATGATGAGCTCGAGCTCAGGGCTGTTCAGTGAGGCTGCTCGGGGACGCCAGCAAAAGTGCATCAGTTCATCTTCTTCGAAGAGGTAGAGATAGCCAGGAGTGGGCTTTGGGGTAACTTTTGGAGAATTGGAGGTAGTCTGATAAATTTCAGTCATTGGAGGTCCTCCACAAGCTGTCATCTCATCTATTCAAGCTGTTGAGAAGGTTGGGGAAGGTATAAACCTACATCGACATCGCAAATACCAGCTTTGAAAGTTACGATGGGTGATATTGACATGTTTTTAATTGAGTGAGTACTACAGATACGGTTGATGGGTTCAGAATAAGTCTTGGGTCGAGGTAAAAATGCGAGTATACGAAGCAAGATGCTATTACTAGCGAGGCAAAGAGCTTCAAGCCCGTTACGTAAACGACTAAATGTAGCTTAGCGACTTCTAAGCGAAAACTCCCACAAACACCTTAGGGCTCATCTATCAACTACAGACCGCACGACTACCCGTCTTCAGCAAGTCGACGGCAACCCTCCTATTAACCACAGCAACCCTTCCCCACGGCCACCATGTCTGCAAAGCAAGATACAACTAAGCCTGCTGGGCAGATAAAGAAATTTGGCAAGGGCGAGCGCGAAGTACCTCATCATACCCAGAAAGCTAAAAAGTACTATCCTGCGGAGGATGAGTACAAGCCAAAGAAGGTATATTAATAAGCCATGCTGGCTGTTTTCATACTCTGTGGGATTTGCTCGAGATTGAAGTGGCCTTTGGTGGCCGCGTAACAAAGCCGATCAACTCCCTATCAGATTGCGCAATCAACACTCGAGCCACAACAGTATTGATGTCGTCGGAGAAGCAGCTGCTAACTGTTTGTCGCATCAGGTCCGCAAATCCATCCATCCTGCCAAACCCCGCGCTACTCTCCAACCCGGCACCGTCCTCATCCTCCTCGCTGGTCGTTTCCGCGGCAAGCGCGTCATCCTTCTCAAGCATCTTCCCCAAGGTGTCCTTCTTGTTACTGGTCCCTTCAAAGTCAACGGCGTGCCGCTGCGGAGAGTGAACGCCCGATATGTCATTGCAACGAGCGCGAAGGTGGAGCTAAAAGGTATTGACGAGAAGGTGGTGGAGAAAGTGGGAGCGGAGGGATACTTTACTAGGGAGAAGAAGGGTGAGATGAGTGGGGAGGAAGCTTTTTTTAAGCAGGGAGAGAAGCCTGAGGTTAGTATTTTGGAACCAAGATCCTGAGATAAGGTTGGCTGACTCATACCCTACGTTAAAAGAAGAAGGTTGCTAGTGTGCGCGCGAGCGATCAGAAGGCTGTTGACAAGTCGCTGTTGGCGAACATTAAGAAAGAGCCTCATTTCTTTGAGTACCTCCGAAGTACTTTCAGTCTACGCAGAGGAGACAGACCACACGAGATGAAGTGGTAGAAAGGGGTTCAGGGTGGTTTGAGCAAGGTGTGAATGAGGATCGGGGACGAATCTTGCGGTTGATCGCTGCATTTGTTTGTACCTGGAAGGGGGGCGCTTCATTCTGATATGGCCTAATCGGCGACAAGCCTTCTGTATCAGGCTTCAACAATAGATCCACATGACAATCACCTCCCATTCCATCGTCAAACGATTGACAAACCAGAAGCTCTACATGTTGCAGCAGTAAGAGTGGTTGGCTTCATGTAATTAAAGAAACCAGCTAGCAACCCAATCCAGCACCTCCAAGAGCTGTATCCATAAGAGGAATAGGAAATGCTAACGAAACATCAAAATGGTATCACAAAAGAACCATACATGTGAAGCTTATCCACATCATCACAGAGATATGAATCCCTCAACCCTCCTGAAATATTTAAGCATCCTTTTCTCCACGACCGCCTTTGCCTTCGCCTTTGCGCAATGTCCATGTCTCTCAATTCTTCTGGAAATCTGCACGAAAGACAGAATTAAGATGTGTCTTGAACCTGTAGGCGTCTACCATCCATATTTTGGACCGTTCACGCCCAAGTCCCTTAATCCTCCCTTGACTTCTTCGCTCTCCTCCCCACCGCCCTCGTCTTCCCTTTCACTTTCTGCGCCACCTGCTTATCACCCGCTGCATCCCTTATATCCTCCAACACATCCTCCCCCAGCCACGTCCCCATCACTAAATCCATCAACCCAAAACACCCAAAATTCCCCTTGCCTCCCCCAATCAAATGCCGTTCCTGCCTCCTCGCAATCCCACCCAGGATGAAGGCGCTAGGCAGCATGTTGTACCCACTGTAAGCGAAGGTTTCCTCGAGAGAAACGATGGCGAGGTAGAGGTGGTAGGTGAGGAGGTGGAAGCGGAAGAAGACGGCGGAGAGGTAGGTGGGGAGGAAGACGTGGAGGAGGTAGGGGAGAGGGTGGTCGTAGTTGGCGGTTAGGGAGTAGGGGGCTGAGATGGAGTGTTGCCAGGACATGTGGTGGTTGTGGAGGGGGGAGGAGGGGTTGTGGATGGCATAGCGGTGGAGAATGTAGGTGAGTATCTGGAGCGCGATGTTCGTTAGCGCGCATTACCTGAGGCAATTTCGGGTACACGTACCTCGCGCAGGAGCAATCCCCGGAGCAGGTCGACGCCGACTCCCCAGGGCATTGGAATGGCATGGGTCACTTTCAGCGCGCTGCGAGTGTGGAGGACCTCGGTCAAGAGGATTTCGATGCCTGCCTGTAGTGCGACGCCAAGGAGAATGTTCCCCAGGCTAACCAGGGTGATTTTCCACCATCGGCCCTTGATACCCCCAGGTTCTGCTCTCAACGGCAACGCATCATCGCCATGCTCTTTGATCTTGACAGCCAAAGATGGCACTGCGCTATCAAAGAGCAGAAAGCCAAGCGAAGGCAAGATGCAGAATAGAACACGGATCGCGAGGGTACCGATAAGCTCAACCTTTAGAGGAGAATGCGAGAGGAGGAGGGTAGTCCATGTCAAGTAGAAAAGAAGCAAATTTAGCGACGTCGAATACGATGAGAAGAAGGGTACTAGCAGAAAGCCGACTGTAGGGACGGAATGGAGGATATCAATAGGCTTCTTAACAAGATCGTATGGGTAGCGAGCTGATAGCCAGACGCGGTCAAGTAGCGATGGCTGTGAAGCTCGTAACAGAACACGGTCAAGCCACGAAGGCTGTGAAGACTGGAATATATTCATCGAAATAGCGATTAATCACAGAGTCAAGCGTAGATAGAACGCGAGCGTTCAGAGGTGAGAAGAGTTGGAGAAAAGCAATGTCGCGCGCTGCAAATCCCGCAGAGGAGCTAAGTACATTGACCAGTAAGAAGCTGTTTAAGTATTGAGATGCTGCCGACTTCCCAGATGTTTTCACAAAAGCATGCGTTGCGGTAGCCTTGAGAAAGTCTAGGGTAGGAATCAATTGACCCCTCCTCTTCACTCAGACATCGAGACACCAATTGGCGGAGAATGCCAGGGCGTCCTATTTGGATTCTGGAGGTTCAAGGGTGTTTCTTTCGATGGTCAATAAAGGTCAATAGCAAGCTCCACCATCTTATAGCAATATTGTAAAACATACGTACCTCCGTAAGTAGAAGTAGTATTGTTATACAAAATGTAAGAAGAGTTGGAAATTACCTTGGGTAGTATACGAATAATATGATTGGTGGATTTTTCCATGGACTTACTAAGTCCTTTCCATCCCTTGCGCTGTTAAGGTTGTCGATCATGATGATGATCTGCTTGGGTCCTGACCTGATCACTCACTCCGCCGACTGGGGTGGTGAACCGAGCATTCAGCATCGGTCATGGATACAACTCATATCAATATTATGCAGTCTTTGATGAGGACCATCACCTATTGTTTCGGCCCTCAGATGCTCAATTGGGGCCGTGCTCCACGAGCCGCCCTGCAGAATTGAGACCGCTTTCCCCAAACGAACACCTCCTTATATTCCGTAGTACAGGCCCGATATGTCTTCTACCACAATGGCCGATTTTTCTCCGATTATCCCTGCACGGACATCTTTACGCCCAAGAGAGCAGCATCGACGCTCATTACCTTCCTCTACTAAGGATGCGACGCCCCGGCCATCTGCGAACCGTGTAACCATCCAACCTGCCTCAACCGAAGTCATATCCTCTTTAATAGAGACCCTCTCCGCTATATCGACTCCTGCCGAACAACATTTCGAAAATCTGCCCCGTATAACCTCCTCGATATCCACCCCTCCCTCACCACGCTACAATGTTTCGAACGGCCCTCTTGGCAATATTCATCAGTCAGGTCCAGACCTTAGCCTTAGCATAGACTATACCGCGCACAAGAAACCTTATGAATCGGTGGAAGACCTCTACCTGCACCCAGACCATGCAGCCCATCCACCAGTACCACCTTCTTCAACTGATCGAAGTTCTCTTAAGTCTCATTTCCATGATACCTCGTGCGGCTCGCAGACCGATGCCGGGCTTGATCTGAAGCAAGAGAATAGCATTGGGAATCTCAGTGTTGAGTCTGGCCCTCGGCGGTCAAAAACAAGCATTGCATCGACTGCAAGCGGTGGCAATAAGAGCATTAGGAGTCATAAGACTTTGAATTCCCGAAACTCTAGGGATCGGATGCGTGATGGAAGCGGGCTGAGAGACAGAATGAGATCCCGGGATAATTTACCTGACTCTGGAAATAGGAGTTCAGACATTGAAGGAACGTCTTCTCCAGATCCATTGATGATCTTTGACAGTGTGAACAGCGAGAGCTTACAACCAGGTCCTCTACACGTCGCCCCACAATCCTCTTCCACGCATTCTTCCATACGAAACCTAAAACGACGCACAGAGTCTCCGCGCGTGTCCGTCCGAGCTTCATCAGCCGATTCCTCCATCCGCACTACAATACACGAGGCAAAGTCCGACGAATCAAGCGATAGCCCAGATTTCGCAGGTAATGGGCTGAGAATTCCCAACAGAGATTCCTCAGTACGGCACAGCCACGGCTCAAGCCCTTCCCGGCGCAAGCAAAAATCCCACGTGCAGCCAGGCGCCGGGAGACTAGTCCTGGATGATGATCCTAACTCTTTTGCGGAAGAATCTCAGAAAACTCCTGACGAACTGGAGGAGGACGATGTTTCACGTAGGATAAGGGAGTTGAAGGAGCAGAAAAGGATGAGGGAAAGCCCGCTCACTGTAGCTACGGAAGATTCTGAATCACCTTTAAGAAGTCGCCACGAAAAATTCGACCGATCACCACTAAGGCAAACTCATAATTTGATGAATGATACAAAGGAAGACGTTCAAAAGTCTCCAACAAAGCATGCGAAGCAACGATGGGCCAACGAAGATTATGAGAATACTGCACCGTCTCCAGTAATTGATCAGAGGATTGACCGGATCAGTGGAGCCAGATCGAGCTCAGATAACAGCAACCCTTACGCGGTAAAGAACAGGTCTTCTTTGAAGTCTGCTATAGAGTCTCCACGGACGCGAAGTAAGCCACCTCAGAGAAGTAATTCTCGCTTACTCAAGAGATCCGCAAGCCCAACAACTGCCGAAAAGCACAGGAGGACCTTTTCGAACCCGCTGGCGCCTGAAGATCGATCATCGAGTATAGACTCGATAGACGATGCCGTGTACGACTATCTATCGTCTCCCAGGCTGTCTCAGAAGATAAACCATCCAACAACAGGTCGTGTCATCTCCTTTTCCGAGGTCGGTGATCCCAACGGTTTAGCAGTCTTCTGTTGTGTTGGAATGGGCTTGACGAGATATATCACGGCCTTCTATGACGAATTGGCGTTGACCTTGAAGCTCCGGCTTATTACCCCTGATCGTCCAGGTGTTGGGGCTAGTGAGCCTCACGTCGATGGGAATGATCAGCCCTTGCGATGGCCAGATGATGTACTTGCTATCTGCCAGCATCTCAAACTCACCAAGTTCTCGATTTTGGCACATTCGGCTGGTGCTATCTACGCCTTGGCCACGGCGCTTCGTATGCCACAACACATCCGTGGCCGAGTTCACCTTCTAGCGCCCTGGATTCCCCCGTCTCAGATGTCTGTCATAGGAACTCAACAAGAGTCTTTGCCCGTCAGCGCTATGCCGTACTCCCAGCGTTTCCTCCGGTCTTTACCTGCTACTTTCCTCAAGGCGGCTAATTCAAACTTCTTCAGCACTACAAGTGCCAGCATCACTACCAGTCTACCGAGATCACCCCGACGCTCGAGGCGTAGGAGCGTGCCCGCCGAATCTCCGGAAGCCATCCGTGACAGTCAACGCGAGTCCTCCAAACAGCCGAAGACGCGGGATGCCGATAATGAAAAAAGTTCCACAGCGCAAGACACCAATGTCCCCGAAAAACCCGATATACGCCCATCAATGATCGACCCCGAAATGGAAAAAGAACGCCAATCAGACTACGACACCCGCCTCACCGAAGCCATCTGGGCCGCCGCCACCACCAACGCCAATCCTGCCGTGGACCTTCTCGTCTGCCTCGAACGCCGCCAACCCATCGGCTTCCGCTACGTCGACATCACCCGCTCCGTCGTCATCCACCACGGCAGCAAAGACACGCGCGTTCCCGTTGAGAATGCAAAGTGGCTCGGCAAAACAATGCGCAGGTGCGAGGTCAGGGTGCTCGAGAGTGAGGGACATGGGCTCATGGCGAGTGCGGGGGTGATGGGAAGTGTGCTGATGGAGATGGCGAGGGAGTGGGAGGACTGGCTGACGCTGGTTCAGGGGAAGGAGGGGTTGGAGAGGGCGAGGTTGGAGAGGAGGGTCACGACGGCAGTGTGAGAGTATGTATTGTGGATCTTGGCGCGAACCGGGATTTCCCGCAATAATTGTGTGCGTGCAATATACCAGGTCGGAAGACCAATGTTTCAAGGGGGGGGTTGTGGTGTTGCTAATGACGGAAAGCCTGCTGGATATGGCTGAGGGATTGGGATATATGCCTAATAAATTGGTATTTAGGGATCACTACGGTAGTCAAATTTCTACCTGCCAACAGCTTTAAACCTTTGACTTGATGCCACTCTTATTGACCGATTGAAATGATTTAGGGAAACAGGTACTATGGCGTTGAGGCCAGGCACTCGGCCTTCCGAACATTACTGCAACTTGGACCTATCAAAGGCACGCAACTTAAGATCTCTAAACCCACATCCCCTTACCAGATAACCACTCTTGAACTACCCAACCCATGGTGAAGACGCGCACTCCCTACTCAGCATATCACGACGCTCACCATATGTATACCAACTCAACAAAAGCTGCCCTGTAATAAACCTTTGCATCTCAACGGCCCCCAGAACTAAATCCTCCCTACTGATCTCCCACAATCCATAACAGCGAAGAACCAGTTACGTCAGACTTCCATATCCCGTCTACGATGTTGCAGAAGCTCTATCGACTATAGCCAAGTAGAAAGACCATTGAGTCCGTGTTGTTGCACGTTTGGGGTGTAAGGGATCTTGGGCACTGGTGTCATGGTGTGGGTGATTTTGTTGCGATAGATCGGCTTTTGGGGGGAGTTTGGGGTGATTGGAGGTTTTAGGAGGGCTAGACGATTTGTCATGAAAGATTTTATGCATCGGAGGTGGTCTTCGATGGCTGCATCTTTGTGTTACGTTACTGCTTGATGGGTTTGACGTGCGGTATTGGAGAAGAAATGTGAGTGTGGCTGAAATTGTCTTTGATGCTGTAAAGCTTGAGGACTTGGTTGAGGGAGTGGTTTGGGAGGTGTTGTTTTTTCCTAGGGAATGCCGGCGTGTGCCTTTAGGGGGGTTATCGCGCTGCTTCTGGAACGGCGTTTAAAAGGGGTTTGGGTCAGTGTTTGAGGACTTCGGAAAATCTGCAAGGTTTTATACTAATTACTCGAAGCTCGGGAGAAGTGCCAGTGGTTTTCTGTGCCTGTGCGTTGAATATGAACAGAGCTTCCTGGTAGATGTCACGGCGCAAGCAGACATCAATAACCGCGGTTTCTATCTTTAAAGAACTAGAGCAGGTACTTTTCCACCCCCGTGGATCTTTAGCTCAGACCTGTGGTTGTCGTGGTTTAACGAGTGCTGCCCTGATATTTTAGTTGATACTCGATGTATAGTTGAATGATTGCCCTTGATAAGAGTACTCTGCGGCAACAAATCACATTCCCTATTCTGAGCAGGATAATTGCCAAATATCAATGTGGTTATGGCATCAAACTAAGCAAATATCTTTCTGCTTTGCTCGTGTCTTTTCTTCGTACAGCTTAGTGGATAAATCCTTTAGAGTATGCCGCGAGCGAGTCCACGAAAATCAAGTCATTTCAAGAGGTGCTCGAACCAATCCTGCGACTCATGAGTTCATGACAGCAGACGACTAAACATAAGACGCCCTAATAATAGCGAGTTGCTGAACAATCAAGACGGTACATATTTTGTTAACCGCTGGCTCGGGAACTTCATAGTAAGGACACGGACATGGTAAAATTCGAAGACTTCTGGACCCGTTTTCTTAGACAAACGAACGGAGGCAAACAATGACACAAAGGAGATGATCATACTATAGCATATGCTCGCGTAAACACTTTGAAGGAAATAACTAGCGGTGGGCTTACAGAAGTAGTGGTGAGAATCGACTTGAGCTTACTGATTGTGAAGAAAATTGTTGAAGATCCTGAGGTAAGTTTGATCATGCTTGTCTTCACGCAATCCGTCGGTCTTCGTGGACGATATTTTCGCTATTTCCTGGATACTCGGAGATGTAGGAGCGCTTGGGAGCCTCGGTTGAAGAAGACAACCCGAGGCTGAGATTGCTCAACCGGTGTTCAAGATATCGGCTACAACGACCTGATTCATGAGCTTTTCGCGCTGGCAGAACCAGACCCTTGATATCTTTCTCCGGTATCACTCGGCAGATTGTAGGGGCATGTGGGTATGCGAAATTATCCTCATGGCTCGAGTAATCGCGGCTGCCTTATGTTATGAGCTAGGGTTCTTGGGGTAGTGCGAGGTTTAAACGATGAAATGCACTCACTAGATCCTTTCTTTCATCCTATAGAGAGATTCCATCAGAACGGTCTAAGTTGAATTGGAATGGATAAGTCCAACTATCGCATGTCGAATATTGCTCTCCGGACCAATTTCGTCTCACACTGTTCACTTCAAGACGCGAACCGAAGATTATCTTCACCCTCAGACCTCCACAAATATAAAAACTTCTTCTTATTCTCTAATGCTGGACTTAGTCGGTGCATGATAGGTGCAAACTTCTGCAAGCAAAGTTGGGATCCTCGTTCAACGCCTAAGCGTGGAGATGATCCATGGAGCAGCATTAGCGGGAGAGGATAGAGATATTGTAGAGATAGACCCAAGAATCTGTTCTCGGTAGCTCGATAAACGAGTAGCGCACTATATGCAAGATACCTTCATGGCGAGAATATCTCCGATCAAGCTCAGCAGGTAAATCCCTCCGCTCTCAGCTCCACACACCGCCACCGAGGGCGCCTGATTGCCGAAATGGTATTAAATTCATCGTGATATTTGCCTCATTGCTGTCTAATCGAATTCGCACACGTCTTTCAATAACCTCAATTCATCTTGAAAAAGCCTCGAGTAACTAGAATACTGCTTCCCCGGAAATATCAGACAAGAAGCAGTACCAACTTCCCACCGCCGCTGCTGTGGATCCCATATGCCGCTATGATTATAGGACCACTCCTTGACGTGCAGTAGTTGAATAGTACACAGATGAACTATTGATACTGAACTCTAAAGCAAGACATTATATTGAATTGAAAGTTGAACTAGCCACTATGTCGACATTCGAACTGGTATCCACTCCTTCGGATTCAAAGCCTACTTCTACCCTTGGAGCCGGCCTCGTAATCTTCTCAGCCTTCCTGTCTTTGCAATTTGGTTTTCTTCGTCAAGGGATCTCGGGGTGAACCGATTCAGAGTGAATACTTGTATAAGTATACCTACAACAATCCATAACTGACCGTCAAATTTAGTTCTGGCATACTTCTGACATGAGCGAACGGTCAGCGGAATCTCGACGCCACAGGCGGAGTGGCATTATCGGCCATCGGCCATCGGCCATGGCAATGCTCGCGTAAAGAAAGCCATTGCTACTTAGCTGGACGAAGTGGCGTACTGTCATCCTGGCTTCTTCAAGACGTCATATGCAGAACAGCTGGCGGATTTTCTTGCGAGACTGGTGCTGATAACTTGCAACCAGGCGCTTAGCTGCGTAACGTCGGTCCCTGGATATTTCCAGAGCATAAGGGCTGTCTGTGATCGTCATAGTGTTCTCTCGATCTTCGACGAGACCATGTGCGGAATAGGACGTACAGGCACTCATAATCCTTGAGGGCAAGAGGGTGTCGTTCCCGACATTCAAATGGTGGGGGTCTGGATATGCGCCCATCTCCGCTCTGCTCGTTAATGACCGAGCCATCTCAACACTGAAAGAAGTATCTGAATACTTCGTTCACGGCCATACCTACTAGTCGCTCCCCCCAAGCTGCGCTGCAGCGTTGGAAGTCCAACGTATAATTCAAGAGGAGAAGCTTGTGTCGAATGTTGCCCGTATAGGTAATCTTCTTGAACGCCTGCTTAGACAGCTTCTGGGAGACCATCCCAACGTTGGCGACATTCGAGGCCGGGGTCGGTTTTGGGCTGTTGAGTCTGGTTGATAAGATAACCAAAGAACCTCTCGATGCCAAATTGAACGTCGCCAAGAGACTTGGGAGCAAAGTTTCACAAAAGGGCTATAATATTAGTCTTTTTGCAGCAACTGGGGCAGCGGATAGATGAAAAGATGACCGTTTCTTATTAGCACCTCCCTACACTGTTAAGGAAGCTAATGTAAAGGAGATTATATTTCGAGTGGGCAAAGTCGTGGATGCAGTCCTTCGTGACTTGAAGGAAGGAGCAATGATTGAAGGTGGATAATCTAGAGCCAAAAGCCGTGATGCATTCGACTTAGGGCCCTCTCTGTCGCTTGAGTAAGGAGTACTTTGTAACTAGATGCAGATATTGCGATGTCAGCACACTGAAGTCAGCGAGCGGTGGGTATTGAATGCAGCTGCAAGTCAGCTGATCATTATATAGGTGAGAATGCCCTGACTGAGACCAAAGTAGCTATACACGTCATTTCTTTGGTACTCGCACATCTAAGATCTAGACGTGCAATTTCCAAAATCTGGGCGACTCAATAAGCAATTTATTGGGTCTGTGAATAGTTTGGCAGACAAATTCACACCTTATCCTCGCCTTTTTGCTGGCTCCTGTGCTTCTAGATTCCGTTTTCGAATGGTTCAGTCAGCTTGGATATGAGGGTGGCACGTATATGTTCCCGGTCCACGTTAATCAAGCATACATCGCTGAGATCTTGAGTGATAAAATGTTCACCGAGATCAGTTAGTTTCACCAGCTATGTTCCCACCGGACTCCTCCGCTCCCTTGCTCTAGGCCGAGAGCTGATGAGTGCGCATAAATTTTTTCTCTTTCAATATAAGCCCTGCGTCTAATGTCACTTCTCAAGATAGAGATAGATAGCCCAAGTCTGCTAACTCTTCTTGTTACTGCTTATCTTGCTTGAGAGTTCAATCTGCTGCAAACCTTTATCCCAACTCTTTGCCAAACTACAATACAATGAAGTAGCCACGGAGTTCATTGAGGAACAAGCAACGGATATGTCTGAACTCTAGGTCCTCGAAATGGTTGATTGGGTTCATGGTCTTTGTGGCGGCGTTCAAGTTTAACAGTTTCCATTTGTCAATTGTCAATTGTCAATTATATTTCTCAACTGGAAGTCAAGTGAGAGCAGAGACTGATACTATATCTCTCAGGATGGCTTCTCTTACGGCGCTGCTGGTTTGATTGCCTGACAACCCTAAACAGCCTTACTCGCCTGTGTGAAGATTTGATAGGTTCTAGGTAGTGCCCGTTCTTCCTTTTCTCTTGGTGGAGAGATCTAGTGTTCCGGAGGAAGATGATTAGTTGTGCTCTTCTCCTAATTATCTAACATTGATTTCTCTACAGTTCAGTTCTGGCTCTCAACTCTCTTAGTAGCTTTCGGACTCTCGCTAACCGTCAGCGCTCCTAAGTTCATTTCATTGGACGAGCTACTTCAATGGCTGACAAGAAGTAGCAATTACTGCTTGGGCAACTGATAAATTTGGATCTCGACAAACTTCTCTAGTTCTTGGTAGTGCCTTAGCTCTTGTTGGCACATTACGTTTCTGCGTAGCTCGGGCTCTATGATTGCTATTGTTGGCACGGGTTTGTCAAGGCGCATCTAATGGTGCTGTCTTCTCGTCCGGTTTACTTTTGATTGTGGAGACATTCGATGCCGACGAGGTTGGCTCTTGCTATATGCCATCTTCTCGTGATAAGTCATGACTGTATTGTGCTGACCTAACAATAGGCTTTGTGTTCAGCGGCATGACTGGAGGCTTCCTCGTTTCCCCCTTCCTTGTAGGCATCGTATACGCCAAAGCTGGGTACTTCGTAGATTTCATATTGGTGCTTAGAGTTCTGAGTTTTAACCTCGTTCTGCGGGCGGTTATAATTGAACAGACAACAGCTGTGAAGTGGCACAAAGTAAGCAGGCTAAATGATCCAAATATTATAGTCTAGTAAGGGAACATGACAGCCTGACACGTTGTAGAATGGCCACAGAAATCCTCACACGAATACAGATCGGATGGAGCATAACAAAGTAAGAACTGAACAGCAAAAAAGGCAGCCATATGGGCGTTCTCCTCTGATCCCAAGAAAACAAAGTGTAGAAACGACGCCGACGATACATGGTCGTTAACTAAGGTCTGATGAAGAGTTAATCGAGATCTCTGATAGGAGCTCAAGTGGGGCTCCAACGGAACGAGAAGACAAAATGAGGAAGTAGCATGCAACGAAAGCTCAGGAGACATCCACGCTTCCCTTCCATACGGGTCCTACTGAGTCCAAATCTTGGTTTGCTAAGGCGGTTCCGAAAATGGCAATCTTCTTGGGCTCTCCACGGCTGATAGCGGCAGCTTACGGCTGTTTTACCTACATGACAATCGTTGCAGCTTTTGATGCAACACTCCCGTTGTTTGTAAAGCGCACGTTTGGCTGGGACTCTTCTGCCGTCGGTCTAAAGTTTCTTGGCTTGACGATACCTTCGCTGTTTGGGACTGCCTATGGAGCATTGTCAGATCGCTATGGACCCAAAAACATGTTTCTGTCTGGACTTGCCATCACGGCAGTGTCTCTTGCTTTATTAGCATTTTTTGCAAATGATACTGTTAGCCATAAGGTCTGGTTAATGTTTCTTCTTATCTTTGTTGGTAAGTTTCCCTAATCACAATGTCCCGTGCGATGATGACCTAATTCACAACGCAGGCATTGGAGTGAACGTCATCCTGGCTCCGCTTGCAGCTGATATGCTTTATGAAGCAGAGTGCCTCAAGGAGAAAAACTCAGAGGTCTCTGGAAAAGCAGGCACTTACGCGCAGGGATACTCGTTACTTTGCGCCGCTCTGGGATTTGCCAGGGCTGTAGGTCCCGCTTGGTCAGGCCTCATATACCAACAGACGAAATGGAGAGTTCGAGTATCAGCACTGGCTCTTATCTCCGTATTGGGGAGCGAGGGGGTTCTCTTTCAGAGTGGTGGACCGGAGAAGAAGAAACTCAGGCATGATGAAGGTTCCAGTGAAGAACCCTAAACCCACATTTAGGTCCTGCAAAAGCTCCATGATTAAATGCTTGAGGCTATCGTAATAAAAATCTTGTCATCCTTGTTAGAGAGTAGATCTTCCCTCCAGGCAATGGAAGGTGTAGAATTTTTTTAGAATCTTTTGCTGCAGTATGAATAATGATCGACAAAGCGCTTGAATCATGAAACATAAAAAAATTATGGGAGTACTTACGAAGATAGATTGAAGAGGGGAGATGGACCACGATCTGAGTGTCATGTGTCAAAGTGGGCGCGGCTTGTATCATGCAACCCCACTCGCTCCCGCTTCTTGGTGGGTAATCGAATCACTGTCCCGTGATATTTAAACCAATCTAAAACCCTTCTTCACAAGTGGATTATCCACTCCACTCAAGTCTTCAACCATGACGTTTGAATACGCCAACTGGCCACCGGGGCAGCCGCACCTCCCGTCCCCCCTTCCAACTGACTTCAAGCTCACCACTTCACCCGGCACAGATATCTGGAGAAAGCCTCCGCAGCACGACGCCTTCAATGCACCAATCCTCTACCGCTCCATAAAGCTCTCCGCCTTCCGTCGTGCTCGCGTGACAGTCTTCGCGGACTGGAAGACCCTCTACGACCAAGGCGGCCTCTGTCTCGTACTACCCCAAGCTACAGGCTCCCTACCAAAATGGGTCAAGACGGGTGTCGAGACCTTCAATGGTAATCCGCATGTCAGCACCGTTGCGTGTGATCGCTGGGCGGATTGGAGTTTATTTCCAATGAGCGGGGCGACGGCGACTGTGGAGATGGAGCGAGAGGTGGTCGATGGTAAGCCTACGAGTACGCTGTGGGTTTATGTTCTCGAAGGACTAGAGCCGAGGCCCGCCCGTGAGGTCTCGTGGGTGTTCGACCGTGTTGAAGATAGAGATAGTGGCGATT
>JAABUO010005152.1_pt1 | contig 15297 bp, 18 predicted proteins | sample 5559291 | NCBI WGS metagenome assembly JAABUO01 (sample SAMN10711878, study PRJNA513372) | rock metagenome | isolation source: Antarctica rocks | place: Antarctica: Victoria Land, Finger Mt sud
CAGCATGCAAGCAGAAGCAGTAGAGGAACAATTGTTAGATTATGTCAGCGTCTAGCAGATGGCATACCCATGGCCGAGTTGCAGCATAAGTTTGGGCACATTGCTGCTCAAACAGTGAGTGCCACCTTGGCCTCTGGTTCTGCTTATGCTAATAAGTATGCGTGTGAAAGTTACAGTCAGGGTCAGAAACATGTACGCCTCACAGACCCTGAAGGCTTCCTGATGTCTAATGATTGCATCGCGACGCTCTTTGCTGAATTGTCTACTGATGCAGCCTATGATCCAATGTTACAGACAGCTGTATTGTTATAGACTAGATGCAAAGCCTCAGCAGCATGTTTGTCAAACTCACGAATTCTTTCACTTCAAGTCACTCTGGGTGATGTAGGTATACCACTGACACAACCTCCAATCTCAGCTCTACATGCGTTGTCCTTGCACTCGTGGCCGGCCGTCAGGACTGTCAGTCTTGCCCTACCAGTCTGCTACAAATCTTTCTCAGCAGCTTCCAAGTCAGAGATTCTATTTACCATGACTGTAAAAATAGGCTCCGAGATGCATATGAATCGTGCAGCCCAACACAACCTTGCTTGACGACATTCTGCGATACAATATCTCTATCCAGGCAGTTTACCAGGCTCCACACCTTTGGCCATCACGGGTCTGTAGCGGCGAAGCAGAACTTCACTCAGCTGCAGGCAAGTATACAGGCACACGCCCGCTCGTGGCCAGCATTAGCTGCTGAAAAGTCTGGGAAGTTGGCGGAATTGTTGTAGTGAGGCTGTTACAGGTCAAAAAGTGCAGAAGTGCCTACAAAGCTAGCAAATGAAACACATGCTTATGGCTCAAATCCTGTAGTCATTTAAGCAAAACACATCCAAGGAAAGGCGCATCGCAGCATGGGCAAAGCCCAACAGAATGGAGCATACCTGTTGGTGGCTCAAGTGTTCTATGCATTCAAGCAAAACAACAATGTGAGTGAAGAGGGCACATCGCAGCATAGGCAAAGTTCAGTGGTCATGACTCATGCTGAATGCGTCTCCAGTCACTCAAGTTTAAAATGGCAGAGGAAGAGACTCTCGGAGTATGCTGCAATGCAGCCGTGAACCATATATGCTGGTGGCTTGAGTCTTGTACTCACACTACCAAAACAACAAATGTCAAGACTGTGACAGTGCAGGAATAGCCTCCTGACACGCTAGCAAAATGCCTTTTACCTGAGCTCTGCTTGCAATAGCCATGAATCATGCTTGCCAGTGAATCAATTCCTCTAATCTTTCAAGCAAGCCACGAGAGAAAAAATACTACAGCATGGGCGGAGCCGAATAGTCATGAATCATATTTGCTGCTGGCTCGGGTCCTCTAGTCATTCAAGACAAACAACAATGCAAACACGGGGAGTACCACAGCATATAGAATTAGCCATGGCCATACTTTGCTGGTGGCTTGAGCTCTCTAATTTTTTAAGCAAGGAGAGATATAGCAAGCAGTGCAGCCGTGAGGCAAATCTGCTGGTGGCTCGGGTCGTCTGATTATTCAGACAAGGGAAGAGGCTGCAGGCAGGGATCTGTGCTTCTGGATCTGCTTCTGGATGAGTCATCATGCTGTCCCTGTACTATACATCCAGATCATCGTCACTGCTTGCCGGTTCTTACTGCGCAATGTTGATCAGACTTACAGAGACGGGGCTCTGGGCATCCACACAAGCAGTCAAGCCTGCATGCCGTCACCCAGCTCTTACAAGCTTGTCCGTTCACCTGCGTCAAAGACTTGCACGTCACCAGCACCGCGTTCATCAACTTCAGAGGTTTAGCGCAAGACCAGTGGGCAGCAAGCTTCAAGTCGCAGCGTCTGCGCCTGGCGGGCATAATACACCAGGTGCTGCCACCAACGCACCTAGTCCGCAGGTCAACAAAAAAAGTGAGTAGCACTTTGTCAGCTGCGTTCAACAACTGCTGACGCCTACCAATTTGTCTTTGACCCGGCAGATACAATTTTCTGCTGGGTAGGCCGATTTATGGCTGACTGATCAGTGAACTGTGCAGACTACAGTGCAGCTTCTGCTGCCAGTGTGTCCAACACAACAGGAACAGGCGTTTTCATTCTCTTACTTCTCAACCTGATCATCTTTGTCTTGGACCACACATTGCACTTGCCGCAAATACAGAGACTATACCTGGATCACCTAGCACCACGGTGGTGGCAGTTCCTCACAAGCAGTTTCTGCCATGCATCATGGGCACATCTTTCAAGTAACACTTTTCTGCTGTATGTCTTTGGCAAGATTGTCGAGGAAGAAGAGGGTATATGGGGAGTCTGGTTCACATACATCATCACAGCTGTTGGTGAGACTTGAACAGCTACTCGTCTTGTGGTTGCCTGCATGCCATACCCATACATGACTGTTTTTTGCTGCATCAGTAGGCTGCTTGGTGCTGCATGCTTTACAAGGGCAAGATGCCACACAGTTGCACCATGGTTGACATTTTGTGCCCGTGCAGGTGCAAGTGTAGCATCATACTTGTTGCAACCCAAGGCAACCATCTCCCTTGGGGCATCTGGAGCCGTCTTTGGTCTATTTGCTGTCAGTGTACTTGTCAAGCTCAGCTTCAATCTTAAAAAGCTGATTGAATGCGGCATCCTCGGGCAATTTGTCATCAAGCAATTGCTACAGGTCAGCACCATGATTAATTGCCTGACCATCCTACCATACATCAGCAAGGGCGCATGTGCAAGCTGAGACTCCTTCTCCTGTATTTAAGCCTTCACATTTCAGCGCTCCCTCTCTGAATGCGCTCTGAATGCGCAGGAAACAGTGTCACTGAAAGGCGGTGGTACTGTTATAGCTGGGCACCATGTGGGCCATATTGCACACTTAGCAGGGGCACTGGCTGGCGTGTTGCTGGTTTACTGCTTGTCTAGGCTACCTGCTGTGTCTAAGCATTGAGCAGAATTGCTGACATAAAATCTGCTGATGCTTGGCGAGGCCAGGATGACATATGACAAATGCAGGGGACCACATTCCCGCCTTATGACTCAAACCTTCAATTGCCACATGCATTCAGACAGAAACAAAACTGCTCATCACCTTCTCTGGCTAACGTATTTGCACAATAAGCATTCAGCTCTGCAGAGTTTGATTGTATGTTTGACACTGTCAGGCTCGTTTTGCTGAATTTCCTGGCTGTTGGTTCAGCATTGTAGTAGCTGCATCCACTGTTACCAGCTGCAAACAAAGCGATATGCATGCAGCCGTATGAACTGCATTACATCGGCACTTTGTGGGTTGGATGTCCAGCTGCACAGAAAACGACGTAGTTGTTGCCAGCGTTCATGCCTGATGCATTTCAAACTGCTGGACAGGTTAGCAACAGTAGTCTTCATCGCCTCTGCTGCCAGTCAACTGCTATTTCTTTTTCAAATGCGTGCATTGGAAGGTCCAGTCTAACAGCAATGTTAAGACAGGATCAGCTGTAGTGATGGTGATTGTATGGCAGTGTCAAGATGCCATCAGGAAAAACTGTAAAGGATCAACTACATAGCCTCCCTGCTTATAGCCCTCACTCATTACCTATATTACTACTCAACCCTGAAGTGCCTTCTGCAGTGTTGGCTCAACACCTTTTGCTGCTGAGGCAGATCACCCTACCAACCTGCCGTTGATCTTTCAGTTGAAGCTGCGCGTGTCAAATGATCACAAACAGATGCAGCAAAAGCATCTTGAGTGTACTGCAAGGCCATTTGCTGCTGTCAAAATTTTGCCTGATGGCCCAGCATCTACAAAGTGCGTAAATCCCTAAAGCAGCTAGCTTAATCAGCAGCAGCAGCTGCTGCTGTTACAGCCTTGAAGCTGTCTCTTTGAAACTGCTTTTGCAAGAGCCGGATGACTGGATATGATATAGTTGCAAGAGGGGTGGCAGGACGGGAAACAGTGTAGATATCATACCTGCATGCCAAGCTGTTGCTCATACAGCGTTGTGATATGGCAAAACAAATGACAGCGTGTGCATCGTCTTACCACACAGAATCATCTTCCTTGTGCCATTCTACAGCAAAACGCTCCTCTCCTGCTAAAGCATGTCCTTGGAGTGTGCTATGCGCATACCTCAGGTGCTGGCCTGCACATGTGGAGCTGTGCCTGATATGAAACCCTGCTGAGATAGCATTCTGGGAGCTCAACTTAAGGATATGGCACATCCTGATTGCAGCTGAGTGCAACACTTGCAATGTTGGGACATGCTGCAACAGGCTGACCCACCTGTCCATCTGGACCTTCCACCTATGCTACAGCTGCCATTGTCTACATACACAACCTTCAGAGGCAACTTCATCCAGGCAAACACAAGGTGCGGCAGCACACAGACCAGACCTCCTTTGACAGGAGGGTCTGCATGCACCGTTGACCAACCCAGATCCATATGCTTCCAAGCACATATTGCCCTTACAGCTCTGTCATAGGCTACCCTTCCCTTGCCTACCTGACAGGCAAGTTTTTGTTTGTTCGATGAGCATTCTGACAACCGGCAGTGTCTGACTTACTTCTGCAGCAAGAGACTAGTCTGCGTGCTTTCCGAGTAGCCAAAAGTTAGAACCGCTGAGGTGAGCTAGCATACAGAGGAATGTTTGGCCTTGTGTTGGACCCACTCTACCTGCTTCCGCTCGTGATCTACTTGCCATCTTGGCAGGGCAAAGTTGAAGCCCGCCTTATGCCCCGGGAATGCAGAAGCTGGCAAAGGGGGAGCAGACTGTGTGGCCTCAATCCATCGGTGATTGAATCCAAGCCTAGCATATGCGTACCAAAGACTCAGATACGCACACCACATTGCTGTTACAACCTAAGGCCATGAGAAGCCAAACCTGTTGCCGTGAGCCTCTGCACGCTCGATGTCACTCAGAGAAGGCTTTGACAAACTGAGTGATGAAAGCCCGACAAACTGAGAGAGTCCGGGGGCCCAATTGTGCACATGTACAAAGCCAAAGCAGGCCATGCCCGGTAGCATAGTTCAAACCAAGCTGTAGCGCTTGTGCATGGCAGATGATTGGATCATTGATCAAGCGAATTCTGAAGTAATATTGCCCCAATTGGTGCGATTTGGTCGGAAAGCGCTATATCAGTTGCAAATTGGGCCATGTCGTGATGACTAATGGCCAACTGAGCTGTTTTATGGAAAGGCTTCAAGCACGATGATCGACTATTCGTAGGACAGGGCTGTGCCTGCGCGTACGTAAAGTCTTGTCAATCCTATATCGTCTCATGTTGTTCCCAGGACGCGTGCTAACGTAGACTAGGGGACTTGATGTTACCAAGCAGGCTTGGAGCAGCTTGCTGCTATTTATTAGTGTCCACACTGTGCATAGCTCTGTTTGCGTCTGGATCCTGGATTCCGAACGACTCAGCTGCAGCTGCTGCCGAGTATCAGAATCGAGGGCCCTCTGCTACAGCATACGAGCTCACACTTGGGGACCTGCTTCCCGAGAATCTTCTGGCTCAGGATCAGTCGTTGAATTTCGTCAACAAGTACTTCAGGTGTGCTGTTCATACACACAGGCAGCTTGCGATTCATAAAAGTCAGCTTGGTCTCATTCACAACCGCTCTTGCAGACTAGTCGGCCCTGCTCTGTGGCCTGTGACACCAAAGTTGGTGCAAAGCCTGCACCAAGTAGCAAAGAAAGTGTGTGGCACCACTCGGTATGTGTGTCAAGTCGAGCTTGGAGTCAACCAACGGCACCCAGGTAAGCCGCTGTGTTAGTCTGCTTGGCCGTGTCCAGCTGCAGATTGCCGTATTTCTGTGCTGGTATGATGTTGCGCAGGCGAGCAGCATCAATGTCACTGTGGCATATTTGCAGGGCCTTGTCACAAAGAGTGTCTTCTGCAAGTTTACCCACTCATAGATGATGGGGATGCTTGTCGAGCTTGCGGTCGTGCCAGTTCTCACATCTGGCAGGATCAAAACCTGGCTGGTCTCAACCTGAATGTGACTGTAAACTATACTAGGGAGTCAATGCTCATTGGCACCACCATGACCACTTTTGCTAGGGACATTACCACCATGTTGCAATCTCAGAATGTCCAGGTAGGCATGAATGTCAGCCAAGCCTTCATGATGAAGCCAAGCCAATTTGGTATGATCAATCACTTTTGTCACAGGCGCATGCATATGCACTCCTCTACGAGCCCCAGCCAACTGCTGCAGTGATAGTGCCGTTCTACCCGTTAGCGCCTTTGGCTTCAAGGGCTGAAGGTTGGGAGATATCATTTATGGTAAGCCATTCCTATGGGCCAAGACTGCAGCCACATTGCTTGCATCAATAGCAAGGGCTTACAATAAGCGTCCTTGATGCATGGTTTGCCGGCAGCACATGCTTCTTGACTGGATTCTCCCTTGCCAGCCTAAGCCAGACATGCAGTGCATCAATGTGTGTTGTGGTGTTGACAGGCATCAGGCAACAGTGTCCTGCCTTTTGGACTAGAGAACGAGAATAGAATGCTGGGCGGCTTGAATGCGTTGGAGCTGACATCACAGTACACTAGTTACTGGGGTGTCAAAAGCATCACCGAAGACCTCAAAAAGGGTTCTGCCACAGTAGTGTTGATCTGTATACGGCAGCCTGATAGGCATGGCAAGATGGGTGCTGCGGTATGCTTATGGTGCTTGTTACGTCGCAGCAACGTCTTAGCGGATGCTTTTGTAGGTGCTTCAAAGAAACTATTCTGTGCTGGGCATTTCATGAGTATGGCCAGAGTATAGATCATTGACTGTGCGCTGATTGCTGAACATGCTGACCTGGACCAAGGCACTTTATTGTTGGCCTCAAAAATGTTGTTATGTGCTTGTTTGCTATGTTCTGTGTTGCCTGTTTGCAGGCTGCTGAGGTTGCCATTCAGCAGCTCGAGCAGAAACTGATAAATGATGGAAGCAATTGGCGACTGCAGTATTTGCGAGCAAAGCGAGCTCCCGAGGAAAGCTTTGCAGAGAAATTCAAGCAACTAGCAAGGTGTGGTCGCAATATTGCATCACAGGCACATTTGAGCTGACGCAGTCATGCATGCTGTCATGCCATCTGGCTAACTGGGACATGTTTTCAGAAAACGCATTGAGAGGTGTTTCTAAGACTGCATTGACTTTGACATGTGTTCGAGGGACTACATTGACTTTTTCAGTTGTAAAATGCGTAGTGAAGTTGTCTTCAGCAGGGCCTTGATGCTATAGGGTTGACCCACACAGGACAAGATCACAGTATATGTATTCATGGATTGTCCCAGCAGCAATCACGCTGCTCATTGTTGCTGTGGGTAGATTGTTGCTCTTGGGAACTCCTGGCATGGTCATTATGCCTTGGCGTACCACCACCTATGGAAGTGACCCAAGCTCAATTGGCAATTTCGGCTCAGGTGAGCCAATGAGGATGTATTGGGGATGGCATTGACGATACAGAGTTTCCTTTGCTCTGTGTGCATGCAGCTCGAGCAACGCAGCACAGTATTGCAAGTCACATGCTCATGCTTACATTGATTCGTGTTTCACCGAGAGGTACATGTACACGTCCTCCCTGCAGCCACTTTGTGAGTGTGCTTGAGAATTTGGATCCTCTGTTTCTTGTCTGGATTGGCTGGATTCGAGATCGGTTTCTGTCAGTTGTGTGTGCATAGCTTCATCAATCTGGTGTTACGTTGGTTCGTAACCTCAGCTATGCTGCTATCTTCTTCCAACTGGACCTCAGTGTGCCAAAACACACATAGGTGGCAAAGAGACCATGATGGTCTTGACAGCATCAGGTTCGCGCAAGGCCAAGGCAGTGCCTTTAATAATGGGCGACACTGTAGAGAAAGCTGACATTGAAATCTGCAAGCATCCAAGTGGCCGCGGGGACTGGCTACTAGGCACTGGAGCATCTGGCAAGGCATGCTTCCTTTTCTTAGCTCCTTGTGATACTTGCGCATTACTGGTTGCTTTTGTATGGAGTGGGTACACTGGAAGAGCACTCCAAACGGCTCTGATATGATTGTTGTCCCACCAGATTTGTGCTTTTGTATCCATGCATCTCTTGGTCTGACCCAATTTTGCATCAACCCTTGACCAGATGTGCCTTGACAGTGTGCTTCAATCATGTGAGCTTGCAAGCTGGTCAACAAAATGAATTTATGGGAAATCTATGCTGCCCAATGTTTTGAATCAATTAAAGATGGTGACTCGAGTGGTCCTAATTTTGCTACATTCTCCTGTGTACATGACTTTGCCGCACATTTGCACAGGTCTAGCACTTGCTCTCATCAATAGAGTGCTCGCGTTGCATCCCATATTCTTACTTTACTGTTATCCACATGTGTTCAGGTGTTTCACTGTTACTCACATGCATTCAGGTGTTCAAGGGCATCAAGAATGGAGTACAAGAAGTTGCAGTGAAAGTTCTCATCAACAGTGATGAGATTCAGGTTCAGATGTTTCAAGAAGTGAGGCCCTTGCCACGCATACTATAGCTGTAATGCAAACAGACTTATGCTGTCTGGCATCAAGTGAATATGTGCTCAACACGAGAGAGCGGGCCTTTTTATACACCATGCTTGTCATTGCTCTCCAAGCATATGAGCTGCTTGCCTTGGGAAAAAAGCTGCTGCTGCTGCTGCTGCTGCTGCTGCTCTTCTTTCAGACATCTGTCTTTTTTGAACATTATCGGCACAGCTTCAATTGCAATCATGTGACTGCAGGAGATCAGGCTATTGAGAAGCGTCAGCTTTGATCGCAACATTGTACAGTTTTGGTAAGTAGGGAGGTAAAGTACAGCATGTCACATTCCTGATGGCAGCACAACCTGCCTCACACTCCTTCTGTGTTGCTGAACGACTGTGCAAATTGCTGCAGTGGTGCTTGTTTGCAGCCCACAGACACCATGATGATACTAGAGTATATGGCGGTAAGCTATCTGCTGTGCTCTTGTCAACTTCACATGCATAGTCATGAGCACAGCAAGCATGCTCAGTGCAAACCTGCATAGCATGGGATGTCTACTGCAAGTACGGTGGCCATTGGTCGGAACTGGGAGCTGGGAGTATCTTCTGGCTTGCATCAGAAGCATTGCATAGGCAACAGCCCAAGATGACCTTTTGTGGTGTATCCGAAACTATTTGTTTGCGTTTGTATCGTAGGGAGGGGATCTCATGCGGGCCGTCAATAATGACAAAACAAACGAGCTCAGGTGGTCTCGTAAGGGTGGTCTGTTGATGTTGGATATTGCTCGTGGGCTTACTTTTCTGCATGCTAACCGGGTAAGTCAAGTTAGTCTTTTCCTGTTGTGTCTCAGAGATGATTCAATCCAATTTCCGGTGCGTTACTCCAGGGGTTTAGCATGACAATGGCAGACTTTTGTGTCACATGTGTTGGTTGCTGTCGCATCAGGGTTGAGATGTCAACCTGGCAAGCCTTAGTTGTTCATGAGTTGGGTGCTTAAAGCATGCAGGCAAAATACTGTTGTATAATATGCTTTCACCCTCATCACAACAGACTGCCTTGGTGACTGCTGTGCCAACATGACCATTTGCGTCATGTGAAGTCAAGCATAGCGCGCATCTTTATGGCACCCCAGAATCTGTACAGGCATGTATCACAGAGTGGAGGGCAATTGTTGGGCCTTTCCCACAGAATAATCTCTGCCCTGGCTGATCATGTTGTTGTCCCATGTGCAGTTGATACACATGGATCTCAAGTCCAAGAATATCTTGCTCAACGCCAGAAAGGACCTGGCCAAGATCGCAGATGTTGGGCTCAGTCGCATTATTCAGAGTACACTAGGTGGGGCTGGCAGCACACCTTTTGGTGTGGGCACCTTTGAGTACACTGCGCCTGAGATCCTTCTGGGCCGCCAGTGTAATGAGAAGGTAAAACCTGCTCATCACTATCCTCTGTTAGTGTTTCACATCAACAACATTATCGGCACACACGCCACAGCCTGCACTGACTTCCCTTCAGCCAAGAGCATGTTGATGGCATTTTAGGATGGCATTTCTCAGATTACTCGGGCTGTATTAGGGAAAGACCTATTGCTTTGGGCAGACTGTCAAATCCAAATAGATCATTGCACCAGGGTCTGTGACTTGTGTTGTAAGACCTTTGTATGCGGCTTGCTTGTTTGGCTCAATGTGTCCTTCCTGCAGGTGGATGTGTACAGCTTTGGAGTCATCATGTGGGAAGTGGTGAGTCATGAGCAGCCGGCTCGGGGCCGCATGCGGAACTTGAAAGTGCCCCAGGAGTGTCCTGCAGAGATTAATCACCTGATCAACAGTTGTCTTGCAGAGGACCCCATAGATCGACCAAGCGCCCGAGAGGCATACGACATACTGAAACTGTGGCGTGATAAGCATGCGGCTCACCTAACCGACGTACGAAATAGCCTGAGCTCGGAAACAAGTCTGAGTAGGGAGTCTGCAGCTTTTGCATCAGCTGATCAGGCATTTGGCTTGAAGCTGTGATCTCATGCAGTTGTTTTACAGACAATGACCAGGAGTTGCGATGTTACACATCTTGCAACAACAGAACAGATTGGGGCAGGTGTCTGGACATCCAATGGGGTTGGTGACACTGACCTTCGTATCAGGGGATACATCAGGAGTATGCCAGTTTCCATGTGACAAACCTGATCATTGAGTCACACTGAAGACTGGTTCGGCCTGGTTAAGAACATCATTTGGAACTTGCATTAGTTATTGTGTGGTGTTTTTTCGGTTTTGCTCAGTGCTGATGGCAATGCTGCTTGGCAGTGTTGTCTAGTGTGGTACCCATATAGACTTCATTGCCTGACAGTCTGCACACGAAAGGGGTGTATGTTCAGCCTACAATGTCTGCTTTGTTTGATTTGCTTCAGATTCGAACAATTTGTTGGCTGTGTCCAGATTGCCTTGAATCGCAAGTCTGTGTTGGCATACTGCCCTTTCGCGGTAGCCTTTTTCGCAGGTCACCCTGGCATATACAGGGCGGACTGTCAATTTGTGGCTGACATGTAGATACTGATTGAGCATTAAGTCAGCTAGAAGGTTGTGAAATTTTGCCGTATCCCTGGCTGTAGGCAATTGCTCAGTGTACAGATCAGTGCATCTGGATGGGTTAACAGTTGCATGCTTGTATCCATGCATAGACGTTTCAGACACACAACAGCGACAGACAGGCTGCTCTGGAGAGACAAGACTTGTCCTGCACGTACCTAGCTCATCATGAGCTGGAAAGCGTTTTAAATATTATTATTACTATTAACAGCGACAGTGATGGCCGTACATGATAGCACGGGAAAGATATGACATGCCGGTGCTGAATTTCTGCTGCTGGTACACATGTTTAAGGGCTGCACTGTAGACTTTCCCACGTCTCAACAGTCATTTAAGAATCCACCTTTTATATAATGCATGCCATCCACAGCATTGCACAAGATGCAAGCAATGCATCAATTGTCCAGTATCTTCCAGGCTGTGACAAAGCGTTGAATGCCAGCCAGATCTTGTACGGGTTGTATGCGGTGAAAGGCCTGCATCTGCTGCAGCATGTTGATCACCTGCTGGGCTTGTGTGCCACCTGCAGTCATGTATCAAGCTAATATTGTACATCTCAGGCACACCAGTGCACTCCACGTGGTTCCTGCGGTAAGCTTGTGTGAGCAAGTTGCTGCAAGGTTTGGAAACATCCATGGTGTGAGATGCAGCAACATGTGACCCTGACTGAGATGATTCTGAACATCAGACATGATCAGGATGAGTGTCAATACATGCATGGCACGGCGTTGTGACGAGCAGTACACTGCTGGCATATTTCTCAGCCTGCACATGGAACTGCAGAGGCAGTCAGTGAGCAAATGCCAACATCTACAGTAGTACATGTACATTTGGCTGTCTTCTGGTGTTGGCTTTTGCTCACAATAGTGAAGCAGGCAATCAATCAAGCACAGCATTTGTCACACCAGCAAGGTCATGCTGTGGACAACAAACCTGTGGTTTCCAATGCCAGGAATCCACCGGGCTGCAATGCAACTGACGCCCCTTGGCAGATGAGGTTCAAACTGTCAAGGCCTGGTCCCTGACCTCCATCCAAGGCCGACCATGGCTCATACCGCCGTACTTCAGCCTAAGGGTCACCGGCACATTTAGCACGTGGCACTATTGAGGACTGTCACTGAGGATTTTAACAAATAGTCATCTTGACCGGAGCTTGACTGTTGACGGCATAGGCTGGTTTAGTTCTTCTGCAAGTCGCGTAATGTTATTGTGACGTTATGGCAAAAGGTTACCTAGATGTTAACTGGCCCATTATAGGGCAACAAACGTTACAGTTATGGTCCCTTGGTCCGGATAGTTCTAAGCCAGAAATGACTTCAACTTGTACAGGATGTGTGCGGGGAAAGTAACAGGTATGTTTGTATGCCAATGATGCATGGCATGTAGCAGATCTCAACAGCAAAATGCTTGACTGGGGCATCATCACCTGGGCACACAGAATTCACGACGTTCACAGATTTGGAGCAACAACTTGCACAAGGAATGTATGCGCAGCAGGAAAACAGTGTACTTGCCTGCAAATGCCTCATCTGGCTGTGCGGTATGTACGGTGGGTTACTGACGATGCCTGCTATGTTACCACACATGGTCTGCACTGGCTCATACCAAGAACCAGTCTTGACCTGCGTCTCATGAAAACAATTCATCAGCAAACTGCTTAGACACCTGTGCTGACACGCAGAGGTCACCCCCCCCGCTGATGACTGATCATTTGGTCAATGCTTTGGGCAAACCTCCTGGTACTGCTACTGAGGGCATTGCCTTGCAAGGCCAAGTGAAGCAGTGTTGTGCAGATCAGCAAAAAAAATGTAGCTGCTCGATGATCCTTAGGCCTTGTGTGCTGAGCCTCGTTGAGCAGCACCAGCTTTTGAGTAGAGTGTGCGGTTGTAATACTCACCTGAATCCTGTCAGTGAGTCCAAGCCTTTGCACATTCAGCTTAGCCCATGCAACAGCTTCAAGATTCTCATCCACAGCAAAAACCTGCAACACAGCAGTCCAGCTGCAAATATTGGCTTGTTGGTATAACTCCCAGCAACACACAGCCTAATAAGAAAGAGTGCCAATCATGCATGCATTTGTGCGATAGGCAGTCAAGCAGTGACTCACGAATATTGCATTGCAGCAGCTTGGTTAGCTAGACAAGTTGTTTGACACATTGCTATATGCCTGGCAGGATCAAATTGCCAAGCTGTTGAACTTACCCTGGTCCATATTGACTTTCATAATGCCCATACCTGAGTACTGCACGGCAGAAGGGTTGCCAATCCAATGGAGATAGCCCCACTGCCTGTACCCAAGTCCAGCCAAACACCCTGCTTAAGCTTTGGCTGGTGCTGCATGGCCTGCAGCGTGCCGCAGCCCCTTGCATTTTGTGACATTTCAAAGAACGGCAATGAATCTGTGTTTGATCACATCGCAAATTGGTATCTTTGTGAAGTAAAACTTCATCAGCAGGACCCTGATGTGATGATAACAAGAAAATGACAAGCTGTACTGCATACCTGTTCAGCCAAGTCTATAAGGATTTCTGTTTCTGGTCTTGGGATGAGGACACCATCACCGACAGCCAGAATGAAGTCGCGCCAGTGACAGCAATTGTTCAAGTATTGCAAGGGCACCCTACAAGCAAGACATCAACTGAGTATAGCGAAGAGCAGTGGTTTCCCACTATGTAGTGGAATATATGGAATGGGAGAAGGTTTAGTATGCTTCTGCAGCCCAAGATCGTGCAAGACGCAGACCTGACAGTCAATGTCTTCACATTGCATGTGCACTTGTCATTTGCATCCAAACTCCAGCAGAGATGAGAAGTTGCCATGTCTCTACATGCCTGCCTTTTCGCTAACGTCTATTTGAGAGTGAACAAACTGCACACCTGTCCTGTGTGCGCTGCTTCCACAGCTGTGCCAATGTATTGATGTCAGCCCTGAGAGCTATGCTTTGTGAGGAAGCATTGCTCGTGTCCTTAGGGTGATGCAGATCCATGTCTGACTGTAGCTGGCGCCAAGTGCATGGCTTCCACTGACTGTCTGCTGAAGCTTGAACAGCATCCACAGTATCATCTAAAAGCCAATTGAGCTCTATCTGCAACACATTTCAGATACAGATGACAGACAGCTGCATGACAGTGTACTGAAGATATGGCAACCTGCAGCCTGTGAGCATGGAGAGCTGATGTGGTGTGCTCATTCACGACTTGTTGTGCACATGCAAAAACCAGGGCAAACCTTCAGATCCTCTGATGATGGTCCTCCATCTGCATCAGCAAAAGCAGAGCCAACAGCATCTGCTTGGGCAGTGGCTGTTGCATGCCAGGCAAACAAAACATCTGCACTGACTCTTGCTTGCACTGGTCGCTCACTGAGTGGCAAGACAGGTCCTGCAACAGATTGTAAGGCTTTTTAGTGGTGTGCAAGGCCTGACAACGAAGAATTCAGCATGCATTAGCATTGCAACAAGTGCAGTACAAAGCTGCTTTACCTGAAGATACTGCCAACTGTGGAGTTACGCCACTAGCATGAACAGCTTTTGAAAATTGCGAGTACCATTGCCTGTGCTGCTTGCTGTGAGCCGTTTGCAAGAAGGGTCGGCGTCTGACACATGGAGAGTGTGGTTGGGGAAGCAAGCAGGGTCTCAAAATGCTTGCTCTGATTGGGTGGGTAAGTTTGCCGACAGCTCTGGAGTATGACGTTGCCGTCAATACGCCTGTCTGTATGCAGAAAGTTTGAAGCAAGGCGTGTGAGGTACGATGTAGCATGCAGGTGACGCGGACCCCGTTCAAGCTCCCGGATATGCAATCTGATCAGCGCTGCTTCATCCGCTTGTGGGTTACACGGACAGTCGTGAGCAGAGCCAACGCCTCTGTCATTGCCTGTGATTGCACCTGCTTCTGCAGCGAGAGCTGTCAGACTTGCGCGGTTGCCACCTTAACCAAGCAGGCTTGCGAGAAGATGGAACGTCAACTTTGTTTGTTGCCGGGAACAAGCACGGCTTGGCCCGGTCCTTTTGACGTTAAAGACTTTCACATGGTGATCAACACGCTCGGATATGCGTTGACGTGCAAAGTATTGGCATAATTTTTTGCTGACATGCATGTAAGCTTTGCAAGGTGATGCCCTTCCGTGCGACGCTCGCTGCATGCATCGCTATATACCATTGCGCCGTCTCTGCACTGCATCTCAGGAGGTCTCCCTGTATGCTTTGCTCGAGGTTACACAAACGGCTAGCGCTTCTGAGATCAAACGTGCCTTCCGGCAGGTGA
>JAABUO010005153.1_pt1 | contig 15297 bp, 14 predicted proteins | sample 5559291 | NCBI WGS metagenome assembly JAABUO01 (sample SAMN10711878, study PRJNA513372) | rock metagenome | isolation source: Antarctica rocks | place: Antarctica: Victoria Land, Finger Mt sud
TAAACGTTTAAGATTTTAAGTATAATAATTAATTAAAATCTTTAAAGCGTTAATTACGTTAATTAACTTTTTTTAATTATTTTCTTTAAACTTAATTTACTTAATTAAATATTTTAATTAAAAGTTCTTTACTTAAAAGTTTAATATGTTGTTTACTTTTTAATTATTTATTTTATTTAAAAATAAAAATAAACGTTAATTTATTTAAGAAAATAATAGCTTAAAAAATAATTATTTCGTTAAATAATTTTACTTACACGCGAAGATTAAAAAGTTAATATGTAATAACGTTTAAGAATATAAGATTACGTTTTTTATAAACTTTAATAAACTTTAAATTATTTTTTAAAACTTAAAATATAATATTTATTACTTTTATTTAATTTTATATTTAATTTTTTAAATAATAATTAATGTATAATCGTTAACTGTATAAAAGTTAGTTATACGTTTTATAATATTAAAGAATAATGTAATAAAAAAAAGCTTTAAACAATTATTAATAAGAGCTTAAAACTAAGTACGAGATAATTTTTAAAACTTTAATAATTTTTAAACTCGTTAAAGAGTTTATAAAAGCTATACGAATTAATTAACTTTATATACTTTAATAAGAAAAGTATATAAAGTTACGTAATTAAAGCTTATTTAATATTATTACGATTCGAGTTTAAATTTAAACTAGATTTAAGCTAGATTTAAATTTAATTTAATTTAATTTAATTTAATTTAATTTTAATTTAATTTAAATTTACGTTAAATTACGTTAAATGTTAAGTTAAATTATATAATTACGTTAATTTTATTTAATATAATAGTTAAAATCTTGTTAAGAATCTTGCTAAGATTTTACTTAAAATGTTAAGCTAATTAAATGATCGAGCTAATTATATATAATTTAGCGCTCGAGTTAAAAACACATATAAGTAAATAATTTCTCGAAGGTTAATTCTTTTCTTCTTAACTTTAATTTTCTAGGTATTATATTTATATTAACTTGCTTTATATAATTTTAATAAATATTTCGTTAAAAAAACAAGAAAGCTTTTATAATTAAAGTTAAATTATAAAACACGTTTAAATTTAAAATATTATTATAAATTATTTAAAGCTTTTAAAATACGTATTTAACTTATTTAACTTAAACGAAATTAAGTAAACATAACGAGTTTAATTTTGTAAATAATTTACGAAATATTTATTACGACGAGTTTTTAAGTTATCATTATTATGTTTAAATAATTAAGTTAAACATAATTAAATAATTATTTTTATTATTAAAAAACGCTCATTACGTTTTCTGTTTAAAGTTTTTCGATTATTAAAATTTAATAAAATAATATAAAATTACTTATTCTTAATAATAAATTTAAAGCTTTGTTTCTTAATACGATTAAAGTTTTCTAAATGTTAAAACATTAAAGAAAAGCTTTTTATAAATAATGTTACATGCGAATCGTACTACTTGTCGTAAAAACTTTCTTAAACACGCATTAAGTGAAGATTAAGAAAACTTTAATATAATTATCTTAACTTTCTGATTAGTTATATTCTTAAATTCATGAGATTTAATTTGCGAGGCTTAACACGCTCGATACCTGTCGTACGAAAGGGCTGAAAGGCGGAACTTTTAATTGAAGCAGGGTGAAGGAGGAAAGAAGAGAGGAGCGATAGGCATCAGCATGCCGATAATGAAGGCAATGAAAGGCGGGCTCAAGGGAGCCAGTTCAGGCTCTAGCGTGCTGCGCCTCTGCATTGCCCCATAATGCTCCCTCTTGCTCCCTCGATACTCCCTTAGTGCTCCCTCGATGCTCCCCCCTGCTCCCTCAATGCTCCCCCCTGCTCCCTCGCTGCTCCCTCTAAAGCGGCCCTGCTCCCTTTCCCGACCCAGAACGGCAATCTCCAATCGTAAGTTCGGGGTGTACATAATACATATATGTGTATGCCTAATCCCCCTAGACACGCAAATTTGCATCCCGCATAGAATTTTCATAAGTGTGTATATGTATATGGTTATTACTCTCAGCACTCCAAAGCCCCTGTGGAATATCTACATTCAAACCCCCTAATTCTGACTATTCCGACCCCCCTTCCCACATGAATTGCCCTGACTATTCCCGTTCTGGTTGTTTTTCGGTGGTTTGCAACCTATAGTAAGATGTACCAAGAATGGATACAAGTAAGTATGTGCAAATGTAAAAGGTATGCCGAGGTAAGCCCCAAGATATGAAGGAGGACCTAGCGGTTCAAAGACGTGAAGAGCTAGTCATAAAGAAGCGAAGGAAGTTGCTATGTAGTCGAAGTGAACAAAATCAACAGCATTCATGCACTCGTTCCGCCGGTTTGTTTCTTGCCCGTACCTTTTGACAGAGGGAAAAATTGGTTGAAGCGACCGGCCGGGTCGTATTCTGTCTTGACTGCTTGCAGACGGGGCACGTTGGCACCGTAGACGGTTTCGAGCGGTTCGTCGCCGAAGGCGAAGTTGATATAGCTGTGGAGCAAGAGGTGCGGGTTAGCTGGGTCTGACACCCATAGGGCTTGCAAGAATTGGAGGTCTCGAAGGGGAATACGTACGTGCTATTCTGCGCCACATTATCCGTCGCCCTCCACAGATCCCTTACCCGGGAAGCAAACGCCTCGGCGACCGGATCGAGCGCCGGGTCCGAGTACCACGGGATCACCAGCGTGTTGAACTTGATCGTGTGCCGGAAGGGATACGACGAGCTCGAGTCCGGCAGCGTCTGCGCCTTCTGCAACGAGTAGTACTCCATCAAGATGGCCGACGTCTGCGTGCCCGGGTTCTGCAGGAACTTGACGTACTCATTGAAGACGGCGCGCCAGGTGGTCGGGTCCATGTTGTTGAGGCCGGCGCCGTACGAGGGTTTGCGCTGGCCCTTGGTGCAGAAGGAGTCGCTGCCGTCGTTGAGGTGGTCGTACGTAACAAAGGAGCTGGTGTCGACGACGGGGCCGACGGCGTAGATGGAGGCGAAGGCCGTCTTGTATTGGTCGACAGTTCCGCCGGCGTAGTAGGGGATGGCGACCACGGCGGGCTGGCCCTGGTTGGCAAAGTAAAGGAAAATGGCCATGGGCGGTTGAAGGACGAGGTTGTTGAGGGCGGTTACGAGAGCCTCGATCTTGTCGTTGGTGAAGACGAGGCTGCCGGTGTAGGCGCCGTTTGTCGCAGCGGGGACGGGGTAGGATTTCATGGTCGCTGAAGTGACGATACCGAAGTTGGGACCCGCGCCCCGGAGAGCCCACCAGAGGTCTGGTTTGCTTGGGTCCACTTTCTGGAGGTTTCCGTCGGCGAGAACGAGGTTGACAGAGAGCAGGTTGTCAACACCCATGCCGTAGAGTCCCATCAGACGGCCGAACCCGCCGCCTAGGATCGCGCCGAGGGTTCCAACGCAATTGCAATTGCCTGTGGGGACTTGAACGCCATTCGCATAGGCAGCGGTCACGATGTCGGAAATTAGAGCTCCGCCTCCGTATGTGACTTGGGTTTTGTCGGCATTGAAGGTAACTTTGCTCAAAAGTCGCATGTTGATGACCAAGTCGCCCGGGCCAATGTTGAAGGTGATGACCCAGGAGTGTCCACCGTTCTGAGCGAGGAATTTGATGTTGTTCTTCACGCAATATGCCACCTTTGTAGACTTAGCGATCAAGGGAGGTTACGAATGGAAGCTGTAGAAGACCTACAGTAACCTGCACATCTTGTTCGGTCGCAACATTCACCACCGTACTCGGGTTGGGCGCGTCGAGATCACTCCATCGAGGGTCGTTGGTCGACGTATGTACAATGGAGGCATTCTGCGACAGCAGCTTGCCAAGCACGTTGTCAATCTGGCATGACTGATCACAAGGAGCAGCAGAGGTCTGAGGCAAAGCGACACCAAACGCCAAAGGCAGCAGCGCAGGCAAGAACAAGAAAGTGGAGAGAAGCATTTGTAGATGCTGCGTGACAGGTCCACGTGGGAATGGGTAAGGGATATATACCAAGGTAGGTGTATGTAAGGGAACGGCCACCTTCCGTACCTAGCCGAGCCAGCCACCGAGAAAGCTTGGACTAACGAGCGCCTCTTTGGGCCGGTCTTGCTACTGTATTGTCATTCACTCATCCACACTCATATAGCCGAGGAGCCGACATAGATAAAGTGGCTGATCACCCAAAATGGGGCGGATAGTGGATTATCCTTGCGCCAAAAGGCCCAGATTGATCGATGTTGTGATGGCAGTTCCCGTATTCTATATATGCACCACATGTATGAACAAGTATGACAGTAGGACATGTAGCGAACTGCCTGAAGGATCTCACCGCACGAGAAACAAGAATGCAAGATAATCTGCTATTGTCACAAACTAGTAGTTCTCGTGTCCAAGCAATTAGCACTAGTGTCAGTAACGGAGTAACCCCCCGAAAGGGTTCGAATAGTATCATGTTTGTGAAGTCCGAAAACATCAAACCAGCAGCACAACAAATCGAGAAAGAACGTTACAAACTGCGGATGTACACAACACAGCGGAACTTTCGAGGTGCATGAGGTAGTCCTTACTCTCATGGATCTGTCGTTATCAGCTCCATTTGCAACAGAGATTTTGTATTTGCCGTGTTGTTGTTGTGTAGAGCCAATAATCGAGCGCATTGCAAGTACGTATTATCTAACATCATAAGCACTGCAATGAAGGCCACGAGGCTGTCCGGCGTTCCTAGATCTTTCCCGCTCCGAGCGCCCAACGAAAACAGTTTCACAAAGATCACGTTGCTTATCTTAGCGAGAGGACTTTCTCTCTCTCTCTCTCTCTCTCTGTACTAAAATTTACAGCTGCGAATGCTAGGCCATGTGGTTATCATTGTGGATGACACATTTCTCTTAAACGCGAGTTTTCATCCGAGAGATATAGGATTAACCCGACGAGTAATGCTTTGGGATTTCTCACTGGCCTCAGTGCGCAAAGAACATCTGTGCATGAGACACGTGAAATTCTTAGCTGCGCAACTTCGAGTTCATCGTTTCGAGCAGTTGTTCGAGATGAAACGAACGAAGGATGCAAGAGTGGAGCAACTTCTTGATAGGTAAGAGGTGGAGATATCTCATGGGCCAGAAGAGTGCCAATTGAGAAGGAGACGGTGGAAAAATCGACTGAGATACGACAAGGAAAATGTGTCATCGATTTGGGACAGAGAAGCGCAAGCGACGAAACTGCCTTGCGAGTTGAGAGAGAATGTCCAAAGAAAGAGACGAAAGATGATGGTTGAATTTTTGTAATCGAGGCGACTGTTAGACGTTGTAGAGATCTAGATTTGTATTGAATATATATCAAGCAAGGTCGACGTTGGCCAGCTCTAAGGATTTACAGTCTACTTTCTGGTCCAATTCATGTTCAATAATGTTTCGTTATGCTTGTTCTGGCCAAGAGTTTTCACATCTCAGAACATTCAGCGCCTAAGTATGACCGTCGGTAATCGAGTTTTCACCCTCCCAGATATATTCGACAATCGATAGCTCAGACGCCGGAGGTTTCTTGATTTGGACCAGTCTAAATCTGGGATCCGCATCGTGGAACAGCTGTTTCCATTCTTCAGAAGTCCTCTCTTTAGCGTTCAGAAGCTCTTTCATCCCTAGGTCCAGATTGCTATCACGTGTATTGTAAGCGTGCGAAATACTCAAGGGAAACAAACATACCGAGCCTGCTTTTCTTGATATGGAGTCATTTCACCTGGTTCTGGAAGGCAGAATTCGGACACGACCACCTTCGCGCCATGTTTCAATGCAGGTATTAGGCTCTTAACAATCTTAAGCGCGTATTTGTCAGACCAGTCATGTAGTACCCAACGAAGTAAGTAGATATCCGCGCCATGAATAGGCTGTTCGGTGAAGAAATCGTGGGCAATGAATTCAAATCGATTGGCTAAAGCTTCTGGGACCTTGGCCGTCTTGATGACCTCGGGAAGGTCTTCGACGATGCAGCGGATATTGGGAAAACTTTCCGCAATCGCCTGGCTAACAGTGCCGTGAGAACCCCCCACATCCACCAGCAAGCCATTGCCGACAGCGGCCCAATCGTAAGTTTCCACGATGTGGGAATGTTCAAATCCAGGTTTCATGTGAAACAAAGTTATCGAGTCTGCAAAGCGCTTTGCACGGTAGGGGTTCTTGCCGAGGTCGACGAAAAATGGGTCTTCTGTATTGTTTGCATACGAAAAGCCCGTTTGCGAAGGCTCTTCTGAGCCAGGCCATTTCACCATCGCATCAATGGTCCGTGACGCTGCGGGCCATAACTCCTCGCATAGTTGCCCCAGACATGCTCTCAGCATTGGTTGTTCAGCAAGGGCTTTAGATGCAGGGGTATGAGCTACAACGCCTTTCCGCGGCTCCTTGAAGATACGGTCTGTCATAGCGAAATGAAGCAATCGCCGAAGGTCATCTTCGTTTTGCCGGCAACGCTCTGCTATCTCGGGAAACGTCGTTTCTCCACCAACAGGAAAGCTGGACGCGATGTTGAACCGATATACAGCTTGGATTCCGAGTAGAGCATTATGCTGTGGCATAGTTAGTACCTTGGCCGACAACGCAGGTCATGGTTCGTACTGCATCGGTAGCCTTGTTTATTAACGATGGTATGGGTCCGAGGATCAGAGCTTTGAGCTCGTCCATTGCTTCGAGAATTGCATTCTGAGATGCCTGGGCGTCATATGTAAGTAGGGGAACTTGCGGAGGTGTGTCGATGTCCCAGGAGGGCGTCTTCAAGCCTTGAGACAGCAAATGCTCTTCGATGTTGGTGGTTTCTTGCTGAATCTTTGAAGCTAACTCGGCGATCCTACTCTTAGAAGCCATACTTTAATTTCTAACCCTTTGTTGAGCTCCGTTGGAACAGTAGTTCTTCATAAGGTAAGCAGACGAGAGCAGTCAGTCCGGAAGCTGACGACAGAGCTGCACCCAAACACGTGGGGTCCATAATGTTGAAATTACGCTCCCCATCCACTGTTATTACTAGCTACTTTATTTAGGAAGGGTTAACAAACACGGCGAGGAGACGTTTCCAAATACAACGAACTTAGCAACCTTCGTCCAAACCCCATTCTTTCAACATATAGGCTAAGAAAACAAGTAATGTATCGCATTCACTAGATGTCAGACGTGGACGGAATAGCTTGGCTCTTCGGAATGGCCGGTGACAGGGTCTGGCGTTATGTACCTGTGTCAATGGTTGAGGAATGCCCATGGGAAGACCTAGGATGCCCGCTAAGATAAGCCAATGGTGGGGTGGTGCAATGGTGCAAAAGTGTTAGTTAATGGCTTGCGTTAGCCCTTACGACATGTTGGGGCTAACGGAGGTGACTGCGGCACAGCTGGAAAGGGAACTTTTTTAGACGTTTACTCCGTCTACGTAGTACAACTGCTATCGGAGATTCATTTGCTGGAATCCTTAACGGTACTAGTACCTATGTATTTCTTCAAAACAGTGATATTTCGTGGTAGACCTACAGGGTACCAGGTACCTGTACCGGCGAGAGTGATATCTGGCCAAGATTGCTCGGTGTGCAACCCAAATTTCATGATGGTTGGAGGTTCAATAGAGGGGTGCCTTACCTTGAGGTATCTATGAGTTACTAAATTCAAAAACTAATGACCTTGCTGAACCAATACGCCAGAAAAACCTCGTGTTCATATACTGAAAGAACCACTATTCACGGTCACTTCTGCACTTATGCCAGTACGTGTTCTGTCTTCTAAAACTGAGTTCTCAATTGATTAGTACCTGCACATTCCTCTCTCCTTTTGGCCATGGCACGAAAAAGTCCCGTGCGAGCTCAACATTGTCTGCCGTGGTTTGGTAGAGGGACATGCTATGTCCGAACCGACGAATCAAAGCCGCTATTCCGATGTGTAACTCTGCATAGGCTAGACTAAAGTATTATAGTATCATGTCAGAAAGCATTCGTCAAGGATTGAAAGCCTCGCTCCCTTTGTAAAGACGCAGTGCCGCAGAGAATGGAGAGTTCAAGGAGATGGAGAGAAAAGGGAGTCTCCTACTTGATGCCAAGGCATTGCCGACTTCCTTTTGAAAAAGAGAGTAAATAGCGGTCGAGATGACGGTCCTCAATCCAACGCTCAGGGCTGAATTTGAGTGGCTCAGGGAATATATCGGGGTTCAGGTGAACCAGTGCGCATGTCATACCGACCGGCGTTCCGGCAGGGATCTTCCACACCACATCGTCGTCTTTCTTGGAATTCAACTTGAGGTAGATGGGGTCATTGGGCGAAACACGTTGAAGACGTTGACATACGCCATAACCGAGACGGAGACCTTCTGACACTACGGCACTGTGTTCCACGGTTAGTGAACTTCCTTGCAGTCTGCTCACGCAGCTGAGCAAGCAAAGACTTATCAAGTAGGGTAGCCGCTCAAGTTTTGAACAACTCGGAAGTTCATTGGGATCTCGAATAGCTGTCACTAGTTCCTCATGGAGCGTGGAAAGAATTCTAGGGTTAGACAGAACATAGTATACGATCACAGATTGCACTAGAATACTTGTCGTCAGCACGTCCTTGAGGCCAAAATTACTATCCGTACCCCATGCCGTTGTCTCGGTCCCGGCGGATACTACAAGTGCTCCTTCCTGCGCAAGTCTTTCCACCGACTTCTCCCGCTCAGGAAGATCTCCACGAACTAATTCTTCAAAAATTGTTACGTGCCCCTTCTGATGATCTTCTTGTTCAGCGACTCGTTTCTTCACGTCAAGTATCTGGTTTCTCATTTCCTACTGTGAGGGTTAATTGAGTGTTAAGGGATCAGGAATGCTCATCAACAACCTGGCGCCATTGTACAAGATACTCCATTTCCAAGTTCCATCGAAAAATTGAGAACCTGTGTTGGAAATCTCAATCTTGGTGCTAAAGGACTCGGAAGAACAGCAGAACTGACCGCGGCAGATTTTCCATGAGCGGGATAATCCATGGGATATGTTTCGCGAATGCCGCAAACCGAAAGGCAAAAGCGAAAGCACGATAGAACGGCGTTTGGAAATCAGGCACCTTGAGAAAATTGTAGGGTGTCGAGAAAGCATACTCAGCGGCTATGTCAGTACTCAAGCAGCTGAAAGCCATAGATAGGGGGACTGGGCGGTTTGAGCCTCTGTACTGCTCAATCTGGTTACAGAGAAGGTCCACATTCCTTACGATGAGAGGCTCAAGCCTGATAATGGAAGCTTTGGAGAAGAAATTACTCAAGGCATTGCGGCGCAGCCTGTGTAGATCGTGCCTAATTGTGCCCGAAACACTCTGAAATTGATTAGATATTACTGAATCATAATTCCTTACTTTACTTATTTTGACTTCTTACCTCTGGAACCCTATGAGTTGCTTAGAAGTGATTCGACAACTTTAAGGGGAGACAAACCCAAACTGCCTTGCTGCGAATACATATCGATCTCTCCTTGTGGATACACCACCATACAGTTCATTGATAAAATTCGGATCGTTCACATGAAGCTCATCAGGACTGATGCGGACCACAGGCCCTTGAATAAGCAATGGAATTAATATGGTGGGCAAGTCTGCAACGTCATAGAAGCTGCTGGATGACGGTATAGCTTCCAGTAATAGAGCGTCCGCGCAAACGTACCGTATTTCTCGTGCATATCTGCAATCTCGAATGTGTACTGGCCTCCCCTGATCCCATCATGATAAAACTCAAAGAACACTGTAGAGGCTGCTAGTTTGGGCCCGGGAAATCTTGCCAATGGATGAAAAATTAGGCGATAAACAACTTTACCAATCATCCATAACGACAACAGAGCGATCACGAGTGGAATACCCGTGGAGAAAGAGTATAAATTTGAACTGGTGTAGCTTGATAGGAAAGCCATGATCAAAGGGGAAAGTAGAAAGAAATTCGTGGGGAGATAGTCGTTGAAGGGGAGAATCAATCTTCGAAGGAAAGTATAGTTTCTGGCAATTGAGGTCTGGTGGTTGTAAGAAGCAATAGGGTGGATGAACGCACCATCGTGCACGATCTCTTCGCCATTATGTCTCAGATGATCAACTGCGTTGATACAGGACAGGGACGGTCACTGGTGCGTTCTTAGAGAGTTCATCCGAGCCTGTGCAGATATTTTCTGCCAGCGATTCTTTCGAGGGACTGAGAGACAGAAACTAAGGTAGCAGCACTACCAACAGCAGCATCGCACAGCCCCTCTCGGATGGAGTTTTGCAACGTCTCCTTACACATTTCTCTTAAACATGGCTTCCCAAATTGCCAAATACTGCACGGCGAAGGCAGATTGCTCTTCCTTAGAAGGGCTTAAGGAAAGGCAGATACTCCATACTTGTCGTTGCATTGTTATGTTTTCATTTTGGTATGCAATTCCCGCCCTGTCTTAGAGCTGAGGTTTGTTTCAAAATTAGAGTTGAAGCTAAGGTATGTTTGTATGTATTGTAACAGCAGCGCTCAGACGGTTTTCTCCGTGCGTTTCTCTGATGGGATTAGACATCCAGCCACGTTCATATTTATCGTTGGCTTATTCTTTCTAGTGCGACAGATTGATTATATCTGTACACCCGTGCCACTGAGGGGGCAGTATCCTCATCTTGCAGAAATTGGGTAATTAATATGGGAAAAAGAACCTACTATGTAGAAGTCACTGAGTTCTGCACCCCAGCCTCCGCCATAGCGATTTAGCGGGCTTTGGTGCTGATTCTGACTCGGACGATTTCCAAGCCGCTCGGCCCTATCACCGACCATGAAGGAACTTCAGGGTCACCAACCAATCATAGCTACTCCCATCTGGCTGTTGTGTTGGGGAATACATATTTTGGTTAGAAGACCACAGCATTTCAGGCACGCAATCACTACTCGAATTCACCCCTTACCCGAACAATCTAACCATCTATAGCTAGCAGATGTCCCGCTCAGGGCTTAGTATGAGCCTGAAGATATTTAGCGCGAACGCAACATGTGGAAGTGTTCGGGTAAGGGGATTTGTTCGGGTAAGGGGTGAATACGAGTAGACTGTGGTTGCATGGGAGTTTGGGACGAGTGTTTGCCGTGCACACCGTGGAGGGGGTTGTCCTGAAGAGATGAGACAGTCATCAATAGTCACGCGTTAGCATGCGTAAGCTAGGTCCCCCCATTCCTAGATTATCATTTGCGACGTTGCATAATTACTCCGAAAGACCTCTGTCGATTGTACTTAAGCTGTTTCACTTCTTTATGAGTTCTCGTACAACAGGTGTCGTTCTTATAGATAACCCAACTGTGGATATTCTCTCTTTGTACACCGGTTCCGCCACAAAGACAATCTTTCGTAGCCCAGCATGAGTTACGCAGACAAAGGTGCACTGGAGGCGACGGCAGTGATTTTTGCGGTTTTACCAGTGGTAGCTGTTGGTCTCCGCTTCTATGCCCGGAGTATCAGCAACGCCAAACTGGGCATCGATGACTGGTTGATGATTCCAGCTATGGTAGGTTTCATTCACGTGAGGAGATCGTGGTTGTCTGACCGATATCTAGATACTCTGTATTGCGCTGGGAATCACCCAAATTATAGGTACGTGAACTGCTTTCCCAATAGAGTTGAGGAACGAAGAGTAACACTGTATTTAGGAGCGCAGATTGGGGAAATAGGAGCGCATGAAAAGCTAGGTCCTCATGGAGAGCCAGTCATGGATCAAGGGCTCGTCAACTACGAGAAGGTACCATTACTCACCAGCAAAGAAGGCAGAGCTGCAATCACTAATATATGCCTTCCTGTGTGTTAGTGTAAATACGCTCTCCAATTACTGGCCGATATCACCCTGGCCTTCACAAAGACCTCGGTGGTATTGCTCTATCGTAGAATATTCACTGTTAAAAGCTTTCGACACATTGCGGATGTCACCATCGCCATCACAACTGCATGGGGTATTGCCTTTACCTTGGTGACGGCGTTTCAATGCACCCCCGTTTCCACCATCTGGACCCAATTTGAGATCAACTACACCCAGTATTGTATCAACCAGCAAGCTTTCTACATGGCGACTGCTGTAACAGACGTTGTCATCGATCTTTTCATTTTCTCCTTGCCGATTCCTATGGTCCTGAAGCTTCATCTGCCAATGAAGCAAAGAATCGCCGTTGCTGGGATGTTTCTGCTTGGTGGAATGTTAGTATCTTTTATTGTGCATTTATCATCTGATGATCCCATACTAATGCGATCCTACCTTCCAGTGTGTGCGCAGCCGGTATTGTTCGTCTGGCCATATTTGCTGAGACGAGAAACTTTACTCTTGCACAAATTATAGCGTATTTCACCGACATCACATGTATTTATCCCTCTGCCTCCCGAACTTGTTCACTCTAACAAGCTGCCGCAGACTATACCGCTCCAACCTTTTTCTGGTCCATAATAGAGTGCTCTGTGGCCGTCATTGGCGCCTGTCTACCTACGCTTCGGCCTCTGACCCTGACACGCCGCCAAAATTCTAGCAAAATAATATCTGACTACAGCCGTGGCAGCAACAGTCGCAAAGGTAAACCTACGGTCACAGATATCACGGCTGATGACAGATCATCCACCGCTTCTATTGCCGGGCTGTCGAAGGGCAAAGCACATACTGGAGTCACGGAGTTTCAGTCGCACGTTGAGAGCTTACCCCTACAGGAAATGGCACCGCAAAGGGGCATAAGAGTACAGAAAGAATTCTACGGAGGGAATGCGGATCACGTCTAAATTCTGCTATTTCCAGGTATTCTACGAGCACACGAGTTCTTCATGTCTATACTTCAAGTCATATGTCTGCCAGCAGTCAATAGTTTTCGCGTCCTCTGAGGGCTACATATTGAATATAGTCCCACCGCGACTGAAGATCAATGAACAACTTAAAAGAGTATGATGCGGCACGAAGGTCCAGGCCACAGGAGCGCATTGTGAACAAACCACATTCCATGCAGATAAACGTTCGAACCGCATAAACCTCTCTCTTCGGATCTTACGATAAAATTAAGGGACGCGCACGATGGCATTATCCGGGGCCGTGCAGCGCATGTGCGACAAGCATGCTTTAAAAGCACCCTTAGAAGGCTTTGTCGTGGGGGGCAAGGGCTGCCGCGGGGGCCTTGTGGTCGGGGAATAAACCTAACGTAGATGCATTGATTGAGTAATCTATTGATTTGAATGGCGTAGTATTGGGGTCCAAATTGCAACTACGTTTGGTCAAAGTGCTCTAATTTGCATTTGGAATAGTCTGATGCACTACATCCGTAGAGTACCTACTATGGCATGTACCACTACAAGGGGTCTTATCCTCCTCTGACCCGGACTGTTCCATGGTTAAGATAAAGGAATTGGGGCGGTCCGTCAGCACCCTTCTTTCATATCGTCTAGACTTGAACTATCGAGACTACCTAGCTTCGGGGTGAGATCTCGTTACGGTATGGCGTCATATGGGCGTAGAGTACGTGTACTTACTAGCTTATTATTAGCTTACTCTAAGGTATAGTACCATGCATATCTCACATGATCACTATCAGATGGGCCCATCCCAAATTTCAGGCACTGGCATCTTGTGGCTTAGTAAGCAAATAATGCTTTTCCACTCGGACATTTGCCTCGTGGCCACGAGCAGCAACACATCTGACGTCCTTCGAGGTACATTCACTGCACGTACACGAAAATGCATGGATGAGCCTCGGACCTACCTCTCAGGCATACATTCCTGTACTTTCGAGGTACATTCACTGCACGTACAGGAAAATGCATGGATGAGCCTCGGACTTACCTCTCAGACATACATTCCTGTACTTTCGGATACGCTGCTTCGAGATTCTCTGACACCTTTCGTCGAGTGACATATACTTGACAGTGGACAAGCTTCACTCGCAACGTTCAAACCCTAATTTCCATAATGAAGCCAACGTCTTTTCTTAAGTCCTTGAAAGGGGAACTCTCTGAGGGCACAAAGATCCTTACCGATCACAATGATCAAGAGTTCAAGATCTCTCTGGAAAGATGGTCTAATCTTGATTTGCAAGTCCCAGCGGCGATCGTGAAGCCTATCAGCGAAGCGGATATTGTCACAATTGTAAGGCCCCGGAGCGGACCTTATAGCTTTGCTTTCCTCTTTCAATGATTTCACTCTTTCGGCTGATATTCCACGTTCTCTGCGTATGCAATTTGGTCTTCTGATACTACTAAACAATAGGTCAAAGAGGCAATCAAGTCATCCATTCCTTTTGTTCCTGCAACAGGTGGCCATAGTCAGTGGTCTACTATTGGGGACGATGGCTTCGTTCTGGATTTCAGTCTCTACAAAGATGTATCCGTTGACTCGACAACCCACGTGGCGAAAGTCAGAGGGGGCCTCTTAACCAAGGAATTACAAGTAGCTCTCTACAAAGCTGGCCGATTCACAAGTATGGTGCCTGCACATGGGTCATGTTAAGATAGACGAAATACTGACATTACTATAGCTGTCAGTAATGGAAACACTGTCGGCGTCATTCCTTATTTTCTGAACGGAGGCATTAGCTCGTACACGCCTCTCATAGGCTTTGCCTGCGATAACATTGTATCAGCGCGCATAATCACTGCCAAGGGAGACGTTGTAGAAGTGGACGAGGCAACAAACGCAGATCTGCTATGGGCAATTCGAGGTGCAGGTCAATACTTTGGTATCGTTGCGGAATTAGGAATAAAGACACACCCACTGTCAATGATTGGGAATGATGACGGGTCTCGTTCTTTGGGCACCTTCATCTTCCCCACTCAACGGGCAGAGGATGTCTGCCGTGCTATGAGCAAGATCATGACCGACCCAGATCTCGTCACAGCTGGGCATTTCATGATAGTAAATCCGCCCCCGGCTTTCCAGCAATGCCTGATGGTGGCCCCACAATACCTTGGATCCACCGAGAATGCCGCTGCAGCTTTCAAGCCTCTAACGGACCTTGGACCAATGATGGCTATGAGCAATCCTGTCACTTTTGAGAATCACAGCGACCACATATCAATGATGTGCGCAAAGGGAGACTTCAAACGGTTTAGCCAGATTGGAATTAAAGAGTTTAAGACGGAGAACTTTATGAAACTCATTGATATCCACAAAAGACTCCTTGAGAAATTTCCAGATGCTGGCCGTTCTGGAATAACGGTTGAATGGCATTCGCCTTCAAAGAAACCAGCTGCTGCGGATACGGCGTTTGGGAATCACGATGTCGATCTCTGGCTGTGAGTTGTGTTTTTGCAGTTCTTGAAACACGGAATAGACAGCTGAAACTTGTGGATTCAACAGGAATGTGCTATCATGGTACATAGATCCT
>JAABUO010005155.1_pt1 | contig 15292 bp, 22 predicted proteins | sample 5559291 | NCBI WGS metagenome assembly JAABUO01 (sample SAMN10711878, study PRJNA513372) | rock metagenome | isolation source: Antarctica rocks | place: Antarctica: Victoria Land, Finger Mt sud
GCAGACGTCTCTCACCTTGGAAACAGCAGGCGGCAGAACAAAGGGCTCATCCCGCTGGAAGATCTCAGGTGGCAACTCCACAGCCTTTGCGGGCTTGGCTGCAGGCTTGCTGGCCCGACCTGCCTTGCTTGCCACCTTCTCACCAAGGCTAGGCTGGGGCAGGGCTGAGGGCAGGGCTGGGGGCAGCACAGGCTCACTGCCAGGCACTGCCTCACCTGCTGCACCTGTATTGCAGCTGATGTTGCTCTGTGTGTACAAGTCAGACCATTGGATCATCAACAGGTGTTGCTGGAGACACAGTACTGCATTCAGCACACAAGCCAGCACAGCATTGGCTTGCATGCTGCATGCACTTTGAATAAACACCAGGTATGACAATGCTGCACATTGATGGTCTGTGCTCACAAATATGTCCTGGCGTTTCACAAGAAGCTCCTTTGTGTACTGCCTGTCTACTAGAGGGTCATTAACAGACCACATGACACACGATTATCAGTCAGTAACCACCAACAGTATACTCAATGCTTATTGAAAGTGTGCAGGATAAGCATGGCAACAAAACACAATATTACTGTGGGCCAACAAAGCACATAATGGTCCCAGACTGAGCTAGCTATTGAGCCTTAGGGTTTTGCAGATGTGTGACGTGGCTCAAACGCCAGAAGGTCTTATAGCAGCTGACCTGCATTAGCTTTGCGTGCCATGTCCTGTTTGACTTCAGCAAAGGCAGCATCAATGATGGCCTGTGCCCTCTCCTTGCCAGTCAAGGCTGGGATTGCTGGGAGCGCTGCTCTGTTTGCCTTTCCAGCCTTGCCTTTGCCAACGCTACCTTGCTGCCCATCCTTCATTGGAATCTCTGCATGACAAAAAACAGCTTGTTACGGCTTGCCATCAGTGTGCCCAGATAGTATCAGCTCTGTAGGCTAGCAATGACTTCCACACAGCATACAAGTCACAGTTTGCCTGTGCAACATAGCTAAGGGCCACTGGCAGCCCAATGGCCATTGATGCATATGATGAGCACGTTGGACCGACTGATTTCATTGCCCTCAACCAGGCAATGGAAGCAGGGCTGCAAGGCTGCTGCAGCCTCACAATGAACAACTGATCAGTCTAAATTTAGTACACAAACAAGGCAGAACAACAGAACCCAGGCCATCTGCACACGGCTACTAGCAGCTCAAACTGTACACCAAACCGTGCATGCTGTTTGTTTCAGGACAACAGTATCCTGACAGCACAATCATGGCCTCAACGTACCACGAAAGCATAACGGAGAGTCACACTTACCATCAGAGTCATATTCGTCAAAGGTGATACGATAGGGAGGAGCTCGCTGGTGCAGCCAGAGGTCCAGGTATTCCTGCCGCCATTCAGGGTCAGATTGTAGGTGACCCAGAGCAGCATTTGTCTGCTCCTCACACATCTGGCGAGCTTCCTCCAGCTTGCCTTCCTTTATCAGCTTGCGCACCTGCAGGACCCATCACCTTGTTACTATGCTATTGTTACCTCATTACCTGGTATAGTATGACTACGGTCGGATTTTGCTATGACTGGCTTTGCCTTGGACCCACTGGCATCACAAGAGAAATGAGTGAGTACAAGCCCCTATGGGAACCTTGCAAAATGTGTTTTCAGCACACTATGATGACTGCCCAACCAACAGCAGCCTTGCTGTTTGCACAACTGACAGCAGTGAGCTAGCCTGTCTGACATTGCTCTCCCAGTAACCATTTTGGACTGGTCTGGCAACAGGTTGTGACCCATCTGTGAGCAATCTATTGAGCAGTCAAAACAGAGAGCAAAACCTTGCTGGAGTCAGGGCACAGAAGTCCCCACAGGATAGGGCCCAAGAGGTACAGACACAAACACAAAGCTTGTGATTGTAAGGCCGCCTTTCTGCTGGTGTGCAGGTATGAACGCCAGCCCTTCCATGCAGCAGAGTCAGACGGGCATGCCAGCTGTGCAGCACCTCTTGACTAAAGCGCCTGTTCTGGTAGTAGGCATCCTTCTTGCCTTTGCTCTGCTGCTTGAGGGCTTGCATCCTGTGATAGGCTCCATCCTGCTGCTCTTTCACACGTGCCCTCTCATCCTGCAGCACACTCATCCCTTCATGCAAAATGCACAATTTTTTTCTAGCATGAGAGTCGGGTACAAACAGCCCTGCAGCACACTCATCCCTTCATGGACGCACAAGTCTTTTTTCTAGCATGAGGGTCGGGTTCAAACAGCCCTGCAAGTGACTCCTCCCTTCATGCACAAGCCGTCTTGCATGAGGGTCAGATACAAACAGCCCTGCTAAGCTGCCCAGCTGAACGCAGGCTTTGCCAGTTAGCATACTGACAACGCCATGGCGTGGAAAGATCACACCAGGGAGCGATTGCAGGACAATATCACAATGAGGCGGACTAGCTTTGCCCCTTGCAATCCATCCTTGAGTGAGGAGCAAGATCAATGCAGCCAGCGGCTGCAAGGGCTGTCAGTAAGCAGAGGGGAGGGAGACACACAGCAGCGCAAGACTTGGGGCAAATCTGCTGCTGTGGCCATGAGTGCTCAGCCACCTTTCAGCCAACTGTGTGTTGTACAGGGATGCAAAGGTGTCGGACACAAGCCTTGTATGTACTTGTCCGCTATGCCTGTGCTGTCTGGCTATGCAGGACGATGTAACAGCAATATGACTGAGCCACAAAGGACATGCATGCCACGTGGACATCAGTGGATGAGCTGACCATGATTTCATTGATCTTGTCATTCAAAGACCGCAGCTCATCTCTGTGCTTGTTGAAGATGGTCTGCTGCAGCTGCTTGTCTTCAAACAGGACCTGCGGCAAACACACTCTTCGTTTGAGCTGGCCAGTGCACTTGAAACAATGGCATTGCAGATGCCTTCTTGCATTTCAAATCTTGCAAACCACGTCAGCAGAGTACAAGTAAACATGAAGACCAGACAGCAGGCCAACATCAAATTGTGAAGCCAAAATCATTGAGTGCTCACTGAATTCTGGCAATCATGCTGTGATAGTCAGCTGCAAGCACAAGATTGAGGTGTGGAACAAGCACCTGGCGCTCTTGAAGCAGCTCCTTGAGTTCACCTTGACCACTGCGGACGGCAGCCCTGGCATTTTCAATGCCTGCATACATGTGCTCATACTGACGCACTCGCTGCCGGGAATCACGTAGCTTCTTGATGTGCTTCACCATCTGCCTCTCCTGAGCAATGGGGATGCTCTCATGTGCCATGTGGTTCTCCATGTCCCTGATCTGCAAGGCAGCAACAGCTTTGCACTGCATTAAACTTGCATGAGAATTCCAGCGTGCATGTACTGCTCTAGATCCTATGCTGCTGCTGCTGCTGCTATTTACAGTGAAAAAGCTACTTTTGGCACCATGCTGCTTGTGATGCCATGCTTGCTGGTCATAACAGTGATGCCAAGGTTGCAATGCATGTTCACCTTGGCATCAAGCTCTTGCTCTGATCTGACTTCAAGGTCTCGATACTCTGCCTGAACATTTCGCTGCAAATCATTCTGATTCTTCTTGCCTGTCTGCAGAGGTTCAACTTCCCTGTGCTTTGCTTGAAATGCATTTGTTGCTGCATTCATACTTTCCTTGGCGTCGGCCACACTCTCTTTAGCACTATCTCGCTGCATCTGCAGAACAAACAGTGCAGTCGAAAGGTGAACTTTTTCTGGTCAACTGGGTCACGGTTTTTACACAGGAGCAGTCAAGCTAGAACATGAGACAGCAGCTCAATATAGTCTCGTAACATCCTCACCCGTACTATATTCACACTCTCGTTTAGCAGCTGAACCTGGCTTTTGTAGACATCGATTTCCTCTTGCAATACTTTGACCGCGTATTGGTTGTCCTCTGGAAATTTGGGCACGCGAACGAAGTACATTCGCTTTTTCCAGGGCTCTTCTTCAGGTTCTTGTGGTGAGCCCGTCGCAGAGTCTGCAGAACTTTCCTCCAGATCAGCTGGGGCACCGTGGCCGTTATGCTGCAAGGACTCCTGCGCTGCGTGCCCATTTGGTGCAGAGCCTTGATGTGGTTCCTGGGTTGCGGTACTGCTGTCGGTGGGCTTGGCGAGGGCTGAGTTGTCTACATTGCTGGCGTCCATAACCTCGGGTGTAAGTGAGTCAGCCTTGGCCGTGGGGTCCTCGGCGGATTCGAAGAATCCGTTAGCTTCATGGTCAGTTGAGCTAAAGTGGGCTTTATCACTCACAGGGTCCGCCATCCTGAGGTCTGATGTCAACTTTGTGGGCAAAACGAGGTAGGGCAGGAAAGCAGTCTAGCAGTCTTTCAAACGACCACAACAACAAAAGATCAGCAACTGGATGTGCACTCAACACATGCACAGCAATAAGAGTCTTGGATTCGATGCCGCAACGTGCGATGTACAGGCATGCGATGCGCGCACAAGTTCAGTAGTGAACAGCTCTTAGATTCCATGTGATTACTAAAAGACACAGGAATGCGAGATGATTTTAGCAAGGGTGCTGCAGGAGTACAGTAGTCAGCGGCAACATGGTATGATCGATCGCCTGAGGCATCCTGTCACCAGTCCTAGTCCTGTGTATCATGAGCAGTGTGAGAGTTGTTTGAGGTCGAGGTCGAGGTCAAAAACCTACATCCAGTTAACGCAGTAGCGGCTATTTGCAGGTGTCACTATTGACACTTCCGACCCAGCCTGCGCTCCAAGTCGTGTTCCACGGAATGAGGCTTGTAATCTTGCACAACAACGGCAAAGGTCACCGTGAGCTGGCCAGTGCAGTAAGCTGGGACGGCGGTCACCTTGTGAGTGGTAGTGATGATCAGAGTGTGCAGCGCTGGACAGCAGAGGGACATCAAAGCGGTCAAGTGCGTGAATCTCCCGTCTAAGCCCGAAATAACCATCTCTGTGAACGAAGTGATGTTGCGCGCTGGCAGGTCTGCAGCCTCGACTCTTATTGCACAGATCTACAGTGGTGCCCTGCTGGATCACAAGATGGCAGTGCTGCAGTCCTCGCAGTCGCCTGCACAGATGGTGAGACGTCATTGCGTGCTGCATTGTGAGTCCAGTTTGATGTTCATGAGCCTTGCTGCCCATAGGAAGTTTCAACTTGTTTGGAGGTTCGGGGAGGCGTGATAAGCAAATCAAAGCACACAAGGGAGCTGTGACTGCTTTACAATGGAGCCCTGAAGGTATGCAGTCAGTGGGATCTGCTTGTGGAACTTCAATTTGTACGCCATCATCCTCAGTAACTCCAGCCCAAACCTGCAGGCACTGCCATCTTGACCGCTGGAGAAGATGGGCAAGTCAAGACTTGGTCAGGAGCTGGCATGCTGAGATCCACCATTGCGACAGCTTCTTACCCTGTGTATTCTGCGGCTTGGGGTCCTGACTCCTATGCAGTTGTCTACAGCTGTGGCAAGGATCTTAGCATCGTGCCTTTGCATTCGGGTTCAAAGAAGCTGGTGTGGCAGGCCCATGACAGAGCCATCTTGAAGGTGGACTGGAGCTCTGTGAATGATCTGATCATCTCTGGAGGGGAGGACTGCAGGTACAAGGTCAGTCTGTGCTGCCTGCTTTGCTGCCATTTCCTGTCAGCTAGCACATTTACATGCAGACTTGGACGTATACCACAACTGGTCCTTTTGTGGTTGATCGTCTGACCCTGGCATACACATGTCAATGCTGATGCTGCCTGTAGGACTTGCATTATGATGAGCAGAGAGCTGTTTGAATGTTTACACAGGTGTGGGATAGTCTGGGTAGACTGCTGTACCAGAGTATGCCGCTGGCGTCTGCAGTGACAGCTCTGGCCTGGAGTCCAACTTCCGAGATCTTCACTGTTGGTACATACAACAGCTTGCTGCTGTGCCATGCCTCTGGTTGGCTCTGCTCCAAGGTGTGGCAATTCTGTTGTTGCTGCACTGCCAGTGTCGATGCGGCTGTGCTGGCTTCAGCCTGTAACAGCCTATGCTGACCAGGTTTTGGCCTTTGATTGCATTCAGCATTGACGTTGATACGCAACCAATCATGCCGCAGAAAAATGTAACTCACATGCAACAGCTGCATACGCAACCCAGTGCAAGCACAGAAGCAACCAAACAGTCTGTGTGCTACCTACCAGGCCTTCACAGATACCGGATCCATCCTGAGTCTTGCTTGGACATCAGATGGGACTCAGGTGGCAGGGGCAGGCGCCAATGGCCAGATCTGTTTTGGTCGCCTGGTCGGTCTCACTGCTGAAGTTGGGGCTATGCGGGCTGTCCTCACAGACAGGAATTCTGTAGAGATGTATCACCTTCTAGAGGAGACTAGAGACGAATTAGACTTCCGGGACAGAGTCATCAAGATGTGCTTAGGTAAGTGCCTATGGAAACTCTACTTTGCAGGCATCTTGTGCCTTCTAGCAACCTCAAACTGCCTGCTCATGTCGTCACACATGCCTTGATGAACCAAGCACTGCAGATGTCGTTGGCTGCAAGAAGTACATAGTGCCCACAGATGATTTCCCCCCTTTTGAAAGAGAGCATAAGACCTGCTTTCTTGCAGATCTGTGCTGGCATGCCAGCACAACATCTCAATGCTAGTGCTGCATGAGGATGCGAGAGGGATGCACCATGTCAAACTGTGGGGCATGCACAACAGATTACAATACATCAGCTTGTACCAAGCTTGCAATATGCCTTCCTTGGGAATGTATATAGCACTGATCATATCCCAGTTGAATTCCATGGTTTGGCAGCTACAATATCAGCGTAGATCTGACTCAATGATACTTAAGCAAAACTTCAGGATACTGTGGCAGCCCTCCTCACGCACAAACAACATATGACACACTTTCAGTTGGCTTGCAGGTCATGGGCATTTGGTCGTTGCAACAGCTACTCAATGTTGTATATACAGCTTAGCAAGCTTGAACACACCCCACATTCTGGACTTGAAAGAGACGCCCACACTCATAATGCATGCTGACAGGTAAATTTTCCTGCTTGCCTTCCACTCACACCAAAACAATATTAGTCTTGTGCTTATTGGGCCAAAATCAGCATTTCAGCATAGAATGCCAGTTTAGTCAACCAATCATGGGACTTGACGTACATGTCAGGGGGCAAACACTGTCAACCCCAATGCACATATGAGTCCCCAGTAGCAGCCTATCATACTGTGCCATTGAGCTCTGTCCGTGTGTCTTTTGTGCCAGCATCCTTGTCCATATAGACAATACAACAGCGGACTGCTGGCTGCTTGCAATGCATGGGGCTGATGCAGACCATGGTTTCCCCAGGTGTTTTCTTATGGTGACACGCTCCAAAGGCATGCAAGTCATGACGTATGAGGGGCAGCAAGTATGTGCAGTCAAGTTTCAAGGTAAGTCCTGACATGCATGTCACACTTGATGCAATGCGCCACTGTTCAAATGCATGTGTGCTGCGTTCTTGCAGCAACATACTCAGCTACATGACAAAGAATGCTCCGGCCAGGTGGTGCCACGCACATCGACAGCATAGCCTCCTTATTTCTGTTTGAGGCGTCATGATAGATGCAGAACAGACAGATCTTGCATTTTCTAAAGACAGGTCACAAGCAATCACACCTGTTGCAATCAATCTGTCTGCCTGATGCACTCAAGTCACTGAGCAAGCGGTTTTGCTGTCTGAGGTCAATGATGAATGCACTGATGCATGTGCATTGTCTACAGGTTTGCGTCCTGAGTTGCTGAACGAGCGTCTCATCAGCCTGGCAAATGACACACTCGCTGTTGTCGACTTGGCAGAGAAGGGCAAAGGTATGCTGATGTCACTATTGAAGGCTCAGCAGGGGCGGCTGTAATGTCTTGTCAAATGCACTCAAGCAACTTACATACATGGGCGTTTTACACATCAAACATTATTGACTTGCTTTTGAGCATGATCATCACTTTGTGCACAACATGGTGGCACCATAGACGCAGATGGATTTCTCTGATCAGACTTGTACCCCTCTTCTGTTTGCACTCACTGTTTTGCAGTGACATATCATCACAGGCAGACTTGTTTCTGCTGGTTGTTGATGCCTCATCTGAGTCAACCAGTCGTAGAGCTGTTGCACTGCGTTTGCTGCAGTCATCCGCTTCTTTGACACAGCTCAAGGCAAACCGCAAGGCCAGGTCGTGACGCACTCCAGTGTCATAGTCTGCACAGCCATCAACCAGCAGGGCATTGCACCTGATCGTCAGGTACTCTTTCTTCTTGCATACTGGGAGGTCCCTCAAGCCTCCTGGACTCTCCTCAGCCTGACAGATGTAGACCTTACGCATGCTTGCAATAGCTGTCTGTGCAAGCCTTGCCCTCAATGGTTGCAGATGGGTGTTGCTCATACAATTACAAGTTAAATGACCATGTTCAGCTTCTGCATTCATGCCCATGATGCAGTCAGAAGTCAAAAAACAGACGTTATCATGGGGAACAACAGTTGGCTTACTGATATATCGTAAAACCACATATCCTAACAGCTGCAGATGTACTGGATTCTGGCGGTGCAAACAGCTTGCCTCATGGTCTTCCAGGTTGTATTTGTGGACCAGAGTAGAGACCTGTGGATCAGGCCTGTTGCAGGCAAGAGCCCAGTTGTCAAACTGGCTTCAATGGTGGACTGTGCAGTTTGGCATGACTCAGTAGGCATGTTGGCGTTCATAGCAGATCACAAGCTGGTAGGCCTCTTTGTCTGCTTGCATGTCCAGCTGTACATCCAGGCCCTACCTGTGCCTGAGGGCATTGATCTCATCCAAAGTGGGCACTGATTTGGACCAAATTTGGATGCCTGAGGTCTTGGACAAACCTGCTTTGAGAACGACAGGGGGATGTGTGTCTTCTGTTGCTGCATTTGGCTGACCTGGCCAGATTGAGCTCTGCTCTTGTGCCAGTGGTTTGGTGCGGGTGTTTGCTGACAACTGATGCCAATGCCTACACCCTGATGGGCAGTCCAACCCAGCTGATGGTGTTTGGATGCAGGTGTTGCAGTACTATCCCAACATGGTGTTTGTGGACAGGGAGCTGGTTGCTACCACCAGCTGCGTCAAGAATGCTGGGTGAGGTTTTCAGGGAGCTGGCAGCCCTTCATGTATGCATATGCAAAGTCATGTCTGCCCTGCCCTGCTATGCACATTTTGTGTCATAGACTGGGCTGTGGACATGAAAGTCAGTATCAATCACAATGGTGAAGCACACTGGGCACTTGAACGCAGACTGCCTGGCGCCAATATACTTGGGCCGAGCTTTCCACAAGACACTGTGTGTGCAACTGAATGTCTGACATGCCAAGCCTGCAACAGCACAATGAGCGCTGCATTACCCTGGCCAGCCATTTTGAATTATGGTTGTTAGCGCTGTGCAGGGTCGTTCACATCCTGAGCACTGTTTGCATCAGACACAAAGTGCAAGTCTGTGCAACTTTTGCGTCATCTCTTCGATTTGAACATTGTGGAGGTGATCGAAGAACGCTAAAGATGATAGATCTATAATTGAAATAATAGAATCTTATTTAATTTAATTTAATCTAAATTAATTTAATTGTGTATGTTGCCTGCCTCAACAGCGAGCTGGGTAAGGGAGCATTGATCAGCAGCTTCTCTGGCAGTCAGTGCATGCTGCGAAAGGGTGATGGGTCTGAGGTGGTAGCCAGGGTGTCACCCTACCCCCTAGTTCTGCACCAGCTGCTGGCACAGCATCACTGGGACAAGGCCACCAAGCTCTGCCATGCAGTCAAGGTAAACCTGTCTTCCTGGTGATACAGTCAAGACGATGTTGTATAGCCTGCTTGTGGTACAGCTGCTTCATGATGCCTGTGGGCACAGTCTATGAGCTAGGCTGCATACGCCGCTGTGCTCCTTGACCATGATTGCAGATTGCACAGTGTTTCCTAATGAGGCACACATATACAAATCCCAATGTGATGAGCATTCCTTGCCGATGCGATTGCCACCTGTAGCATTCTTGATGTGCACCTGCAAGCTTTTGCATCACAGTCTTGGCATGAAATGAAGCTGAGGAACCTGTGTTCCGCTAGCACCCTTCTACACTGCTGTCTAGCACAGCTTGTTTTAGCCCTCTTGATGCACAGCTGCAAGAGATTGCATGCTAGCGCAAACCTAAAGCTGAGCTGTTTGCACTGTTGCACTTATGCAAACACCTTCAAACCGCCTCTGGAATATATAAAGGGGTTTGTATACAAAGCTTCTTGTGAGTGTAGCATAGCACAAAAACAAGCCAGATGCTGCCTGTCTGTTCTGACTGCATGGCTGTTGTTGTAGTAGCAAGCAACCAGCCAGGCAGAACATGCTGAAAGCAAACTGCATGTCTGCAACTGCAAGTGCAGAAGTGGTATTGCAATGCAGGAGGCAAGCTTGTGGGCATGTCTGGCAGGCTGGGCAGTCGCTGCAGGTGAGCTCAACACAGCTGAGGTGGCCTTTGCCGGGTGCGAGGAGGTGGACAAGCTGCAGTACATGCTGTACATCAAGCAGCTCCCAACCAGGGAGTCACGCCTGGCAGAGCTGGCTCTGTACAAGCACAATGTAACTGAAGCTGAAGCCATCTTGCTGCAGGTAAAGACACATGTCACAATCAAAAGCGTGTTGTGAGATGACTACATGCCAGCTTCTGCATGACAGGCAAACACTGCTCATGCTTCGTGATGGAGCCTTCTTGCATCAGCATGCAATTCACAAGGTATGTGGCTCACCACCATGTGGTTTCTCACCTAATGGCTGGTCATCGCAGCTGCAATGTAGGCCAGGCTGTGTGTGCATGATGAAGCAACGCTCCCTTTATACTTGTGCTGTTGCCACACAGTCAGTAGGCTTTTGTCTTGTTTGACAACAAGTTGTGACATCTGCCCTGTTTGATCCTTTTTTCTCCATCAAATGACAGTCAATGCTATGCAGGCTGGCCTGACATACAGAGCCATCATAATCAATGTGAGGACCTTCAGATGGGAGAGGGCACTGCAATTAGCTCAGAAGCATAAGGTGCATGTGCCCACTGTGCTGCTTGAGCGCAGCAAGTATCTTGCCAAAGCAGGGAAGGCAGAGACTGACAAACAGTTTCAGCAATGTAACTCTGAGATCGAGGTTGATGAAGCCATGGTGAAGCAACAAGTGCAGCAGGCACTTGCAGACGAAGCCGCGAGGCCTGGTGCTGTGAAATATGCTTGACTCACGGATGCAGTTCTTCCGTCTCCCACAACATCCCACCATCAGGAAGTCAACATAAATCAGAATGCTACTGGCAAGGGTAAGGAACTGTATAGCGTGATGTGTCAGATCCTGTTTATATCAATGTAAAGATATGTTGTCCGCAGTAGAGAAGTCTGCAGTCTATAGAGGTGATTAACTGTCTTGTTTTGAGCGACCTCCCACTTGTTGCTCTGAAACTTTTGAGGTCTTGTGCATAGCAAGCCAGCCGACTTCTGATTTGCTGTCTACTAGATGCTATTATATCCAAAGCCAAAGCTGCAGTTTTGAACGAACAGGTCAAGACTTCAATAAAACAAGTCCTTACAAACAGCTCAAGTGCATCAGTGCCAAGCTCCTAACTAAACTAGTTGTGCTTGTACGTCTATTTGCTGCCCACTTTCCCTGACTTGTCTTTACCCTTGACTGCTGCCTTCAAATTGGAGCTGCTGAATCCTGGTCGCTCCAGGGCTTGGGCATAATCAGGCAACATTGATGCATGTGTTGTGACACCCACGCCTTCATGGACCCACAGCCTCAAATCTGCAGGTCCTTTTACGCCCACTGCAATCCACCCCAGACCTGCACAGCACTGAATGGTCGGGCAGCAGCATGCGGTGTCGACGCAGAGCTGCAGGCTGAATTTGAATACACAGGACACCTGCATAAGTTCCTGTTGTCAGCCTGTCGCAACACCTGTCCATGCATGCTACATTTCATTATACATCATGCCACAGGGCAACATCGTTCAATGCATGCACCAGTGAAAGATACAACCAGCTAGCCAAGCTGCTTACCCATCATACAGACCGATCACTTAAACCCAACCTAGGGTATTGTTGCTGCCACAAGTGATTTGAGCAGCAGGCTGTTTGACACATGTGTGCAAACTCACCAGCAATTGCAATGTCAACAGAGCTCTCCTTCCAGTTGCTGCCTTCTAAAAGAATGTCTTGAGGCAACAAAGGCCCCAGCTCGGCCAAACGCACAGAACCACCTACTGGGGGAACAAGCAGAGAACCGCCATTGCTAGTCAACCTGCGTAATCACATATATTCCTGTCGGCTAAAGTCCACATGCTCTCTTACAGACGGACATGCTGTCTGGGTTCATGCCGTCAGAGTAAATGCCCTTCTTGAGTAGTGAGAGCACCTTTGTTAAATTATATAGCAATAAGCTGACCTGTGGAATCATGCAGCTTATCTGATTGACATGCAGTTTCTGAAAGACGCTGTAACGCACTTCTCATGAGCGCAGCAGATCTGTACCTCTGGAACCTGCCATGCCTTTCAATAGCGAATACATGCATCATTAACACACTCACGCTACCTGTCATCTGCCTTGTCTGTCCGCCCATAGTGGCAGCTGACTTCATCTGAAGCCCACACGGTCAGGTAAATGGTCTGAGCTGGTATCTGTACCACGTCAATGCGTGCGAGGCCACCCAGGAACACTGTCTGGTCTGCAGAGGCTCTGAATGTGCGAGGCTTCAGTTGACGCCTCGGCAGGAGCATCCGAACCTGCAGTCCCCATGTCAACTGCTCAGCCTCCAGTAGGCTGCTGAACCGGATGAATATAGCAAAGGGCTCAGGCATGTTCCTCCGGGCTGCCGCCTTAGGAGGCTCCCGTTATGCTCGCTGAAAAGCGTAAACTTTTCTTTTCTCAGGCATGTTGAAGAGACAAGCCAGGTGATGCAATCAGCAGCATGTTCTGAGACGCACATGGTGAGCAGGGCAACAGCAATGTTGTTGCCCTGAACTGCTGTACATCTTCAAGCCAAGGACCTAGAAGACAAGCATGATGCACATTCAGAAGCACAGTGCATGCCTGCTAGTTCGACTTGACAGTCAGTGCAGTCTACATTATGCAACTGTGGACAGTGTGCACAGACATACCTCATTGGCAGTTAGCTTTGAGGAGAGTTGAAAGTGGTGAGGCACACCAGGAGTGTCCCACATTCTGCACCCTGACTGCAGTAAACCCTCCACCTTCAACATCCCTGCATGAGTTACATCAGCACTTGACACACATACAGCTCAGACGTATGTCAGCAGGACTCATGCGATTGTGGCACTCCCTTCACCCTTGAAGTCCTGGTCATAAAGACATCTACCAAAGGGAAAGAAGAAACTTCTGCCTTTTGCACTGTCTTGACTCAGAGTGCTGGGCCAGTGGTATTTGGACACCAGCTGGGTATTGAGTGCAGGCACATGCTTTAGGTCAGACAGTCACCTAATGTGGTGCCTGGCTGTGCAGCAGTGGTCAGTTGTTGACCGCCTTTCAAGCCAGCAAGCCGCTGCATTGCATTGATGAGGGAGCTCTTGCCAGCGTTCTGAGCCCCAACCACCCATACATCGCCCCTTGCTCCCACCATCTCCTGGACACTGCCTAAGACATCCTTGACGCCGGTGCCTTTGACACTGCTGATGAGGTGCACAGCAGCAGGCGAGGGGAGGCCTGCCTGTCTGCATCGCCTGTGAACCCAGGCCTACAGGCCATTGTCAAGAAATGCATCATGGCTTAGGTACGCATCCTGACTTGGTAATCTTTGACCAATTTGGCATCAAGTCGGACAACAAGATATCGGGCGGACCACTGTGACTCCACATGTGATAATGACAAGCTAACACTGTCATGACGTGCAGTCTTCTCAGGACTGCCGAGTGAGCAGTATCGGTGGTGCACCCTCAGATCTGTTGTGAGCTGAAGTGTCGATATAGAGTCCAGCATGACGGACGGTGATGCTTGCAGCCAAGATGCATCTTTGACAGGGCATGATAGTTTTGCATGACTGTACCTGCAGCCTGGTTTGTGTAGCTTGGGGTGGGAGCAAATCCACTTTGCTGGCAGCAACAACTAGCCTATAACCTAAGCCGGCTTGTGACCCATACTCGCCCTCTTCTAAGCCGGGCAGCAGCTCTTGAAGGGCCTCACGAGGCAAGGAGCCATCAAAGTCTGCCATGTCAACAACACAAAGCACAACTGCACGCCTGTACTTTTGCAGCTTGATCTTCCTGCCAACTTTCTTGTTTAGGTCGAAGCCAGGCAAAGCTGCCTCCCCATGTTGACTCACAACATGCCTGCAATGTGTAGCCACAGTTTCACACCTTCTAAACCCTTGCATGGCTGAGGGTCAATTGTGACCAATGATGAAGAAACTGGAGCAACACCACATGTCTTGCTCAAGTGAAAACAGTTTGGTTTGCAGTGCTAGATGACACATTGTAGACTGCTGGTGGTTGAAAGTTACCCGTAGTGTCTGAGGGAGTAGCAACGAGCACACAAGATGGCTGGCATGGTGTCTTCCTCACTGCCGGAGGTGCTGGGCTCGACATCTTGCTGCCGCTGTAGCCTATCTGCATCTTCGTCGATGTCCATGCTGGTTTCAGCTTGCAGGGCATCAGCAGCGTCATCCTGCTGTGAAGTGGCAATGTGTTGGCAACACGAGATGCATGCCGAGCTCAAGGCAAGAGCCCACCAGCATGTGTTTACAAGTTACTATCCATTACCTGCTGACTGTCAGCTTGGAGGTTTGCTAGCTGCTTCAACAAGCGCTGAGAGACCTGGAAGTATCTGCATGACAGCTGTCATTCGCATCGTATAGGTGAAAGCAGCTGCTTTGTGATGCAAACGGAAAAGCTGTTGAACATACCCTGGAGCATCAGTGGTCTCAGCCTGAAGTCTGACGCCACAACCTGAGCACAGCTCTGGTAACTGAACTCCAAGCTCAAGTGCCTGGCGCAAGTTAGCCTGCACGTCCGGCTTCGCATTCGTGGCAGAGTGAGAGGCAGCACTCAGTACATGAAGAACACGGCTTTGTGCGAAGGCTGTAGCGCACCGGGCTCTAGCAGCAAAGCAGTGCAACGGCGGCAGCGACCGTGCACGAAGCTCTGCAGCCTGTGGAACACAACAACGAAATTTTGGTAGACCCAGAAGAGTCTTTGCTGCTTGACGATACATGCAGACGGTGCTGCGAACTGCACTCTTGTACATGCACAAGACACCGTCCTGGTGTGGTCTCGGAGCCGTTGACGCTGCAAATCACGAGGGCCGTCACGAGAAGCGTATAATTTCTCCAAGATGACGCAGGATGC
>JAABUO010005156.1_pt1 | contig 15292 bp, 17 predicted proteins | sample 5559291 | NCBI WGS metagenome assembly JAABUO01 (sample SAMN10711878, study PRJNA513372) | rock metagenome | isolation source: Antarctica rocks | place: Antarctica: Victoria Land, Finger Mt sud
TTGACAGGCTCACCTGGCTAAAGTCATGAATGTACACAGTTGAACAATACGGACATGTGCACTGTACCGTGACTGAACAGGTGATTTCACCTTGGTATACTGTGACTTGCTATGCTACCTAGCAAGATGACGGCATCATAAAGCAGATGCCCCCTACAAAGAAAGGGTACCGTAGCAGCTTTGGAGTCTGCAATGGGTTATAAGCAATGACCTGGTATAATGCATCCTATTGCAAGCGTTACGGATTATCGTCATAGGGTCACGTTAGGTTTCAGCGCAAACTTGATGCACGTCTGTCAGTTTGTGCGCTCAGCTGCAGACTCCGATATACTTACGCAATATTCTTCAGCTGATATCCTGCATCACTGCGCCTGTGCTTATTGAGAGGCGGGGCCTTGGGCCACCTTCACCATGCAGTGTAGTTGTCACACCTCAAACAGCTTCGTGCAACGACGGAAGCTCAGTATTGCCCCACAAGCGCAACTAACTTGCTCGCTTCGAGGCACTCCAGTCAGCCATGCCAATTTTTCCGGAACTGCTTTGGTATGCAGACCTGTGCGAACGTCAGGCAGACCGCAGCGTTGCGTCACTAGCATGGCGTCAAAAGGTGTCAGCAGACAAGCCTCACCAGATTAATTCAGCAATGCAAGCACCTTGTGCAAAAGGCATGCTGGCAGCTCAACTCAGCTTGTGCTTTGCTGCAGTGACTGGTCTGATCAAATTGGCCCTACAAGCTGGCAAAGCCAACCCAGCTCCCCCTGTGGGTCCTGCACTTGGTGCTAAGGTAACATGCTTACTCCCTGCGGGTGCCTTTGTTTCGTGCAGGCCATACGAATGTGAAAACTGGGCCATAATTACATATCGCGCTGTGCACTCTGAACTTGCAGAACACTACCTGCAGGGTGTCAATATTATGGCGTTCTGTAAAGAGTACAATGCAGCAACACAAGACAAGGTTGGCACTGTCATTCCTGTGGAGATCACAGTTTTTGAGGTGAGTCAATGTTCCAGTGCTGTCTTGCCATTCGATTGGTGCATTCATGTTCATCATCTTCTGATGCACATGTAAAAAGCAAACATATATGGGGTATGCTGGACAGACTAATCTGCGGCTTTGTTTTGTTTTGTGGCTGCTCCTCAATGTGTAGCGCGGGCAATAGACAGTACAACAGCATTCACAAAAGCAGACAGCTAACACACATGGCAAGCACTGCGCAGCAGACATGAAGTCATAGTCTGACTCGAGCCACATATTTGTTCTTCTGATGTGTAGGACAGGAGTTTTGCATTCATCCTGAAGACGCCGCCTGCGTCTGTGTTGTTGGCTAAAGCTGCAGGAGTCCCCAAGGGCTCTGGCACCCCAAATACGACAAAAGTTGGCAAAATCTCACAGGCTCAATTGAAGGTACCCTTCTCAGCTGTACTTCTGCTGAATGTTTACGCAGCTGGCTTTTCACATTGAGAGTGCAATTCTGAATACAAAATGGACTGAATGATGTTGCTCAACATGTACATCTGGTGTCATGCTTTCTCTGGTGACTGTTGTTGAGTGTTGTGTTTCGTTGTAGCCTGCAGGGCAATGAGAGCCCCTCCTAATTTTCCCTACTTGTGAGTGCAGGAGATAGCTGAGATCAAGCTTCCAGACTTGAATTGCATGAACGTGGAGGCTGCCATGCGAATTGTTGAGGGCACTGCAAAAAATATGGGTATCACTGTAGAGGCTGCTGTTGCAGCATAGGCTTGCTGATTACAATGGGCGACGACCCTTATTTTCCCCCGCACAAATATTGAACCTTCTCAACAGCTTATATTGAAGTACTCTCTGTGAACCCCCTTCTGCTGAGCAGCTTACTTGCGTTCAGCACTGTACAGGCCAAGCATAATGTGATGCAACCAGCCTTCTCTAGCTGGAAATTGTTGGCACCAAGCAATGACAGCCAGTCACCATGTGCCTCATACAACCAAGTGCCACGCAGCTGCAGGATGCGCCTCAGCGTTGTGCATTGCCAACTGGCATTCAAATGCATTGGGCATAGTATAGCACAAAGCTGCTTCCCCATATATAAATACCATGCACGCGATAAAACCTCGTGACTCATGCCATGTGTAGTTCTGGCCCTTACATCCAAGCTTCAGCAGTCCATCAATCTCTGCAATGCGTAAACTGTACTACATGGGCAGATAGCTACATCTGTGTCATTTACAATGCAGAAATCAATGAGTACCCCGATTGTGAAATTTCAGGTAAGTCAGTAGGTAAGTCAGAAGATGAAGCTTTGATGCAACTACTGCAGCTGCTGGCGGCATGTCTGCAGGTTGTCAAAGTAATATCTGCAGGACTCTAGGTCTCCATTGTTGTCTGACATGCAGTCTGCAAAGGTCTTGGCCTGGCGGTTGCAGGGTGTGTCTGGTTCCCTTGCGATCTGTTCTGCTGCCTGCTGTGCCTGTGCAGGCTCTGGGTTTCTGCTGCCAAGCACAGAGTCCACAGCTCTGTGTGCCAGAGCACTGCCAGTGCCTAGAGCCATACCTACAGATGCAGAGTACACCTTCACGGCCATGCAGCTTTTCGGTGCCTACAAACTGCATATAATCGCACATAATTATGCAAGACCAAACTAACAAAGTCGTGATTAATGTCCTCTCATGCAAAGCATAAGTGCCAATATCAGTAAGGTTGGCAGCAACTGACATGATGTAAGATATGTTTCGCAGCATACCTTGTGCAACCATGCCACCTAGACCTGATAGCATTCCACCGCCACCATGAGACTGAGCAGGAGGAGGAGGTGCTGCAGAGGACAAACAGACATATCAGTGAAATCAGACTGGCGCCTCAGCACAACAAGCGATGGCGGCACGGGAAACTGCATTAGGCAGCGTGACTGCTAGACAGACTCACCAGTCTTTTGAGCTGGGGGAGGAGCAGATTGGGAGGGCTTAGTGGGGTTGGAAGCACCACCAAAGAAGCCCCTTGAAGGAGCTGCGGGCCTTGGTGAAGGACTGGCACGACGGGCACTGCCACCTGTCCAACCAAGTCAATCTCAATACCCGCGACCCTGTGGCACGATAGGCAGATCGAAAGTTCGAGAAAAGCTTACCACCACCTCTTCTAGGCATCTTGGAGTCTGCGGCTAATCAATTATCGGGGCAGTCAAGCGATTCAATACCAACAGGATGAAGTTTGAGTCAGATAGATGGCAGAAATTGATAGATGCCTTGTGCCTTGTCCTGCATGACGTATCGAGACTTTAGGGCTTGCGTGCTTTGTAGGGTCTCCAATGACTACATGCACAGAGTCAGGTGGTTGAAGTCGATCAAGGCAAGCATTTCGTTTGCTGCGTCAACGTTTGACCAAAGACGTTGCCCCGTGGGGCTGCATCTGAATCTTTAGCAAGCTTGCGAGGAGTGGTGTGCCATGTCGTCCTCTGCTTCAGCCAGCGCTTACTGGCGTGTGGCCGGCATGAGCTATTTGAAGTACTCTGGTCTGTGCGCGGACATGGTCCGTGCTGCACTTAAAGAGCCAGCCAAAACTAAAGCAAGGACACGTGAGGTCGTTTTCTTCAGACGTGCGGACTGGAAGGATGGCCAGCCACAAAAGCAGAGTTAGTTGATGGGAATTGCGCTGACCTTACATTGTAATCACACACAGCAGCATAAAAGCACATACACGAGGGAGGTCCAACTCAACACTCACGGTCTGTGCCTGCAGTCATCACGGATATAACGCCTGAAGGGGTGCAAGCGAAGGCCTGACCTGCTTTTGCCAATATGCCATAAAAAGCACGCAACCATTTCACGTAGAGCCAGTATCAGGCAGCTGTGAGGATGCAAAGCCTTGATGCCCAAGCACATAATTATGATGATCTTGTCGAGTCAGGCTCAAACAACTTCACTTGAGTGCTGCAGCCTCAAAATGAGGTTACGTAGTTTCTGCAGCAATATGCTTGGATCGACATAAATAAGTGTTGCCTCTACAGTATGCATGCTTATGGCCTTCACACGTCATCTTGTAACCACTGCTGTATTCACATCAACAGCACTTGCTCAGGTCCACAGCAATTGTTCTGTGATTTTTGTCAAGCAACAGGGAAGCAACAGCAGATGCTAATCTGAGGTGCCGCATCAGGTTGTAGATGTACAGCTTATTTTACAGTTGCACATTTTACATAGTCTGCAACTTTTCATCTATGATGGCAACTTCGTTGCTTTCCAATCGCCATCCCATTGTACCCACATGCTCTTGCACTTGAGCTACTGATTTACAGCCTGGGATTGGTACTGCACCTGCATATTGCATGCAATAAGTGAATGCCATGAGTGCCAAGACGCAATGTTACAGAAATCAAAGCAATTGCACGGTCAATCTGCCCCTGCCATAAATGCCATCATCAAACCAGCTGCACAGGCAAATTATTGCCCACCATGACAGGGTTGTTCTTCCCTTGTCAGCAAAGCAATGCTCTGATGGTGTCACTGCAAAGCGAAGCTCATAGCGTACCTTTGCACATGAGGTAATTCAACGCCACTTGTGTGACTGTCTTGCCGCCACTGACTGCACCAATGAACTGCATCAGTTTCAGCAATATCCTTGCCTTCTCTGCTGCCTTGGGACCTCCGCCACTGACGTATTTATCTGCACAACGTGCCCACCACACCCATCAACGTGTGACTCATCGCGATCAAGGATGCAAACAATGCAGAGGAGACTCACAGTTTGCCTTGAGTGAGGCACTATTTGGGAGGGACGAGAATGTGAAAAGACTGCATTGCACAGAATTAACGGATGGGCTATTGCCATCATGCTGGCACTCTGGCTGCCAGGAAATCATCTGCAAACAGTTGTACACGTAATTTGCACTGTGTGTTGAGGATCTGGGTCCCACTCAGGCATGGGTCCTCTCACTAACATGGACATGACCATATTCTTTTCAACCCAAGCCTGACTATTTACCAGGTGCCATGTCACATTCAGTGCGTTGACTGCACAAAGCATGCAGTGCCTGGCAGGCTGCATGAGCTGTCACCTCATCTTCCAACAATGTGCGTTCTTCATAGGTCAGTAAAGCAAAACAATGCAATGCAATGCAGTGCAATGCAATGCAATGCAGTGCAATGCAATGCAATGCAATGCAATGAGCACCTGTCAAAATGCCTTGCTGCAGAGGGCTGTGAGCCACAAGGGTCACGCCAAGCTCCTGGCACTTCTCCAGCAGGCCAGACTTCTCTGGGTTTCTTTCAAGCACATTGTACTTCACCTGCATCAAGACTCAAGGCATTGTGATACATTCAGATACAATGCATCACCATGTGCTTCAGCCAGTGAGGTTTCTAGTGAGACCGTTTGAATAACAGCACTTGATTCAAGTATCACAGCTGGCAAGACATGATGATCAATAGACCAATATAGCCAACGAGCCAGCTGGTAACAACATGTAGCAATGCACAGGGAGCAGCAAAAGTGCAACTTGTGGCAGTTTGTTCAAAGCTTGAGCTGTACATGCTGGATGATGGCGAAAACATGAGGTGCAAGGCTGACAGCAGCACTTTTCTGCAACAACATCAGCAATAAAGCAATGCAGCAGCAGCCACAGCAACAGCAGATTCACGGTAGTACAGCAATGGTGGATACCTGATTTGTGGCAAGAGGAATGCCTTTCTTATCCAGAAGGCTGTGTAGTTGCTCAAGCTGTGAGGTGTTGTAGTTGCAGACGCCCACAGCTGAGGCCAAGCCCAGATCCAGGGCTTCTTGCAACCCATCGGCCAGAGTGGTCTGCTTGAAGAAGGGGAAGGGGAAGTGGATCTGCAGACCACACAAGGTCCAGCTGAAAATTTACCCTCCCAAACTTCAACCTTCCAAAGCTGGAGATGTTTGTCCAGGGCTTGGTAGGCAAAAAGAAAGACATGGGAGCATGTCTTGCCAAATTCTTATTTTACTGTGTTTTATTAAAGCTCAATGTATGTGTGGATATATACATTTGAGCGTGCTACCCTTGGCTGTCTGAGACAAAGTCAAGGCTGCAGATGCAATCATTGCCATCAAAACGGCTGTTGCTGTGAGTGCAGAATGCAGCCTTACAAGAGGTGGCAATGAACATACTCCCTTTGGCCTTTGGTACACCACTGTAGCAAGGTGAGGGGTATTCCTGACCTGATATAGATCTATTTTGTCTCTGTCCATGCGTTTCAGACTGGCACGCAAGGCATCAATCATTGAACGCCTGCCAAATCGGAAACCTCCCCCTACTAGTAGATTGGTCCAGGGCACTGTGAAGAATTTGGTTCCCACAATGAGGGGCTGTGAGGCACTTTGACTTTTGTTGGCAAACTTGCCGATTAGGTTTTCGCTGGACTGACCAGACTTGATGCTTTCATACCCATAAATCTGCGCTGACAGATGTACACTCAGCAGGGCCAACGAGCCGCTGATGTATTTTGCTCTCGGTTACAGACTGTGAAATTTCAGGTTGGTCAAATCCTGTGATAGGTCCCTTGTTGCTACTTGTGGATGCAGGACAAGCGCAAGCATGCTGAAATGCTAGCATTCAAAGTCACTTGGAAGTGACGGCAAGCTGATCTTTGTGAGACTTCACGCCTACCTCAGCTGTGTCAAAGAACGTCACACCACCCTTAACAGCTGCTGCAAAGACATCCTGCAGCTGTGCCTGTGCTGCAGCAAGACAATCACGTTGCATGCTCACGACGCATGTTCCTGGTCCATGCATCTCAGACAGGCAAGTTTTGCCGGATGCCTAAGCACCCAAGGCAACTGAACGGCAACTTGGCAAATCTGCAAATTGATCTATACCTCATCATATTGGCTGCCATAGCCGCACTGTGTATCACCCCATTGCAACGTGCCGATACCCAAGGAGGACACGGTGAGGCCACTCTTGCCCAAAACGGCTGTGTCAGGAGCGGATGCTGCAACCCAAAGGTTGTCAGCATGGCTAAATGCATGAGTTTTCAAAAACTCGGGATACAGGGTGGTCCCATGAGTAGAAAAAGGGGTACAGTACCTGTTGCTGAGCTGGCTTTGCAATGCGTTGTGACAGCTTTGCGACGCACACAGCAGCGACGACTATCGTGTAAGCCTGCAGAGCGGTTGCCAGTCCCAAAAGCGTGGGTGTGGACATGGCAAACATGGCAGCCCATGATGCCGTGGCAGTAGCTGGTCAATACTTAAGTGTGAGGCTTCTCAGATGGCCTCAGCTTGTGTAACCTGTATAAAAGTCAAATCTGCTGTACGGTTTGTGATGCAGAAGCCAGCTTCCTCTCCAGCTTCCAGCCTTGAGCCGTAAAAAGCACGGAGTGCGCTGTGTGATACGAAGAAAGCTCGGGCGGCAGGTTGCAGAGGTCCGCGACAGCACTGCATGCGCACTCCGTCCAGCACGTACAAACAGGTGCACGTCGGCAACACCCGTGCAGCCTTTTGTTGAGGATTTGTTGGCTGCACAGAAGCATTGACAGAAGCACCTGGTTCGCTTAGACATGCATCACGCAAGTTGGTACTGATATTTCCATCCAGCTCTCTGTGACTCATGAGAACTTGACGCAAATCTTGTCTTCACATCATGATCGCACCCAAGAAAGCTGCGTATGCTGGCAACCCAAGTCACCTCATGCCCTCAGAGCTGATCGACAGGTGTATCGGGTCTAAAATATGGGTTGTAATGAAAGGTGACAAGGAACTGGTCGGCACATTGCGGGGATTCGATGTGTTTGTGAACATGGTGCTTGAAGATGTCACTGAGTACGAGGCTAGTCCAGAAGGAGTCAAGACCACACAAATGGACCAAATTCTCCTGAACGGCAACAACATAGCTGTTCTTGTGCCTGGAGGCAAGCCTGAAGATGCATGAAAGTAAGCGCTTTAAGCTCCATGCAGGCATGCTTACAGCTCGTTCTGATATCCAGTTCACTTCAAATCACGGAGCGCAAGATTCCACAGAGTCTTGCTGTTGACAAGTGTTGACAAATGTGCCTGTGCCGCAGGTGATTGGCATAGCACAAGGCAGGCTCTGTTTCACGGGGATTTAGTACAGCCAATGACTGTCACAAACATTCTTGTCCTTGTATACGCTGAGCCTGGGATATGATGATGGCATCCACCAATTACAGGGTGGCCAACAGACTGCAGTAAGCAACTTGTTCACAAGGTCACTTCATCATTGAGAGACAATCAAAGCATGCGTTTGGCATGTGATGTTCTCACTGTCAACAAACTCTCAACTTGCACCTCTTAGACATCCATGCTTGTCTTTGGTATGAAACTAGATAATTTCAATGCATTGCATTGGTCCTGTCCTAGCTGCAGCAATGCAAAGTAGATGGAAACACTTTGACAGAATTCTCACAGCAATTTCCACACATCTTCGAAACAGCAATCAACCTGCTGTGAAGTTTTGAAGTAACCTTAAGGTAGCCTGCAATCAAGCTGACACACGACGTCCTACCTCGCTTGTAAGCTAGTCAACGCAGCTTATCGCAGATTTGTATTGTCAACAGTGAAGCATGTGACAAACCTTCAGACATAATGGTATTGCGCTGCTACACATCCAGAGTTTCTAAACATCTTGTACACGAAGCATCTGCATGCAGCTGCGTCAGTCATGTCTGAGTGGCACCAACTTGATTCATCGGTCAGTGGCCAAGAGCATGGGATGAGCTCATTTTCAAGTTTTTACCAGTACATTTAGCTTCCAGGTTTTTGCAGCAAAAGATTCCGTTGACCTGTTGGCAATGATTCCGTTGTCAGCCTGAACGCTAGTGACGCGGCAAATCGCAGTCTGGCCGAAAGATGGCGAGCGGCTTTACGTACATGTACGCTGGTCTTGTTGCTATCTTCGCGTTGCTATTTTTCAACCTGGCTGTGGCGCGGATCTGCGAAGTCCGTCGGAAAACTCGCCTACAAGGCGCGTCCCAGGTTTGCATCCTGATTCCGTTGTTCCAAAGGCTGCTTGCGATCATGTATCAAATGTGTACTGCCATGAAGCAGCTGCCATACCCGTCAGCTGCACTGCAGGTGCGTCCTGAAGCGACCACCAGATCAATGCAGAACGTGGAGTAACCGCTTTCGTCACGGCTGAAGCCCTTCACACATCGACAAGTCAGAATACACGAAGGAGTATCTATAACCAACCCGGACGGGTAAAGCGCCTGTCTGGCCCTTGCTTTATTTTTAGCACTTGCTATAAGCTGACCCAGTAGATCTGACTGACTGATCTCACAATAGACAGGCACTGCAGACGTCACATGTGCAGACGTCTTTTCAGCTGCAGTCGTGTTGATCTTGCATATTTGTTGGTCTGAAAGTGGCACCCACTGCAGGAGTACCGAATATGCTGCCCGAATGCTGCATCACGAAGACAGCCTACAAAGGATAGACTCAGCTTTCTTGCAGCCTTGGCCGATGGAAAGACATGCGCAGGCTATGTGACAATCAGAACTAGACATTGACAACCGCAGTTGCAACTCAATGAATGCAACTGTCTGCCGCGTCCAGGCAAAGGGGAGCTCTGCAGCAATGCGCAGCATTGTTGCCAAGGGCTGTCTGGCCAGACTTTGGCAGACTTTGGCTGCAGATGGCGGCTTTCTGTGCAAGGAACCATCCAAGATGCAATATGCTACGGCTGCTATATGCGCTGGCATGACAGCTACAAACAGGATGTGGGTCAACGCATGCCCATGGGGCCAGCTTGCAACCTATCAATGAGGGGCTGATGCAGGGTGCAGCCAAGCACTTGTGCAAAAGCCTCATCACTGTGACGTGCTGGTTTCACATGTGTGCATGACAAGTCATGTATACACCTGAGTGCCAGAGCTGCTGAAAATTGCTCTCCCCAGTCAGTAAACTCTTGCGTTGCTTTGAAAGCATTGCTTTCAAGTCTGCAACCTTTTTGGCGATGCTGCTGTGTGCACAACTAGAAGCTATTTATTTTGTGCAAAGTTGCATTTTGACAGGAGTGTGAAGCTTCACACTTGAGTGCATTTCAAGTTGAGTGAGGTGAGTATCAGCTCATGCTCATTGATTATGAATGTTTGATGAACAGGTGTGACACGCTTTTGGAACAGCTGCTTGTATAAGATACCGCGCTGTGTGGTTCAGTTGTTCTGATCAATCAGATGTATTGTGTACATCTGACTGTCCTTGTCACAACTGTGAAATGTTATGCTAAGTGTGACTTGCATGCTATTTAAATGCTATGCATATGCTTGTGCAAGCACAAATTGTTGCTGCTGTCAAGATTGCCAATCTTCAGTGACAGCTTTTACTAGTGGTCTAATTGACCAGATCAGATGGATGGTGCATGCAAGACAAGCCTCGAACCTCTGTGAATTGTGCAGTTTGGCCAACATGTTGAGACCTGAATAGTACATGTAATCATCGGTTTGCGTTCACTGACTGACAAAGCAACGCATGCATGCAAACAAAGAGGACAAAGTCAATTGTTGGGCGTCTTATAATCTAATTAGTTGATTGCAACACTGCCAGACTCTATATAGCCTCAGGCTACAGGTCTTCCCTTGCTCAAAGGGATGAGTCTCCAAAGATTTGATAGTTTAACCTGAACCCTCCGACAAGTTTCTGTGCCTTGACCTGCTGCTTGCCTTATCAACAATTGTGAGTACTCAGCATGCTCCAAGGAGTCAAATGCAGAAGTTGATGCATGCATCAGCCTTCAAATCATTCCCCGCGCCGCCTTGATTCCTGTGCTGCCCGGTTTCTTGCCAGCTGTCTCAGCTTGGTGTTGCCTGTCCCCTCCTTTGTGCTTTGCTTCGTCTGCCCTCTAGAGCTGGGTCTTGAGGAGGGCCTTCCCCCAGCAGCAGTGCGTTTCTGAATTCGGCCTGAAGGTGGTCGTGGTGGCCTTGCCTGACTGCCTGCACTCACAACATGCCAAGATGAGCTCTGTGCAACGAATCAGACCAAAAACAACATACTTAAATGATGAGACCAGGCCCCTGGCCAAGGTGTCTCCTAGTCTAGTTCTCTTGATTGTATACCAATGTAACGCCACTACGTTACACTCTGAGTGTTGCGCATACTGCCGAGGAAACTCTAGCACTACATTGTGCTGGCTCCTCAGAGTCCAGACCCTGATGAACTGCCTGAAATAACAGCGCAGGATGGTCTGCCTTGCTGACATTTCATGCTTTCTCAGCTGCTGTGGCTGAACATGAGTGAGTGTGAGTCTGGGGACAGCACAAGATCAGACAGAGTCACCTCAACATTTCAACTGGCCTGTGGCTTGACACAGGAGCTGGCCTTTCCTGGCAACCAGATGGAGAGGCAGTCAGCGTGCACTTGCTTGTCTTTGCTTCAGGGATCAATGAGGACATGGACATGGCATAGCATGGCACAGCATAGCATGGCACAGCACAGCGTGGCACAAGACAGCAATTTGAAACCCTGGTCTTGCCATTGCTGTCAGGTGCAAAGGTGCTGATGTGTTTGTGCAGACCCTTCACAAGTGTACCTCTCTGTGGTGCTGCCCCCCCCCCAGCAGCAACCCCCAAAGCCCCAACCCTGGCTGCCCTGCCAAACTTCACTCCAGATTGCTGAGATAGCAGGGAGGAGTCTGATGAGGCACTGCTGCCAGAAGGAAGAAGAGCCTGCCGGTGCTGCAGCGTCCTGTTGCTTCTTAAGAAAGTGCGTGTTGGCGCTTGACTGCTGCTGCTGTTCCCTGACGCAAACACATTGGCTCTGTTGCTCGTTTGGTGCCAGACAGAGCTGCTTATGTTCACAATGATGCCAGCTGCAACATGCTTCTGCATCGTGATGACTTGACAAGTCCGGTGTGATTCCAGCCAGAAACAAAGTGCTTACTGCATTGCCAGTCAGTACCAAAGAGACCTAAATTGCTGCTACGCTTGCCCCATGGATGCAACACCACTCTTGCCTGCCTTGTTCCTTAAGGCTAATGCTTCGGTCTGACTTGAGCACTCTACCGTTCAGGTGTATTGCAGTAGGGCAGGCAGTCTCTGACTGTTGCCCCTGTTCAGAACGTATCATGATGTCATGCACCCTTCAGGAATTTCATGCAACTTGCGCTTTTCCTGTTCATTGCTGAAGTTGCTGTAACGCCGAAGCCAGAGAAGAGAAGCGGCTTTGACAGGGGCCCAGTGTGGGGGGGGGGGGGATGGGCTTGTGCCTGTACCTTCAGATGTCCTGATGGTGGGGTTCCTGCTGGAAAATGGTTGAGGGTTGGGGGCCGGCCTGTTGGTGGTCTGCCTGGCTAAATAAGGGTTGACTGGACTTGCCCTGTCTGTCTGATTCTGCAGCAAAATGGCTTAACCTTGTCAATGCAACATCTTGCTGAGAAAAGCAAGACAGACACTAGCTGACAAAGCCAAAAGTAAAATTGCACGTTTTTCAGATGTTTATGGTGGACCAGGCTTCAGGTCATGCTTGAGGCACTCAAATTAGGACACATTGCATTTGGGTTAAACCCTTGCAGTGTGTCCTGCCACACCCTTGCAGTTTGTCCTGCCAAACCCTTGAATCTGGTCAGACACAGCTTGCATCGATGTCCTGAGTGCAAGCCGCCCTGATGTGCAAATTGGCAGGGTACATTGCAGTTCTGATGTTTCATGGGAAGGTGGGAACATATGTATACAGCCCATATGGTGCCTTCATCTCAACCAGCAAGCTATATTCTGCCAACTCAGCGGCCCCTCTTGGTGTGTATCAACAGAGCATGTCAGGTCTTTTTTGGAAAATCAACAGGGAAGTGCAGACAGTCAGATGGACGGACGGACAGAGAGGTGCATCAGGAGGACACACCATCAGAGCAACAGGCTCACCAACAGACTGGAAGATGCACCACAATAGCAAATACTTAGCAGACTCACAACCAGATTGACAGACGGTTCATACCAATCCAGATCCCTTGTGGGAGGCACTATAGCTTGGCGATGCACTGAGCTTGTCTGATCCCTCCCCTACTTCATCTTCCTTGGCTGTGCGCTCCTCCCTGCCTGACCCCCTAGGTCCTTGGTGGGCACCCCTGCTGCTGTCTTCCAAAGGCAAGCCAGAGCTTGAGGGCAGCCCCTTCATGCCCATCAAGCTCTCCAGAACTGGCCCTGTGAGTGATCAATGATGGATCAAGATTACTGAGCGCATCGTATGTCTGCCATCTTTGATGCACATCTGGCAGGGGATGTTGACAGAACAGATCCAGGCGGTGACGCGGACATATATCCTGTCAACACACAAGACACATTGACATGACATTCCGGTAAAGGTACTGGACATGATGAGCTTGTGTGCAACCTGAGTTGCGCATTGCCTGAGAAGAGCAGCAGTCAGGAAGGCGGCTTCTGTGCGCTTCAGAGGACAGCAAGATACGCTGATCGTTAATGGGACAGCAGAGTGGCAGGAGGCGAGAAACTCCCAGTCAGACTGAAAGGAGCAAAGGGCAGCTGAGCTGACAACAGAGGGCATCATGTGACAAAACACGCAGCAGCCACAACAGCAGATGCAATGGCTCAGCATCAAGCATGTCAACCTTGATGAAGAACAGAATGGGGACGGCTGGGAAGCTGAGACAGCCAGTGCAGAAGCCAACGGGATGTTTGTAGACAATGTGCCTACCTAGCGCCGCAATGGCATCAGCTGCTGCAGTCTCAGTGTCCAGCTGATTGCTGGAGCCTCCGGATGGGCCTGTCAGCTGGGCATTCAAGACTGCCTGCCTGCTCTGCCATAGCGAATACCTTTTGGCTGTGTAGGCACCTGCATAGACCACACGTATGACTTGCTTGCAAAGGCCCTGCCCTGCGATTGAGACCTGTGAACATGACAGACAGACAGACAGACAGACAGACAGACAGACAGACAGACAGACAGACAGACAGACAGACAGACAGACAGACAGACAGACAGACAGACAGACAGACAGACAGACAGACAGGTAGGCAGGCAGGCAGGCAGGCAGGCAGGTAGACAGACAGTCTGGTAGACACAGACAAGGAAAGCAGATAGAGAGGCAGGCAGGCAGCACACTGCAATGCTGTACTACACCAGCATGTAGCTGCACACATGTCTGCAAGAGCGTCACACAGACAGACTGACAGCAACACCTAGAAGAAGATCCTGTATGTACAAGCGGCAGCTGCTTACCAGTGAGCAGCTGTTCAAGTTGCATGGGGGCCATTCTGGTGGAGATGACCCCACTGGACCCTTGCCGCCTCAAGCCCAGTCTGGAGCCTGACCCACTGCTCTGCCGGCGGGGCCCCTCCACCCAGGAGCCCTGCCTGCGAGGGAGCCTGCCATCGCCCCCCGCCATTGACACCCGCCTAGACCCCTGCCCTTGCCCTATCCTGCGCCCCAGCTCAACTGCCTGCATGAGGCAACTCAGTACTGTGTCAGTTGTATAAATTGACCCCTGTCATGGGCATCACTGTCAGGTCATAAAGCATCCGCAGTCATTACATACTAGTAAACTGGCAAGAAACTCCAGCAGTTGCTGGTGCTTCAAAGTGCTTTTTGTGCTGCCTTGTGACACCTTGCCCAAGCTTGACGCTTGCATAGTTGTGCGGTTCAGACTCCTGAGGTATGGCAGGTAGTCTGAAAGCAGTCAGAGCAGGTAGGCTCTGCAATAAAACTTTTTGGTGGACAACCTGCCCTACGTGCCGCTCCACGCAAAGTTGCAAGACAGCCTGATGCATATGACTACACGGCTGCCACACCTTTCTGAACAAATAGGAAACGAGAACAAGCACGAATTGAGTGTATGTGAGGCTTCAGCTCACAGCCCAAGCTACAGATCGAAATACACTGGCAAAAAGCCAAAATATTGGTCACCGAAGAAGGGGCTCGAACCCTTGACCACAAGGTTAAGAGCCTTGCGCTCTACCAACTGAGCTACTCCGGCCCGTGCTTAAAGATTTCAAGCCTTGGGTGTCCCAGGGATGATCTGGGTTCAGGTGACTTCATGCTGTTTCGCTTGTTTCAGATGATAATGAAGCATTGATTTTGACCTTGGCACTGTGTCCAAGATTTCGTGCATGTCTCTGCCAAACCGCATAAACATGGTGCGGCTTCTGCCGACTGTTCGAAAGCACAACACAGCAGACATCCGCAATGCCAGAGCCTTTGATACTTGACGTCCCACCAATCCCAGACACAAAAGGAATCGTCACCTGAGCCTGAGTCATTCCAGCCTGTTCCAAAATGCGCCACAGCCAAGCAATGACCTCCTGCTGCTCCTCAATCATCTGCTCAGAAACGCTAGCCTCGGCATTCATCTGGGCTCGAGAGACGGCAAGCCTGCTTTGTATCAGCTCCGAGATGAGC
>JAABUO010005160.1_pt1 | contig 15282 bp, 14 predicted proteins | sample 5559291 | NCBI WGS metagenome assembly JAABUO01 (sample SAMN10711878, study PRJNA513372) | rock metagenome | isolation source: Antarctica rocks | place: Antarctica: Victoria Land, Finger Mt sud
GGTATCATCCGCGCGCAATTGGGCAAGCACGTAGTTCTTATAAATCTCGAGGAAGTGGTTCTCAAACTGGAGCGTCCGCTCACAGAGGGCGCGCAGTTCCCGCTGCTCATCCTCGCCGCTCGGGATGAGGTAGCCCCATGTGTTGCGGCAGCGCTGGTATAAATCCTCCACGAGAGGCGCCCACGCGTCGCCGATGTGCGCACGGTACGCGCGGGGGCACTCGCTCTTGGCCGCGACGTACACGCCCGTGCGGTAGGCTAGCAAGGCCGTCGCGATCCAGCCCGTCACGCGGATGAGGTCACGTGTCGAAGGGGCGTCGGCACCGGTGGGCAGACGCACCATCCGGCGCGCATACCCGAAAAAACGGTCCGCCGGATCGGGGTATGCGAGGGGAGGGGCGACAACTGGAGGACGGCGGAAGACCATCACAAGGAGCCAGTAGGCCGCATGCATGCGCTCGCGCGTCCACGTGTCCACGTGTCCACGTGTCCATCGGGAGGATCGACCACTGAGCACGCTGGTCCTCGCCGTATAGACAGAGGCTGGCGCCTTTCAGCGACGGATACACCCCCACTGCCACCTGCGCGTCGTCGGTCACCTCGACATCGAGCTCAAGGCTGCTCAGGGCCGCGCTGTAGCCGGCCAACCGCACGGCCCTGTCGCGCTCGGCGTCATCCGCGAAGCGGTCCTTGAACACGATGGTCACGTCGATGTCGCTCCTGGCCGTTTCGGTCCCATCGGCGTAGCTGCCATCGATGTAGCAACTGCGCAGGCGGCCGGGGAACGCCAGATCGAAGAGGCCGATAATGGCGCACATAATGTGGTCGGCGATCGCACTGCCCGTCGATGCGGCTAGGATAATGTCGGCCACGAGCCCTCCGTCCGTGAAGTAGTGACTTTGCTAGTGAGTATCTCACTTCGCCCCTTTGGCCCTGTGTTTACAGTCGCTCCACGCTTGCCCTATACTTTGTGCAACGCGAAAAGGAGTGCCACCGGCGGAAATCGCAACCTTCCGGCCGCGTGGCGTCGATGGCGCATGGTAATGAGGGCGTGATAATGATGGATGGTCGCCCAACCCTGGATTTCACAGCCGGCGTGGAGTTGCGCCACGACCCGCGCGTCCTCGATCTCTACCTCGGCGGCGAGGGCACGCCTTAAAATTTAACCCTGAATCGGGATCGCGCGCAACCCTGCCCAAACATCCGCGTCACGGCGCCGTCACCTTGAAGGTGACCGAGCCACGCCATTCGCTGCGATTATGGACGGATATACTGTCGGTCAGCACTTTCACCGTCCACTCGCCGTGGTCGTCGAACAACCGGACGCCGTGGTCGAGCGCCGACCCCGGAAAGGCAAAGAACCGGGCAACCCACAACCTGTGTCCGACCGGCGACAGTGTCGCCGGGTAGTCCCGCGTACCGCCGGCATCGAGCATCGGCATAAAGAACTTGTCAGCCCGCGCCGGCCCCCGCATATATAGGCGCGTTTCCGTGGGCGTAACCACAAGCCGTTCCAAAGTGATCGTCGTCCCGTATCGCGATGTCCCCGTGAGATGGGGCGCGAGTGTGCGCACCTTCGGACTGAGGGGAACGGTGATATTGAAGGCAAACGGCCCGGGAACGGTCACGCCGCGGATTGATTTGTCGTAGGGCTCCGTCCCGACGGCGCTGTCTGTCTCGCAAGATGGGGTCGCCGGCGCCCGTCCCGCTACGAGTTCATTTCCGTACAGACTAGGAGCCGTCAGGCGCAACCGCAGCGTCTTTGCGCCACGGACGGCGTCCGTGTCGAACTCCTGTACGTCGCCGTCCGTGGCGCCGACGATGCGGCCAAGTTCCGCGGTATCCCCACTATTCAGCGGCGTGAGGCGTGTCCTCCGCGCGTCGATGGCTGTGAGCGCCGGGATAAAAGCGCCCCTAAAGCTGCGGGCCGGCGGCGTCTTGACGGTGTAGACGACGAGAAGGCGGTTCGCGTCCGCATAGGCCTTCTTCAGCGCGACGGTGAAGCCGCAGACGCTCCGCGATTGGTTGAGAGCCACCGCGTACTGCCGATCGATGCCGCCCGGCAAGAGGCCGATAGCCTGATTGACCAGATCGGGATCGACCAACGCCGCCCCGGTCCCGACGACCGCGGCCAGCAGGCCCGCGACGGCCAGGGCGCGTAACCGGGGCCGTTGGAAGATGACGTTGGGAACGCGACGCGCCGGGCGCGGGCGCGGCCTGTCCATCTCGGGCATCACCTCCATGCGTTCGATGGCCGCGCGCAGACCCGGCGGCGGGGCCGGCGCCGTATAGGCGTCGTGCAGGTCGGCCAGCAGGGCGTCCAGCGTCGTGTCGGTGGCGGAGGTCGACGGGCGCAGGTCATCATAACGTTCAATCGACGAGGTCATGGGCCTGCTCCTTTAGCGCTTGCAGGGTACGGTAAAGGCTTTTTTTGGTCGCCGCCTCGCTCTTACCAATCACGGCGGCGATCTCGGCGATGGTCAGACCCGCGGCGAACCGCAGGGCCAGCAACTCGCGTTTGTCGCGGTCGAGCCGGCCGAGCAGTGCGCGTATGCGGTCCAGGCGTTCGCGGCGCAGCACACTGGCCTCGACGTCACGGTCGTCTACTATCTGAGGAGCGACAGGCAAAGCATCCCAGGAGATGCTCGGGCGGGTGCGGCGCTGGTGGTCGATCACCGCGTTGCGCGCGATGCGGAAGAGCCAGGCCGCGAACGGCGCGCCGCCGTCACGGTAACGGGGCAGCGCGCGCAACGCCTGCAGGAAGACCTGTTGAGTCACGTCGGCGGCGTCCTCATCGGTGGCCGTACGCACACGAATATACGCGTAGACGCGGCCCAGGTACCGCTCGTAGAGGGCGCCGAAAGGGGGTGCGCCGTTCTGAATCGCGTCTACAACCGCGATATCCGTGGGTAGCGCGGGACACTGTCCCGCTTCCCCATCGATAGCGCCCGCGCCGGCATCGATGCAAGGCGCCGAGAGGTCGAACATCGGTTCCCCCTATGCTGTCTCAACGGTCACCGGCGGCGGAACTCGCCAGCAGAGCCGCTCATGGTGACAGCATATATAACGGGGTGAAAGCCCGAACGGGGACAAATCTCCTACAAAACAAAAACCAGATCGTACGGAAACTGGTCGGCGAGCGGGGTGGAACTAAGGCGCCCTCGGTAAGAATCTACGAGTCCGGCGCGCCGGACTCGCTCACGCGGACGACGCGACAGGCTCTAGCTGGGGCTCAAGCTGCTCCTGAGCCTGGCGCTCAGGGGTGAGCGCGCGCTTGAGGTACTCGCCGGTGTAGGAGTGGGGATCGGCGGCAATGGTCTCGGGGGTTCCCTGGGCGACGATCTCGCCGCCGCCTGCTCCCCCCTCTGGTCCCAGGTCGATGACCCAGTCGGCCGTCTTGATGACGTCGAGGTTGTGTTCGATCACGATGACCGTGTTGCCGCCCTCGACCAGGCGCTCCAGCACCTGGAGCAAGCGGGCGGTGTCGGCGAAGTGCAGCCCCGTCGTCGGCTCGTCGAGGATATAGAGCGTGCGTCCGGTCGAGCGGCGCGAGAGTTCGGTCGCGAGCTTGATGCGCTGCGCCTCGCCGCCCGAGAGCGTCGTCGCCGGTTGACCCAACCTGACGTAGCCGAGGCCTACGTCGGCCAGCGTACGCAGGCGATTGGCGATCGAGGGGACGTTCTCGAAGAACCCAAGCGCCTCCTCGACCGTCATCTCAAGCACCTCGGAGATGTTCTTGCCCTTGTAGGTAACCTCCAGCGCCTCACGGTTGTAGCGCTTGCCCTTGCACACCTCGCAGGGCACGTAGACATCGGGCAGGAAGTGCATCTCGATAAGCTCGATCCCCGCGCCCTGACAGGCCTCGCAGCGCCCGCCCTTGACGTTGAACGAGAAACGCCCCGGCTTGTAGCCGCGGATGCGCGCCTCGGGCACCTGCGCGAAGAGTTCGCGCAGCGGCGTGAACAGACCCGTATACGTCGCGGGATTCGAACGCGGCGTCCGGCCGATGGGGGCTTGATCGATATCGATGACTTTGTCGAGGTGGTCGAGTCCCTCGATGCTGTCGTGCGCCCCCGCGCGTTCGCGCGCGCGGAAGAGGTGCTGCGCCACGCTCTTGTAGAGGATGTCGGTGATCAACGTGCTCTTGCCCGAGCCCGAGACCCCCGTAACGCAGAGGAACGTGCCCAGCGGGAACGTCGCGTCGACATCCTTGAGATTGTTCTCGCGCGCGCCTTTGATCTCGAGCGTGAAGCCGTTGCCCTTGCGGCGCTTCCGGGGCACCGGAATAGTGCGCCGGCCGGACAAGAACTGGCCGGTCAACGAGGCCGGCGTATTTATGAGGTCGTCGAGCGTCCCGCTGACGACGATGTGGCCGCCGTTCTCGCCCGCGCCCGGCCCGACATCGACGATGTGATCGGACGCGCGCATGGTATCCTCGTCGTGCTCGACGACGATGAGCGTGTTGCCGAGTTCACGCAGGTGGACGAGGGTTTTGATGAGGCGCGCGTTGTCGCGCTGATGCAGACCGATCGAGGGCTCGTCCAGAACGTAGAGGACGCCGACGAGGCCGGAGCCGATCTGGCTAGCCAACCGGATACGCTGCGCCTCGCCTCCCGAGAGCGTCGTGGCCGAACGCTCCAGCGTCAGGTAGTCGAGTCCCACGTCGACGAGGAAGCCGAGCCGCGCCCGAATCTCCTTGACGATCTGGCGTCCAATCGTCGTCTCGCGCGGCGGCAACGGGTCCGGCAGCTCCCCGCCGACGAACACGGCGCGCCCGTTCGCGCGCTTACCGTTCCCATTCCCGTTAGCCCCCCCGTTGGCGACGACGGGCGTGAGCGACTCCAGAGCCCCCAGGCCGCGGCCGGCGTGCCCGTCCCCATTACCCTTGTCGTCGACCGGGCCGGTCTCGCCGACGAGGGCCGCGAAGAAGCGCGCCGCGGCGCGGATCGAGAGGCGCGAGACGTCGACGATCGAGCGCCCGGCCACCGTCACGGCCAGGCTCTCCGGCTTGAGCCGCGCGCCCTGGCAGGCCGGACACGGCCGGTGCATCATGTAGCCCTCGATCTCCTCCTTGAAGCCCTGGCTATCGGTCTCACGATAGCGGCGCATCAAGTTGGGGATCACGCCTTCGAAGTGGACGTCGTACTCGTGGGTACGACCGCTCTTGCTCCGGTGCTGCACGCGCACGCGCTCCTCACCCGAGCCGTAGAGCATGACATCGCGCTCCTCGGGGGTCAGATCGCGCACCGGGGTCGTCAGCGAGATGCCGAAGTGACGCGCCGTCGACTCCACGAGTTGCTGATAATACGTCGCGGTCGACTTCGACCACGGCTGGATCGCGCCCTCGCGCAAGCTCAACGTCGGGTTAGGGATGATCAACTCAGGGTCGAGTTCGAGCGTCGTACCGAGCCCCGTGCAGGTTGGACACGCCCCGTGCGGGCTGTTGAAGGAGAACGTGCGCGGCTCGATCTCGGGGACCGAGAAGCCGTCGACCGGGCAGGCGAAGTGCTCCGAATAGAGGTGCTCAGGTCCATCGACGACCTGCACCAGCACGAGCCCGTGCCCCAGCTTGAGCGCCGTCTCGACCGAGTCGGCCACGCGCGAACGGTCGTCGGGCTCCCGCTCCTCGGGCGCGCGGATAACCAGACGGTCGACGACGATCTCGATATCGTGTTTCTTCTGCTTGTCGAGGTCGATCGCACTCTCATCGCCCAAATCATGCACGACCCCATCGACGCGCGCGCGCACGAAGCCGTTGCGTCGCGCCTCCTCGAACACGTTGCGGTACTCGCCCTTACGCCCGCGTACGACCGGGGCCATGATGAGGATGCGGCTATTCGCCGGGAAGTCCATGATCGTGTCGACGATTTGCGTCGCGCTCTGCCGCGCGATCTCGCGCCCGCACTTCGGACAGTGCGGGTGGCCGATGCGCGCGTAGAGCAGGCGCAGGTAGTCGTGGATCTCGGTCACGGTCCCCACGGTCGAGCGCGGGTTGCGCGAAGTCGACTTCTGGTCGATCGAGATAGCGGGCGAGAGCCCGTCGATCTGGTCGACGTCGGGCTTGTCCATCTGTCCCAGGAACTGGCGCGCGTAGGCCGAGAGCGACTCGACGTAGCGGCGTTGGCCCTCGGCGAAAATTGTATCGAAGGCCAAACTCGACTTACCCGAGCCCGACAAACCGGTAAAGACGACCAGCTTGTCGCGTGGGATCGACAGGTCGACGTTCTTGAGGTTGTGTTCGCGGGCGCCGCGAACTGTGAGGAAATCATGTGACATAGTATGGCCTAGTATAGCACGGTTGTCCTAGGAGAGAGGCGCCGTGTGGACAAGTTGTGAGACGCCTGTAAGCGGACGACAAAGGGCCGAGCAGGTTCAACCTGCTCGGCCCTTTTGCGCGCCCCTAAGAGGGCTATGAAACGCTACAGATCGTTCGTCTCGAACACGATGGAGTGCCGGGAGCGACAGCGTCCGCACGCGACAATGCGCATGCTACGGTCGATCTCCCAGGCGTTACGGATCATGTTCTCGTCGCCCTGTCGCACCCAAAACGTCCGGCGATTGCCACAAGCGATACAAGCGGGCGTGCGTCCGCCCGTGGGGGCCGGCTCAAAAGGGGGCTCCTGACGAGGAAGTAGTCGCGGCATGTAACCTCACCTCACCTTTCGTACACTAGTTATGGTACCAAATACGCGTGTTTATGTCAATAAATAGAGACGCTGTAACGTGACCCTCTAGGGGAACGCCCTATTACCTAGAACGTTCAGGAGAGACGAAAGGTAACACCTCCGTAGGGCCAAAGGCGCAAGAGCGGCGCCGTCCATCCTCGACAGCCAACGCCCCCGCCATAGATCTATACTCGCCTATATACAGCGTAGAACAAATCCGCCGCGACCGCATGAGACAAAACTCACAGGACCGACAATCCGCGACCGCGACCCCGGCTCCATCACGCGCGCTACTAGCAGACTGGCAAGGCTGAAAGGGACAGGTCGCGCGTGCCTCGTGGGTACGGCCCTGTCCACCTGTTTGAACAGGGCGTGATGGACGACTAGCAACTCCCGAAGGGGCCGAGGCCGCGGTACTTCTCGTAGCGGCGGGCCAGGAGTTCGTCGGGGGGGAGCGCGAGGAGGGGGTCGAGCGCGGCGACGACACGCTCACGCAGGGCGGCGGCGGCCTTGCCATGGTCGCGGTGGGCGCCGCCCGCCGGCTCGGGGATGATGCCGTCGACCACGCCGCCGCGCAGCAATTCGTGCGCCGTGATCCCCATCGCGGCGGCCGCCTCGGGGGCATGCGCCGCCGAGCGCCACATAATGGCGGCGGCCGCCTCGGGTGCGGCGACCGAGTAATAGGCGTGCTCCATCATCAGGATGGTATCGGCCACCCCGATGGCGAGCGCGCCGCCGCTATTGCCCTCGCCAATGACGACGGAGACGACAGGGACGCGCAACGCGACCAGCGTGGCGATCGAACTGGCGATGGATTCGGCCTCGCCGCGCTCCTCGTCCGCCACGCTCACGGCTGCCCCGGGTGTGTCGATAAGGGTGACGACGGGGAGCAGGAGCGACTCGGCCTGCCGGAAAAGACGCTGCGCTTTGCGGTACCCCTCGGGATGCGCCATACCAAAGTTGCGCTGCACGTTTTCACGGGTGCCGCGCCCCTTCTGATGCCCCACGACCATCACGGCCCGCCCGTCGAGCAGCGCGGGCCCCCCGACGATGGCGCCGTCGTCTCCAAAGCGCCGGTCGCCGTGCAACTCCACGAAGTCGGTAAAGGCCCAGCGCAGGTAGTCCAGCGTGTATGGGCGCTCGGGGTGGCGCGCCACCTGCACCTTCTGCCACGGGGTCAGGCCGGCGTAGAGCTCGACGGTCTCCTGGTCCAGACGGTCGCGCAGCGCCGACACCTTGCCCTCGGCCTCGCCGTTCCCGTCCTTGGCGTCGCGCTCCAGCCGGCCGATCTCGTCCCGCAGCCGCGCCAGCCCATCCTCGAACTCCAGGGGGCTAGCCATGGTACCCGTTCCTCCCATTGCCGCTCACGTTCGAGACCGCCATCTGCCGCAGAGCCGCGTAACCGGCGCCGTCTGGCTCGGGCGTGTAGGTACGCGCGCCACAGAGCCGCAGCAGCGTCGCCACGGTCGCGCGCAACTCGGCGCGCGGAACGACGAGATCGATCATACCGTGGGCGAGCATGAACTCGGACGTATTGACGTCGGCCGGGAGCTTCTGCTTCGTGGCTTGCTCGATGACCCGCGGACCGGCGAACCCGATGAACGCGCCCGGCTCGGCCAGGTTGACGTCGCCCAGCATCGCGTAGCTCGCGGGCGTGCCGCCGACGGTCGGATCGGTGAGGATCGAGATGTAGGGTAGGTGGCGCGCCTTGAACCGGTCCAGCGCGGCGACGGTCTTCGCCATCTGCATCAGGGCGTAGACCCCTTCCTGTTGCCGCGCTCCCCCGCTGGCGGAGACGATGATAAGCGGGATCTCACGCTCCGTGGCCAGGTTGATGGCGCGCGCGATCTTTTCCCCGACGGCCACGCCCATCGACCCCGCCCGGAAGCTTGAGTTATGCACGGCGACCACGACGGGCCGGCCCTCTATCAGCCCGGTCCCGGAGGTCAGCGCCTCGCGCGCCCCGGTCTTGCGCGCCTCCTCCTCTAGCTTGTCGGCGTACTTAACGTCGCCAGACACGAAGCGCAGGGGATCGGCCGAGCAGAGGCCCGCGTCGCGCTCCTCGAAGGAGTCGGGGTCGAGCAGCACGTCCAGCCGCTCACTCGGGGAGAGGCGGAAATGATACTTGCACTTGCTGCACACCTTGAAGTTGTCCTCATACTCCTTGGCATAGAGCAACTCATGGCAGCGCGGGCACGAGATCCACAGGTTATCGGGGACGTTGCGGCTGGACTCGTTCGTGCGCTCGGGCAGCGGCAGGTATTTCGGACGCCGCCGGAAAATCTCTTTCACTCGTATCCTGGTCGTCTGGTCGTCGGCAAAGTGATCTAAAAAGGTCAACTAGGATTGTATCACACGTAGAACATCTGACAGTCTTGCTCGTACAGCTCGGTCTCGCGACGAGCGAGGTCGGCGATAGAGACGGATCGGTACAGCGCGATGAGGGCGGCCTGGGCGCGGCCCACGAGCTCGCGAATCGCGCCGACGGCCGGCCGGGCCGCCGTCTCACCCTCGTCCTCTTCGCCGGCCGGTTCGAGGATAGCCCCCTCCAGCGCCTCGACGACGTCGAGAACGGTGATGCCGTCGGGGCGGCGCGCGAGCGAGCACCCGCCGAGAGCGCCACGCTGGCTATGCACGAGCCCCGCGTTGCGCAGCGTCGTGATCTGCTGCTCGAGGAACCGCTCCGGGATATGCCGCCGCGCCGCGATGTCGCGCGTCGTCATCCGGCCGCCGCCACGCTCCTGCTGGATCGCCATGTCGATCAGCGCGAGCAAACCGTACTCTGTCTTCTTCGAGAACTTCACCCTCCGCCCTCCTCTTAGCAGCGCGTCTACGTACGTAGCCTGTCTACCTCATACTAAATACTAACCAAAATCGATGGAATTAAAGTACTTTTGCCGGCGCCCCGACCTGTCGGCGTGTCCGGCCGGCCCGCTACACTAAGGGCGCGGTCACGTGCGCCGCCGCGGGACGACGCCGCGCGGGGCGCCGTCCCACGATTTTTGCGCTACGCCTATTTCGCCGCATGGGGGAGGGAATCAGGGAATCATGGTAAAGCTATCCGACCGCGCCCGCCGCATCGCGCCGTCCGCGACCATGGCCGTCGACGCCAAAGCCAAAGAGATGCAACAGAGCGGCGTCGACGTCGTCTCCTTCGGGGCCGGCGAGCCGGACTTCCCGACGCCGGCCCACGTCAAAGAAGCGGGTAGCGCCGCCATCGCCGCTAACGTCACGAAATACACCCCGATCGGCGGCATCCCCGAACTGCGCGAAGCCATCGCGACACGCCTGCGCGCGGACGAAGGCCTGGACTATCGGCCCGAGGACATCATCGTCGGCAACGGGGCCAAGGAGATTTGCTACGATCTCTGCCAGGTCCTGCTGCAAGCGGGCGATGAGGCGGTTATCCCCGCGCCGTACTGGGTGAGCTACTCCGAGCAGGTGTTACTGGCCGACGCGCGTCCGGTCATCGTCCCGACGACCGAGGAGAGCGGCTTCAAGGTGAGCCCCGCACAGCTGGAGGACGCCATCACCGACCGCACACGCCTCGTCTTCCTCAACTCACCCTGCAACCCGACCGGGACGACCTACACGGCGGACGAACTCGCGGCGCTCGGCGCGGTCCTGGCGCGCCACCCCGACGTCGTGCTCCTCTCCGATGAGATCTATAAGAAGATCGCCTACACCCCCGAGGGCCGCGCGCTCAGCGCGGCGGCCGTCCTGCGCGACCTGACAGACCAGGTCGTTCTCGTCGACGGCGCCTCCAAAGCCTACGCGATGACCGGCTGGCGCGTCGGCTTCGCGGCGGGACCGCGCGTGCTCATCGCCGCGATGCACGGCCTACAGAGCCACAGCACCTCGGGGACGGCCTCGATCTCGCAGAAGGCGGCGGTCGCCGCCTTCGCGGGCGACCAGGCCCCCGTCGAATCGATGCGCCGTGAGTTCCAGCGGCGGCGCGACGCGATCGTCGCCGCGCTCAACGCGGTGCCGGGCTTCCGCTGCGCCACACCTGACGGCGCGTTCTACGCCTTCCCCAACGTGCAAGGCGCCCTGGGCCAATCGTACGACGGCCGGACGATCAGGACATCCCTCGACCTGGCGGCCTACCTACTGGAGAGCGCAAACGTCGGCCTCGTTCCGGGCGAGGCTTTCGGCGCGCCTGGCTACCTGCGCCTCTCCTACGCCACCTCCATGGAGCGCATCGACGAGGGCATGCGCCGCCTCGCCGCCGCCATAACCCCGGTCGCGGAGGAGGTCGGCGCGCGGGGCTAGATCTTCCACTATCGTGTTGGCGCCATTTATGCGCCCATCGGTGAGACGACGCTACAACAGGTAGTTCTCACACGCGTGGACACCCGCCCCGCATGGACAGGTACGTGGATACACGCCCCGCGTGGACAGTGGGCAGGGGACGGTAGACAAGGGATCGAGGAGGATTGTCGTGCAGGAGCAGCAACAGGGGACACAGGGTCAGGACGCGTCGGCGGCCGAACCTCAGACTAACACCGCGGAGACCACGAACACGCCCAACACCACGAGATCGACGAAGCCGATATCCGAGCGACAAGTAGAGCAGAACCTGCGGCAAGACAAGGATGAGGTACCGTCTTAGAAACGGTCCGGCGCGAAGAGGCCGATCGGATGGCGCGTCCCGCCGTCGAGGGCGAGGTCGGCGGCGATCTCGCCCATCACCGGGGCGAACTTGAAGCCGTGGCCGGAGTAGCCGCCCAATAGCGTGACGGACGGCAAACCGGGCGGCGGGCCGACCAGGAAATGCTCGTCCGGCGTGTTCGTGTACATGCAGACCTGCGCGCGCGCCGCCGCGGGCACGACGCCGCTCATACGCGTTCGAATATGCTCGTAGAGCGGCTCCAGGTCGCCCGGACCAATAGTTCGGTCGATCGTATCCGGGTCCACCGTGGCGCCCTCGTGATGCACCGCCATCTTCATCGTCGCGCCGTCGAGCGAGGGGAAACCATAATACTGCCGGCCGCTGTCGAGTTCCCACAGGAACACCGGGAACCGCCGTGGCGTATACAGGTCGGGCGTATCGACCGGGAACCAGGCGACGACCTGTCGCTCGACCTGCAGCGGGAGCCGTAGCCCCGGTAAAAGGCGGCCCAGCCACGATCCGACCGAGACGACCACGTGGCGCGCGCGGTAGGCGCGTCCCGCCGCCACGACCTCGACCCCCGCGCCGTCGGCCGCGATCCCCTCCACCGGCGCGCGCCGCCGCACGGTCGCGCCCAGGGCCTCGGCCTGTCCCACCGCCGCGGCGACGGCGTCCTCCGGCCGCAAGAACCCCGCGTCCTCTTCGTATACCGCCATCTCGCCTGGAGCGAGGCGATACTGTGGGTAGCGCCGGGTGATCTCGGCCGCGTCGAGAACCTCGTGGGCGAGCCCGTACGCCGTGGCGCTGGCGAGCGCGCCGGTGACGACGCTCGTCGCGCGCGTCCCGATCATCAGATCGCCCGTCATCGTCAGCAGCGACGCGCCGCTCTCCTCTTCGAGTTGGCGCCACAGGGCGAAGGACCGGAGGACGAGCGGCACATAGTCGGGACCTTCGGAGTACGCGGTGCGGATGATGCGCGACTCGCCGTGCGACGACCCCCTGTCATGTGGCGGCTCGAATTGGTCGAAGGCCAGGACCCTGGCCCCGCGCGCCGCCAACCGCCACGCGGCCATGCTGCCCATCGCCCCGACCCCGACCACCACGACATCAGCGTCCATCATGCCTCTCGTCCTCCTCCTACGACTCCATCTATTCCATTGTTCTCTATAGCGAGGCCGTCGCGTGCGGCGACGGCGATGGCGGCGAGATCCTCGAACGCCACATCGGCCGACGTAAAAGCGGCTACCACAGCGTATAACCGCCGTCGATGACGAGCACGGAGCCGGTCATGAAGCGCGAGGCATCCGAGGCCAGGTAGACGAGCGAGGGTCCCAGCTCCTCAGGTAAGGCGTACCGCTGCATGGGAGCGTCCTCGATCCAGTTGCGTCGGTAGCGCGGCTCGTCGACCGGGGCCATGGCCGTCTTGACGTAGCCGGGGGCCAGCGCGTTGACGCGTACATTGTAGGGAGCCCACTCCGCCGCCAGCGACTTCGTGAGCTGGTGGACGGCCGCCTTCGAGGCGTTGTAGGCCGGCTGCCACTGTGGTCGATTCACGATCAGGGCTGAGATCGAGCCGATGTTGACGATCACGCCGCTACGCCGCTCGACCATACCGCGGCCTACCGTCCGCGCGCAGTACCACAGCCCATTGACGTTGACGTCGAAGACCTCCAGCCATTCATCGCGCGGAACCTCAAGGGCGGGACGGTGGTAGCAGAGGCCGGCGTTGTTGACAAGGATATCGATCGGCCCCAGGCGCGTCGTCACCGCGTCTACCATCGCCTCGACCTGCTCCGGCCGCGTGACGTCGACGTCGACGACGATGGCCCTCCCCCCCGCGCCCTCGATCGCGCGCGCCACCTCCTCGCCGCGCTCGTGACCGCGGGCTGCTATGACGACATGCGCGCCCACGCCGGCCAGCGCCTTCGCGAACGCCTCCCCCAACCCTGTATTTCCGCCCGTCACCACCGCGACCTTGCCGCTCAGATCGAACGCGTCCAGCACCGCCATAATCCCTCCTCCACCTCACCGCGCCGACGACATGCGGTTCGCGTCTATCCCTACTGTAGAGGGTAGGGGCAAGCGACGACAAGGGGACGACAAGGGAACGGCTTGTGAGGCGCTAACCACGTCTGTTATCCTAATGAAAGGTGGCGGGAGCCCGCTCGGGTATCCTATTGTCTCGCGCTGCTTGATGGCGCGTTTCCCACGATAACCTAGTTACAGCGGGGATACATACATGCCGAAGATGAAGACGCACAAGGGCGCCGCGAAGCGGTTCAAGGTCACCGGCAGCGGCAAGGTCAGGCACCTCAAGCCGCACGGCAAGATGACGCGCGTGAGCAAACGCGTACACTTCCAGACCGGGGAAATGCGTGTGGCGGCGCCGGGCGATCAGAAAATGGCCGAGCGGCTGCTGGGCCTGCGCTAGGAATAATCAGCCGCAACCGAACGCGCATACTGGATAACACGTCCGCGCGTTCGTATCCGGCTCTTTCTTAATTGTCGATTGTAGGAGGTAGTATGGCTCGCGTTAAACGCGGCTTGATGGCGCACAAGCGCCATAAAAAGATGCTCAAGTCGGCCGAGGGACACCAGCAGGGGCGCCACAAAATCTATCGGTTGGCTAAAGAGTCGATGCTGCACGCCCTGGCCTACCAGACCCGCGACCGCAAGAATCGCAAGCGCGACATGCGCCGCCTCTGGATCGCGCGCATCAACGCCGCCGCGCGGGCCAACGGACTCTCGTACAGCACGTTCATCGCCGGGCTCGCCAGGGCCAACGTCGCTGTCGACCGCAAGATGCTCGCCGAGTTGGCCGTCAACGACGCCGACGCCTTCCGTGGCCTGGTCGAAGCCGCGCGGACCGCGGGCGTGGCCGGCGCGGCCTAACTGTCAGCCAGGGCTTCTAGGACGCAAGCCTCGTCGGCAGCATGCTAGAGCGACGTGCGTGACAACACAGTTAAAGGGGCGGATGCGATCGCATCCGCCTCTTCTTAATACTATCGACGAGGGTTGATAGTTGACGGCCTTTGTGTCAGGAGATGACAGCTGACGGCCGCTGGCTGGCGGCTCTGTCCCATGATCACATCCACGACCAACCCTACGATCAAGCGCCTCGCCCTACTGCGGGAGCGGCGTGGGCGGACACAGCAAGGGCTCTTCCTCGTCGAGGGCGTACGACTGGTCGAGGAGGCACTCGACAGCGGCGCGGTCCCGGCGGCCATCCTGGTCGCGCCGGAGCCCCTGGGGTCCACCGCGCGCGGACGCGCCCTGCGTGAGCGCCTGCGACACGCGCGCGGCATCCCGGAGCCCCTGGAGGTGACGCCCACGGTCTTACGCCACGTCTCCGACACCGAGACCCCGTCGGGCGTCGCCGCCGCCCTCCCGCTCCCAGCGGCTCCGATGCTCGACGGCTTGCCAGGCGAGAGCGGCTTGACGCTCATCCTCGACGGTGTGAGCGACCCCGGCAACGCCGGCACGATCCTGCGCGCCGCCGCCGCGGCCGGGGTCGACGCGGTCGTCGCCCTGGCCGGGGGCGCCGACCTCTACGCGCCCAAGGTCGTGCGCGCCGGGATGGGCGCGCACTTCCGCCTGGCCCTCGCCACGGACGTCGCGCCAACAAGCCTCGCGCCGTGGCTCGGCGCCCGCGGCCAGGTCCTCCTGGCCGACGCGCACGCCGCCGCCACCATTTACGACGTCGACCTGCGCGCGCCGATCGCGCTGATCGTCGGCGGCGAGGCGCACGGCAGCGTACACGCCGGGGCGCTGCCGGGGGTACAGGGCGTCTCCATCCCCATGCCCGGCGCGACCGAGTCGCTCAACGTCGCCATGGCCACGGCGGTGATCCTCTTCGAGGCCGTCCGCCAGCGCCGGGGCGCCTAGTATTACAACGAGAGATTAGGGTGGATGGAGGTCCGCAAGCCGCTGCAGACGGCGCTTGCGGTGCGACCAGTAGGCCGCGAGCTTGTGGCGGCGCTGGTAGCGCAACAGCGCCACCGCCGCC